>Ga0105047_10008467_pt1 | contig 17116 bp, 17 predicted proteins | sample MAT04_FD_78384 | JGI IMG/M metagenome (GOLD analysis project Ga0105047, IMG submission 78384) | Freshwater microbial communities from Lake Fryxell liftoff mats and glacier meltwater in Antarctica - MAT-04 (megahit assembly) | ecosystem: Environmental > Aquatic > Freshwater > Ice > Liftoff...
AGGATAAGGTGGAATGAAATAATAGTTAAACCCGATTTGATGGTTCGTGGGGACACGAACCATGGCGGGAGATAGGATGGTTCGTGAGGACACGAACCATGGCGGACACGAACCATGGTGGACACGAACCATGGCGGAAGGATAAGGTGGAATGAAATAATAGTTAAACCCGATTTGATGGTTCGTGGGGACACGAACCATGGCGGGAGATAGGATGGTTCGTGAGGACACGAACCATGGCGGAAACGAACCATGGCGGAAACATTTTGACTTATGCCGCCTTAACGCAAATATAAAAAAATGACCTAAATAATTTGGATTTTAACACAGAATCTTGTCTGTTGACAAACAGGCAGACCCGCCCAAAGGGATTCGCCCACTTGGAAATTTAATTCTTAATGTAATACCTCCTACATCTTAATCCTCGGATCGATCACACTATACAATACATCCACTACGATATTCATCACAATAAAAATAAGGGCTGTGAAAAGTACGGAGCCCATCACCACTGGGAAATCAAATTTGTTCAGAGCATCTACCGTGATCTTGCCGATCCCTTTCCATCCAAAAATATATTCGATGAAAAAAGAACCTGCCAGCAATTCGGCAAACCATCCGGAAATAGATGTGATCACTGGGTTTAGGGCATTGCGCAATCCATGTTTCCAGATCACCTTTCGTTTATTGAGTCCTTTTGCATACGCAGTCCGGATATAATCCTGATTCAGCACATCAAGCATAGAACTGCGTGTAATCTGAACAATAATAGCCAATGGTCTGATGGATAAAGTAAGTACAGGAAGAATCAGGCTCTTCCACATAAAATGTCTTCCTGTGAAGGGATCATGATCCCACATGGGTGAAATAATACTGAGACCGGTATAATCTTTCAACAAAAAACCAAAGACATACGCCATTAATATACCTGCAAAAAAAGATGGTGCAGAAATACCGATAATACTGGTAAACACGGCAGTCGTATCGACCCAGGTATGTGGTTTTAAGGCAGCCATGGTTCCTAAGAAAATCCCAAGTATGGAAGCAAGAAGGATTGATAGGCTAGCAAGTATGAGCGTGCCGGGAAATGCATCAAGCAGCATGCTGTTCACTTCTTTTTTGGTTTGATATGAACGTCTGAGATAAGGAGCCTTCCAGACTAATGCACTTGTTTTGTTGATCGTGAACAATGGTGTGTAATCGTATTTTTTTTGTGCGTCGTCCGTTCGTTCATGAATAGCAAGAGGAGAGAGGTCGTTGAGGTAAAGAGCAAACTGGACATGCAGGGGTTTATCAAGATATAATTCCTTACGGATATTCGCCAGTGATTTAGCATCGCTTCGTTGCCCCATGGTCAATCGTGCAGGGTCGGCAGGTAAAATGACAAAGAAAAGAACAAAGACGATAGTGATTACCCCCAGCAGGACAAACACACTATTAATAATTTTTTTAACCAGAAAATTGAACACCTTATTTTCTCAATTCGTTTAGCAATAAAGAGATCTCCTCTTTTTTTTCTAAAGATAAGGAAAGGCTTTTCCCTTCCTCGTTTTTTTTTATTGCTTCGTTGAGTTCGTTAGATTGTTGCTGAAATAAGTGGCAGACCTTACAAATAAGCATATGAAACCAAAGGGAGATACGTCTCGAAAATGATAGCTTCTCGAACTCGCTGATCACCGTAAGTTCTGTTGCTTCCCTGCAAGTGATCATGAATTTTTTCTTTCCTTCCATGTTATTTACTGTAGCCTTCTTAATCATGGTTCAATGTTTTATCAATACAGTCGCGTAATTGAAGTTTGGTTCTATGCATAATGACCCAAAAGTTTGACGGCGTGATATCAAAAGCCTTACAGATGGTTTCTGTTTTTTCTTCATCGATCAATTTCATCGTACTTACCTGTTTCCATACTGCCGGAAGAAGATCCATGCATTTGTCGACAATCCGACGCATTTCGTTTTGTTGTAACTGATCCAGTCCGGAAAGGGTGAGTGGGTTGGGAGCGGCAATATTGGTCCAGTGTGACTTTCCCTCTTCATCAAAAAAATATCCAAAATCAGATTCGTTGATCACCACTTTGGAGGTTCTTGCATTCATCCTGTATACATCAATAATTTTATTCTTGAGAATACTGGTGAGCCATGTTTTCTCATTGGCGATGCCTTTATATTGCGCCATATTTTTATAACCAGAAAGAAACGTTTCCTGCACCAGATCCTCGGCCTGTTCCTTACTGTTGATCCTGTAATGCGCATATGAATATAGATAATCCGCATAGTTGCTGACCCATTGGTCAGGTTGTAAGGTATTGTTCATGGAGTGGTAAAACTAATTTGCTATACTATCCATCACCGGTGGCGGCGTAGAAATAAATAAAGAAGTTGCATTGTCTGTAAGGTCAAGTTTCAGTGATTCCATTTCAGGATAACCGGCATAACTCCATTTGCCTATAATAGTTCCCCTTTTCAACAACATAAGTCCCGGGTTACTGCGCATCGCTGTTTTACTAGCGGTACCATCGATCGTAAAGAATGGAATTGTCAGATTGTTTTTCTTGTTGAAAGCTGTTGTGGCAATGTCGTTTGACGCGCTGACACCAATCAATGGGATATTCGTTTTTTTGCATTCTGCCTCCAGTTTACGAAGGGCGTCCATATTGCTTGTGTTGGCCTCTTCGGCATCTTTTACAAACAGAACAAATACATTTCCTGGGTAGGTAAGGATTGTTTGAGTAACATCTACACCATCATAACTGTTGATCACAAAATCCTTTACGGTTGGTTCGTTTTGGGCTGCTTTAACCTCGATGTTTTTGGTATCAGCATACTCCCAATGCAAGGTGTCTTCCCATGGAAAATTGGTTTGGTCGAAATCTTCCAATTTGCCTGTTTGTTTGTTTTTATAAGTTAATACACTTTTAATTTCTGCTGCGACATAGTTCGGGCCAGGTTTCATTTCTGTATTGATGTTGTTCCCTACTTTATACGCCAGACAATCTTTGAAAGGCAAATGTTTCAACGCATACCATTGTATGAATAAGGTTAAAACAAGTGTTGCAATCATAACGATATTCGCGATTTTATTGGAGAATGCCTGAGCGACATGTTTCTTAAAAAATACCAGGATCAGTAATAAGGCCAGCAAGATTAAATCTTTCATGAACGACTCATTCGCCTGTAACTTAATGCAATCTCCAAAACAGCCACATTCTTTGATATTTCCGCTAAACAACGCATACGCGGTCAGGAACGTAAAGAAAATAGTAAGGAGAAGGATTAGGTAGGCGAACAGTTTAAAACGATAACCGATGATCAACGCCATACCGGCAATGATTTCAAAAGTGACCATGGTGATCGAAAAGAACAACTTATAATTATCAAGCCAAAGCATCAAGGAAGGCATGAAGTGTTCCTTATTTCCCCAGATCTCGAAAAATTCACCCATTTTATAGGCAAGTCCCCAAGGGTCGTTGGCCTTAATCAATCCTGAAAAAATAAACAGTAAGCCGACGAATACCCTGATTATAATTAACATCGTTGTCAGTGCTTTGTTTTGTTGTTGCATAGCGATTTTTTTAGAGAACAAATATAGTCGTGTAATGATGTAAAGGAAGAAAAGGTGTAGCCATTAGAGTTTTATTAATAATTAAGCTAGTTGCCCGATTCAAACATAAGAGCGAATGTGTGAGTAATTATTCGTTTTAGTTCTAAAATATTTTTTCGTTCTTTGCGATTGAAATGAAACAGATCGTAATCGCCATTGATGGCTTTTCTTCGACAGGAAAAAGTACACTCGCTAAGCAACTGGCAGAAAAGTTGGGATATACATATGTCGATAGCGGTGCCATGTATAGAGCCATTACGCTTTATTTTTTGGATCACGTCGTGGACATGACCGATAAGGAAATGATCAATAAAGCATTGGAAAAGGTTAGTCTGAAGTTTATTGATAATAAAATTTATCTGAGTAATGAAAATGTTGATGAGCAAATACGGAGTATGGCTATCGCCAATCTTGTCAGTGAGGTGGCTGCACTAAAAGAAGTGCGAAAATTTGCAGTTGCTCAACAGCAGGTAATGGGGCAACAGAAAGGAATTGTGATGGATGGTCGGGATATTGGAACCACAGTATTTCCGAAGGCAGAGTTGAAAATCTACTTGACTGCCGACGAACATACAAGGGTGATGAGACGTTATGATGAAATGAAGGTCAAGAATTCCGGTATTACTATGGATGAGGTGACTGAAAATTTAAAACACCGCGACCTGATCGATTCAACACGAGAAATTAGTCCGCTGAGAAAAGCAAAGGATGCAGTTATTCTTGATAACACAAAACTCTCTATGGAAGAGCAACTCGCTATTTCTTATGAATGGGCGTTGGAACGAGTCAATGCTTGATCATTCATAATTTCTTCTGTCACTTCTTGGATGGATCTTGCGCCAGGAAAAAATACAAGTAACTTTCGGATCACATTTTCTACCACAGCATCGGGACAAGACGCGCCGGAAGTTAGAAGGATCTTTACGTTTTCGGTAGATGGAAGAAAGTGTTTTGTTTCAATTTCTGAATGAAGATCTACTCTGTAATGCCTGATCGAGCCATCATCCTGTATTTTAGAATCATTCTCGATATAATAGGTTGGAAGTTTCTCCTCGCAGAGTTCTACCAGGTGAGAGGTGTTCGAACTATTGTAACCTCCAACCACAATCGCGAGATCAGCTTTCGTCTGAAGCATTCCCATGACAGCACTCTGGTTGTCGTTGGTCGCGTAACAAAGCGTATCCCTTGTGTCAGCAAAACGTTCCGGGAATTTTCCTTGCTGCGTGATGGCTTCTTTCAGAAAATCGGCGATCTCCTGCGTTTCACTGGCCAACATGGTAGTTTGGTTCACTACGCCAATCTGTTCAAGATCTGTTTCAACTTTAAAATGGGCAGAATATTGTCCCTTAAACTCATCATAGAACCCTGATGGATCTGTCTGTTTCAATAAATATTTTTGAAGCTTTTGAGCTTCTCTCAAATCCTTGACCACGATGGATGGTGCATTATAACTGCTATGTGAAAAGGTAGCACGGGTTTCTTCATGCGCGGGTTTGCCATGAATAATGATGGTATATCCTTTCTTTCCTATTTGTTCTGAACGGTTCCATACCTTTTCTACGAAAGGACAGGTTGTATTATAGCGAAGTGGGTCAATGCCAAGGTCTTTTAGTTGCTGCTCTGTCTCGAGGGTTGTGCCAAACGCGGGAATGATCACAATGTCATTGCTACTGAGATCCTCCCATGGAACATAATGATTGCCAGAAGTGTCCATGATAAAACGCACGCCGCTTTTGAGAAGATCATTATTTACCTGAGGGTTGTGGATCATCTCGCTGAGTAAAAAAATGCGACGTCCGGGGTTCTCACTCACCGTTTTAAAAGCTATCTCTATCGCATTTTCGACACCATAGCAAAATCCAAAATGCCGGGCAAGAAAAAATTCCATCGTACCAAATTGAAGGTTCGTCGGACTAAAATCTTTCTTCATTTTGTCGTCAGCTTTACGTTGTTGCTTGATAGCCGCTATCAGCGGGCTTTTGTAGAATCCTGGGATCTCAAATGACTTCATGTAAGCGCAAAGTTAATAGGAAAATCCTCGCAAACGCATAGCAAAAATTGCTAATTTAAAATTAAAGAATTCGATTAACTTCGTGGTCTATAATCCCTTTTTAATGAAAAGAATAGTAATTTCTTTTGTTTTTGTCATCCTTGGCAGTGCCTCATTTTCTCAGACCCGGTTTCATCATTGTGGTGCAGAGGAGATTCGTCAGGAAATGATGGCGACATCGCCTGCGTTCAAAGCTGAACAGGAGAAGATAGAGATGTTTACTCAGTCGTATGTCAGCCTAATTGCAAATTCAAAAAAGACCCGGGCAACTATTTACAGGATACCTGTTGTGGTACATGTGATACATAATGGAGAGCCTATTGGCAACGGGGCGAATATTTCGGTTGCCCAAGTCAACTCACAGATTGCAGTATTGAATAAAGATTATCGTTTAAAAAATACTGACTCTTTGGTCACAACTCATGCGTTCTATGGAGCGACAGATGATTGTGAGATCGAATTTTGTCTTGCTACACTTGATCCACTAGGAAATCTGACCACCGGGATTGATCGTACGGATGCCGGACAGGCAACATACGATTATCCTGAATTGGAAACCAATATTAAACCAAATACGATTTGGGATAATACACGGTACCTGAATATTTGGGTGTGTAAACTCGGAGGCACTGCTTCAACGCTTCTTGGTTATGCGACCCCTCCGGGAACAGCCGCCGACAATGATGGCATCGTCATCAGAACTAATTCTTTCGGAACCGTTGGAAATGTCACTTCACCATTTAATAAAGGACGAACCGCTACGCATGAAACTGGTCACTATTTCAACTTACGTCATATATGGGGAGATGCACCTTGCGGAAATGATCTTGTTGGAGATACACCTGTAGCAGAAGAGGAGAACTATGGCTGCCCTTCTTTTTTTCCTTATAATGAGAATAATACATGTGGAGGTGGTGCAAATGGGGAGATGTATATGAATTATATGGATTATGTGAATGATAATTGTATGAAAATGTTTACCACAGGACAAAAGAACAGGATGCGTGCAACACTGGTAACTGGAGGTTCCCGAAGTTCACTAACCGTTTCTAATGGTTGCACATGGCCGGTCGGTTTAACAGAGGTCAGCAAAACATCGGATCTTACTTTTTTTCCTAATCCTGCCTCAGATCATTTTTATATTAAGAATACAACAGACTTCTCAAAGGATGTGGTGGTTAAGATCGTGAATACAATCGGGCAGGATCTTAGTTCCCTTGTAGGGCTGCAAAAAGAAACCTCAAACAGGTTGTATGTAAATACCGCTTCTTTGCCAAACGGAACTTATTTTATCACGATCAATTCTAATTCACAAAGCGCAGGTAAGTCATTTACTATACTAAAATAAATGAGGAAATTAATCATTCTTACATTGTTATGTTTCTTCCTGATTCCAATCGAGGGATCTTCAGCTCACACGAAAAAGAAACGGAAGAAGAAGCGTAAAGTCTCAAGAGTATCAACACCACGAGCTAAGTCGACTGCTAATATGTTGGTTGTTTCTTTCATTAGTTTTGGTGGTGGCATTGATTATAAGGCCATACCTGAATTTGAGACTGACATGAAAACATTTAATAAAGACAATTATTGTGACATAATCTATGAAACCAGAGACTGGGGACGTGAGGGAGAACGCGATTATTGTATATCTGCGAAAACGCCTTCCTGTCTGGAAAATTATTGTAGTCATATTAAACGAATATTTAAAGATCATGATCGGATCCTAATTAAGGAAAACTCTACATGTCGTCATTGATTTTCAATTCTTACATCATTTAAATTAATATCATAAATTCATGAAAAAACTATTAGCAGGATTTTTATTGCTTGCAGGCAGCACTTTCGCAAATGCACAAAGCACTCCTTACCATTGTGGTAGTGCGGATTATCTTAATGAATTGGATGCTCAGTACCCTGGTTTGAAAGAGAAAGTCGAAAAGGTCACAGACCACGCCAACTACCGAACAAGAGGCACAACAGTTACGATTCCTGTAGTTTTTCATGTCGTGTATAATACAACTGTTCAGAATCTGAACGTTTCTTATCTGAATGCGCAGATTGATTTACTGAATAAATCATATGCCAGAGAAAACTCAGACACGACGAATATGCGTGCTATTTTTCAATCAAGAGTAGGGGCTTCAAAGATCAGGTTTATTCTTGACCAGGTGATCCGTTATCAAACTACCAATATATCGTTTGATGCAACAACAGGTTCAGGTTTTGCCAATTCCGATATTGTTAAACAAACAGGTTCCGGTGGGAGTGACGCGATTTCCCCAGATAAAAAAATGAATGTCTGGATCTGCAATCTTACCAAAGATGGAAGTGATGGATTGATCGGTTATGCGTATCCTCCGGTTGGTGCACCAAACTGGCCTGTAGGTAGCGAAGCTCCTACAATGGCATTTGATGGTGTTGTGATCGATTATATTGATGTCGGCGGACCATTGAAACAACCGTTGGGATATGGTTCTGGTTTTAGAGGAAAAGGAATGGTTCATGAAGTGGGGCATTATCTCGGCTTGCGTCACATTTGGGGCGATGACGGTGGAAAATGTAACGGGCAACCTGGCTTTAAGGATGATGGCATTTCTGATACACCTGTTACTGATGATGCTTCAAACTTCGATTGTAATAAGGTTAAAAATACTTGCACTGAGGCTAGTGGTGATTTAGCTGATATGGTAGAGAATTATATGGATTATTCAAGTGGCGCATGTCAGAACAGCTTTACAAAAATGCAGTTGAGCGCGATGGAATATGTGTTGGATAATATCAGGTCAGGTGTTCGTGTCCCTCTGGGTGTAAACGCCAATGAAGAATTGATAAAAAAAGTAAATATATTTCCAAATCCAGCTTCCGGATTACTACATATCGATATAGATAACATGGAGTATCACAAGGTTACTGCATCAATTGTCAATCTAATGGGCCAAACAATATGGCAAACAGAACAGGAAAACAAGGGCACGCCAATCACTGCCAATACACTTACATTTGCCAAAGGAATTTACCTTATTAATATCCGGATCGATTCAAATCCGGTGATCACTAAAAAAGTAATCGTTCAATAATATGGAATCAACACTTTCAACACCGGTTTCCTTTTCTGAAGGAGCCATTCAGGAACTAAAACGAATTTTATCAGAAGATCCATCTAAGTCATTTATCCGTGTCGGGGTCAAAGGCGGCGGATGCAGTGGAATGACATACGTACTTGAGTACGATGAGAAGCAGGAAGGCGATGAAGAGTTTGTCGTTGACGGAATTCCTGTAGTCATGAACAAAGCACACGAAATGTATTTGTTTGGTATGCAGGTTGAATTTGAAGGAGGACTAAATTCCAGAGGGTTTACTTTTAAAAACCCTAATGCCAGCAGTACCTGTGGATGTGGAACTAGCTTTGCCGTTTAGGTAATTGGCTGTTTAATCAATTACGCCTATTTTCCCATAAACCAGTAAGGTCGTTGTGTCATTCTGAATATTGAGTGGATCATGCACCACAAAGAATCCATTGAACTCCTTTGTGAAATAATCAAAATCGATGTCATGTACTTCCTTTGTGACAATGGCATGTCCCATTTGAAGATGATCTAAATCGATTACAGGGTTTCCTGAATAACCAAACGGTTCTGAAAGGTCTTTCTTATGAATATGAACACTATATGAATCCAATGGAGAGGTAACCCCTGAAAGGCTGACAACAAACTTCACATGCCCTTCAACATTGCTTACATCCACCGTTGCAGAAAGAAATTCTCTGAAAGCATAATTGCCGGAATAGAAATAATTGAGTGGATAATAGAATGATTTTTGCTGTACCGTCTTTTTCTTATTCGTACATGAGATCAGGCATGAACATAAAACAAGGAGAAAAAGAGAGAAGTGCTTCATGTTATTCTTTGTTAAGCAGTTGTTCTATCAACTCTGTGCTTACACCGGTGAACGAAAATCCTCCATCATGAAAGAGGTTCTGCATGGTCACTTTTCGTGTCAGGTCGCTGAACAAAGTGACGACATAATTCGCGCATTCTTCCGCATCTGCATTTCCTAATGGCGACATTTTTTCAGCATAATGAAAAAAGGCATCAAAACCTGCAACACCACCTCCTGCGGTCGTTTTTGTTGGGGATTGTGATACAGTATTTACACGTACTTTTTTCTTAAATCCATAATGGCAACCAAAACTCCGTGCTATACTTTCCAGCATTGCTTTGGCATCGGCCATATCGTTATAACCTGGGAACGTTCGTTGTGCGGCAATGTAGGAAAGTCCGACGACAGAAGCCCATTCGTTCAAGGCATCTAGCTTCATAGCCGTTTGCATTACTTTATGAAAAGACAGGGCAGAAATGTCAACTGTTTTGATAAAATTGTCATAGTTAGTTTCCGTATAAGGAACGTTTTTTCTGACATTCGGACTCATTCCAATGGAATGAAGCACAAAGTCGATCTTACCTCCAAGAATATCGACACTCTGTTTAAATACATTTTCAAGATCTTCCAACGACGTGGCATCTGCACCAATCACAGTAGCATTGCCGCAAGCTTTTGATAATTCATTGATCTTCCCCATCCGCAAGGCAATAGGTGCATTACTTAATGTAAAGCTGGCACCTTCTTCAAAGCATTTAAGAGCAATTTGCCATGCCATCGATTTTTCGTCTAATGCTCCGAAAATAATTCCTCGTTTGCCTTTTAGTAAGTTGTATGCCATATTGGTATCGTGTAAAATTGTGCGGTAAAAATAATGTAATATGTTGGTTTTTCTATCCGGTGGGAAAGAATAAATAAGATCTACTTCATTAACTGTTTTACCATTTCTATAGCTTGCGACGAGGATTCTTTGCCACTCAACATTTCAGCCAAAATATCTATACGTTCCTGATCATGTAATTCTTTAATATGCGTATTAATCGATCCTCTTGCATTTTCTTCTTTATATATATACAAATGATGACCGGCCTTGCTCGCAATTTGTGGTAAATGCGTGATGCAAATTAGTTGATGATGAGTCGACAATTCTTTCATGATATTACCAACCTGCAAGGCGGTTTCTCCGGAAATACCCGTATCAATCTCATCAAATAACAAGGTCGGCAAGGACGTGGAATGTGCCAGAAGCGATTTGATACATAACATTAAACGGCTTAACTCCCCACCCGAAGCCACCTTAGAAATAGGTCCAAAGCGGCCGGTCTTATTGGCATCGAACAATATATCTACTTTGTCTTTTCCTGTTTGATTGAAAGAGGTTACATATACCTCAATCCGGATAGCAGCATTCGGCATGCCTACCTTTTTTAATAAGGCATTCACACTTTCTTCGATGAGAGGGATTGAGTTTCTGCGGCTCAAAGATAATTGACTGGCAAGATCTGAAACACGTTGCACCTCCGTTTCGATAGCAGAAACCAGAATTTGTTCCTGCTCATCGGCTGTCACGGCATTGTTTATTTTTTCCTCCAATTGAAGTTTAATTTCTATCAATGCGTCTGTATCATTCCGTCCATGTTTTTTTAATAAACGGTTTCCTTCATTTAATCGTTCGGTAAGAAAATTGATTTTCTCTGGATCATAATTCGTGGATTCATACACATCACCAAGTTCGGTACTGATTTCTTTCAGTTCAATCAAAGTAGAATTGATCCGTTGTCTGAGATCATTCAGAATAGAATGTTTGGATGAATGTGGATCCAGTTGCTGCACAATATTTTTTAGTTGAGAAAGAATAGGTTCTTCACTATCTTTCAACAAATAAACAGTATGCTGCAACGCGCTCTTTAATGCTTCGCTGTTATTCAGTATATCAAGTTCATTCTCTAATTCATCAAGTTCATTTGGTTTTGGCTGAAAGACTTCCAGTTCGTTATATAAAAATTGATGGTAATCAAGTTCTTGTTTTACCAATCTGTTCGTTTCAACCAGACGCTCATATTCATCACGCAATGACTTCCATTTTTTATAAACGGTCAGGTATTCAGCAAGAAGTGTTTTGTTTTTTGAAACCTCATCCACAAGATGTAGTTGTTCGGAAGCCTGCTGAAGTTCCATCGTATCAAACTGCCTGTGGAGATCGATCAGCAAAGAAGCCAGTTGCGATAAGGTTTGTAAGGTAGTTGGCGTATCATTGATAAACACCCGGGATTTCCCATTCCCACTTATTTCGCGACGGATAATGATCTCATCATCCAATTCAAATTCATTTTCTGTTAGGAAATTCCTGGCGGTATCGGTTTTGCTGATATCAAAAAAACCTTCGATAACACATTTAAGATCTTTATTCAGCAGTGATTTTGTATCTGCCCGTTCTCCGAGTATAAGTGAGAGGGCTCCCATGAGGATAGATTTTCCGGCACCTGTTTCGCCGGTAATAGCAGTTAAACCTTTCTTGAACGAGATCTCTATCTCCTCGATGATGGCGTAATTGCGGATATGAAGTTTTGTAAGCACGGAAACAAAGGTAATATGTTATAGCAATACCATTTTGATTTTAGTCCAAATGAATCTCGTATACTGCACCCTCATATGCGGGACATTACACGTTTAGTTCATGGCTCATAGACTATTACATATTCGTTATCGGTGTACAAGCTAAAAGTTGTATTCTTAATGTTAGCTAATAGCGGTTCCCGACTAGAAGCAGTCAGGGCCCCTAAGTCAATTAAAGAAAAATGATTGAAGCTCTGCAAAGTGCTTTCTACGCAGTGATAGTGGCACTAGTTCTTTTTGATGAACATTAAATTTCATTGTTCAGTTTTTAGAGATCAGGCTCCATTAGATACTTTATTGAAAATTCTAGTCGCCTTCATTATTGGAAACGAGTTTTGAAAATTTCCAAGCGTGTCAGTAACTACTGTATATCCCTTATAATTGCCCACAGCAAACGTGTCATACTAGAATGTCCATCCACTCAGAATAAGTTCTCCCTCTAATGATTTTCTTCCAAAGCTTAATACATCGACATCTTGAGTTCCATAACTTAACTGATTAAAAGTAACCCCACTACTGTCAATAAATACCATTCCAAATCCATTCGGTAAATATTTAGAATAACAAATAATATTGTTAGAACCTACATTAATTAAGTGAGTAGAATAGTCTGCCTGAACAGTGATTTTAGAATAGATTGTTGTCTGTGCCGTCGTCATTACATTCAATTATAGAAGAGAGAATAATACAGCATATCCTTTATTTAACGGCTTTCAATGTAAAGTCTTTAGTAATAATTGAAATATGGAATTGTGGCATAGGACGACTACTTCTTCCCTTTTATTTTCCCCTGCGGTGCCATTATTAATTCATAATCAAGTTGTTTCTTCGCAAGATTCGCACCCGCCACCCTGATCTTCACAGCATCGCCGATCTGAAATTTTAGTGTGCTTCGTTTACCCACAAGTGCATATTCTTCTTCAACAAATTTAAATTCGTCCAAATCAAGAAGATTATTCAATGAAATCAATCCTTCACATTTATGTGCTGTTGTCTGCGCCCAAAAGCCAAAGGACGCCACACCGCTAATCACCGCATCAAATTCCTCACCAATAAATTTCTGCATAAACTCAACTTGCTTATACTTGTTTGCGTCCCGTTCGGCTTCCATCGCCTTGCGCTCACGCTCGCTGCAATGCGCACAAAGTGCCTCAAGATTTTTGATCGGTTGAATATCTTTTTCAATAATACCCATTAATATCCGATGAGAAAGTACATCGGGATAACGACGAATAGGTGAGGTGAAATGACTGTAGTGTTCAAAGCCCAGACCATAGTGGCCAATATTTTCTGTGGTATAGATGGCCTTCGCCATAGTGCGTATTCCTAATGTGTGCAAAATCTCCTGTTCGGGATGCTCTCCCGAAGCGATGATCATTTTATTGAATGATTGAGCAATAGAGGCGGGCGAAGAAAGATCAAATTTATGTCCGAACCGTTTGGCAAACGCAGCAAACATATTCAGTTTGTCAATATCAGGCGTGTCGTGTACACGATAAGGAAATGGGATAGGAACTTTATTCTTTTTGATCTTACTGGCATATTCGGAAACGGTTCTGTTTGCCAGCAACATCAACTCTTCAATCAATTGATGCGACTCTTTACTTTCCTTAATGATGATGTCAATCGGCACGCCATTTTCGTCGAGTTTGAAACGAACTTCCTCTGATGCAAAATTGATCGCGCCTTTCTCAAATTTCTCTTTTCGTATTTTTTGCGAAATCGTATGCAAGGTCAGTATTTCTTTTTTGTGATCACCCTCAGCCCCTTCGATAATCTCCTGCACTTCTTCATACGTAAATCGTCTGTCTGAATGGGTTACTGTTTTTCCCAGCCAATAATTTTGTACTTCGGCCTTGTCATTGATCTGGAACATGACAGAGAAAGTCAGCTTGTCTTCATTAGGTCGTAACGAGCAAAGTTCATTCGATATTTTTTCAGGCAACATTGGCAACACACGATCGGGTAGATACACAGATGTTGCCCGTTGCAAAGCTTCTGCATCTAAGGCTGTATTCGGTTTTACATAATGAGAGACATCGGCAATATGAACACCAATCTCATAATTCTTATTCTTTAATAGTCTGAATGAAATCGCATCATCAAAATCTTTCGCATCCGCAGGATCTATCGTAAATGTAAGGATGTCGCGAATGTCTTTTCGCTTCGCAATCTCTTCCTCGCTGATGGTCGTCGGAATATGTTTCACTTCATCCATCACTTCTTTAGGAAACTCTAAGGTGAAACCGGTCTGCAACAGAATTTGTTTCATAGCAATCTCACCGATCTTATCTGCAGTCAATATATCGACAATCTCCCCCATCGGGTTCTTTAGTTTCTCACTCCAGTCTGTAATCCGAACAATCACACGATCACCGTTCTTTACACCCCGACTATTTTTCTCATTGATAAATACATCCTTTGTAAATTTCTCATTATCCGGGATTACAAAGGCGAAATTTGCATTCAGTTGCACGGTTCCTATCAGTTCAGATTGACCGCGTTTCAGGACATTGATAATCATTCCTTCAGGACGTTTACCGGAGCGTTGACTTGGTAGTAAGTTGAGTTCAACGGTATCGCCGGTCATGGCGCTTTTTAAATGTTCTCTCCGGATAATAATATCGACCGCCTCGTCTTTCACGGTTACATATCCCATGCCGTTCTTCGCGACATCCAGTTTGCCGGTCAGTAATTTAGTATGTACAGGTTTTCCCGTTTTTCGTTTGGTGCTTTTCGCCATAGTGTAAGTGATTTCCGTTGAAAATAATAATCCGGAAACCGGACGAAGTTAATACTTCTTCACAAGAATCAAGGGCATGGCTGTGAATGATCATGATGGGGTAAGCTGGCTTTGCGACTCGTATGAATCAGCCCTGCATAACTAAGTTACTTTTTTATGGTTCGACAGATCGGGAAAGAAGATGGAAGATACCTTTCAAGTAATACCAACTCATAAGGAACTGCTGGTTTGAATGTTACACAAATGTGTAGTTGCAAGGTCTTTCCAATTGAGCAATTTTTGCATAGTAAATAAAAAACCGGGAAGCCGAAAACGGAATAGAGTAGGCGGAAAAAAACTAGTCATGAAAAAAATTACAATTGAAGGAAAGTCAACTGGTACTACTAACAATTTTGTTAAAGTACATATTTATCGGCCAAGCTCTCATTCTAACCCATATGATCATAGGAAGTCATATCATGGTGAATGCAATTTTAAAGAGATTCTCAACGACCTTATTCCGCAAACTGAATATTATATTTTCTTTTCAGGATACACCACTGGAAAATTCGTATTGAAAATTTCTGGTGATTTTGAATGTATAGATCCAATGGTTACAATACCAATAGTGAGGACTATTGAAAACGGAAAATTCAGTCCTAGTTATATAATCCGTACAAATTAATTATTTAGTAATAGTAATAGTAAATAAACAAATAGAATGAAACATTTTTATATTGCAAGCATACTCTTAGTATGTTTTAGTTTAAAAGGCTTTTCTCAAATTACGGATGATGACTTAAAAAAGGTTGTCACGGAAATTAATTCCCAGAGAAGTGCAAATAGTAAGGACATTATAACCTCTTTGTTTAGAGCAGGTATTGATGATTTGCTTGGCACTGACCATAAATTTGATTTTAGCGCTTCGCTTTTTGGGATAGATTCAATGCTTAGAGGAAAAGGCGTTAAGTTAAGAAATAGGAATTATTCTGAGGAAAGACAGCTTCGGCAATGGGCAGTAACTATTGGATTGACGGGAGACATTGGTAATGTAATTACAAAATTCTCAGCAGGAGTTACAGGTAATATACTAAACCGGAAGGATATCACGAAAAAGTTTAAGGATACTCATACCAAAAGATTGGAAGCCCTAAGTGATATATATGATATTTTACATGCTAAAATTATTGACTTTACTAAAGATAGTTCAGCAGAAGTCAAGATTGCAGTTAATCAATCATGGAATGCTGCAATGGATTCTAAGAATTTTTCAAATCTTCATTCAGTTTTAAAGAAGGTTATTTATTCTAGCGAATTTAAGAATTCAGTGTTAAACAGCCGTGAGGTTTATTCTGTCCTCTCAACTCAAGAGATTGAAGATATAGTAGAAGGTTTGGGGGCTGGAAGAGACGAATTTGAGTTATTATTTAAGAAGACAATTACTCAATATGCAAGAAAGCCATTATGGACGATAACGCCTACTATGACATATGATCGCCTAAGAAATCAAGGGGCATATTCTGTTGAAACTGTCTTTACTGCCGGACTTGGTAAAGATATTACCAAGAAGCCATGTGAAATTGAAGCTAAAGCGATGTTTAAACTTGCGAATGATACTCTAAATAAAGAATCAAATTATGAAGAAAAGCCATTCTCATTTAGCCTGGGTATAAACAAAATTTTAGTGGAGAATGAAGAAAAGGAATCAAAAATGGAGTTGAAAATATTTACTAAATATGATCATCAATTTGGTAGCCTAGCTCAAGGAAAGCAAGTCGACCTTTTTACGCTGAACTCTACATTCAGAATTAATGTGTATAAATCACTTTGGTTGCCAATCACCTTGAATTACGATCCCAAAAATGGGAACTTGTTCGGTGTATTTGCCATAACAGCTAATATCGGAAATTAAAGAGATAAATGTAATATTGCGTATGCAAAAATATGGAGATGTGATTATAAAGAATTATCTCTTGCCCCAAATCTGTCAACCCAATAAATGGAAGGAATAAGTTTCCTTCCATTTATTGGGATTGCTTAATTGCGCGCTTCGCAATTATTTCTGTGAAAAATTTCGATAGCCAATTTCATCATTATATATATTCTCAAATGAAATTGAAGTGTTGTGTTATCATTCGTCCCCTTCTTCAATTCCTTCACTCACTTCTTCCACCACAACCGGAATAATCCTCTCAATAAATTCTCTCACCTCGATATTAAATTTTTCTTCTTCCCCAAAAAGAATCTG
>Ga0105047_10008468_pt1 | contig 17116 bp, 13 predicted proteins | sample MAT04_FD_78384 | JGI IMG/M metagenome (GOLD analysis project Ga0105047, IMG submission 78384) | Freshwater microbial communities from Lake Fryxell liftoff mats and glacier meltwater in Antarctica - MAT-04 (megahit assembly) | ecosystem: Environmental > Aquatic > Freshwater > Ice > Liftoff...
ACGTACACCCGGTCCGCGCGCCAGTTCCGGCGCCGCTTGACGAACTCCAGCTCCAGATCGAACAACGGATGGAACGGGTGCGTCACCCGCACCTTGGCAACACCAGCGCGATCATCGGGTTGGCGTGCAGTCCACGGTGAGATCGAACGCCCTGATCGAGTCCACCAACACCAAGATCCGGCTGATCACCAGGATGGCGTTCGGGTTCAAGTCGCCCGAGGCCCTCATCGCCCTCGCCAGGCTCAGCCTCAGCGGCCACCGACCCGCCCTCCCCGGCCGAAAATGACCCACGGAAGTGTCAGGAGAGCCCCTTTTTGCCGTGGATCGCGCGTAAGGCGATCTTGCCGATGGTCGGACGGTTGTGATCCGGCGCTCATGGCGCCCTGATGGCACTATGCGCAGTGGGTGCAGCTCGGCCCCCGGTGGGGAGGGGCGGAGGCTCAGGCGGTGACGCGGTAGGGGGTGAGCAGCTGGTCGACGGGGGCGTGGTCGTCGGTGAGCACCTGGGCTTCCCCCACCCAGCGGGTGAGCTCGTCACCCGCGATCACGCGCCAGCCGGTGTCGCGCGCCGCGAGCGCGGCCTGCCAGGCGGCGACGTCGACCGGACTGTCGGAGGCGAGGACGACGAGGTTGCCGCCGCCGCTGCCCCGCGTGACGTCGGGTGGGGCGGCGACCGCAAGGTGGTCGAAGACCGTGCGCAGGGTGGCGACCTCCGCGCGGGCGAAGGCCAACGGTTCGTTGTCGATGAGGTTGGCGGCATAGGTGCCGCCGGGCCGCAGCACCCGGTGGACCTCGCGGAGCGCCTCCCGGGTCGTGAGGTGCCAGGGGACGCTGACCCCACCGAACGCATCGCCGACGACGAGGTCGAGCCCGCCGTCACCCACCGCGCGCAGCCCGGTGCGCGCGTCCTCCACCCGCACCCGCAGGTCGGGGCCGGTGCGCAGGCCGAGACGCTCCTCGTCGATCGCGACGACCCCGGGGTCGATCTCCGACACGGTGCTGCGCGTCCCCGGCCGCTGCACCGCGAGATAGCGGGGGAGCGTGAGACCCCCGCCGCCGAGGTGGTGCGCGGTGAGCGCGCGGCTCGGCCGCCAGCGGGTGTCGGTGGCCGCTGCGAGCGCCCGGACGTAGGCGAACTCGAGGTGCATCGGGTCGTCGAGGTCGACGTACGAGTGGCGCAGGTTGTCCAGGACCAGGGTCCGCCCACCCTCCCGGTCGGGGTCGACCACGACCCGGGCGCAGTGGTACTGCGTCTCGGCGTCGCACCCGCTCGGGGCCACCCCGGCGGCGAGCCCGCCGACGAGGACGACGGCCACGGCCACGGCTGCTGCCCGCCGGCGCGCCACCACCTCGAGGAAAACGCCGGCGACGGCGAGGGCAATCCCCAGGCCGACCATGATCCACGTGACGGGGACCCGTGACACCAGCACGAACCCGGTGAGCACCGTGCCGAGGATCGCCCCGACGGTGCCGATGCCGGACAGGGAGCCGACGACCGCACCGGTCTCCTCGAGCCGCCGGAGCCTCAGCTTGGTGACGATGGGGGTCACGGCCGAGAGCAACCAGCCCGGGACGATGATCGCCGCAGCGGCGGCGACGACGAGGAACGCTCCCCCCGCGAACGAGGCGGAGGCCCGCAGGAGGAAGGGGGTCGCGGCGACCGCGGCACCCGAGACGCCCAGCAGGGTGCCGAGCAGGGCGCGGCCGTCGCGCTCGTCGGCCCACCGGCCGCCGACCCACGAGCCCCCGGCGATGGCCGCCAGAGCCAGCCCGATGACCAGGGTGCTCGTCTCGAGGGTCAGCCCCAGGTAGGGGGCGAGCAGGCGCAGCGCCACGATCTCGACGACGAGGACGGCCGCGGAGGAGCCGACGACGAGAGCCACGGCCTCCCGCCGACCGATCAGGTCGACCGGCACGCCGCGCTCCGGTGCCCCGCCCTCGTCCGTGCCCACGCCTCGCGCTCCGTCCGACCCCATGCCCCGAACGCTACGTGAGCAGGCCACGGCACCTCGAGGTCGGTCGCGTCAGCAGCTGGACCGCGAGGAGGCCATCGCCTTGTCGATGAGGAGCCCGGAGTCGTCGAGCCAGAAGGTGTAGTTGAGGACGAAGACGGTGCAGCGCTCAGCGGTTGACCACCGGCCCGGATGTGCCACAGATCCCGTTTCACTCACTCCACCACGCCCATGCTTGAGGGGCCGCACACCGGCGGTGGCGAGCTTCGGCAAACCTCCGGAACTGCCGCGGATGGTGTGCCTGCACCATCGCGCCACGAGCGTGCGTGTGCAGGCAGCGGCAGCGAGGGAGTTCGGCGCCAGCGGATCCTGCCGGTCCGGGACCCGTCAGCGCCCGGTGCTGGCCGATGCCCTCGATCCATTGCCGGCTGCTGGCCAGCATGGACGGTCACTGGCTCCCGCATGCGCATCCTGATGCGCCCCGGGGGGCGGCTGTGGCGGGGCTCCGGCGCGAACCGGAGGGCGCTTGGCTTATCGCACGTTTATTGCACGGCAAACGCCCGCCGACCGCATCTCTGCAGTTCAGCGGGCGTTTTCGGTGGTGCCCCCGGTAGGATTCGAACCTACGCTCCCGCCTCCGGAGGGCGGTGCTCTATCCCCTGAGCTACGGGGGCCTGGGCAGGCCTGCGCCGAAACCATCGGGGTGGTTTCCAGCGCTCCGCGAGGGTAGCAGCCTAGGCTGGCGTCCATGCAAACCGGGACCGACGCTCGCGGTCCTGCCCCACGGGCGCTGGTCTGCGACGACACCGAGGCCATCCGCAGGCTGCTGCGGATCAACTTGGAGCTGGCGGGCTTCGACGTCGAGGAGGCCGCCGATGGCCACGAGGCGATGGCCCGCCTGATCGACTCGGTGCAGCCCCGGCCGGACGTCATCGTGCTCGACTCCGAGATGGCCCCCTACGACGGGTGGTGGGCGATCGCTGCAATCCGGTCGCACCCCCGCCTCGACCCGGTGCCCGTGTTGCTGGTGACGGGGTCCGTCGTGGTGCACGACGCGCCCGAGGCGAGCGGCGCCGGGTTCGACGGCTTCATCTCCAAGCCGTTCGACCCCGACGAGCTCGTCGAGGCCGTCTCACGACTCGCGGCGGCCGGGAGGGCACCGGGGGGCGGCCCATAGAATCGCCCGGGTGACTCCCGAACAGCTCTCGGCCGCGATCCGTGCCGCGCTCCAGTCCGCCGTCGACGCCGGTGACCTCTCGATCACCGTGCCCGCGGAGGTCCGGGTCGAGCGTCCGCGCAACCGCGACCACGGTGACTGGTCGACAAACGTCGCGCTCCAGCTCGCCAAGGGGGCCGGCATCCCACCGCGCGACCTGGCGACCGCCCTGGCCACCCACCTCGCCGGCGTGCCGGGCGTCAAGGCCGTCGACGTCGCCGGCCCGGGGTTCCTCAACATCAGCCTCGAGGCAGCGAGCGCAGGCGAACTGGCCCGCTCGATCGTCGAGGCCGGCGCTGCCTACGGGCACACCAGCGCCGAGGCGGGGCGCATCGTCAACCTCGAGTTCATCTCGGCGAACCCCACCGGGCCGCTGCACATCGGCCACACCCGGTGGGCCGCGCTGGGTGACGCCATGCGCCGCCTGCTCCAGGCCGCGGGCGCCACGGTCAGCGCCGAGTACTACATCAACGACGCCGGCGCGCAGATGGACAAGTTCGGGGCCTCGGTGCTGGCTCGCGCCGCCGGCCAGGAGCCCCCCGAGGACGGCTACCCCGGGGCCTACGTCGCCGACCGCGCGGCCCAGGTGCTCGCGCAGCGCCCCGACCTGCTCCAGCTCGACCCCGCCGAAGGGCTCGAGGTGGCCCGAGACCTGGGCTACGTCGCGCAGCTCGCCGCCATCCGGCGCACCCTCGACGACTTCGGGGTGCACTTCGACGTGTGGTTCTCCGAGCGCAGCCTGCACGACGGCCTAGCGGTCGAGCAGGCGGTCGCCCGGCTGCGCGAGCAGGGCCACGTCTTCGACGCCGAGGGCGCGGTCTGGCTGCGCACCACCGACTTCGGCGACGACAAGGACCGCGTCCTCGTCCGCGCCGACGGTACCCCCACCTACTTCGCCGCGGATGCTGCTTACTACCTGAGCAAGAAGGACCGCGGCTTCGACGAGAAGGTCTACCTGCTCGGCGCCGACCACCACGGCTACATCAACCGCCTCAAGGCCATCGCGGCCGCCGCCGGCGACGACCCCGAGCGCAACATCGAGGTCAAGATCGGGCAGCTGGTCAACATCGCGGGCGTCCGGATGGGCAAACGGCTCGGCAACGCCATCTACATGGACGAGCTGATCGAGTCGATCGGCTCGGATGCCGTGCGCTACTCCCTCGCGCGCTACCCCTCCGACAGCCCGCTCTCGCTCGACGGCGAGGAGCTGCGCAGGCAGTCCAACGACAACCCGGTCTTCTACGTGCAGTACGCCCACGCGCGCACCGCCAACGTCGCCCGGCTCGCGGGCGAGGACGGTGTGCTGCGCTCCGACGGCTTCGACGCCTCCCTGCTGACCGACCCCTCCGAGGCGGCGCTGCTCGCCGTGCTGGGGGACTTCCCGCGGGTCGTGGCCCAGGCCGCTCACCTGCTCGAGCCGCACCGGGTCGCGCGCTACCTCGAGGAGCTGGCCGGCCGGTTCCACAAGTGGTACGACACCTGCCGGGTGCGCCCGGTGAACGTCGACGAGGAGGTCACCGACCTGCACCGCAGCCGGCTGTGGCTGAACGATGCGACCCGCCAGGTGCTCGCCAACGGCCTGGACCTCCTCGGGGTCAGCGCCCCCGAGCGGATGTGAGGGCTGACCGATGCGCTCGCACGAGGCAGGTGTCCTCCACGCTGAGGGGTATGGCGGCCCCCCGCTCTACCTGCCGTACCCGAGCGATGTCATGGAGCTGCTGCCACAGCTCTGGGCGCGCACCGTCGACCGGGACGAGGCCGGCCGGCTGACCGTGGGCGGCGTCGACGTGCTCACCCTGGCACGAGAGCACGGCACGGCCGCCTATGTCCTGGACGAAGACGACTTCCGCTCCCGCGCAGGCGATTTCCGTGACGGGTTCGCAACTGCCTTCGAGTCGCTGGCCGGCGCCGACGTCTACTACGCCGGCAAGGCCTTCCTCTGCACCGCTGTCGCGCGCTGGGTCGCCGAGGAGGGCCTGCACCTCGACGTGTGCACGGGTGGCGAGCTGGCCGTCGCGCAGCGGGTCGGTTTCCCCGCGCACCGGATCGGTTTCCACGGCAACAACAAGTCGACCGCCGAGATCCGTGAGGCGCTGACCTACGGGGTCGGCCGGATCGTCGTCGACTCCTTTCACGAGATCGACCGCATCGCGGCTCTCGCGGCCCAGCTCGGCGTCGTCGCGCCGGTCATGGTGCGGGTGACCGTGGGGGTCGAGGCGCACACCCACGAGTTCATCGCCACGGGGCACGAGGACCAGAAGTTCGGCTTCAGCCTCGCCGGCGGCCAGGCGCTCGCGGCAGCCGCGGTGCTGCTGTCCCGGCCCGATGTCTTCGACCTCCGAGGGCTGCACAGCCACATCGGCAGCCAGATCTTCGACACCGGCGGCTTCGAGCTGGCGACCCGCCGGCTGGTGGGCCTGCACGCCCGCATCGCCCACGAGCACGGCCACCACTGCCCCGAGATCGACCTCGGCGGGGGCTTCGGCATCGCCTACACCTCGCAGCACACCCCGCTCTCCGTGAACACGGTGGCGCAGCAGATGGCCGAGATCGTCGGTCGTGAGCTCAAGGCGGTCGGCGACGGCAACACCACCCACGTCCCCCGCGTCTCGGTCGAGCCCGGACGCGCGATCGTCGGCCCGAGCACGTTCACCCTCTACGAGGTCGGCACCGTCAAGGACGTCGAGGTCGGCGGCGGCCACACCCGCACCTACGTCTCGGTCGACGGCGGGATGAGCGACAACGCGCGCCCCGCGCTCTACGAGGCCGACTACTCGTGCACCCTGGCGAACCGCACCTCGAAGGCCGAGCCCCGGCTCTCGCGCGTCGTCGGCCGGCACTGCGAGAGCGGCGACATCGTCGTCCTGGACGAGTACCTCCCGGCCGACGTCGTACCCGGCGACCTCGTCGCCGTCCCGGGCACCGGCGCCTACTGCCGCAGCCTGTCCAGCCAGTACAACCACACCCCCCGCCCGCCCGTCGTCGCCGTCCGTGGGGGCCGCTCCCGCGTGCTCGTGCGGCGTGAGACCATCGAGGACCTGCTCGCCCTCGACGTGGCGGACGCGTGAGGACCCACAGCGAGGAGACGGACCCCACCATGGCGCACGAACCCGGTGCCCCCCTGCGCGTCGCGCTGCTCGGCTGCGGTGTCGTGGGCTCCGCCGTCGCGACCAAGCTCGTGCAGAACGGCGACGACCTCGCGGCTCGCGTGGGGGCCAGGCTCGAGCTCGTCGGCATCGCCGTGCGCCGCCCGCACCGACGCCGGCCCGACGTGCCGGTCGACCCCGCGCTGTTCACGGCAGACGCGGAGGAGCTCGTCACCCGCGCCGACGTCGTCATCGAGGTGATCGGGGGCATCGAGCCGGCTCGCAGCCTGATCCTGCGCGCCATGGAGCACGGTGCGTCGGTGGTCTCCGCCAACAAGGCGCTGCTCGCCGAGGACGGCCCGACGCTCTACGCCGCAGCCGACGCCCACGATGTCGACCTCTACTACGAGGCCGCGGTGGCGGGCGCCATCCCGATCCTGCGCCCGATCCGCGAGTCCCTCGCGGGCGACGACGTGCGGCGGGTGCTGGGCATCGTCAACGGCACGACGAACTTCGTGCTCGACAAGATGGACAGCACCGGCGCCGGCTTCGCCGAGACCGTCGAGCAGGCTCAGGCCCTCGGCTACGCCGAGGCCGACCCGACCGCCGACGTCGAGGGCTTCGACGCGGCTGCAAAGGCGGCGATCCTCGCGAGCCTGGCCTTCCACACCCGGGTCTCCTCGCTCGACGTGCACCGTGAGGGCATCACGGAGGTGACGGCCGGCGACATCCAGGCGGCCACCGAGATGGACTGCGTGGTCAAGCTGCTCGCGATCTGTGAGCGGGTCACCCGTGCCGACGGCGCCGACGCCGTCAGCGTGCGGGTGCACCCCGCGATGATCCCCAGGAGCCACCCGCTGGCCAGCGTCCGTGACGCCTTCAACGCGGTGTTCGTGGAGGCGGCGGCGGCCGGTGAGCTGATGTTCTACGGGCGAGGTGCCGGTGGTGACCCCACGGCATCCGCCGTGCTCGGTGACGTGGTCGCCGTGGCCCGGCACAAGGTCGCCGGTAGCCGCGGGCCGGGGGAGTCGGCCTACGCCGACCTGCCCGTCGTCGACATGGGCCAGTCGCTGACGAGGTACCACATCAGCCTCGACGTGGCCGACCGGCCGGGTGTGCTCGCGCAGGTCGCGGCGGCCTTCGCGGCACACGGCGTCTCGATCGAGACCGTGCGCCAGCAGGTCGCACCGGGTGGAGGGGAGCGCGCCAAGCTGATCGTCGTCACCCACCGCGCCACCGATGCTGCCCTTGCGGCGACGGTCGACACCCTCGCCGACCTCGACGCCGTCGACGACGTCGCCGCCGTGATGCGTGTGGAAGGAGCCTGAGCCGTGGCGCACCTGTGGCGCGGAGTGATCCGCGAGTACGCCGCACGACTGCCGATGCTGGAGGGCGCGCCGGTCGTGACCCTCCAGGAGGGCGGCACCCCCCTCATCCCGTGCGAGAGCCTCTCGGAGCTCACCGGCGCCAACGTGCTGGTCAAGTTCGAGGGGCTCAACCCGACGGCGTCGTTCAAGGACCGTGGCATGACGACCGCGATCTCCCTGGCCAAGAGGCACGGTGCCAAGGCCGTCATCTGCGCGAGCACCGGCAACACCAGCGCCAGTGCGGCCGCGTACGCGACCAAGGCCGGGATGACGTGCGCCGTGCTCGTTCCCGACGGCAAGATCGCGATGGGCAAGCTGAGCCAGGCTGTCGCGCACGGGGCGACCCTGATCCAGGTCGAGGGCAACTTCGACGACTGCCTCACCGTGGCCCGCAAGCTGGCTGAGGCCTACCCCGTGGAGCTCGTCAACTCGGTCAACCCCGCCCGTATCGAGGGGCAGAAGACGGCCGCCTTCGAGGTGGTCGACGCGCTCGGCGACGCTCCCGACATCCACGTGCTGCCGGTCGGCAACGCCGGTAACATCACGGCCTACTGGCGTGGCTACCGCGAGTACGCCTCTGCAACAAAGGGTCTCGGTGGCGAGGTGCTCGCCCCCGTGGCAACCCGAACCCCACAGATGTGGGGCTTCCAGGCGGCGGGCGCGGCGCCCATCGTGCTCGGCCACCCGGTCGACGACCCCGAGACCATCGCCACCGCCATCCGCATCGGCAACCCCGCCTCGTGGCGCCAGGCCGAGGCCGCCCGCGACGAGTCCGGGGGCCGCATCGAGTCGGTCACCGACGACGAGATCCTGGCGGCCCACCGCGTGCTGTCCTCCACCGAGGGCATCTTCGTCGAGCCGGGATCGGCCGCGAGCATCGCCGGGCTGTTCAAGGCGCACCGCGCCGGTCAGGTGCCAGTCGACGCCACCGTCGTCTGCACGGTGACCGGGCACGGGCTGAAGGACCCGCAGTGGGCCCTGCGCACGGCCGACGGGTCGGACCTCCAGCCGGTGCGGGTGCCCGTCGATGCCTTCAGCGTCGCGGCGGCCCTGGGGCTCGAGGGGTGACGTGAGCGCAGAGCGGCTGCGGGCCGGTGTCGGCGTCGAGGTGCGCGTCCCGGCCAGCAGCGCCAACCTCGGCCCGGGGTTCGACTCGGTGGGCTGCGCCCTCGGGGTCTGGGACACCTGCCGCGCCACCGTCACCGAGGAGGCCGGGCTCGTCGTCACGGTCGCGGGTGAGGGCGAGGGCGCCGTGCCGCTCGACGCCACCCACCTCGTGCACCGCGCGATGCAGGTGGCGTGGGCCGAGCTCGGTGTCGAGCCGCCGTCGGGCCTGGCGCTCGACTGCCGCAACGAGGTGCCGCACGGGCGGGGGATGGGGTCGTCCGCGACCGCGATCGTCACCGGCATCGTCGCCGCCCAGGGCCTGCACGACCTGTCCCGCGGGCGTGAAGGTGGCGCCGTCGACCTCGGGTTCGCCAACAGCCTGGCCGCACGCCTCGAGGGCCACCCCGACAACGCGTCGGCCAGCATCTACGGCGGGGCGACCCTGTCGTGGACGGACGACCGCGGCTCGGGCACGATGACGGTCCACCTGCCGGTACACCCCGACATCGAGCCGGTCGTCTTCGCGCCCGACACGCAGCTCTCGACCGCGAAGGCCCGATCGGTGCTGCCCCAACAGGTGCGACTCGCCGACGCGGCCGCCAACTCCGCGCGGGCGGCCCTGCTCACGCACGCCCTGGGCGCCGCACCGGAGCACCTGTTGTCCGCCACCCGCGACTGGCTGCACCAGGAGGCCAGGCGCAGCTCGTATGCCGGGTCGATGGTGCTCGTGGACGCCCTGCGGGCAGCAGGGTACGCCGCCGTCATCTCGGGGGCCGGGCCCTCGGTGCTCGTGCTGGCCGGGCACAACGACGTGGATGCGGTGTGCGGGTTCGGCGGCGACGGCTGGCAGGTGCTGACACCCGGCATCCCGTCGCACGGCGCGCGCGTCGAGGTGCTCTCGCGGGGTTGACCGGTCCGACCGCCGCCAAGGTTCAGGAATCGGGGTCCCCTTCTGCGGCGCGGTGATACTGTTGAACTCGCGACCGCAGACGATGCCGGGTCAACCCCGATGCCTTCCGCGAGTCGCCCTCCACGACACGGGCCGCCGTCCAGCCATGCGCTGCGGGCCTGACGTGGGCTCCCGATGATCGGCCGTATCGAGGCCATCCACGAGCGAGGGGAAGGATCCTTCGTGACAGACACCACCACTCTTGGGGCGACCTCGGGCACCAGCCCGCGCCGCTCCGGGGCGCTGACCGCCATGCGGCTCGCCGAGCTCCAGGGGCTCGCCTCGAGCATGGGCATCAGCGGCACCGCCAAGATGCGCAAGGGCGACCTGGTCGCCGCCATCAAGGCGCGCCAGAACGGCGAGAGCGGCCCGGCCAGCGCCGGCACGTCACGCCGCGAGCAGCACGAGCCCGACTCCGGCACCCGCGAGGAGCGCGCTTCGGCCACCGAGGCCCGCGAGCGGCCGGCGCGCCAGGAGCGTACCGGGCAAGCGGAGCGGACGGAGCGGACGAAGCACCGTGACCGCGGCGCAGACCGTCAGGAGCACGGCGAGCACGTCGAGGTCCGCTCGGAACGCACCGACGGCCGCGACAACGGCGCTGACCGCATCGAACGCAGTGACCGCACCGAGCGCACCGACAGTCGCGACAACGGCAGCAACCGCCAGGATCGCGCCGAGCGCACCGACAGTCGCGACAACGGCAGCAACCGCCAGGATCGCGCCGAGCGCACCGAGAACCGCGACAACGGCAGCAACCGCCAGGACCGTTCGGACGGCGCGGACCACCATGACAACAGCGACCACCGTGACAACGGCGACCACCGTGACAACGGCGGCGCCCGCCAGGGCGGTCAGCACCAGAACCAGGCCCGCAGCGGGCAGCAGGCCCAACAGGGTCAGCCGGCCCAGCAGGGTCAGCCGGCCCAGCAGGGTCAGGGCGGCTACGACGACGAGGAGGGTCGCGGCGGTCGCCGCCGCCGCAACCGGGGTCGCAACCGCGACAAGCGCCGCACACCGGGGGCACCCAGCGAGAGCCAGGTCGAGGAGACCCAGCCGCAGATCGCTGAGGACGACGTTCTCGTGCCCGTGGCCGGCATCCTCGACATCCTCGACAACTACGCGTTCGTGCGCACCACGGGCTACCTGCCCGGCTCCAGCGACATCTACGTGCCGCTGCAGCTGGTCAAGCGCAACGGGCTGCGCAAGGGCGACGCCGTCACCGGCTCGATCAGGGCGACCGGTGAGGGTGAGGAGCCGCAGCAGCAGGCCGTGGGCGGGCGCAACAGCCGCGCCAAGTACACGCCGCTGGCGCGCCTCGACACGATCAACGGCCAGACCCCGGACGACGCGCGCCAACGCCCGGAGTTCGGCAAGCTGACGCCGCTCTACCCGCAGGACCGCCTGCGCCTGGAGACCGAGCAGAGTGTGATCACGACGCGGATCATCGACCTCGTCGCCCCGATCGGCAAGGGCCAGCGCGGCCTGATCGTGGCTCCGGCCAAGGCCGGCAAGACGATGGTCATGCAGGCTCTGGCGAACGCCATCACCACCAACAACCCCGAGTGCCACCTCATGGTCGTGCTGGTCGACGAGCGTCCCGAGGAGGTCACCGACATGCAGCGCGCCGTCAAGGGCGAGGTCATCTCCTCGACCTTCGACCGGCCCGCCGAGGACCACACCACGGTCGCCGAGCTCGCGATCGAGCGCGCCAAGCGCCTCGTCGAGATGGGTCACGACGTCGTCGTGCTCCTCGACTCGATCACCAAGCTGGGCCGCGCCTACAACCTCGCGGCGCCCGCAAGCGGGCGCATCCTCTCCGGTGGGGTCGACTCGGCCGCGCTGTACCCGCCGAAGAAGTTCTTCGGCGCCGCACGCAACATCGAGAACGGCGGCTCGCTCACCATCTTGGCGACCGCACTCGTCGAGACCGGCTCGCGGATGGACGAGGTGATCTTCGAGGAGTTCAAGGGCACCGGCAACATGGAGCTCAAGCTCGACCGCCAGCTCGCGAACCGTCGCATCTTCCCTGCGGTCGACGTGAACAACTCGGGCACTCGCAAGGAGGAGATCCTGCTGGCTCCCGAGGAGCTACGGATCATGTGGAAGCTGCGACGCGTGCTCGCGGCGCTGGACTCCCAGCAGGGCATCGAGCTGCTGCTGGACCGGCTGCGCAAGACGAAGACCAACTACGAGTTCCTCACCCAGGTGCAGCAGACCGCCACCATCAGGCTGGACGACGACAACGACATGTGACGTCAGCCGGTCGACAGTAGAGAACACGCCGCGTCCTGCGCAGGGATGCGGCGTGTTCTCTACTCTCGACGGGACGGGTTCCCCGAGCGCCGATCCGTCAGCGGGGGACCGGCAGGCACATCGCCGGGAACTCGCGCACCTCGAATCCCCGGGTGGTGTAGATGCGCGACCCGCCCTGCGTGGCGAACAGGTCGACCCGGGTCACGTCGGTGTCGTGAACGAACCACCGCAGCAGGTCATCGGTGCACGCGGCCGCGAAGCCCCGGCCACGCCACGCGTGCAGCGTCGCCACGTTCGAGATCAGGCCCACCGAGCCGTTGACCGTGCTGGGGCCGGGGATGAGGGCGGTGACCTCACCGACGGCGCCGCACACGACCTGCCCGTCGGCCTCGGCGACGACGATGCGCACCCCGTGCGACTCCGCACGGCGCGCGAACCAGTCGCGCGCCGCACGTCGCCACCGGGGGTCGGCGATGGCGGCGGATGCCGTGCCCATCGCCTCGAACATGACGGCGCGCAGGTCGACCAGCGCGGGTGCGTCGGCCGGGGTCGCGACCCGCACGACGGCATCCGCACCGGGCGTCATCGGCGCGGGCCGAGCCCGAGCCGGCGGCGTGTCTCCGCGCGACCCTCGGGGGAGTCGGGCAGGTCCCACCAGGACTCGACCCACCACGTGGCACCCGCGTCGCCCCACTGCTGCACCGGCGGGCGAACCTTGCCGAACGACCCGTGGCTGTCGCCCTCGACGACCACGTCGTAGCCCTCCATCGTCAGGCCGGCCTCGGCCCGTAGGCTGCCGATGCGGTCGACGACCTCGCGCAGGGCCTGCGTGGTGAGGTGCGAGTGAGGGTCCTCGAGGGTGCCGCCCGCCACCGCTGGGAAGACCCCCTGCCAGCGCGCCGCCCGTTCGAGTGAGCGCTGCCGCGGCCGACCGGGGACGAGGGCCCCCACGCACCACACCGACGGATGGGGGCGCTGCACCGGCATCGGGGGCACGAGCTCTGGAACCGGCCTGGCGCTGTAGTGCTCACCCGCGAACTCGAACGGCTGACCGCCCATCAGGCCGGCATAGACGGCCAGGCTCTCGTCGAGCTTGCGGGCGCGCACCGCACGCCCCTCGTCGGGCTCGAACGCCAGCCAGTTGCCGTGCAGGGCGCCCAGGCCGACACCCAGGGTGACCCGGCCGCCGGACAGCCGGTCGACCGAGGCGACGCGCGAGGCGAGGTCCCACGGGCGGTGCCGCGAGGCCGGGGTCAGCAGCGTGCCGAGCCGGATGCGGTCGGTGGTCATCGCGGCAGCGCCGAGGGTGACCCAGGCGTCCTGCCCCCAGACCGCCTCCCAGGAGAAGACCATGTCCCACCCGGCGGCCTCCGCGACGGCGGCCAGCTCGGTGAACTCGCGCTCGTCGGCATACGGGATGACGGCTCCGAACCTCATGACCGGCCACGCTACCGAGCAGAGGCGACACCGTGGGGGTGTCAGGGGCGCGGTCTGGCGCGCGTTCGGCACCCCCGTCGGATGCCGGAGCCAGGGGGTGGGGTGTCGCTGGGGTGTTGGGGGTGTCAGGGGCGCGGTCTGGCGCGCGTTCGGCACCCCGTCGGTGCCACGCTGTCCACAGATCTGACATCGGATCTTCCGCTCGAGCGAGCTGGGCGCCACGGTGGACCGGTGAGCAGCCCACCCCGTCGCCGACTGCCCCGCGCCGAGCGGGCAGGTCGTGCTGCGGAGGTGGCTGCAAGTCACGACGGCGTGGCCCACCGTCGTGATCTCCGCGGCGTCGCAGTGACCCGGGCCGACGTGCGCACCGAGGTGGAGGCAGGTCGCTGGCTCGTGGCGGGACGCCACACCGTGGTGGTGGGAAACGTCGAGCCGACCGGGCGGGCACTGCTGTGGCACGCGCTGTGGGAGACCGGGTCGGGTGCAGCCCTCGACGGACCCGCTGCACTGGTGGCTGCCGGTCTCACCGGGTTCGACTCCTGGGGAGTCGACGTGTCGGTGGCCAAGGGCGACCGGAGCCGACGAGTCGACGGAGTGCGGCGGCACCGGCGTGTCGAGATGCCCCTGACGTCGGCGGCAGGGCTGCCGAGGGTCGACGTGCCCGCCGCGGCGGTGCACTCCGCCGCGTGGGCACGCAGCGATCGCCAGGCCGCCCTGATCCTGTGCCTCGTGCTCCAGCAGCGGTTGACCAGTCCGGACCGGCTGCAGGGGGCATGGAGTTCTTCCACGACCCGGTTCGACCGGGCTCGGCGGCAGGTGCTGTCAACGGTCGTGGCCGACCTGTGCGACGGGGCGCACTCGCTCGGCGAGCTCGACTTCGCGGCGATGTGCCGGGCGGCCGGGCTTCCTGTTCCGAGCCGCCAGGTCGTTCGGGTCCTTCCCGGCGGGCGGGTCTACCTCGACGTCGCGTGGGAGGGCATCGGTCTCGTCGTCGAGATCGATGGTGGTCATCATGCCCTGGCGCTCAACCTGGTCGACGACGCCTTGCGCCAGAACGAGGTCGTGCTCGGTGACGAACGCGTGCTCCGCATCCCCGTGATCGGCCTGCGACTCCTGCCCGAGAGGTTCATGGCCCAGGTCGCGCGGGCCCACGCCATCGCCAGGGGTCGCGCGGCCTGAGTCCGGGCGCTCGGGGTGTCAGGGGCGCGGCTGGGCGCGCGGTCGGCATCCCCTGGGGGTGCGGTGGTTCGGGGTGGGGGTGTCAGGGGCGCGGCTGGGCGCGCGGTCGGCATCCCTGCGGCGGCTGCGCAGGCTCGAGAGCGCTGGAATGCCGGGACCCACCTCGCCGTTTAGGTCCGCGTGTGTCCGCTCTGGCACACTTGACGGCTGGACCGGTTCACGGCACCGAGACGCGTTTCCTGAGCGCCTCCCCCACGAGGGGGTGCAGTCGGGGCGCCACAGGGTTTGCAGCACCGTGCTGAGCCCGCCGACCCGGACGCATCCAAGGAGAAATCGTGAAGAAGGACATCCACCCCGACTACGTCGAGACCACGGTCACCTGCACCTGTGGCAACACGTTCACCACGCGCAGCACTGCGAAGAACGGCCTGATCCACGCCGACGTCTGCTCGCAGTGCCACCCGTTCTACACGGGCAAGCAGAAGATCCTCGACACCGGCGGCCGCGTCGCCCGCTTCGAGGCCCGCTACGGCAAGAAGGCCGCCAAGTAGCCTTCCCGATCGCGCCGGTCCACCCTTGCGGGTGGGCCGGCGCGTCGCGTTCGCCAGACTCCCCGCACCACCCCACCCAACCGACCATCGGAGAACCCCGTGCTCGACTCCGCGCAGTCCCTCGTCGACGAGCACGCGGCACTCGAGCGCCTGATGGGTGACCCCGCGGTCGCGTCCGACCCCGAGCGCAGCAGGGAGCTCGGCAAGCGGTACGCCGCGCTCGGCCCGACCGTCGCCGCCCACCAGGCCTGGGTGGCTGCAACCGACGACCTCGGCGCCGCCCGCGAGCTGGCCGCCGAGGACCCTGCCTTCGCCGTGGAGATCCCGGCCCTCGAGGCGACCCTTGCGGCCGCGGAGGACCGGCTGCGCCGGTTGTTGATCCCTCGCGACCCCGACGACGACCGCGACGTCATCCTCGAGGTCAAGGCGGGGGAGGGAGGCGAGGAGTCGGCGCTGTTCGCCGGCGACCTGCTGCGCATGTACCTGCGGCACGCCGAGCGGCGGGGCTGGCGCACCGAGGTGCTCGACTCCACGGAGTCCGACCTCGGCGGCTACAAGGACGTGCGCGTCTCGGTGAAGGCGCGTGGCACCGCCCATCCCGGTGCAGGGCCCTGGGCCCGGCTGAAGTTCGAGGGCGGGGTGCACCGCGTGCAGCGGGTGCCGGTCACCGAGAGCCAGGGCCGCATCCACACCAGCGCCGCAGGAGTCTGGGTGATGCCCGAGGCCGAGGACGTCGAGGTCTCGATCGACAGCAACGACCTGCGCATCGACGTCTTCCGCTCCAGCGGCCCCGGGGGTCAGAGCGTCAACACCACCGACTCCGCCGTGCGCATCACCCACGTGCCCACCGGGGTGGTCGTCTCGTGCCAGAACGAGAAGTCGCAGCTGCAGAACCGCGAGGCCGCGATGCGCGTGCTGCGGGCCCGGCTGCACCAGATGGCGATGGACGAGCGGCACGCCGCCGACGCCACCGTGCGCAACAGCCAGGTGCGCACGGTCGACCGCTCCGAGCGCATCCGCACCTACAACTACCCCGAGAGCCGGATCAGCGACCACCGCACCGGCTTCAAGGCCCACAACCTCGACGCGGTGCTCGACGGAGACCTCGACCCGGTCATCCAGTCCTGCGTCGACGCCGACGAGGCCGCCCGACTGGCCGCCATCGCAGACCGATGAGCGACCTGCGCACCGCGGTGCGGCACGCGACCGCGCGCCTGTCCGCGGCCGGCATCCCCTCACCCGAGGTGGATGCCGTGGCGCTCGCCGCCCACGCGCTCGGCACGGATGCGGCGCAGGTGCGGCGGTCGATGGTCCTCGGCGCGCCCGAGCCGGACGGGTATGCCGCGCTGGTCGCCGAGCGCGAGACCCGCGTGCCGCTGCAGCACCTCACCGGCCGAGCCCACTTCCGCCGCCTCACCCTCGCCGTCGGTCCGGGCGTCTTCGTGCCCCGTCCCGAGACCGAGGTGACGGCCGGGCTGGCGATCGACGCGGCTAACGCCGTGGGGCCGGATGCCGTGGTCGTCGACCTGTGCACCGGCTCGGGCGCGATCGCGCTCGCCGTCAAGGACGAGCTGCTCGGCGTGCGGGTGCTCGCCGTCGAGCTGTCCGACCTCGCGCACGGCTGGGCCGTGGCCAACCGGGACCGGCTCGGCCTCGACGTCGAGGTGCGGCTGGGGGACGCCACGACGGCCTTCGACGACATCGAGGGCGAGGTCGACGTGGTGGTGAGCAACCCGCCGTACATCCCGGTGGGAGCCGTGCCCCTCGACCCCGAGGTGCGCGAGCACGACCCGCAGGTCGCGCTCTACGGCGGGTCGGCCGACGGCCTGGCCATCCCGCTGGCGGTGGCGGCACGAGCGGCGCGGCTGCTGCGCGGGGGCGGGGTGCTCGTCATGGAGCACGCCGACAGCCAGGGCACCTCGCTGCCGCAGGCGCTCCGTCGCACGGGGGAGTGGGTCGCGGTGCTCGACCACGCCGACCTCGCGGGTCGGCCGCGCACCACGGTGGCGGTGCGCGGTG
>Ga0105047_10008469_pt1 | contig 17115 bp, 18 predicted proteins | sample MAT04_FD_78384 | JGI IMG/M metagenome (GOLD analysis project Ga0105047, IMG submission 78384) | Freshwater microbial communities from Lake Fryxell liftoff mats and glacier meltwater in Antarctica - MAT-04 (megahit assembly) | ecosystem: Environmental > Aquatic > Freshwater > Ice > Liftoff...
AACGAACGTCGCTCGCGGCTATCCGCGAAACGATCACCGCACGCTTGCGATGGCAAGATGTTGCCGATTAGCACTCTCGAATTCGGGCGTCGCGATCGATCGTCGAAGGATTTTAACTTCCACCGTTCAATCCTGTGAAATGGACGAAAAAATCTCGTCTTGGCAAGGAACGATTGGCAGACAAAAATTTATTGCTCATCTTCGAGAAGATGGCGCAAGAACTGACACAAAAAGAGATGGCAAGACAATTGCGAATAAGCACTCGCACAATCCAAAAACGCGTCTATAGAATACGAGCTTGTCTAGCTGATATCAATGCTATCGCGACCACAAGCCAACCAACAAACCAACAAACCAACAAACCAACAAACCAACAAACAGATGCCTGAATCCGTTCAGGGTTTCAAGAAATTTGAGAGTTTCTACAAAATCCGACCGAAACGCGTTCGTGTTGAAGCAAAGAATGGTGCTTCTATTCACGAGGTCGTTTTGGAAAACTTACACAAATCGCAGGGGTTTCCTAATGGTTTTTTTGTAGTTTGGTTTTGTCCGCGACGATAGTCTTGGGCGATGACGAGACGGGGAGAACGGTGATGTGTTACCTGAGGCATTTAGACATTTGCAGTTGAACACGGACTTTTACTGGGGTGAGGGTGATGACATCATATATCGTTTAGTGAAGTTGGATCGCAACATGATGGACCATGGAGCTGGAAGATTGGTCAACCCAATGATGATTCCCTTCGCAGGTTCTATGGCGAGTAAATTACCTTCAGGGCAAAGGACTATATTTGGTGGTGCTTCGCTCCTCGATCCGGACGAAATTAGTACTGGTTGGATCGAGGGAGATAAGGTTTTTGGAGTTGTGGGAGGCAAGAGGGATTGTTCACGTGTATTCGCTTTTGACGAGACGTGTCATGGCGTAGTTGACGCGCGTCTGTATATACATCCAAAGAATTTATTCGTTAGCGTACCCTCCAAGCAGTTTTCACCAGCAGTCATCACTAAAACCAAATGGAAAGAGTTACCGACAATTGGTTGGAGACCAGTTGAAGCAGAAGACGTCTCAGATCAGGGCCCTTCTACGTCCCGCACACGGACAAACGTCTTGACGAAATTGAAATGGTTCACAGAAGAGTTTCCGGATAGAGTTTTTGAGCCAAAGGATATGGAAGCAAAATTAGGGCAAAAGACGACCCTCCAAAAGTTGTTTGAATAGCGTGAATAGCTTGCCCTCTTTGCTGCTGCCTTAGGAACCTGATACGGTGCAACAGTCACTGCTAAATTGCACCTAAAGAGGGAGGTTGTTTTACTCCGCTTTATGTGGCTTTGGCACGCTCTTCCATCGAGTGGATTGCTGTGCGCCTTTCGGTGAGGCAACACGAAGCGGAAATGTAGTTGTCGCCGAACAGTCTTCGTCGTTCGTTGCTCGCATATCCCCCAGATCAACTTGAGCGAAGGACCCGAGGAGACACGTTTCGGCGTTCTCCGAACAGATGCATTTGAAACGACACTTCGTCGCAGAGGTTTCGGTCTCAAGCATTTTCCAATCCCTGCCATAGATCTGGTCGTTTGGTGCAGATCGCATCGACTGGATATGGCTTCAGCGACTCGGCAAAATCCGCTATCTCGTCAACGCTTCGACCATGCAATTCAGGGCTAACAATGCAAAGTTTAAAGTGTTTTTGCAATTGGTGGTACGAATGATCGTCCAACGGCATTCTCGTAAAGCAATCAACCCATACCCAATCGATCTCACCAGCTAAAATCATCGCGCTTTCAAGCGGCTCGAATTCTGAAAAACGAACAGCGACCTTGCGTTCCCCTTTTGCTATCAATTGCCGAATCATCGGAAATGAGTTGTCGAGGAAGAAGTAGTCGTGAACTTTCGAATCCTGGATTGCTTCCAAAACTCGCCATTCTATGCGCTCACTTTTGACGTTTAGGATCATGAGCCCGTGCTGATAGCTTTGCAAGTAATTGTGGAAGCTTTCGCCTCTGTTGCCTATAAACGGATCGTGTTGTAGGACTAATTCGTTGTCGTGATCACGAAGATCCAGCTCGACCCCTTGGTCGGCCGGGGTCCGCAACAAATGTTCCGTTGTGTTGACGCGATGAGCAATGTAAAGCATGTGTAATTCTTGGACTAGGAATGTCAGCTTGTAGGAAATTTTTATTGAACTAGTTCGTTTTGCGGTTCGCGAAACGCAAAGAACTTCAATCCCAAGAAATTGGCAATGGTAGAGACCCCGGTGGCGGTAAGAAAAGCCAGCGTTTGCAAATGGAAGATGGAGTTCACCAGGGCATTGGTCCCGATGTTGGCCAGTAAGGTAAGAGAATAGAGCCCAGCGTAGAACGTTGCATGCCTCCAAACGGAACCGCGAGCTTGAAAAGTAAACACGCGGTTTCCAACGAAGCCAACCACCATTCCAAGGATGTACGACAATCCCTTCGAAATCCTAGAATCGGTTTTAAGCTCGAGCAAGCTGATAAATGCTACGTAATCTACCATCACGCTCAAAGTACCGACGACCAGAAATAAGGATAATTGCCGACTCAAACGGACCGCGATTTTTTCGGAATCACCGGGGGAGGGACAGTTTGTAGCTTGTGCGTTCATTGCGCACTTACCATTCGGAAGTAGGCGGACCATCGAAGATAGTCGTTCAAATCCTCGGGGCTGCCCCAGCCGATGTATTTGTCCACTTCAAAGACTTGCGACTTCAAGCCCGCATCGACGATCAAGTTGGGAATCGAGTCCATGTAAAACTCGTTGTTCACCCGAACATTCGATGCGACTAGCTGATCGATTCGCTCTATCATGCGTTTTGCATCGCGAAACCAAAACGTACCTGAGACTACATGATCGTTAATTGGGTTAGGCGAGATCGGTTTCTTGACCGAGATGCGTTGGATGCTACCATCATCCTGAGTCTCGACCCAACCAAACCATTCGGGATGAGCAAGCACTCGCGGCTCTCCACGATAGGTCCAAACAACACATTCGAGATCTTTCTGTTCTGTTAAGCGATCCCACGACCCACGATCAAAAAGGTGAGTATTGTCGCATGCTGCAACAAGCACCGATTCACCCTGCTCCAATTTGTCCGCTGCTAAACGTACAGTACAGGCTTGTCCCTCAGTCAGTCCAGGCGTCACCACGATATGGCAGTTTGGTATTGCATCCTGAAGTAGTTTGTCGATCGCGTCATCCGCAACATGCTTCGGATGGACGACGCAGATGATTCGCGTTGCACTGGGCAAGTCGTCGAGGACTCGTACGATCATCGGGACGCCATCGATGGGTACCAATGGTTTTGGGACGGTGTAACCTGCATCGGAAAAGCGTTTCCCCAATCCAGCCATAGGTATCACGATTTGCATGCGACGGCCTCTTCTTTCCACGGAAAGTCTCGAAAAAGATCCGATTCGAGCGAAGGAGTCAAATTCACAAAGAGCCCGAATCGCTTTGATCGAACAAAGGATATAGGGGTCAGATAGGGGATGCGAATACGATGCCAATCGCTTTGGCGTATACCAAGTGTTCGGCCGATCAGGCATCGAAGAACAACATTATGGGTGCAAACAGCGCTCGATGATTGATCCGTTGACCATTGCTTTTCAATAAAATACTCGATCCGATCCAGAACGCATTGTGTCGATTCTCCGTTTGGAAACTTGGGATCTCGCCCTTCGGACCATGCGTCGAACAATTCGGCATGTCGGGACCTCGCGTCTGCGATAGTCATCCCCTCACAATCGCCGTAGTTCATTTCCATCATGCTGGCCTCGACTTCAGTCTCCGCCTGCGTAGCAATCGAGAAGATCAATTCTAGACTCTCGCGACATCGCAACATGGGCGAACACAAAAACCGCGTAGGAGCAAATGCCGCGTAGTCGCCCCAAGAAGCATCTGGAATCAGGCCATTTCGATCAATGGGCGGATCCGTTCGGCCAATAAATCGTAGTTCTCCCTGATGCAGCAGGGTAGGAGCATGTCGAAAAGCGATATGCTGTACCGCCCCATCTACAAACTCATCCCGAAACTGTCGCTCAAAAAACGTGAGGAACAGTTCTAGGCGAGAGTCGAGGTTTTCAAGCGGAGTTGAAAAATCGACTGAGGCCTTCATCTTGGCGAGGGAAAGAAACAAGCTGGTGTTCTCGTTTTCCGCCGCTGGAAACCAGCGATGGAATTCATTGAGCAACTCGACATTGGAAAGCGAATTCGTTTGTTCTGGGAAAGCGAGCTTCAATAGGTTTCGCATTAAGAAGCGAATCACATGGTATGCAAACTCGTGACGATCTCTCTCCGACATGGGCTTGGAACGCTTCACTTCCACATAACCCACATCATCACACTGAAGCTCGCGATAGGACACCGTTCGGCTTCGATAGTCTTTCAGGTATTCCGAAATGCTTCGCCGGGCTGACATAAAGTGGCGGGGCTGCAGGCGAAACGCAGGATAGCAATCTTCGAGGGAGAGCTTTCGAAATTTCCCGGTCTGTTGCCAGTCAAGGCAAGTGAAGGGACTATTGATCACGTGATCGACGTGTGCCCCTGGGGAGTACAGCATCAAGTGAAGAACCGCAAGTCGTTCCTCGTTGAATTTCAATGGGCCAAGTGTTGGATTAATTTGCAAAGCGTAGTCGTGCTCCGCGAGGATCGGCTCTAATGCCGCTTGACATTCATTGATGATCCTTCGGTAGCGACTCTCGTTGAGGTCGCTAACAACCAAAACGAAATCGATATCGCTTAGTCCATCTAGTGAATCAGCGTTTAGAAAGCTGCCGGTTAAAGTCGCGGATAAGACATCGCTGTCTCGGTCGATTACCTGCCACAGACTTTCCGTAATACTCGACTTAAGCTGCGCGGCGTTCATACTCACCACTTGTCTTTAACGTGCATATTGCCTTGACCGGATTGACTGCGTTGAGCACTGCGCTTGCCGCTACGAGATATGTCGCAGGAATTTGATCGACAGTCGTTGTATTGACGCTGCCGTCAAACATCAGTTCGAACCCATAGCGAGGACGAATACGATCCAACCACCGACTGACTTCTACCGCTTCTGGAAGTAGTTTTTGGCCTGACTGGCCAGGTCTGTCGATGCCAAGGACCATTACGAAGTCGACATGGGGCAAGTAGGGAAAGAGCAGCTCACGCCGGTTTGATACATGCCAAACTATGCCGGTCTTCTTGCCTCTCAATTGGCAGTTGGCGATGAGCGTAAAGAGGTCTTCGTCACAATCCAAATGAAATAAGTACCAATCGATTGAATCCAGGGTCGGCTCAACCCATTTGCTCGGCGTGCGAGACATGATGTGCATGGCTAGGGGAACATTGGGCCAATATCCTTTAGCAGTTGCAATTTTCGACAAGTCGACTTCGCCACATTGTGCATTCATACTTTGATCGACAAGGTCGATGTGGACATGGTCAAATGCTCTCCCTACTTTCTCAAAAATATGGTCGACTCGCTCTGACGGAGATGCGTATATCGCAATTCCAAAATTGCGAGCAGATCGAAAAGTCAACTTGCGATGGAGCGCGTATGCACCCGCAAACAAAGTGCCTGCCACCACAATTCGATTGAGGGCGTAGTTGCCATCGATTTCGTTGGCAATAACACGAAGGGTTGACATATTGAGCAGGAACGACAGCGACGAGACCATCGAAAAACGAATAAAAGTACTTACCAAATATTTACGAGGAACACGAAAATTGCACTTCGCATTGAGGATAAAACTAGTTGTTAAACCAAACAAGAACGCAGTTGCGGCGCGAACTCTGAGTGGCAGCGAAGAAGGCAGAACGAATCGAACTAAAGTTATCTCGACAAGAATCGACATTAACCCAAAGAGGGTAAACGCGAGGAGATATCGATAGCGATACAAGTAATACGCAAGTGACGAATGAGTAAATGCTCTCTCGACGTTGGTGGCTATGTTTCGCATTCTCAAGTGGCCTTCATTGCGTACGAGAACCTACCAATTGGCTCGAAGAGTTCGTAGCGACTCGCAAAGTTTCTCGTCGGGAGTCTATCGAATCTGCATGGACTGAGTCAAGCCGGACTCGAACACATCCCATTGCCCTCGGGGCCTCGACAACCGCTTTTGGAGCCAAATGCCAAAACGGCTCAAGCCGCATTCTGTTCCTGGCGTTCAGAAGAAATAAAGTGGTTGGGGTGAAATCCCACCGCAGTCTCGCCACTAGCTATTAGTTCTCTTCGCAATTGCAGAATATAACCAAGCGTTCGCTTGCAGAGTTTCCATTTGCCTCGCAGCGATCCACCTCCTTTCGCAACCCCGGCGGTTCGCTTTCCAAAATGCACGGGAAGTACGATCGACTGGTAACCTAACCTTTTTGCGAGATAAAGTACGTACAAATCGAGCGCAAAATCAAAAGGTGCTGCTCCCAGCTGTTCTAGGAAGGAACGGTGGAAAATTTTTGGTTGAGCATTGATGTCAAAGAGCGTAGTCCCAAGCGCCAGTGATGCGAATGTTCCCATCGCGCGCGTAAACGCAACATCAACCATCGGTCGTCCCGCTCGCACACCCCGTAAAATACTGCGCTTTGGGTCGCAGGACGCGAGTAGTTTTTGCCATCCGACCATCACATCCCTTGGGTCGGTTTGCAAATCTGCATGAGTCCATGCCAAGTATTCACCTCGCGCGGCTGCGAGCCCGGACAATATGCCAAACCCGTAACCTTGATTCCTGGTTACCGTAACTGGCCGTATGAAAGCATAAAGAGGATTTTCGCAGATGTTTTGTAGTTGGACTGCAGTGTCATCGGTCGAACCGTTGTCGACGAGCAGCACCTCCACTCCTGGCTTGTTGCCAATGGCTTGCTGGAATCCATCGGCCAGGGTTGCTAAATTTAGGCTTTCGTTGTAACACGGAACGACAATCGACAAGTCCATTTTGCATCCTTCATTTGTTGGTAATCATGCGAGAAGCTCAGCCGCACTTTATTGCTATCCTTCCCCGAGCTGGCCTCCAATCGCAGATTCTTGATTGCAAGGCCAAAGTTCAGACGGCAGTTGGAGATCAGTTGTTTCTGACCGATCCACCGCATTTAACAGTATTTCTGGCAAGCTTCCAAGATCGAAATCTACTATGCGACACCCTCCTTGAGCTTTCGACTGCTTTGTTTTCACCCGTTATCCGAACGGAAGGCTGGCATGTTTTCGAGCAAGACTGCTTGACCGGAAATAATACGTTGGTGATAAAAATCAACGATTCTGACAAAGATATGCTGCGGCAGTTTCAAAGCAAGGTGGTCGAACGAACTGCGGAGCTTCGTGATAAAAAGGCATCGTTATCTCGCTACCAAACCGCTTGGCAATCGCTCAGCCCGGAGCGTAGACAAGCGGTTCAGCAATTCGGTTTTCCTTTTGTAGGTTCAGATTGGCAGCCCCATTTTACAATCGCATCGATTCGTCCTTCCGGCTGGGAACGAATTTGGAACCAATTAAAGAATCAACCCATAATCGGAAGTTTTGAAGATTTCGAGCTCGCTTTGTTTGCCGTGGACAGCGATGAACCAAATCGTATCGCGACGTTTGCGTTGAAGACACACAAGGGCCGCACCGGCTAGCTGGAAGGTAACCCCAATCTCTGCGATTGACGCAATCTCTGAGATTTTGTAAAAGACGATGGGGCGGAGCGACACGCCGAAGAGCACAATCCGAAGGTAAAACATCCTGCAATAAGTCCTTACAAAGGTATTTCCATATGCATATTGCATCGGCAATGAAGCTGCTCAGAGAAGAGGTTTGTGACGCCAATCGACTCCTACCAAAACTCAATCTGGTCGTCATGCACTCAGGCAATGTTAGCGGTCTAGATCGAGAAAAAGGGGTGTTGGTCATCAAGCCGTCCGGCGTTGACTACGATACATTAACGCCTGACATGCTCGTGGAAGTAAATCTTGAAACCGGCCGCTACGAAAACGGTCTGAGACCGAGCGTAGACTTGGTGCATCACCTCTATCTTTATCGGAATCTGCCGGAGGTTTGCGGAATCGTTCACACGCACAGCAATCATGCAACAGCCTTTGCTGCGTGCGGGCAAAGTATACCCGTTTGCCTAACTGCCATTGCCGACGAATTTGGGGATGAGATTCCATGTGCACCGTATGCTAGCAATCAAGACGATGAGATCGGGAAATCCATCATTGCCAACATGACGACTGCACCAGCAATCCTATTGGGTAAACATGGTGTTTTTACTTGGGGCAAGTCGCCAGCAGCAGCAATCAAATCCGCAGCAATGGTTGAGGATATTGCGAAAACACTCATACTGGCACGGCAAATCGGAAAAGTAAAGGCAATTACGCCAGAGCAGATTCTGCTTTGGAACGATCGCTACAAAAATCGTTATGGCCAATCTAAGGCGGCATAGTTAATAAACCGACAAGTAAAGGCGTAAACCTTTTGAACGAAGTAGCCTCAATAGGAACCAGTTTGCAATTGAGTAACACAAGCCAATTGACTTCGACTTCAAAAGACTCAAATTGCACCCTAGGGATACTCAGTGGAATATTTTGTCTGATATTCCTCTGGATATCCTATACGTGCTACGTGCAATACTACTTTGGCGGGATGCCGCATGGCTCTTTCCTGCCTTCTAGCCTTTGGAATGTAACTCAGGCAGAACGTGATGCTGACTGGCTGCCCGTCTATTCGAAGCCGGATTCGGGATGGGACGGTCAATTCTATTTTCGTCAATCCACGGACCCGTTCCTTTTAAGTGACGCTATCAATTGTTCAGATAACGTTAGCTATAGATACCAACGAAATGGAGTACCCATGCTGGCTTGGGCTGTTGCACGTTCGTTCGGCGAATTCCCTACGTCGGGATGGACTTTTCAATTCGTGCAGTTTGCTTTAACAAGTATTGGTTTTGGAGTGCTTTGCTATTGGTTAAACAAAAATGGCATATCATTATTTTTTGCTCTACCCTGGCTTTTTTGCGGAGGTATTTTCGCTCTCTTTCGAGGACTGCCAGATTCGGCATCCGATGGATTGTTCATACTTTCCTGCTATTGTGTCCTGCAAAAGCACCTAAAAACCTACGTTGTTGCCACGACGCTCCTACTACTTTGTCGCGAGGGATATGCAATATATGCCGCAATGGTGTTTGGGTTGAGTTGCATTGGTTGGATATCTTGGAATACCCAAAGGCCGTGGAGAGCTGGATTGTGGACCGCGGTACCCGGTGTTTGCGTCGTTGCATGGGCTCTTTATGTAGCATCTCGACTTGGAGTCCGCCCACTCCACGGTGCCGCACAAGTTCCATTTGGTTACTTGGTCGATTGGCCTTTTTCCGCTTATTACCGCATGATGATCGCGCAATGGACCACCCATTCAAAATACGAATTACTCTTGAAGACTTTGTGTGCAGTCACATTGTTGGTTGTTCTTATTAATTTGCTTCGGACCATTCGCAAATGGGAACTTTCCGCTGCCCTCATCCCTTATGTTGTGTTGATCGCAATGACCGGAATTACAGTTTGGGAATAAGAAAACGGTTATCCGAAGGCAACTAGTGCAATTTTAGCAATCGCCATTTTACAGTTAAAAAACAAGGGTGACTATCTCGTTCGTTCGATATTGCTTCTGCACTTATTTATGGGTGTTCAAATGGCATACGATTTCAACGTTCGGTATCAACCTTACCTTCACCAAGATTTCATCGTCGCCCGCAGATCTTTAGAAACATCGGAAGCTCCACCCGCAACTGCGGTTTCGCAACCAATCAACGAGCCACTGACATCACTAGAATACAACATGTCTGGTGAACGGCTTTTGTCCAAGTCGGCGGGTTACACTGGACTATTTGGTGCGTTTCATCGTGAGCCGTTAACCTATAAGGTTACTGCAACGAACACAGGGAACATCACTTGGTATTCGCAACCACCTGATACAACCAATTGCCTTTCGATGGCCTATCAAGTATTCGATTCCGATGGCAAGATCATTGCTTACAATCGGGAATATCTTAGACGAAATGTTGGCCCTGGAGAAGAAGTTAAATTCGTTATTGGAATACCACTTCCAATTTTGAAATCAGACTATCGACTTGTCGTTAGTATGACTCAGAAGCACGAAGTGTTTTTTATGGAAGAACAAAAAGGGCATCCCCTTCGCACCATAATAACCCGAAGATAAGCCACCGGTCTGCCTTGCTGCCCAAGGGTTGTGTCTCGGTTCACCGGTAGTGCAATGTGTTACTACGTGGAACGCCGTTTGAACGTATACTACTTGGGGATTCACGACGCTCAGATTGCAACTTTGCCGAGCCCTATCCTTGGCGAAGCTGCCGCTGGTTGTAGCTGCTTAGCCGAAGCTATGCAATTTTGATTTACAACGGCTCGCCACTATTGATGCTGCACGCGTGCCGCTTTCAGCTTGCGATCACGCTTCTCGCAATCACTTCGCTTAAGCCCGCAAGGCATCTTGCGGGAGTAATGTAGCCAGTGGCGGAATATCTAAACCTACGGTGTTGTAATAGTAAAAACAATTAGTAATTCGCTTCTCGGCTTCCTCCTTTAGGTACCGCCGAACGATGACTGCCTTTTCTTCTGCTGTGGATTATCTACGAGACTTGCTTAGGTGAATCTACTGTGAACAAAGTTATGTTAACCTTTTTGCCGGACATTCCAGTTCTTACTAGGGCAAGGCTAAAGAGTCTTGGGCTCGCCCCCAAGTGCATCACACCAGTTTTTTTATTGTCATCATCCGACGCCCTCAAAAGAATCCTGCACTGCGGGGTTGCTCGGTTGTTAAAGTGGCGCACGCTTCCAGCTTGCGGTATCTAGTCAATGGCTTAATTCGGTGAGCTGGAAGCATACCCCACTTTTAAAAAGTGACTCGCCCTGCCGGCACAGCCGTTGATTAGGAACTAAACTTTGCATTCAACGAGGTCGTAGGAGAGCCAACACTGTGAAACCATGCGACTTGTTGGGATACCAGATCAATTTCATAGACGAAGTCGCCAGCAAGGTCGGGCCCTTCAAGTTCAAAAGAGAACTCAACTGATTTACCAGGCATCAGTCCATTTGTTTCGTCTGTTGGCAACGGGATGGTGAAGAAGCCCGACTTTGTAACTGATGATCCTTTTTCATGAAGGTGAGCGCCAAGCCATACAGAACCTAACCCTTGGCTAGGGGGCAGCCATCGAACCTTACCGGTATTTGTAACAATGGCTGCGACGGAAATAGAATTCCCAGGCCTAGCTGGCTTTTCGCCGACTTTTTTTATCTTGATCGATGCGTTTAGACCTTCGGTTGACCGACTGTCAGCGATTCCAACAGCTCCCTTCGACAGAAAAAACAAGCGACGGGAGTTCTGCATATAGTGTTGCGATGTTTGCAGGTACTGGGAGCAGCATTTCCCACCAGCAAGAAATTCATTGAATTCCTTCAAACTCAAGTGAAATGGTGAAGTGCAAAAGACAGCGAGCTGAATATCGCTGAATCCGGCATGACTTGCCATGTCCCAAATATTCTCAATAACAACATCGTTTTCAACTACCTGATGGTGACGCATTTCGTACTGAGCGCCAGGTGACCAGGAGTGCTTGGGACCTGGTTCTGCAAATGCTGCCACACCTCCCTGCCTAAGTATACGAGCCATCTCTCCCAGCACTTCTGCCGGATTTGGAATGTGATGGAAAGCATCGATACAAATGATGCGATCTACAGAATCGTTGGGTAAGTCAAAAACGCGTCCATTGAAGTGCAAGAATTTCGGTGGGACATGTGGTCCAGGGACTGGGCTGCGTTTGAATCGATCGGCTGCAATCTTTAAACCGGACAGAGAAACGTCCGAAACGATCATCTTCGCACCGAGACTGGTCAACGCATGCGAAGCCCAACCAGGGCCGGCACCGAAGTCCAAAATATCCATGCCACCAACAGGCTTAATCCCTAGCAACATTTGAGAGAACACACCCAAGAGTTCGGGGGTCTCGGACAAACAAACAAATGGTTTTGCAAGCAATCCAGAAGTATCTTCGACGTTTCGATAGTAGTCTTCTGCAGTTTCGCAAAGCTCCTCCACAGAATAGAGTTCTATTAATGTACGGACATCGATAGGAGATTTAGATTCTAACAGTCTAGCTCGTTTCTCGACCATTTGCGTTGAAGTCAGTGAAGTTTCCGCAGTACCAGCGGCCCCTATAGCCGACGCTCTGCTAGATCCTACTTTTCCTCCCATTAGCCAGCTAACTGCACTCATCGCTTCCGCCTTCTGTGTGACTTGAAAGAATTTTAAGAATTGAAACGTAGTAATTAATAAGCGGTCATGTCAATATGGACTAAGCGACACGATTAAAAATGTTTCCGCTATTCAAATGTTCTTGTAATTCGAGGATAGTCTTCGCCAATTGCCTAGAGGACTCGTTCCACGATACCACTAGTTGATTGAATGCCGGCGACGGACTTGCGTATCCGCCCCGTTCCCACGATTCCATCGCCACGACGAGTGAGATTGGCTCGCTTAGATCAAAGTACTGACAATGTTGCTTGCCTACTTCACGATGAATCGGCGTGTCGCTAGCGAAAATCGTTTTCCCATTTCTTAAGGCTTCAATGATTGGTAGTCCAAAGCCTTCTACGATCGATGGATAAATCGCAGCGACGCAATTTTCATAGCAGAACTGGACTTCGGCGTCACTAGCATCATTGATCATCAGCAATTGCGTGCCGTAAAGTTTATGTGTTTGAATGCGTTCGATGGTCTCTTCGCTCATCCAACCCAACGCTCCGACGAACAAAAGTTTTTGCGAGGGCGATTCTTTCCATCGTATGTCAAATGAGTCCAGCACGAATGTGTGGTTTTTGCGTGGCTCGAATGTTGAAACCATCAGGTATGGTTTTTCTTTATGATCGAACAGCGCTTGCACTGATGCACGAATTTCACCCTCGGGATTTTCGATAGTGACTCCAAGACGAAAGCTTTTACACTGAGGTGGCTTTTGATCGTCCGTTGCCAGTTGCAAGAGTTTCGTGCACAGTTCGCGTTCTACAGTTTTCGAAATCGCTACTACCATATCTACATGCTGGTTCAAGGCTTGAAGGTATTTGGTAAAGCACTCTTTTGCACCAGCTCCGAAAAAATGCGGGTGTGTTATGCAAATCAGATCGTAAACCACAACCGACACTTTAGCGCCTTGCATCTTTGCACGAGCAACTGCATCCCAAATGTGCATCAAAACCCAGTATCCGTCGGGCATCAATAGGATATCGCTTGGACTAAATTGGACGCGATTGCTTTTTGAATTCTCGGTAGGTTTTGGTTTATTAGTACTCACCTTTCGAAACCGCTTTATATGCTTGAAAATCCCTTGATGTCCTGGCGTAGGCAATAGCCATTTCTCAACGATTTTCAATCGAACAACCGAGCAGAAACAACTAGCCAGTACGATATACCAACGTGGCAGCTTCTTTAGTACATCTTCAACCTTTGGTACGAGCCCGACGTTGTTCGTCTCCAAGCCGTCAACGAAAACGAATTCGTTTTCTACAAGGACAATCACAGCGAAGTCAAATCCGAGTTCTGCAGCGATTTTCGGAAATTCCAATTGAAGACTACGGACAACGCGTTGTATCCCTGTTCTGTAGTTCTCAAAATAGGTGTGGGATAGATCCAACAATATTCTCGTCGGTTGAAGCGGCGGTATCATGTTGGCATTCAAGACTTGGCAAACTCCAAAACTTTTGCTGAACTGCGTCTGTTGATCAATGAGCCTATCTGGTGATATGATTCGTAAGGAAGCCCTAGAACTCGCAACAGCTCGACCGCGTACGACTCGAAGCTGTGTTTTTCAACATATTCTTCGCGATAAGGCTTTAACCGATCGAGGTACGTTTTGGATTGATAGATATTCAAAATAGCGTCAGTTAATTCAAGAGAAGAAAGGTCATCGCTGATTCGTACAACATTTTCGGGAGAATCTAATGCGATCGCCAAGTCGTCGTTGGCAACTGTCGCAAGTCCAGATCCAATGCAGTCAAGCATGGCTCCAGATAAACCTCCAAAGAAATGGTTTCGAAGTTGTATGGCCATGTCGGCTGCGATCACAAAACGGTAATAGTCCTCTTCGCTAACCCAATCACCAAGGAAGTGAATATTTTCGGCAATGCTTAAGGACTCTGCATGAGCGCGTAGCGCTGACTCGAGACTCCCAGTACTACCAACAAAGAAGAACTGGGGGTCCATTCCACTGTTCTTCAATCGTGACATAGCCTCGATACACTGAAATGGGCCTTTGGTTGGACCAACAATTCCAAGGCTGATGATCACGAAATCTTCGTCGCCGATTCCTAAAGTAGCCCGAGCAGCTCTCTTACCACAGGGTGTTAAGTCATTTACATTGAAATCTCGATAACAGCAAAACGGTAGATACTCGGGTTTTACTCCATGTTCCTTGAAACACTGGGCTTGAATACCGCGAGAATGAACGATCAGCGGTGAAGCTTTTTCGATGAGTTCGCAAAAAAACATGCTCGGTAAATCACCTGGATTGCTCATCCAATGCTGCACTTCGCCTCCTAGGACAGGTCGTCCTAGATGCTTCGTCGCCATTTCCGCAAGATAGTCTTGCCCCTTCCACCAATTGTAGAGCTCGGCAAGACGATTGTCATGAATCAAACAAGCGCCACCATACTCTTTCTGCAGATTGAGGATGGGGATATGAAAATGAGAGTTGCCGATAACGGTCAGAACACTGTCGTATTGTCCAGAAGTGTATGGCACATCGTTTATTGGAAAAAATTTCTTGATTTCTGGGGTAGGTGTCGGACATTCTGCGTTGGAGTATAGGTCTACATCGGAAAACTTTCCAAGCGATTGAATAGTTCGACGCGTGTAATCCGCCACTCCTGATGCTTCGGGAGGAAAGGGTGATAGAATAGCGATCCGCGGACGATTTAAAAGATTGTGTCTGGAGATATTTCGGGTGTTGACAGATACTTCCCGTAACCCGCGGGTAATAGGTTGCCAGAACCGATTGCAGACCTTTTCGGCCGAAAACCTTAACGCAACTTCCGATTGGGCTTGAACGATTTTTTCTCGCAACGAGGGCTGATTCGTAACGGCAACGAGCAACTGAGAAAGCTGTTGCGGATCTTGGGAATCAAAAAACGCCTCTTCAATGTCGATCAACTCCCGATGCGCTTCGATATCTGAAACCAAACTAGGGCAATTACAGGCGATCGCCTCCACAGCAGGAATGGAAAAACCCTCAATTTCGGAACAGCAAACCGCTGCCAGTGCACCAGCATAAACACTCTTAAGTTCTGTGTTCGATAATCCTTGCAGGAAGAAAAGCTTGCGAGTATTTCCTCCTTTATTTTGATAGAACTCTCTAAATTTTGTAATATTGCTTTCACTGTAAGCTCCGACAATTACAAGATTTATAGCGTGGTATTCAGCCGGCAATCTTGCATGTGCCTCCAGCAAAAGCTGAACATTTTTTCTGCGATCTGCGCCCGCAACGCAAACGAAGTATCGTTCAGGGAGTTGGCTACTAAAGGACGAAAGATGTATTGTCGATATATCATCCGATTTCTTTTCGAAGTCAGGTCGCAATGCAACGCCAGTAGTTGAAATGCAATCATCTGCGATCGGACAAATATCCTTAAGCCGACTCGCTGAATAGCGGCTTATTGGAAAGAAGTGATTGTATGCAGGCAACCATGCCACCTGAAGCATGTAGTCCTCATTGATTTTGGCGTCCAACAAGTATCGCTGCGGTAGGTCGAACGGGATAAAATCGTAAATTATCGCTGCACTAAAAATATTTGAACGCCCAATCAGTCTCGCTGCTTGACCAGGATCATGTGTCATAGGAGACATCTGAAGAAATATCGCAGGTTCATACGGCATACGCGGAGCAAAAACCGACTCGATCGAATCAAAGAGCGAGACGAACGAAGAATCTATGCCCCCAAGTTCAGGCGTTACAAGACCAATTAAATTGGTACCTTTGGGAAGAAAATCTTTTGCCGCCGAGAGTAGTGACGAAGTATGAATCCCCACCCCACGGAATGCGAACCGCTCATCCTGAAGACAGCGAACATCTGCGTATAAATTCATCAATTTTCTCGCTATGCGGCTAGATTGCTGGAGTCCAGAATTGTTTTCAAAAGTTTCGCAACAAATTCCTCGCTTGATGTAACCCGAGTTCCGTCTATTATCGTTACTAATGAATTGGTCTTTAAGAACTCGACCAAACTTCTAGCAGCCAGCGGATGAAGCTGGCAACCTTCAGGGACAAAAACAACACAATTTTTGCTGGGAGGGTTCAGCAGCGCTAAGCTTTGGTAGTTTTGGATCTCGTCTCCTACTAACTTTACTCGCGATTCTAGAGTATGGGATTCTACATTAATTTTTAACACATCGAAGTCTTTGCTTGATTCAAGCGCAACTATCAAACCAGTAGGCCCAACCAGTTGAGATATGGTCAATAAGTGATAACCCTGTTGTGCTCCAAAGTGTAAAACAAAATCACCACTTCCAATCGATCGTTCTAGGGCAATCGTTGTACGCTCTTGGTAGTTGTTCATGACCAGTCTGGGTAATTGGACAACATCCATGGCGTCGGCAAACATGAAACCAAGATGAGGATGCCCAACCAACATCATCCCGTTTCCCACAGCAACTGCTTGAAGGGATGTTCGCGGAGCGACAATTTGTCTCTGATTCGCTTTCAGATATGCATACATAAATCTATTCGCTCCAAACCCCGAAACCTGTTCTACGTATTGATTAGCTCCTGCAACTCCTACCGAACAGCTGCGAGCGATACCTTCCGATGAGGAAAGCCCGTGCTTTTTTATCGTTTTGAGAACAAAACGCTCAGCCGCAAGCTTGACCCGTTTCCATCTCGTATCGATCAGAGCAGTAATTTTGCGTTGATATTTTTTAATAAATCTCATCAATTTCACATTGACCCCATCTTTTTAAGCTGCAATACGGCGATTTGTATTTTGAGCTGCGGATCCATACACAATTTCTAGTTCCGGAAGTGGGAATATCAAATTGCCTCCAGATGCCAGATACCCCTGCTCACGCTTTAGGATGTTTTCTCGGAAGTGCCACGGCA
>Ga0105047_10008471_pt1 | contig 17114 bp, 13 predicted proteins | sample MAT04_FD_78384 | JGI IMG/M metagenome (GOLD analysis project Ga0105047, IMG submission 78384) | Freshwater microbial communities from Lake Fryxell liftoff mats and glacier meltwater in Antarctica - MAT-04 (megahit assembly) | ecosystem: Environmental > Aquatic > Freshwater > Ice > Liftoff...
ATAGGGGGTGGGCGGGTCATTCGTCATTCGTCATTGGTCATTCGTCATTCGTCATTGGTCATTGGTCATTGGCGATGGGGGGCGGGGGTGATGGACGTTTCGGGGGCGGGTGGGGCGGGCGGGGATGAGAGCTGTAACGATTAACGATTAACGATTAACGATTAAGAAGAGAATACTTGAGGGCGATGTACTTTTTCTGCTTGACATCGTTTGGAGTGCCGATCATGATGGTAGGCAGTTGACGGAGTGTTGAGGTTCACATGATTTTGCTCGTTGCCCATGTCGCCCATATCGCAGTCGCCGCGGCGGATGCCGCGCGGCATGAGGATCGGGTTGCGCCCGGCGGGTGACGAGGGATTGAGCTCTTTGAGCGTTCAATGACCCCGAAACCTGGCCGGTTTCGGGGTTTTTTCGTTGGTGGGTCGGGAGGCGTGGCGGAGCGGAGGCGGCCGGGAGGGTGGCGGCCGAGGGGGTGGTGCGGCGAGAGCGTTGGGCGTGGTGCTGAAGGCGTACCTAATTAGGTATGGAGGTGGTTGGTCCGCGCGCTGGACGCGAGGACGGTTGAGGTTTGGTTATTCGATGGTGACCGTGGTGTAGTGGTTTGCAGCCGACGCTGTGAACGTCGTGGCGAGGGTTCGATTCCCCCGGTCGCCCTGTGCGTGAAGTTGCCTCGTTGGTGTAAGGGAAGCATGGCATCCTGTCGAGGTGCGGGCGCGGGTTCGAGTCCCGCACGAGGCGCTGGGTTGGGGCCATCGTCCAACTGGTAGGACCCGAGTCCTGCAAACTCGAGATGCCGGTTCGAATCCGGCTGGTTCCACTGTGCGCAGAAGCACGCGAGGCGACGCAGGTGGCCTGCGTCGCCTCGTGGGGGGATCGGTCCGTTGGCCCGGGCGCGGATCAGTAGGCGGCGAAGTAGAAGCGGTTGTCGGTGGTGAACTGGCGGCGGCCCTGGGCCTGGGTGGCAGTGGCCTGCTGGCCCATCTGCTGCTGGCCGCGCCACTCGACGTGGCCGTCGAGGAAGGCGGTGTTGCCGCCGCCGTTGCCCTGGGGCATGTAGCCGGTGGGGTCGTTGCCGCGGACGTGGTTGGAGGGGACGAGGCTGTCGCCGCGGCTGCGGGTCATGTCGGCGACAATGACGTTGTAGAAGGCCTTTTTGCCGACGCGGCTGGGCAGGATCTGGGTTCCGGCCGGGACTTCCTCAAGGCCGCCGAAGCCCTGGGAGGTGGCGTACGACTTCCCGTCCTTGTGGACGAGGCCGGCGCGGCCGGCGAGGATCATGTAGCCGGCGAACGCGAAGTTGTTGATATCAGCCCGCTCAAAGGCGACGCCGGCGGGGTCGCCTTGGTTCTCGGGATTGGCGGGGCAGAAGAACATCGAGCGGCTCAGGCCGTACTTGGCGACCAGGTAATCGCGGGCGGCGGGGTGGACCTGGTGGATCTCCTTCACCTTGTGGGTGGTGTTGAGGGTGCCGGCGGCGGTCTCGACCCTGTCCCACTGCCCGACGCCGGTGGTCGGGTCGGCGGCGTTGCCGAGGTCGGGGAACACGCCCTTGTTGTCGTTGGCGTACATGATCATCACCGTCGCCCACTGGCGGACGTTGGACCCGCAGGCGACGCGCTGCGCCTGGTCGCGCGCCTTGTTGAGGGCGGGCAGCAGCATCGAAATCAGGACGGCGATGATGCCGATGACGACGAGCAGTTCGACGAGCGTGAACCCACGCGAGATTCGCCTGCGCGACATTGTTTCCACTCCTTCATATGACGTATCATTCGTACGATACATGGCCGCCGAGGTTCCGCGGGGGGATAATAAACAAGATATAACAACAGCCGACCAGGCCGAGGGATTACCGGGCGGTCGGGCGTTGCGCGATCGGGGGAGGGGATTATCGGTTCCCTTGCCGGGGCGGGGGCGATGTCTATGCTACTTGTGACGGTGATTACGGACCGGCAGGTGGGACGATACAGCGCGTCAGGGCAAGGAGGCGATTATGGCGAAGGTTCGCAAGGCGGTGATCACGGCCGCGGGGCGCGGGACGCGGCAGTACCCGGCGTCAACGGCGGTGCAGAAGGAGATGTTCCCGCTGGTGGACCGGGACGGGCTGACCAAGCCGGTGATCCAGATCATCGGGGAGGAGGCGATCGACTCGGGGATCGAGCAGATCTGCATCGTGACGCAGCCGGGCGAGGAGAGCCTGTACCGGGACTACTTCCGGCGGCTGGACAGCGACATGGTCAAGGCGTTCCGGGGGAAGGACTGGGCGATCCTCGAGAGCGAGAAGCTGGCGGCGTTCGGGGAGCGGCTGTACTTCGCGGAGCAGTCGTCGCCGGAGGGGTTCGGGCACGCGGTGTACCAGGCGAAGGCGTTCGTGGGGGACGAGCCGTTCCTGCTGATGCTGGGCGACCATGTGTACGTCAGCGACGTGAAGGACCGGTGCGCGCGACAGCTCATCCGGGTGTACGAGCAGTACATGCTGGATGCTTGCACGAGCGTGCAGCCGACGCTCGAGCGGCTCCTGCACATGTTCGGCGTCGTGAAGGGGGACCCGATCGACCCGGCGAAGGGGATCTATAAGGCCGCGATGATCGTGGAGAAGCCGAACGTGGACGTGGCGCGGGAAAAGCTGGTGACGCCGTACCTGCCGGCGGGGAACTACCTGGCGCACTTCGGGCAGCACGTGTTTGGGCCGCAGATCTTCGATTCGCTGGAATACCTGATCAAGAACGACATCCGGGAGAAGGGGGAGATCCAGCTCACGGCGGCGCAGGACCACCTGCGGCAGAACACGGCGAAGTACTGGGTGGCGCACGTGCAGGGGACGCGGTACGACACGGGGATTCCGTACGGGCTGATGGAGACGCAGTTGGCGCTGGCGTTGGCGTGGGTCCACCGGACGGAGATCTGCGAGGCGATCGCGCGGATCCTGGCGACGCAGGTCAAGAGCTAACGGGGCGATAGGCGATCAAACGCGGGACGGACACGCGACGCGGGGGGTCGGGGGGGCGGTGCGTTTTCGCGCGCCGATCGCGGGCCAGGCCGGCCGGCCGCTTGGGGGTCGCGCCGATTTTCATTCGAAAATGTCGGCAAGTTTCGAACCCCTCCGCGCCCCTTCCGTAATAAGACTGACGTTCCCATCGCGCGATTCAGTCGCGGAGTAACACCAGGAGAAATGCCAACCATGCAACCCATCGATATGCCCACGAGCCCGTTCGAGAGTTCGGTCCTTGCCCGGGTCCTGTCGGACCTCGCGACGCGCGGGCGGCGCGTCACCGTAATCCCGCGCGGCGCGCTGTACGAGCCGACGGACGCGGCCAGGGACGTGTTCGTGATCTTGGACGGGCAGATCCGGACGCAGCAGGTGGGGACGGGGACGTCGCGGCGGCTGGTGGAGATCCTGGGCCCGGGAGACTGGTGCGGGACCGGCGCGTTGACCGGGTCCGAGGCGTACGGCGAGCGGGCGGAGGCGGCGTTGGACAGCACGGCGGCGGCGATTCCGGTCGAGTTGCTGGTGGCGGAATTGAAGAACCAGCCCGACGCTGCCATCGAGCTGATCCGGCAGATGGCGCAGAAGCTGGCGTCGTTCCGGGAAGAGGCGGCCGGGCTGGTGTTTGACGACTGCAAGTCGCGGCTGGTGCGGACGCTGCAGCGGCTGAGCGACTCTCCGGCGGCGTCGCGGACGGGGGACGCGGTGACGCTGCGGATCACGCACCAGCAGCTCGCCCAGGCGGTGGGCGTGGCCCGCGAGACGGTGAGCCTGGCGCTGTCGCAGCTCCGGCGGCGGAACCTGCTGCGGACGGGGCGGAACCAGCTCATGTTCAACCCGGACGAGCTGGTGGTGGCCGAGGCGGAGTGACGCGCGGGGGGGGAATTGCATTATGACGGCGCTTTTCGAAGGGCAGCGCCGCTCGCGGCACGGGTTCATCCCCGTGCCGCTATTTGTTGCGCGGGGGGGGCGCCTCGGGGGATTACTCCGCGAAGGGCAAGCTTTGGCGGGGGCGGGATCGAAAAGGCGGCCGAACTGGAAGAACAGCCATTGACGCGGGCGGGTTTGTCACCTTGTCACCCCATCACCTTGTCATCCGCGTCTTGTCCCCCCTGCCGCCGCGTCATACACTCCCGCTCCCTATGAAAGTCCTCCTGATCGGCAACGGCGGCCGCGAGCATGCGCTGGCGTGGAAGCTGGCGGCGTCACCGCGCGTCACGGGCCTCTTCGCGGCGCCCGGCAATGCGGGGACGGCGCAGTTCGCGGACAACGTGGCGCTGGACCCGCTGAACTTCAAGGCGGTGGAGAAGTTCCTGCGCGTGAACGGGATCGGGTTCGTGGTGATCGGGCCGGAGGACCCGCTGGTGGCGGGGCTGGCGGATTTCGTGCGGAAGCAGGGGATCCCGGTGTTCGGGCCGAGCGCGGAGGCGGCGCGGCTGGAGGGGGACAAGTGGTTCGCCAAGGAGCTGATGCGGCACCAGGCGATCCCGACGGCCGAGGCGCGGCTGTTCACGGATGCGGGGGCGGCGGACGAGTACATCCGGGAGCGGGATGAGCCGCTGGTGGTGAAGGCGGCGGGGCTGGCGAAGGGGAAGGGCGTGACGGTCTGCCCGCGCGCGCAGGATGCGCTGGACGCGGTGGACCAGATCATGCGGAAGAAGGTGTTCGGGGCGGCGGGGGCGCGGGTGGTGATCGAGGAGAAGCTGAAGGGACCGGAGTGCTCGATCCTGGCGTTCGTGGACAGTCGGTCGATCTACCTGATGGAGAGCAGCCAGGACCACAAGGCGGTGGAGGACGGGGACACGGGCCCGATGACGGGGGGGATGGGGGCGTACTCGCCGACGCCGGTGGTGACGGAGGCGATGCTGCGGCAGATCGAGCGCGACATCCTCGTGCCGGTGGTGGACGGGCTGCGGCGCGACGGGATCGAGTACTCGGGCGTGCTGTACGCGGGGCTGATGATCACGCAGAAGGGGCCCAAGGTGCTGGAGTTCAACTGCCGGTTCGGCGACCCCGAGGCGCAGCCGCTGATGATGCGGCTTAAGAGCGACCTGCTGGAGGTGATGCTGGCGGTGGCGGAGAACCGGCTGGACACGATGACGCTGGAGTGGGACGAGCGGCCGGCGTTGGCGGTCGTCGCGACGAGCGGAGGCTACCCGGGGCCGTACAAGGGCGGGATGCCGATCACAGGGATCGCGCAGGCGGATGCGTTGCCGGACGTGAAGGTGTTCCAAGCGGGGACAAAGCTGGTGGACGGGCAGGTGGTGACGGACGGGGGGCGGGTGCTGGCGGTGACGGCGCTGGGGAACACGATCGCCGACGCCCAACAGCGCGCGTACGCGGCGCTCAAGCACATCAGTTTCGAGGGGATGCACCACCGGCGCGACATCGGCCACTGGGCGATCCGCGGAATTCAGTGAGGACCCCCCTGCCCGCAAAGCTGCCCGGATGAAGCAACCCGCGTCATCACGCCGCCGCGAGTTGGACTACCGCAAGCGCGGCGCGCAGGGCGCGGACGCGCCGGCGGACGCGAAGCCCGGCGGCGGCGACACGCGCGAATCGCGCGAATCCAGGGACAAGCCCAAGGCGGACAAGGCGGAGCGGCGGCGGTATCTGCGGCAGTACCGGGAGTGGCTTTGGCCGTACCGGTGGCGGCTGGCGGGGGTGTTCGTGCTGGCGGTGATCACGGCGGCGCTGGACATGGCCTGGCCGCTGGCGATCAAGCAGGTGATCGACGTCGCGCTGCCGGCGGGGGACCGTCGGCAGCTCGGCATGCTGGGGCTGGGGATCGCGGCGGTGCTGGTCGTGCGGCAGGCGCTGGACTCTTGGTACGGGTACCGGCTGGCGGTGCTGAACTCGAAGATCGTCTTTCGGCTGCGGCGGGCGCTGTTCGACCGGTTCCTGCACCTGTCGCTGACGGACCTGGCGGAGATGAAGTCGGGGGGGATCACGTCGCGGCTGGCGAGCGATGTGGAGAACGTCAGCGGGCTGGTGAAGTCGGCGATGATCGTGCCGGGGGTGGCGCTGATCCGGGTGGCGCTGACGATCGGGGTGCTGCTGTTCCTGAGCTGGCAACTGGCGGTGGCGGCGCTGGTGGCGATGCCGCCGCTGGCGCTGGCGAGCTTCCTGTGGCTGCGGCGGGTGCGGCCGATCTACCGGTCGATGCAGCAGGACCGCACGGAGGTGGACGCGCGGGTGAACGAGACGTTCGGCGGGATCCGTGTGGTGCGGACGTTCCGGCGGGAACCGCGGGAGGAGCTGGGGTACGCGCTGGGGCATCACACGATCATCCGGAAGAACCTTTACGCGCAGCGGCTGGAGATGGTGCTGGAAGGGGCGTGGGGGCTGCTGGTGCCGGGGACGAGCCTGCTGATCGTGTGGCTGGGCGGGTGGCTGGTGTTGAAAGGGTCGGCGAAGGTGGGGGACATCTTCGCGTTCCAGATCTACGCGGTGCTGCTCTTGCAGCCGCTGTGGCAGATCGTGGCGTCGGTGAGCCAGACGCAGCGGGCGCTGGCGGCGATGGAGCGGGTGTTCCAGGTGATGGGGATGACGCCGGACAAGCCCGATGCGCCCGGGGCGGCGGACGCGCCGGCGCGGGTGGCGGAGATGCGGTTCGAGGGGGTGGGGTTCGCGTACCGGCCGGGGACGGAGGTGGTGCGCGACTTCGACCTGGTGGTGCCGGGCGGGGCGACGGTGGCGCTGGTGGGGCCCAGCGGGGCGGGGAAGACGACGCTGACGGACCTGGTGGCGCGGTTCCACGACCCGACGCGCGGGGTGATCCGGCTGAACGGGGTGGACCTGCGGGACCTGCGGCTGGCGGGGTATCGGCGGCTGCTGGCGGTCGTGCAGCAGGATGTGTTCCTGTTCGACGGGACGGTGCGAGAGAACATCGCCTATGGGCGGCGGGACGCGGGGGCGGCGGCGGTGGAGGACGCGGCGCGGCGGGCGAACGCGCACGGATTCATCGGCCAGTTGCCCGAAGGGTACGACACGCTGATCGGGGAGCGGGGGTTCAAGCTGTCCGGGGGGCAGCGGCAGCGGCTGAGCATCGCGCGGGCGATCCTGGCGGACCCGCAGATCCTGATCCTGGACGAGGCGACGAGCAACCTGGACACCGAGAGCGAGCAGCTCATCCAGGCATCGCTGGCGGACCTGTTCCGGGGGCGCACGACGTTCGTGATCGCGCATCGGTTGTCGACCGTGACGCACGCGGACGTGATCGTGGCGATGGACGAGGGGCGGGTCGTGGAGGTGGGGCGGCACGAGGAGCTGATGGGGCGGCGGGGGTTTTACTTCGAGATGGTCGAGCGGCAGCGGGATGCGTTTGGGGTGGGGGAAGGCGTGCCGGCGGGCGATGGGTCGGGGTCGTAGGGGGCGATTCCGGCGGGGTGAATAACCGGTCCGCTGAAGCGGACCCTACGAAAGAGTTCGTTGCGAGGTTTGCCCGCGTGCGCGCGCAAACATGCGGGCGGCAGCACCGGCTTTCGCCGGGGCCACCGCCCGCAACCCCACACTCTCCACTCCGGAGGATCGTGCGTGCGGCGCGTCGGGGCGCCGCGAGCGTTGTTACTTGGCGGGGGCGGCGTCGCCGGGCTGGGGGGTGCCGCCGGGGCCGCCGATGACGGTGGCGCTTTGCATTTTGACGAGGCCGGCCATGCTCTGGGCGGCCATGTGGAAGCCGGTCGGGTTGGGGCCGGCCTCGACCTTGTACTGTTGGGCCTTGAGCCCGACCTCGAGGAGCCAGGCCTCGACGGCGCCACGGCGGCCCTGGGCGAGGGGGTCGTTGGCCTGGAGGTCGAGGTAGACGAGGACGGGCGGGGCGGCCTCGGCGTCGCGGAGCATCAGGTCGAGCTTGGCGCGGCCGAGCGAGTTGAGCGTGGCGCCCTCGAAGTGAGTGGGGCGGAGGTTGCCGTCGGCGCGGGCGCCGCTGGCGGCCTGTGCCTCGGCGATCTGGCGGGAGGCGCGGGTGGGCGACTCCTCGGGGAGGAACTGGTCGTCGGCGGACTGGTTCTCCTGGCAGCCGCCGGCGGCGAGGCCGGTCGCCAGGACCAGGGCGGCGGCGGCGAGCGAACGTCGGATCGTGTTGAAGGCGTTCATTGGGGTTTCCCTCGTTTTTACATTCGAGTCGGGCGTCGTCGTAGCGGCGGCCCGGGTGTTACATCGTCACGGCGGCGGGGTCGCGTTACTCGGTGAACAGGGCGCTCTTGAACAGGCCCAGGACGGCGGGGCCGGCCAGGACGATGAGGACGGACGGGAAGATGAACAGGACGACGGGGAAGCTGAGCTTGACGGTGGCCTTGGCGGCGATCTCCTCGGCCTGGTGCTGGCGGGCCTGGCGGAGGCTCTCGGCGTGGACGCGGAGGGCGCTGGCGATGCTGGTGCCGAAGCGCTCGGCCTGGATGAGCATGGAGGCCAGGGACTGGAGGGCGGTGCTGCCCGTGCGCTGGCCGAGGTTACGGAGGGCCTCGCTGCGTGCGAGGCCGACGCGGGTCTCCATGTGGGTGATCTCCAACTCGCGGGCGAGCGGGGCGTGGGCGATGCTGATCTCCTCGCCGACCCGCTGCATGGCGGCGTCAACGGTGAGGCCGGCCTCGACGCAGACGACCAGGAGGTCGATGGCGTCGGCGAGGCCGCGCTCGAGCGCGACCTGCTGTCGCTTGATGGCGGAGCGGAGCCAGATGCCGGGGGAGAGGTAGCCGACGAGCCCGCCGAGCGAGAGGCCCAGGAGGAGGTTGTCCATGGCGGCGCCCAGGGTGTATCCGCCGACGAGGCCGACGCCCAGGAGGATGACCTTGAAGCCGCTGACGAGCTTGACGGCGGAGGCGGTGTAGATGCCGGCGCGGGCGAGCTTGCGGCGGACGTCGGACTGCTTCTCGCGCGTCGAGGGCTCGAAGGGCTTGGAGGCGGCCTGGCCGATGGACTTGAGCATCTGGCTGAAGCCCTCGCCGGTCGTCTTGCGTTCGACCTGGGTGGCCTGGGGGGCGATGGCGTCGCGGAGGCGTTCGCGGAGGCGGCTGTCGTCGTTCTCCGGCTTGACGAGGAGGCGCGAGACCCACCAGGTGAGGACGGCGACCAGGCCGAAGCAGACGCCGATGAAGAGGTATTGTTCCATGGTTGGGACCAGGTCGTTTCGTGGGGGCGGAGCGTGCGTTACACCTTGACCGTGACGATCTTGCGGATGACCAGGAGCCCGATGAACTGGAGGAGGACGGCCCCGCCCAGCATCATGCGGCCGGCCTCGGTGCGGATGAGGAGGCCGGCGTACTCGGGGTTGAGGACGTAGGAGATGACGAAGAGGACGGCGGGGAAGGCGACGAGGATGTAGCTGGTGAGGCGTCCCTCGGCGGTGATGGCCTTGACGTGCTGCTGGAGGCGGAAGCGGGCGCGGATCATGGCGCTGATCTTCTGGAGGACCTCGGAGAGGTCGCCGCCGGTCTGCCGCTGGATGAGGACGGCGGTGACGAAGAAGGCGAAGTCGGAGGACTCGAGGCGGAGGGCCATGTCCTTGAGGGAGTCCTCGAGGGGCTGGCCCAGGCCGTGCTGGGCGTAGCAGCGGCGGAACTCGGTGGAGAGCGGGGCGGGGAGCTCCTCGCCCATCATCTGGAGGCCGGTGGAGAAGCTGTGGCCGGCGCGGAGGACGCGGGAGAGGAAGTCGAGGGCCTCGGGGAGCTGGCTGGCGATCGTGCGCTGGCGGCGTGCGCCGCGGCCGTTGACGACGAGGACGGGGAGCCAGGCGGCGCCCAGGGCGGCGAAGAAGCCGCTGGTGAAGGAGTCCATGACCATGCTGACGACGAGGAACGCGGCCATGCCGACGGTGAGCATGAGCGTGAAGAAGCGGCTGACCTTCACGTCGGGGAAGGCGACGGCGAGCTTCTTGTTGAGGCGTTGGAAGAAGGCGTTGCGGAGAAGGGCGGCGGAGAGGGAGCCCTCGGGGCCGTCCTGGAGCGTGATCGCGCGGGTGATGGGGGACGTGCGGGCGTCCTTGACCGTGTCGTTGAGGAGGCGCTGCTGGAGGCGCTTGCGGTCGCCGCGCGTCGAGTTGACGAGGGCCTGGGTGACGCCCCAGGCGGCCAGCGCGACGGCGGCGGCGATCAGGATGGAGATGTCGATTCCGAACATGGGCTAACCTCGAACGGGGCGCGCCGCGGCGGGCGGGGTATCAGCCGATGACGCGGCGGAGGAACAGGTCGGACGGGAGGTGGATGCCGCGGTGCTCGATGCGCTCGAGGCACCGGGGGCGGATGCCGTGGCAGACGAAGTGCCCGGTGGCGTGGCCGTCGCCGTCGACCCCCTGCTGCTCGTACGAGAAGAGGTCGTGCATCTGGATCTGGTCGCCCTCCATGCCGGTGATCTCGCTGACGTTGGTGACCTTGCGGCGGCCGCCGACCATGCGGCGGGCCTGGACGATGATCTGCAGGGCGCTGGCGATCTGCTGGCGCATGGCCCGCATGGGGATCTCGTAGCCGGCCATCGCGACCATGACCTCGAGGCGGGCCATGGCGTCGCGGGTGGTGTTGGCGTGGATCGTCGTCATGGAGCCCTCGTGGCCGGTGTTCATGGCCTGGAGCATGTCGAGGGCCTCGCCGGAGCGGATCTCGCCGATGATGATGCGGTCCGGGCGCATGCGGAGGCAGTTCCTCACGAGGTCGCGCTGGGTGATGTCGCCCTTGCCCTCGATGTTGGCCGGGCGCGTCTCGAGGCGGACGACGTGGGGCTGCTGGAGCTGGAGCTCGGCGGCGTCCTCGATGGTGATGACGCGTTCGTCGGTGGGGATGTAGCGGGAGAAGCAGTTGAGCAGGGTTGTCTTGCCCGAGCCGGTGCCGCCGCTGATCAGGACGTTGGCGCGGGCCTGGACGGCGGCGCTGAGGAAGTCCATGACGGCGGAGGGGAAGGCCCCGTGGCGGAGGAGGTCCTCGAGCTGGAGGGGCTTGGCGCCGAAGCGGCGGATGCTCATGGCCGGGCCGTCGAGGGCGAGCGGGGGGATGATGGCGTTGACGCGGCTGCCGTCGGCGAGGCGCGCGTCGACCATGGGGCTGATCTCGTCGATGCGGCGGCCGACCTGGGCGACGATGCGGTCGATGATCTGGCGGAGGTGGGCGTTGTCGCGGAAGCAGACGTCGGACATGTCGAGGCGCCCGCGGCGCTCGACGTAGATGCGGTCGAAGCGGTTGACGAGGATGTCGCTGATCGTCGGGTCCTTGAGGAGGACCTCGAGCGGGCCGAGGCCGAACGTCTCATCCATGACCTCGTCCATGAGGCGTTCCTGCTCGACGGAGGAGAGGAGGCCCTTTTCGGACTGGCAGAGGTCGCGGATGACCATCCGGACCTCCTGCCGGACGACGTCGGGCGGGAGCGAGCGGAGGTTCTGGACGTCGAGGCGCTCCACCAGTTGCTGGTGGATGCGGACCTTCATTTTCTGGAAGTAGACCTGGCGCTCGCTCATCGCCGGCGGAGGCGGGGCCATGACCGGCTTGACCATGGTCGAGACTTCCGGGGCCCCGGTCGGCGCGTCGCCGAAGGGGGCCGGCGCGCCGGGCGCGGCGGGCGTTTCGGGCGCGGCGGCGGCTGCCGGGGCGAGGCCGAGCCCGGGCTTGGGCGCGCCATTGGCGGGGGCAACCTTCGCCGGCGCCTCGGGGGGCGGGGCGACGGCGACGGCAGACGAGTTTCGCGAGAACAGGCCCATGTACGTTCCCTCTTCCTGTCGGCGCGCGCCCGGCGGGGTCGTCCCCGCCGCGTCAGGCGTCATTGGGTCGGTCGGTCAATCACTCAATCGGGCGGACGGCGCAATCGTTCAGGCGGCGGCGGCCCTGGGCGGCTTCGGGTAGAGCATCTCGGCCAGTCCGGCGAGGCTGACGCTCATTTCTGCCTTGGGGGCCCGCAGCACGACGGGCTCGCCGAAGTTGATGGCGGCGATCGCGTTCTTGAAATCGTTGGGGATCATCCAGGCGATCTTGAGGCCCAGTGCCCGTTCGACCTCGTCGGGCTCGATGTCCCAGCCCTTCTTCACGTACCGGTTGACGACGAGGCGGATCTTGGAGGACTCGATCCCCATGCGGCGCAGGGCGGAGACGAACCGCTCGGCGTTCTTGGCGCTGGGGACGTTGAGCTGCATGACGATCACGTTGATGTCGGCGGCGTGGACGGCGGCGGTGTAGACGGGGTCGATGCTCATCGCCGAGTCGAGCACGACGTTGTCGAAGACGCGGCCGACGACGTTGAGGAGGCGGCCGACGCCCTGGGGCGTGACGCGCTGGGTGTCCTCGAGGACGTCGGGTCGGCCGAGGATGGCGAGCTTGCTGGCGGCGTGGATCGCCAGGGCGTTGTCGATGAGCTGGCGGTCGAGCTTGTCGCCGGACTCCATGACGTCGGCGATGGTGTAGCGGGGGCGGAGGTCGAAGGAGCTGGCGACGGCGCCGCGGACGAGGTCGAGGTCGATGAGTGCGGTGCGGCTGTGGCGCGAGAGGGAGGCGGCGACGTTGCAGGCGACGGTGGTGGAGCCGCACCCGCCGATGGTGGGGACGACGTGGATGACGCGGGCGCGTTTGCCCATGCCGTACATGCCGGCGACGCGCTCGATGCCGGCGGCGAACTTCTCCTCGACGATGGGGAGGGCGACGAATTCGCGGACGCCGCAGTGGATCGCCTCCATGAGGAGGTTGGGGTCCACGACCTGGGACAGGACGAAGAACCCGACCTGGGGGAACTGGCGCACGAGGGCGGCGATCTTCTTGAGCGACTCGTGCGGCTGGGGGTCGAGGTTGGCGACGACGAGCTGGGTGGCCTCGCCGCGCTGCAGGAACGTGGGGAGCGAATCGACGGACGGCAGCTTGGCCGTGACGTGGACGCCGTAGTTCGCGAGGAACTGCGCCATTTCCTCACGGTTCGCGTCGTCGGGGTCAACCACGATGCTGTTCAATTGGACGAGCATGGCTCTGTTTCCGTCTCACTCCCCACATTGCCGTTGCGAGGCCCGCGCCCCGCACGGCGCGGGGGCGGCTGGCAGCCGGAGCGACCGCGCGTCACTTCGTCGGCGCGGGGGCCCCGGCGCCGGGCTGCGTCGCGGGGGCGAACCCGTAGGACCCATAGAACCGCGGGGGGGCGCCGCCGCTGGCGGCATTGGCGCCGGGGCCGACGCGCTTGGACGCGCCCGCGCCGCCGAGGTCCTGCTTGAGGAACAGGTCGCCCTCCTTGGGGTGGCGCCACAGCTCGCCGGGGAGCTGCGGGACCTGGTTGGGGTTCAGCGGCTCGACGAGCCGCGGCGTCACGAGGATGACGAGCTCCGTCTCCTTCCGCTGGTAACGGACGGAGCGGAACAGGGCGCCCAGGACCGGGATGTCGCCGAGGATCGGCGTGACGTCCTTCGTCGCGGTCATGGTGTTGTTCAGGAGGCCGGCGATCGCGAAGGTCTGCCCCTCGGACAGCTCGATCGTGGTGGTGACCTCGCGCTGGGTCAGGCCGGGGACGACGAAGCCGTTGAAGCGGACGGCGGTCGTGAAGTCGAGGTCGCTGACCTCGGGGGAGACCTTGAGGCGGATGCGGCCGTCGCCCAGGACGACGGGGAGGAAGTTGAGCTTGACGCCGAACTTTCGGAATTCGACGGTGACGGCGGTGCCGCCCGTGCCGCTGCCGCCCTGGGTGACGGGGATCGGGAACGAGCCGCCGGCGAGGAAGTGGGCCTCCTCGCCGCTGATCGCGATCAGGTTGGGCTCGGCGAGCACACGGAGCAGATTGTTCTGGCGGAGGGCCGTGACGAAGTAATCGAAGCCGGCGCTGCCGAGGGCGCCGCTGCCGAACAGGGTGACGGAGGCGTTGGGGCTGGGGACGGAGAGGGCGGGCGGGCTGCTCCCCTCGACGATGCCCAGGGGGCTGACCTGGCCGATGTTGCTGCCGAGGAGCGAGCGGCCGTCCGTGAAGCCGAAGTTCACGCCGAGCTGGGTGGTGGCCGACCGCGACACCTCGGCGAAGCGGACCTGGAGCATGACCTGCTGGCCGCCGGAGACCTCGAGGAAGTTGAGGACCCTGCCGTAGGGCGAGGAGATGGCGACGACCTGCTCGGCCGTCGCGAGGTTGGGGACGCGGCCGCGGAGGACGATGGCGCCGTTGGCGGTCACCACCTCGATCTTGGAGGTGGTGAAGACCGTCTTGAGCTGCTCGCGGAGGGGCGCGAGGTCGAGCGTGACCTGGACGTCGATCACCTGCGAGTGTTCGGCGTCGTCCCACAGGATGATCTGGGTGGAGCCGGCCTTCTTGGCCGTGAGCAGCAGGCTGTTGGGGCTGACGGGGTTGACGTCGGCGACTTCGGGCTGGGAGACGCTGACCCGCTTGTAGGGGCGGGCGGTGTTCAGGACGGTGGTCTTGTTGACCATGATCTCGACCTGGCCGGCGGCGTTGACGCCGTCGGTGACGAGGGCCCGCGTGGCGGCGGGGGCCGCGGCGGGCGCGGCGGCGGGCGCGGCGGGTGCCGGCGTGGCCGCGTCGGCGACGGCGACGGTTGGGGCAGCGACCGGTGTCGCGGGGACCTCGGCGGCGGCGAGGATCAGGGCGGCGGCGCCGCCGTTGGCCGCGGCGCCGGCGGCGGCGAGGCTGACGGTGCGGTTGACCTCTGCCCCGGCGGTGACGGCGAGGCCGACCGCGATGGCGGCGATGGCGGCGGCACGGAGGAACCGGGACCGCCGCCGCATCGTGCGGCGTGGGGCGGTCGCCGTCGTCGTCGTCGTTGCCGCACCGGTGGCGGCGTTGGTCGGCTGGTGCTCGCCCGGGCCGGTGTAGTTGTTCGTATTGTTGGTCATGGCTGCTTGCTCCCTGCTCGTGTCCCCGCGAGGGGCCCTGGTGCGCCTGCTGCTGGGTGTCCCACGGACTGCGTCCGGTCCGCCCGCGGGGGGCGGGGTGGTTGTGTCACGTTAGTCGCGCGTATCGGTGATCGTCGTGCCGGAGGGCACCTCGCGGGACGGTGCGGCCGGCGTGGCCGGAGGCTCGCGCCGCACCTCGACGTCAACCGTGGTTGACTGTCCCTGCCGGATCACCTGGATCGTGCGGCGGGCCTGCGTTCGCAAATCGGCCGCAGAGGCTGCCGCGGGCCGGGTCTGGGCCGAGGAGACGGCGTGGACCAGCGTGGCGGGCCGGGTCGTCGCGTCGGTCTGGGCGGCGGCGACGGTGGCGGCGCTGGCGCCGGAGTCGCGGGAGACGCCGATCAGGTCGCCGATGGTCATCCCCTCGCTGCGGGCGAGGGCGTTGTCGGAGCTGCTGCGGAGGACGAGGCGGGTGCGGCCGCTGTTGCTGGCCAGCTCGATCGCCTCGGCGTCCCGCGGGGCGACGACGAGCGTCACGCTGCGGGGGAGCTGGCCGGTGCTCTCGATCCCGCCGTCGCGGTTGACGCCGAGCCGCTGGCCGACGGCCATCACCTTGACGTTCTCGACGAGGGTCCGCACGACCTGCTGGGCCGACTTCTCGTCGCGCATCGTTCCGATCAGGTCCACGCGGCAGCCGGGGACGAGCAGGCCGGCGACGCCGCTGTACTCGTTGACCTCGACGGTGATCGCCCGCATGCCGTCGGGGATGAGGGCCTGGAGGCCCGAGCCTGTGCCCTTGGAGGTCAGCAGGTTCTCGGCGATCGCCTGGTTGGCGACGATGGGCGTCTGGACGACGCGGCCGATCAGGTCGCCGGCGGAGGTGTACGTGTTGGTCGGCACGGCGTCGGCGGGGACGTTGCCCAGCTTGACGTCAACCTCGGTGATCTCGTGCCCGGGGGGCAGGTCAACCTTGGCGACCATCACCTTGCCGAGGTTCCCCGGCCCCTTGATCGCGCCGCGGCCGGCGAGCATGTCCCGGCCCAGCTTGGCCGCGGCGATGCCCAGCACGATCGCGAGCCCCAGCGGCAGCCATGTCTTCCAGTTCATAGAGTTCTCCCACTGACCGGCGCCCTCCCCACACCTTTGATTTCGGCGGGGGGGGATATCGGGTTTAGACCTTTACGATCCGTACGCTAGTTAAACCGGCAACATTTGATTATCGCGTGCCCGGCCGCGCGCGGACGCCGCCGCGGCCCCTGCTCCACTCGTGCCACCCGGCGCGGCCCCGGCGCCGTTCGCGCCGCTGCCGCCCTGGTGGTGATCTCGCGTTCGATTGACCCGTTGGCGAAGTGCCCGTATTCGCTGCGGCGGCGCGCTATTCGCGACGCATAACGACGGTCCCCGTGACAACCTTGCTCGCGCTGATGAGCCGCAGCGGGCGGATGCCGACGTTGCTCCACGTGCAGCCCACCGTGACCGTCACGCTCGTGCCGGTCGTCGCCGTGCTGACGGACGCCGGCGTCGTCGTCACCGTGTACCCCGAGCTTTGCAGGCCCGCGGCCGTCATCGTCCCCGAGACGGCGGCGTTCACGTCGGTGTTGGTCCCGCTCGACACGATCGCGGCCCGCGCACCCTCGCGCGCGGCGGCCTGGAGGTTGTGCTTGACGTAGAAAAAGTGCCCGAACTCCACGGTGCCGAACGCCAGGTAGAGCAGGACCGGGATCACCAGGGCCGTCTCCAGGACGGCGTTGCCGCGGCGCCACCGGCGTCGGCGGGCGGCGGCGGCGGCGGGCCGCGAGGCCTGGAGGTTGGTCGTGATTCGTCGGCTCATAAGCCTCACCCTCGCCCGTCTGGCCCCCGCACACACCCGTCGCCGGGCGGCTCACGCCCGCGGCGACAAAAACACCAGCGTCACGCACGTCGCCACCGCGACGGGGACCGCGTAGGGCAGTTCCCGGCCCACGCTCGCCCGCGCCCGTTGCGACCGCGCCGCACCCCCGCCGCTCGGATCATCGGCCGCGGCGCTCCCCCGGTTGAGCAGGTCGAGCGCAACGGACGCTGTATTTTCGAGCAGCGCCCGCAGTTTGCCCTGCGCAACCGCCCACCCCAGGGCGACCAGGACGCCCACGACGGCCGACAGCGCGAACACCCAGAGCACGGGGACGGGCCCGAGCCACGCCCCGACGCCGGCGAGCAGTTTGACGTCGCCGCCGTAGAGCCCGCCCATCGCGAACAGGAGGAAGCCCAGGACGAACCCGACGAGCAGCCCGACGGCCGCCCACCCGAGTGAGACGCCCGGCCCGGCCACGCAGGCGCGGGCGAGGCCGCCCAGCGCGATCCCG
>Ga0105047_10008472_pt1 | contig 17114 bp, 14 predicted proteins | sample MAT04_FD_78384 | JGI IMG/M metagenome (GOLD analysis project Ga0105047, IMG submission 78384) | Freshwater microbial communities from Lake Fryxell liftoff mats and glacier meltwater in Antarctica - MAT-04 (megahit assembly) | ecosystem: Environmental > Aquatic > Freshwater > Ice > Liftoff...
ATCGGGTTGCGGTCGGCCAGGTACCACCGCCCCCAGGTGCGCATCACTTCGTCGTCGTCGGCGCGCAACAGCGTGAGCACTGGCAGCCAAGCGGCGGGCTCGGCGACGGGTGGCGCACCGTGCCGGGCGCCGAAGCGGATGGTGGGCGGGCACGCGGTCTGGCAGTCGTCGCAGCCGTAGATGCGATCACCGATCGCGCTGCGCAGGTGGCGCGGGATGATGCCCGGCTTCTGCAGCACCCAGGCCAGACAGCGGCCTCCGTCGATGACACCGGGAGCGACGATGGCGCCGGTCGGGCAGGCCGGCAGACACTTCTGGCACGCGCCGCAGCCATCAGCCACCGGCGCGCCGGCTATCGGCAACTCAGCGGTGGTGACCACGCACCCGAGGACGAACCAGCTGCCGGCGCCTGGCAACAACAGGTTGGCGTTCTTCCCGAACCAGCCGATGCCGGCCTCGTAGGCCACTTCGCGGTCGACGATGCTGTTGTCGTCGGCGAAAGGAACCGCTTTGAAGCCGTCGGCGCGCAACGAGTGGGCGACAGCCCACAGCGCTTCGCGCAACGGGGCGTAGTGGTCGGCCCATGCGTAGCGGGCCACCCGCGCGACCAGTTCTGCGGGAGCGATGGGTTCGGGCAAAAGGTACGGACGGGCGGCCACGAACACCGACTTGGCACCGGCCACCGCCCGCTGCGGGTCGGTGGAGCGCTCCGGGTTCTTGAACGTGAACTGCATGCCGTCGACCAAGCCGTCGTCGATGCGTTGGTGGATGGCCGTGCGAGCTCGCTGCAGAACAGTGGCCTCGGCGACACCGGTGTGCGTGACCCCGAAAGGTTGCGTGAGCGCGGTCAGCCGCTCCAGGTAGCCGGCGTCGGTTGCCGGAGGGGGCGGATCAACTGGCCTCACGGTGACGCAGCGTAGGCACCAGACCGGCGGCAGCGAGCAGACGCACTGCCCGCATCTCGGCCGCATCGAATTGCAGGCCCTCGCGAGGTGCCGGCGTGAGCAGGTGAGTGACCACGCAATCGGCGCAGACGGCCGTGCCGCTCATGACGCATGTGTCGCAGGAGATGAGGAAGCTGGGCATGTGGCCCATCGTGCACGAAGGGTGTGACAAGGTGCCGAGGGTCGGCCAGCGTCGGGTCGGACGCGTCCCGAACTCGTCCGCGCACGCGTCGAGGCGCACGCCCCCAGCCATGCGTCGAGGCGCACGCGTCGAGGCGCACGCCCCCAGCCATGTAGGTCGGGCGCGAAACCCTGACAGAACTGTCCGCCCCAGCCGCCACGGGCGCGAGACCCTGACAGATGTGTCCCAGTTTCGCGCCCAAGCGGCACGGGGCTGAAGTCTCCATGGTCGGCCTCACGCTCCTGTGAGTCCAGGGCAAGACGTGCCGGAACTCGCTTCACATTGGCGGGTGCGGTCCAAAGGCTCCAGTCTCCAGCAAAAAACTGCGGCGACGATCGCCTCGAGAGTCGGCCAGATGGGTGCAACCGACAGTCCGCCGTGTCGTCGTTCCGGCAATCTCGGGTCGTCCATCAGCGCAGAAGAGTGCCGGACTACCGCGCTCTGTCCAGCGCCACGGGCCCATGGATGTACTGCGTCACGCGCTACCGGCGGGCGAGGGTGAGAAACACTTCGCTCGACAGCACGTTGGCGCCCGCGGCGCGCACGTCGGTGACGACCGCCTGGTCGTTGGTGACCACCACGACCGGCCGGTTGGGGTCGAGCGCGGCAACTTCGGCGCGCAGCACGTCGTCGGCGATGACGCCTTCGGGTGAGAAGCTCACCCGCACCATGCGCCGACCCGGTGCCGCGGCGCCTACCACCGACGCACCGTCGAACACGATGTGGATGAGCGAACCCCAGCGGCGCGCCAGGTTCTCGGCGGCTTCGATGCAGCGGGCGCGTTGCTGGTCGAGCTGTAGGCCGGGCCAACCGAGCTTGGCGACGTTGTAGCCGTCGATCAGCACCACTGCGTCGGCGGTGCGCAGCAGGTGCTCGCCAGCGGCCTCGCTGTTGCCGTACACGCCACCCGGAACAGCGATGGGCTTGCGCCGCTTGCGCCGGGCGGAGGTGGCCGGCCCATGGGTGGCCGCCAACGCCTCGCTGAGCAGCGCTCGCACCCGCTCGATGTCGACCGCTCCGCCACTGTGCACCGCGGCACGGTCGGCCAGCGCGACGTCGCGAGCCTCGACGGCGTCGGCCAGCTCGGCCCGCACCCGATCGAGTTCGGCAGCGACATCGTCGACCTTGCCCAGCGCTGCATCGGTTCCCGCCGCTCGCTTCTTCACCGCTCGTTCCAACTGTCGTGCTTGGTCGCGGGCGGCCTGCAACTCGGCGCTCGAGCGCTGCGCCTCGACCTCCGCCGTCTGCCGACCCGTGCGCTCGGCCGCGAGCTGCTCGCGCAGCGTGACCACCTCGAGCCGTGCACGAGTAGCGACACCTTCGGCCGACTCGCGTCGCTTCTGCTCGCGCCGCAGCTCGCCGGCATCCTCGACGGGGCGTTCGCCGGCGGCGGCGACCAGTGCCGCGGCCCGCTCCTGCCATCCGTCGGGCCGAGTGAGCCACAGCAGACCCACCGCATCGACGAGCTCGTCGGTGACCACCGAGGCCAACTTCCGAATGAACACGGGGTCGCCATCCACTGCGGTGCGCACCTGGCCCAGCACGCCGGTGGGCAGCTTGTGGAACTTCAGGAACGGCTTCAACCCCGACGGATACGGCATCGGTGGCCGCAGCTTGGCGCCGGCGGCCGCCACACCGACCGCCAACTCGAGCGCCTGGAGCAGCGCCCGATCGGGCAGCGCACTGGCGTCGGGTTCGGACATGGCAGCAGGCTACTGACGGCTGCGAGGCCAGCGGCTCCACGGCCATCGAACGCCTGTTCTTGACGACGAACGGGCGTTCGTGTTCAACTGTCGCTCGTGCAGCGCTCGTTCGACGACCTCGGAACACCGCTGGCCGACGTCACGTTCTGCGTGCTCGACATCGAAACCACCGGCAGCGACCGCGGCGGCGATCTCATCACCGAGATCGGCGTGGTGAAGGTTCGCCGCGGCGAGTGCCTGGGCACCATGGCCACGTTGGTGAACCCGGGGAGGGCCATCGCCCCCAGCGTCACCGTGCTCACCGGCATCACGCAGAGCATGGTGGCCAAGGCGCCCCGCATCGAAACGGTGCTCCCCACGCTGCAAGAGTTCGTCGGTGACTCGGTCATCGTGGGCCACAACGTCAGCTTCGACATGGGGTTCATCAACGCGGCCCTCCTGCGCAGCGACCGGCCTGCGTTCCGCAACACGGTGGTCGACACGCTGCCCCTGGCCCGTCGCCTCGTACGCGACGAGGTGCCCGACTGTCGGCTGGGCACCCTGGCCAGCCGGTTGCGGCTCGACCACAAGCCCACCCACCGAGCACTCGACGACGCGCTCGCGACCACCGACCTGCTGCACCTGCTGCTGGAACGCGCGGCCGGGCTGGGCGTGCTGGGCCTCGACGACCTGGTGATGCTGCCCAAGATGGGCGGCCACCCGCAGGCAGCCAAGCTGAAGCTCACGCATCACCTGCCCCGCTCCCCCGGCGTCTACCGCTTCCTCGGCGCCAACGACGAGGTGCTGTACGTCGGCAAGGCCACCAACTTGCGCCAGCGCGTGCGCAGCTACTTCGGCAGCGACGATCGCCGCAAGATCGGCCCCATGCTGCGCGAGACCCAGCGGCTGGCCCACACACCCACCACCGACCCGGTCAGCGCCGAGGTACTCGAACTGCGCTACCTCCACCGGCTGAACCCGCGGTACAACCGTGTCGGCACCACCTGGCAGAAGTACTGCTACGTCCGCCTCACCACCGACGAGCCATGGCCGCGGCTGGTCATCACCAACGAGCCGGCTGCCACCGGCGTGCACCTCGGGCCGCTCAGTTCGCGCTCCGCCGCGGCCACTGTGATCGAAGCCATCCAGTCGGCACTCCCGCTACGGCGCTGTACCACCCGCATCGGCGCCAAGTACCGCCCGCCCGCCGATGCCACTCCGTGCACCGGCGCCCGGCTCGGCGTCGCGATGTGCCCGTGCAGTGGCACCGCCAACGAGGCTTCGTATTGGCGGGTGGTGGCGCAGGCGGTGGCCGCGCTCACCTCATCGCCGCAACTGGTACTCGACCCACTGTGGGCGAAGGTCTCCGCACTCGCTGCCGAGCGCCGCTACGAGGAAGCCGCTGCCATGCGCGACCGGGCCAACGCATTCGCCGCCGCCATCACCCGTCAGCGCCTGGCCGACCAGTTGCGCTCCGCCGGCGAGCTGGAGGTGCAGCTGCATCACACGGTGCTACACATCAGCCACGGCGTGCTGCAGAGCGCCCGCAGCATCGACCAGTTGCCCACCGGCCTCGAGCTCCCGCCTCCCGACGCCGCTCCCTTCCCGGCACCGCTGGGCCGTCACGCCGCCGACGAAGTGCTGTGCCTCGCCCGGGCCATCGAACGCGCCAGCTTCCACGCCCGCGTGCTCAGCTGTAGCGGCGAGTGGGCCTGGCCTGCCGTACCCGTGCGCGAAGTCACCCGCCTCGACGCGGCCTGAGCCGGGCCTGTTCGAACCCGCCGCAAGCGTTCTCGTGCGCCGGGTTGCGTCAGGCGCAACCGTGTGAGCAACTACGGGGCGCCACAGGTCGACGGGGCGTGAAGAATCCCTGCTGGACCCGAACAATTCAGGCGGGTTCGATGACGGCGCCGGCGTAATCGATGCGCAGGACCTTGGTGTGGCCGTCGGCGGGCAGGGCGGCCGCGAGCCGCGCGGCATCGTCGACCGCGCACATCGCCGCCACCGTTGGGCCAGAGCCGCTGAGCCACGCGGCCCACGCGCCCGCTGCCAGTGCAGCCTCCAGAGCAACCCGCGAAGGCTCGGAAGCCGCCAAGCGCCGGTCCTGGTGCAGCCGGTCCTCGGTGGCCACTCGCAACACATCCACCTGCCCAGCCGCGAGCGCGGCCACCAGCAGTGCGGTACGGCCGATGTTGAACACTGCGTCGGCCATGGAGACTTGCTGCGGCAGTGTGCTGCGCGACTGATCGGTGGACGTGACGAACGACGGCACCCACAGCACCATCGCCGGATCGAACGACAGCGGCACGCTCACTGCATGGCCACCGGCGGTGGCCACCACCCCGCCGTACAGCGAGGCAGCCACATTGTCGGCGTGGCCCTCCAACTGGGTTGCCAGCGCGAGCAGCTCGGGCAACGCACGCTGCAGCGCGACGGGGTCGCTGCCGGCGAGCTGCGCATGCGCTGCCACCAGACCGCCCACGCGCACTGCACCGCTGAACCCCATACCGCGACCAGCCGGGATGGGCGAGCGCACCCACAGCGCACCCTGGCCGCCGTGCAGGCGGAACGCGACGGTGGCCGGGTGATGCTCATCGGCCGGTTGCGCTGCGGCCGGAGGTTCGCCCACACCCACCTCGGCGTGCAGCGACAACGCCAGGCCCAGGGTGTCGAAGCCGGGGCCGAGGTTCGCCGACGAAGCCGGCACGCGCACGATCATCAGTGGCCGAACTCCGCGGCCGCCTGCTGCGACACTTCCACGAAGCGCGCCAGCGTGGCCGCGGCACTGCCGGAGTCGATGGACTCGGAGGCCACCAGCAGGCCATGCTCGAGGTTGTCGGTCACACCCGCCACCACCAGCGCGGCAGCAGCGTTGAGCACCACGATGTTGCGATGAGCGCCGTGCTCGCCACCCATCACGCGGTGCACGACGGCGGCGTTCACCTCGGGCGTGCCACCGACGAGCTCGTCGGCGATGGCCGGGGCCAACCCGAGCGCCACCGGGTCGACGGTGAAGCTGCGCACCACCGAGTCGTCGAGCGCCAGCACCGTGGATGGCCCGGTGGTGGTGAGTTCATCGAGGCCGTTGCCGTGCACCACCCAGGCGCGGTGGGACCCATGCAGACGCAGCGAAGCCAGCATGCGTTCGGCGACGGCCGGGTTGGCGACACCGATGAGCTGACGCTTCACCCGGCCAGGGTTGGCCATCGGCCCGAGCAGATTGAACACCGTCGGAATGCCGATCTCGCGCCGGCTGGGTGCTGCGAACCGAAACGCCGGGTGGTAGCGGGCGGCGAGGCAGAACCCGATACCGGCACTCTCGACGCAGCGCAGCACACCCTGCGGTGACAGCTCGATGGCCACACCCAGCGCTTCCAGCACATCGGCCGTGCCGCACTGCGAGCTGGCAGCGCGGGCACCGTGCTTGCACACCGGCACGCCGGCCCCGGCGGTGACGATGGCGGCCATCGTGCTGACGTTGATGCTGTGGCTGCGATCCCCGCCAGTACCCACGATGTCGACGGCGCTGGCCTGCAGCTCGGCGGACAGCGGCACCAGCGTGGCGGCATCGAGAACGGCGTCGAGCAGGCCGGAGATCTCCTCGGGCGTTTCTCCCTTCGCCCGCAATGCCACCACGAACCCGATGAGCTGGGCAGCCGTGGCGTCGCCGTCGAGGATGGTGGCCATCGCGGCACGCGCCTGGGTAGCCGACAGGTCGCGCCGGTCGAGTAGCTCGGTGAGGACTGCGGGCCAGCCGCCAAGTTCGTCGATTCGACTCATAGGGCGATGAGGCTAGTGAACGAGGTCAGGCAGTGCGACGCCGCTGGCGAATCATGCGTCGGCGTTCGCGTTCGGTAGCGCCACCCCAGACGCCTGCCTTCTCGCGCACCTGCAGCGCATATTCCAGGCAGGCCACGCGCACGCCGCAGTCGGCGCACACTGCCTTCGCCTTGAGTGCTTCGTCTTCATCGTCCGGGTAGAAGACGCTGGGTTCCAAGCCCCGACAAGCTCCTAGCTGACGCCACACGATCTGTTTGGCCGACACGTACATGCCCCCGTTGTCCAAGTCTGACGGGGTGGCCCCCCGCAGCGGCTCCGAATCTATGTTCAGCGAGCGAGATGCGCCAGACCCAATTTGTGTCTTTTTCGAGCGCCTCTTGCGTAGGGTCGAGCGGCTCTAGACGAGGTCAGTGAGCAGCTCGGCCACGGTATGCGGCGCCAGCTCGACCGCTTCGAGGTACTCGGGGTGGTCGATGGCCAAGATGACACCGTCGGTGAACGCGGCCACCTGAGCGGGAGTGAAGGCGAAGTGCACGTAGTGGACGGCGGCGGTGATGTGCTCGCGCGTGAGCTGCTCGGCGTGCTGCGGGTCGACAGTGCAACGAACCTCCTGGCCACCCGACAGACGGAAGACCACCGACTGCTCGATGCCCACCAGCTTGGGCAGCCACTCTCTCAGCTGCTCGTCGGTAGTGAGCTCGATGAACAACGTCGCGCACAAATGCCCAGGCTCGGGAATGAGCGGGTTGTAGGCATCGAGCTCTTCCTGGATGCCCTGATCGGTGAAGATGCGCTCGACACGGGCCATCTCCTGGATCTGGTAACGCATCGTGTCGCGGCTCTCGAAAGTGAGGGTGACGACGGTGCCGAGCGCGACTCGGCGCCGTCGCTTGACCTCGATCACCGCGGAGCGCAATGCGTCGCGCTCGCGCTCGTAGGCGCGGGCGTCGGCGATGTCGGCAACGGTGAGCTTGCGTGACGTGGTGGTGGTCATGGGCGATCGGTCTCCTCAGCAATGCCGTACGCGCGGGCAATGAGCTGCAGCGGGTGCAGTGGCTCCTCGCCGGTCTGCTCGTTGATGGCGGTGTTGGCCAGGTGGCAGTCGCCCGCCACCACATCGCCGCCGGCCTTGCGGATCTCAGCGGCAAGCTTGCCCGCGATGGGAATGCTGATGTCGGTGTTGCCGGCGCGCAGCCCCCACATGCCATCGATGCCACTGCACTGCTGCACCAGCTTCACCTTCGAACCGGTGAGCTTGATGAGGTCGCGGCTCTTGAGGCCGATGTTTTGCGCCTTGAGGTGGCATGGCGTGTGATAGGTCACGGTGTTGGGCACGAACCCGTTGAAGTCGGTGTCGAGGCTGGTGCCTTCACCCTTGTGCACCTTCATCAGATACTCGGCCGCGTCGAAGGTGTGCGCTGCGACCAGTTCGGCATCGGGACCGCCGACGTAGTCGACGTAGTCCTTCTTCAGCACGTAGCCACAGGTGGGTTGCGGCACCACGATGTCGTTGCCCTTACGCACGTGCTGGGCCAGCGCGGCGACGTTCTTCTCGGCGACCTTGGTGAACTCCTTCAGGTCGCCACTGTGCAGGTACGGCGCGCCACAGCAGCCGGCGCCTTGGGCGAGCGAACACTCGATGCCATTGCGCTCATACACCTTGACCAGGTCGTGGCCGATCTGTGGCTGCTGGTACTCGACCAGGCAGGTGGGGAACACGGCAACGCGACCCTGGCGCTTGGCTATGCGAAGTTTCGGGCGCTTCTTGAACCAGGTGCTGAACCGCTGGCGGGCGTAAGGGGGCAACATGCGCACGGCAGACACGCCCGTGGCGGCCTCTATGGCCTTGCGGACGATGCCGCCGGGCTTGGCGCCCACCATCTTGTTGGCGAGCGGCGAGACCATGGTGGCGGCCTTGCCCATGAGATCGGTGTGGCCCATGACGGCGTCGGTGGCGCGGTCGCGCAGCGAGACCTGCTTGGTGGCGTGGCGCATCGCGTCGGTGCGCAGCATGAGCCGTGGAAAGTCGAGCGCCCACTCGTGCAGCTCGGGGATGTACGGACAGTTGATGTAGCAGAGCTTGCACTGGAAGCACTCGTCGACGACTTGGTCCTGCTGCGCGGGCGTAAGTCGGCCAGCATCTTGGTCGTCGTGCTGATCGATCATCTCGAACAGAGTCGGGAACGACGTGCAGAACTTGAAGCACAACCGGCAGCCGTGGCACAGGTCGTACACGCGGGTGAGTTCGCCACGCACGTCGGCCTCGTCGAGGTACAGCGGGTGCTTCGGGTCATAGATGATGGTCATTGAGTACAGCCAAACCTGGAGGTGATGCGGGTGGCGTGGAGGGGGCCGAAGCCCCCTCCACCAGTCGGCCGACACGGTTTCCGCGAGGCCGACATCAGTCGGGTGCGCCGCATGCGCTCCGAACCCTTCTGAGGAACGCAGCGAGCGGAGCGAACGAGCGGCTCAGAGTGCTTCGAGGCCCTGGGCGAACTTGCCGGCGTGGCTCTTCTCGGCGCGTGCAAGTGTCTCGAACCAGTCGGCGATCTCGCTGAAGCCTTCGTCGCGGGCGGTCTTGGCGAAGCCGGGGTACATCTGGGTGTACTCGTAGGTCTCGCCGGCGACAGCCGACTTGAAGTTGTCCTCGGTGTCGCCGATGGGCTCACCCGTGGCTGGGTCGCCAACTTCGGCGAGGTACTCGAGGTGGCCGTGCGCGTGGCCGGTTTCACCTTCGGCGACGGAACGGAACAGCGAGGCAGCGTCGGGGTAGCCCTCGACGTCGGCCTTCTGCGCGAACCACAGGTAGCGGCGGTTGGCCTGGCTCTCGCCGGCGAACGCCTCCTTCAGGTTCTCATGGGTCTTGGTGCCGTTGAGGCTCATGATGTCTCCTTGTTGGGGATGGTGTTGAGAGAGTGGTGCAGCGCAGGCGTCGGCTCGATCTGCTGGCAGATGGCGCACAGGCCGCCGAACACTATGCTCGCGCGCTGCGGCACGAACCCGGAGAAACCGCTGACGAGCAGCGTGTCGACGTGGGGCACGTAGACGTCGCGCAGGTCGCCGCACGAGTCGCACTTGGCGTGGTGGTGGTCGGTGAGGTTGGGGTCGAACCGGGTGGCGCCGCCGCTGAACTGCAGCACGTGTAGCTCGCCCATGGCTGCGAGGTCGTTGAGGGTTTGGTAGACGGTGCGCAACGAGATGCCTGGCATCACCTGGCTGGCGATGGCGAACAAGCCCTCGGCAGTGGGGTGAGCACTGTTGTCGTGCAGTAACCGGAACAACAACTGCCGCTGAGGCGTCACCTTCATGCCGTGGGCACGGAAGGTGGTGGTCAGCTCGGCCGGTGTGCGCACGACTTCGAACGTACCCTCATCTCATGAGTATCTGCAAGGCATGCGAACAAACATCGAATGAACGGCAGCAGCGCCAAGGTAGACCCAGCTCTGGGTGAGCCCTGTCCGGGCCCGCGTCCCTAAGATGACGCCCAATGGCTGCGTCCACGTTCAACCGCTCATCGATGCTGCAGCGCCTGGAAGCGGACACGTTCGACGTGCTCGTCGTGGGTGCCGGCATCACCGGCGTGGGCACCGCGCTCGACGCTGCCAGCCGTGGCCTGCGCACCGCACTCATCGAGCGCGACGACTTCGCGTCGGGCACCTCCTCGAAGAGCTCGAAGTTGGTGCACGGTGGCCTGCGGTACCTGAAGGACGACCCGCGACTGGTCTATGAGGCGCTGCGCGAACGCCAGCGACTGCGCAAGAATGCACCGCATCTGGTGAAGGTGATGCCGTTCATGATTCCCGTGTTCACGAAGGACGGTTTGGTGCCGCGCAAGCTGGCCAGGGCCATGGGTTCGCTGATGTGGATGTACGACATCACCGGCGGGTGGCGCATCGGGAAGTTTCACAAACGCCTTCGTCCGGCCGCGGCGGTTGCCCACTTACCCACCATCCCACAGGCCAAGTTGGCCTCCGCCTACCTGTACTACGACGCCAGCGCCGACGACGCCCGACTGGTGCTCACTGTTGCCCGCACCGCCGCGCAGCATGGCGCGGTGGTAGCCAACCGCTGCTCGCTGGTGCAGTTGTCTCGCGCTGCCGACGGCATCAACGAGGCCACCGTGGAGGCCGACGGGTACCGGTTCGTGGTGCGCGCCAAGGTGGTCGTGAACGCCGCAGGAGTCTGGGCCGACGACGTGCGGGCACTCGACGAGGGCACGCACCCCCACTCCATCCGACCGGCGAAGGGTGTGCACATCACCGTGCCGTGGCACAAGGTGCGTAACGACATCGCCGTCGTCATTCCGGTGCCGAAGGACAAGCGCAGCCTGTTTCTGGTGCCGTGGGGAGAGCAGGCCGACGGCACGTTCGCGCACACGTACGTGGGCACCACCGACACCGACTACGACGGCCCGCTGGTCGACCCGCAGTGCACCGCCGACGACATCGCCTACGTGTTGCGAGCGGTCAACGCCAGCCTCACCACGCACATCACCGCCGACGACATCACCGGCGTGTGGGCAGGTCTGCGGCCGCTGGTCAACAACGCGTCGTCGGGCCGCACCGCCGACCTGTCGCGCCACCATCACCTCCACGTCAGTGAGAACGGGCTCATCAGCATCACCGGCGGGAAGCTCACCACCTATCGCGAGATGGCGCAGGACACTGTCGACGCGGTGGTGCGTCATCTGGGCAGCAGTGCACGGTGCCGCACTCGCACGCTCGAGCTGCTCGGTGCTGCAGGCCACCGAGACCACCCAACAGGCACCCCCGAGTGGCACCTGCACAGCCGGTTCGGCTCACTCGCCGCGGAGGTGCAGGCATTGGTCGCTGCCGACTCGTCGCTCGGTGCACCGCTGGTGCCGGGCATGCCCTACCTGCGCGCCGAGGCTGTCTATGCCGTGCGCCACGAGATGGCACTCACCCTCGACGACGTGCTCACTCGCCGCACCCGCGCCCGCCTCGCCGACCGCGCCGCCACCTTGGCCGCCGCCCGTTCTGTCGCAGCCCTGTTGGCCTCCGAGTTGCACTGGTCGCCCGACGAGGTCGAGCAGCAGGTGGCACACTTCACGGCCCAGTGCATCGCCGAGATGGTCGCCGCCACCATCGGCACTCAGCCGGAAGCCACCTTGCCGACATGACCACACACCCCACCGCACCCATCGAGCTCACCGGCACTCGGGCACGCCTCGGCGGGGCGCCTTCCCTGCCCGCCGGCTTCGCCGAGCAACTCGCCGCACTCTGCGCAACCGATGTCTCCGTCTCCGGCACCGCCGAGGCCAGCCGCGACTGGTGGCCGCTCACCATGCACTGGGCGCTCGCCGGCGAGGTGCTGCAGCGGGCCGCAGTCGTGGCCCGCCCCACCTCCTCTGCCGAGGTGTCGGCCGTGATGGCGTTGTGCCACCGGCACCGTGTTCCGGTCACGCCCGCTGGCGGTCGCAGCGGCGTGCTCGGCGCATCCATTCCCTTGTTCGGTGGCGTGCTGCTCGATCTCACCGCCATGCAGGGCGTCGTGTCGGTCGACACTGTGTCGGGCATCGTCGAGGCGCTGCCGGGCACTTTCGGGCCAGACCTCGAAGACGTTTTGCAGCAGGCGCACGGGCTCACCGTTGGCCACTTCCCGCAGAGCTTCGACATTGCCACGGTCGGGGGGTGGGTGGCGTGCCGCGGCGCCGGCCAGTACAGCACCCGTTACGGCAAGATCGAGCACATGGTCGTGGGGTTGGAGGTCGTCCTGGCCGACGGTTCCATAGTTCGCACCGGTGGGTACCCGGCAGGCGCCCAGGGCCCCGACCTCACGCAACTGTTCGTCGGCAGCGAGGGCACGTTGGGCATCGTCACCCGCGTGTGGCTGAAGGCGCATCCGGTGGCCGCAGCAGAACAGCGGGCCGCATACTCCTTCGGCTCGTTCGAGGAAGGGCTCGAGGCATGCCGGCGCGTCATGCGTCGGGGCGCCACGCCTGCCGTGTTGCGCCTCTACGACGCTCCGGAGAGCCAGCGCGGCCAGGGCGGCGATGGCACATACTGCGTGTTGCTGGTGCTCGATCAGGGTGACCCGGTGCTGGTGGCCGCCACCATGGAGGTCGTGGCGCAGGAATGCGCGCAGGCCGGCGAACTACCCACCGACCTGATCGAGGCGTGGATGCACCACCGCAACGACACCAGCGCGCTGCAGGCGCTTACCCGCAAGGGCTTCGTGGTCGACACGCTCGAGATCGCTGCACCGTGGTCGGCGCTGCCGTCCATCTTCCAGAAGGTGCGGTCGGCGATGCTGGCTGTGCCGCACGCCCGTGCGGCCACCTGCCACCTGTCGCACAGCTACCTCGACGGCGCCTGCCTGTACTTCACCTTCGCAGCAACCCCACCCGCCGACCAGATCGAGTCGACGTACGTGGCGCTGTGGGACGCTGGCCAGACCGCCGTGCTCGCCGGTGGCGGCAACCTGTCGCATCACCACGGCATCGGCCTCAACCGAGCCCGCTTCATGGCGCAGGCCGTGGGCAGCGGCATGCCGGTGTTGCAGTCGTTGAAAGCCGCGCTCGACCCCACTGGCATTCTCAACCCCGGCAAGATGGGCCTGCACACGACGTTCGGAGAGGTGGCGTGGCCATGACCACACTCGATCGCACCGCACTCAAGCAGGGCGGCTCGGTGGCACTCGTGTTCGCCGTGCCGTTCGCCATCGGCTCTCGCCTGGTGGCCGACAGCCAGCCCGACGACGGCCCCGGCTCGCCGTGGACCGCTGTGCTGTTCCTGGCCGCGCTTGCCGGCTTCGTTCTCGGCGGCGGCATTGCCGCCTGGGTGCAACGCACCGGCTTTCCGCTCGTACACGGGATGGTGTGCGCTGGCGGCACGTACCTCATCGCACAGGGTCTGTTCATCGCCATCAAGCTCTTTCGCGGCGGTTCGGTCAGCTGGATCGGCGCGTTCTTCACGTTCTCCCTGGTGCTCTCGGCAGGCCTTGTTGGCGGGGGCCTGGGCAGCCTGCTGCGCAAGCGTGGGATCCTCCCGCCGGAAAGGGGTACGCGATGAGCGTGCTGGTGGTCGATGTCGGCACCTCGGGGTTGCGTGCCGCGGTCGTGCGCCCCAGCGGAGAGGTCACGGCGCTGCACTACCGCGCGTTCCCTCCGTCGTCGCCGTTTCCCGGCATGGTCGAGTTCGACGCCACGGCCATGGCCGCTGCCGTGCTCGAAGTGGCCGCTGCGTCGCTGGCCGACGGCGGGCCCGTGCAGGCGGTGGGCATCACTGCACAGCGCGCCAGCACCGTCGTGTGGAATCGCATCACCGGTGAGCCGGTCGGCCCGGGCATCGGCTGGCAAGACCTGCGCACTGTGTTCGACTGCATCACCGTCAAGGCCGACCACGGGCTGCACCTGGCACCCAACCAGTCGGCCACCAAGGTCGCCTGGCTGCTCAATACGTTCGACCCCGCACGCGAGCAGCCGCTGTGCTTCGGCACGGTCGACAGCTGGGTCGCGTGGGTGCTGAGCAAGGGCGAGGTGCACGTCACCGACCACTCCAACGCGGCGGTCACCGGCCTGCTGCGACCCGACGCATCGGGCTGGTCGGAGTCCGCCTGTGCCGCGCTCGGCGTACCCGCCAGCATGCTGCCCACTCTGGTCGACACGTCCAGTGTCTTCGGGCGCGCCAATGCGCTGCCCGGCGCTCCGCCGCTCGCAGCGCTGGTGGGCGACCAACAGGGCAGCTTGGTGGGTCAGAGCTGCGTGCGCCCGGGACAGGCGAAAATCACCTTCGGCACCGGCGGCATGCTCGACATGTGCACTGATGCGCCCGCACCCACCACCGGCAACCGCACGAGCGAGGGCATCTTCCCCATCGTGGCCTGGAGCCGTGAAGGCCGGTGCACCTGGGGCGTCGAGGCCATCATGCTGTCGGCCGGCACCAACGTCGAATGGCTCGTCAACGATCTCGGCATCCTGTCGTCGCCCGCACAGAGCCACGACATCGCTGCGCAGTGCGAAACCAGCGATGGCGTCGTGTACGTGCCGGCACTGATGGGTCTTGGCACACCTCATTGGGACTACGGCGCCCGCGGCACCATGCTGGGCCTCACCCGCGGCACCGGCCGTGCGCACGTCACCCGCGCAGTGCTGGAGGGTGTCGCCCATCGCGGCGCCGATTTGGTGGAGGCCGCCGAGGCCGGTAGCGGCCACACCGTGCCCGTGCTCCGTGTCGATGGTGGGATGAGCGAGAACCCCACGTTCGTGCAGGCGCTGGCCAACGCCAGCGGCAAGCCGGTGGAAGTGTCGCAGCACACCGAAGCCACCACCGTTGGCGCCGCCTACCTGGCAGGGCTCGCTGTGGGAATTTGGTCCGGGTTCGACGACATCGCCGACGCCTGGCAGCCGCGTCAGGTTGTGCACCCCAGCGCCTCGCTCGACCGCGCGCAGTGGGCCGAAGCTGTCGCACGATCGAAGCATTGGATACCCGACCTGTCGGCTCTGGACTTCTAGAGTTGCTCTGCTCACCCCTGGCCGGGAAAGCTAGGGGTGATCGTTTCGAAAGGATTACCCAGAGTGGATATCGAAGTCACCGAGTCCGGCCAGAGCGCCGCGCCGCACACCGTGGGCCGACGCGCCCTTCTGGGCGTTGGGGCGGGGGGTGCTGCGTTGTCGCTCCTGCCATTCCTGCGCGGTCACGCTGCCGCGGCCGCCGATCCCGCGCCGCCCAAGAAGCCCACCACCGACGACGTCGCGTTGCTCGGCGAGGCCCAGCAGCTCGAGCTCACCGCGGTGGCGTTGTACGACGTCGCCATCGGCGCCGGGGGCTGGTCCGACACCGAGGCCACCGCCATGGTGTTCATGCGCGAAGCACACGAGGCCTACGCCCAGGCGCTGTCGGGCTTGCTCGGGCGCGCAGCACCTGGCCAGCGCAGCGAGAAGCTCTTCAAGGCCCTGCAGGCCAGCTTCACCGGGTCCCCTGCCGACATGCTCGAGTCCGCCGCACTGCTCGAGTCGTCGGCAGTCGCCACGCACACCGAAGTGCTGGCCGCCCTCGAAAGCATCGACGGTTCCAAGCTCGTGGCGTCCATCTTCATCAACGAAGCACGGTTCAGCACCGTCCTGGCCGACCTGGCCGGTATGACCGATACCAGCGACCTGCTGGTCGACACCGAACAGCCGTCCCTGGTGGGGCAAGGGTGACCGACATGAACCAGACCAACCTCCCCTTCTCCTCCCCAATCGGGCGCCGCGGCCTGTTCCGTGCTGGCGGCATCACAGCAACGGCGCTCGTGCTGGCGGCCTGCGGCAAGTCCGAAGTCGGCCCCGTCGGGCGCGTCGGCCAAGGTGCACCCACGCCGGAGCTCGAGCCCGAAGTGATCAACGACGGTGTGCTGCTGCGCACCATGGCCGGCCTCGAGACCTCCATCGCCAACGCCTATGCGCACATTCTGGAGTCGGGTGCGCTGGCAGCATCCAGCGCCACCTTCCCCGACCTCGGCGACCAGAGCGACCTCGTCACGCTGTTCGTCCCGCACCACAGCAACGCTGCTGTCCGGTTCAACGAGTTGGCTGTTGCGGCCGGTTCCGAGGCGTGGGAGTGCGGCAACGAGCGGCTCGACTCCGCGTTCATCGACATGTTGTTCGAGCGGGTCGAGAACGGCGCTCCGGCCACCGACGTCGCCCTCGCCATCGAGCCCAGCGACGACGCCACTCGCGACATGATCAACTTGGTGCACACCCTCGAGTCGCTCTCGGCCGAGTCGTGTCAGGCAATGGTGCAAGCCGTCACCGACATCACCCTGCGCAGCGAGTTCATGGCGGTGGGCGTGCGTTCGGCTCGGCAGTCGGCGCTGATCGCGCTCAAGATCAACCCAGGCGGCTACCTCATCTCGGCGGCCACCCAGGCTGCCAACGATGCCCCCGCGGAAGAGACCACCACAACGGTCGACGAATCCGAGGGCGCTGCGGCTCCCCCGTCCACCGAGATTCCCCTGCCGGTGGCGGTACCGAGCCAGTTCGGACTGCTCTCGCCGTTGGTGTTCATCGGTGGTCGTGGCGACGAGAACGGCGTGCGGCTGAAGCTCAGCTTCGAAACCCCCAGCCTGAACTCGCTCGCCTACCCGTTCGAGTCGTGCGACGCATGAGTACACTCGCTGCGTGGTGAGTCGGCCGGGTGACCGCGGCACGACCTGATCGTGTCGAGGAAAGTCGGGACTCCACAGGGCAGAGTGCTGGCGCGAGCCAGGTTGGGGCGACCTGACGGAAGTGCAACAGAGAGAGACCGCCGATGGGCCAGTTCGCTGGCCACAGGTAAGGGTGCAACGGTGCGGTAAGAGCGCACCAGCGTGCGGGGCGACCTTCACGGCTCGGTAAACCCCACTCGGAGCAAGGCCAAGCAGAGAGCACGGGCGGCCCGTCCGCCGGCCGCAAGGCAGGCAACTCTCGGGTAGGCCGCATCAGAGGGATGGTCACCGGTACGGCTTCGGCCGCACTACAGAATCCCGCTTACAGGCCGACTCACCACCTACACATCGCCGGCCCGCCCGCCGGACGAGCGAACCGAT
>Ga0105047_10008473_pt1 | contig 17113 bp, 6 predicted proteins | sample MAT04_FD_78384 | JGI IMG/M metagenome (GOLD analysis project Ga0105047, IMG submission 78384) | Freshwater microbial communities from Lake Fryxell liftoff mats and glacier meltwater in Antarctica - MAT-04 (megahit assembly) | ecosystem: Environmental > Aquatic > Freshwater > Ice > Liftoff...
AGGCGCTCGACATCTCTCCTCACGCCGCGGCAGCGACCTCGCCGCGCCGTCGCCGCTCCAGAGTCCACCCCGAAGGCGAAGGCGAAGGCGACAAGGTAAACGTCAACCTGCGCCTAGATGGTGAAAAGGCGGAGATGATTGTCGTCGAAACGGGCGATTTCGATGTCGCGCCAAGGGTAAGTGAGGGCGTGGCGCTCGTCAGAGACCTTGAAGGAGACGCCGTGTGCGCCGATGAGAATGCTCTTTCGCGCGCTTCCCCAGAACGTGAGATCGCGCAAGAAGAACACCGACGCGGGATCGCAGCCGTGCGCGTCGGCCGCTTCGAGGCGTTTGTTGCTTGGTATCGAAGCGCCGATCGCGATGTCGATGACTTCGCCGATGCTCGTCGCGGCCGCCCGGATACACTCATGCGCGCTGGCAACGATCGCTGCGTACGTCGCAGCCGACACCTCTCCGGGCGCGAGCGCCGCTCGAGGCGTGGCGCGTTCGGGAGCGGCGGACACGGTCGGCCGCGGTGCGAGCTCCGGGCGCTTCGCCGGAAAGGTCGGGCCCGAGTGGGCCACATGCTCGACAAGGGCGGCGAGGGTCGTGCTCCGGTTGCAGAGCTCCTCGGCGATGACCACGTGGAGCTCGCGTTCAATGTTCAGGCAGATGCGGAGCGCCGCGGCGTCATCTGCTCCGAGCGCGCCGAGGCTCGCAGGCAAGCGTACCCGTGCCAGCGGAATCCGGAGTTGCTCCGCAACGACACCCTGAACGAAGCTCGCGACGTCTGAGCCACTCCCCATGGCAGCCTGTCCTTTCTGCGTCGTCCGCGTCGTCCGCGTCGCTTCTGCAGGTTATAGCGAGGCGGTCGTCGCGTCAGGCCAAGTTGTCTTGCGGTTTTCCGCGACGCACTCCACCGTCGAAGATAATCCACAGGCAGCCTGTTGGCGTGTGCGGAGTTCGGGCGATCGTGGTCGCCAGGATCGGTGGTGAAGTCCGGCAGGATCGGTGACCTTCCGAGCGATCACGATGAAGCGCACTCGGTGATCACGACGGCCGGAATCCGCAGCCCACGGCTGCTTGAAGGGGAGGGCGCGCGTTGATCACCTGAGTCAGGGGAGGCCATCACTGGGCTACGGCAGCTCTTCGGCCTGCCCCGACGATAGGCATGGCCAGCATGACGATTCTCCCGTGGTTGTGGACACGCGCGACTTCCCCGGTCACGACGCAAGATGTACACCCGGTCGCGTCAGCGGCTCGTGACGCGGACGCCACGCGCGCGGGTCGAGACGCCGACGAAGAGGAGCGCGTCGTCGGTCGAGATCGTCCCCGCGGCGGCCGCGTCGTTTCGATACAGCGCTCCTTGGGCGCGGAGGAGGTTGGTGAACAGCGGCGCGAGCTCCGCGGCGTCGCGCTTCCAGAAGCGCCCGTAGCCGTCCACCTGGGCGCGCGCGTCGGGGAGCTCCTTCTCGTCGTCCTTCAGCTCCACGATGCCCAGTCGCCCGGTGGGCAAGTGCGCGGCGAGGACGTCGCTCTTCTTGCCCAGGCCGGCGTCGTCGAGGAAGCGCCATTCCTGGTGGAGGAAGACCCAGCCCTCGCCGAGCTCGGGAAGCCAGAGCGCGCTTTCGAGCGCGCGACGGAGCCATCCGATGACGCCGCGTTCTTCCTCCTTCTTCGAGCTCTTCAGGGTGCGTAACCACGACTCGAACCCCATCCATCGCGCCTCGGCGTCTGCGAGCGACGGCGCGGTGGAGCGAGCGCGCACCGAGTAGCCTGCATCCGTCTTGTGCGTACGCAGGCCGACGTAGAACGGAGCGTCGTCGTGCAAGCCGATCATCACCACGCCACCGTCCGTCGGCCGGAAGTAGACGTGGCCTCGGCGCTTCGCGGCGGTCGCGTAGATGTCGACGACCTCCTTGAAGTCCGCCGTCGCCATCCACTGGACGACACTGCGGTGTCCCTCGGTGACTGCGCTGCGTCGCTGTTCGACGACAGCGTCATCCGGCGAGGCGCAGAGCACGTAACGCGCGCACATCGTGATTGCCCAGTCGCTCCAGTCGGGGGCGAGGGTGGAGGTGGCCGCCTTCAGGGTGGCGAGCACCTCCTCGAGGGGCATGAAGACGGCGCGCTCGGGGTCGGTGGTGAGGCGGCGGAATGTTTCGATGACCGTCTCCCCTTCGAGCAGCTGCTCGTTGTCGCGCGGCGCACAGACAGCGAAGACGGCTCGGGACGCGCCGCGCCGCGCCGCCTCGACGTGTGCGAGCGTGTGATTCACCCAGAGTTGCCACGAAGCGCCCCCGAACGGGCAGCCTGCATCGCGAACGAGGGGCAAGCGCAGGCTCTGGCTCTCGACGGTACGCTGCCAGTAGAGGAAACGATTCTTGCTCGAGTACCGACAGCCGGAGAAGTCCTCGCCGAGCTGTACGTTCGAGGGACACGCCGGCTCGCTCCCCTTGCGATGCCCGCAGCGGCTGAACGTCGACTCGACGAGCTTGGTCTCGATGACGAGCACGCCGCAAGCGCCGTCCTCATCGTCGAACTCGACGAGGACATCGCAGTCGACGCCGGCAGGGCCGCTCTGGTCACGGAATATGTCGGCGTCCGGCGTGTGCTCAATCAAGATCGAGCGGACCGCAGTCAGCCCGGGGACGAATCGCGCGAGGACGACGGCGGCGAGCTTCCTTCCCTCGTCGCTGCTCGCGAGCGGACCGAACAGGTTGAAGCACATCGCCTGGCTCGCGAGCATGTTGGCGAACGTTCGCTCGGGGTCGACGCCCTTGCCCGTAGCGGCGCGCGTCGTGACGGCCGCGAGCGCGGCGGGATGGACGAAGTTCGCGCCGCGCTCGGCGGCCGCTTGATCGAGCCAGTGCCCGTACTTCTCGTAGCCGACGCCGAGCACGTCGACGCGAAACGTCCGCTGCCGGGCCTCCATCCTCGCCCGGAAGCTCGAGTCCTTCGTGAAGGCGGGCCCTTCGGCGTCGCTCGGCGCGACGAAGGGCCCGCCCCTCAGTCTGGTCGGCGGCTCGCTAGTCGCGACGGTGCCGTAGTAGAGGAGTCGGCCGTGGTCACGGATGGCGGTCCAGCGCGGATCGCCCTTGAGCACCCCGTGCTGCTGGATCAGCTGACTGATCTCCTTCTGTCCCTCGAGGCCGCTGCGGTCACCACTGCGCTTGTAGCGCTCGGAGCCGCTCGCGACCGTGGAAGCCCAGATCCTACGGATGGACGCCTGGACGTGAGCGGGGAGGCCTTCGAGGAGATCGGTCATGAGAGGCAGGGTCGCTGCTGCACGACTGGGAGCCTATCGGGAGTGAACAGCAGGAGGTGCATGGGGAGGGGCGTCGAGGCGATACGTGGCGGCGGTGAAGGGGCCCTTGGGCGTGGTGGGGTGCGCAAGGTCGGTGCGGGGCTGAGGGCCGGAGTTCGGCAAGGCGGTCAGTTCTTGTCCCACCCAACCACTGCCCCGTTCTCCAGACGAACGCGCAAGACGAACGCCTTCTTCTTGCCCGAACCCTTGCACGCGAAGCAGGTGCCGTCGTTGACGTGAATGAACTCAGTGATGACGCCGAGTCCATCGCACTTCGGGCACTCGCCGGCGTAGCTAAGCGTTCGCTTCGTCTTGGTCTTGAAGACCTTCTCGTCGACCTTGTCAGGCGCTCCGAAAGTGTCGGTGATCATGCCCTCCGTTGCGCCGAGCCAGAGCTCCTTCGCCACGATGCGGTCTGCGGCGTCTCGACCATGGCGTGCGACCAGATCGTCCATTCGCTTGGCATCAGCAGTCTGCCGCTCCACCGCTTTGGCGTGCAGACGCTCCGCTCGAGCGCGCGGCTCCCGTTGCGCCCGCGCCATGAAGATCGCCATGTCCTGGGCCGACAAGGTCAACGCAGCTTGCCAAGGGAGAGGCGGTAGCCACAGCACGACCTGGTACGCGGTCTCGCCAGCGCTCTCCGGCGGCATTTCGACGTACGCACCGCAGGCGACAGGGAGCTGCCCCTGCTGCTGCATCTTCGAGACGATGGGCTGCCAATGAACCGCGTCGGCGCGGGGGAGGTACCCGACCTTGCCTCCGCTCATCCAGATCATCACGGCGTTCGCATCGTAAGCGTTCTGCGGCTCCAGCGAGAGCCACGCGACCAGGGGAACCCCGAGGAGCCCTCCCGTCGACTGGACGACGAACGCGACGTGCTGCAGGTTGTTCGATTCGCCCGCGACCTCTTGCGGCACGCAGGGCTGCGCGCTCAACCAGAGGCACCGCCGACCTTCGACTTCGGTCGGTGACGCAGTCACGCTGGCGTTGAGCACGAATTGCCTCCGGGCGTGCGCGCCAAGCAGAAGAAAACAGTCACTACTCGGTGACCGTTCCTTCTTCGGACTTCGCCGCAATCCTCGCGGGCGGCGGTCGCGACGGCACCCCCTGCCACCTCGTAACCACGCGTGCCGCATCCACGACCCGGACTGCACCTCCAGCTAGATCGCGCGTCGCCGCGCCGTCCGGCAGCTCGCTCTTGAGCAGATAGTCTTCCGGCCGGCAGGTGAGCACGATCACCTGCGTGTTGACCGCGGTCTTCGTCAGCATCTCGCGGAACCACGCGAGTCGCTTCGGATCCGTATGCACGAGATGGTCGTCGAGGACGATCGCTGTCTTCAACTGATCGGCAATCGTGACGCGGATCAGCGTCGCCAGCTGGTCGCGCGTACCCACCGAGAGCGCGCCGAGTACATAGGCTCCGTCAGCCACGCCACTCGAGGCCTCTACGGATTCGGTCTGGAGCTTCGCGTCGAGCCTTAGGTTCTTGTAACGCCCATCCGTCAGCTCGCTGAACCTCGTCGCGACCGGCCCTGCGAGTGCGCGGCCCAGGTGAGCCCCTTCCTCGTTCTCGACGGCGCGGAGCGTCTCTAGGAGCAGTTTCCACGCGTCAGCATCGACCTCGAGGTCCTGCTCGCGCTGCTCCGCTGCCTTCAGCGCCTCCTGTATCCGTTCGACCTCATCGCGAACCGCAGCGCCGCCGACGTGCGAAAGGGCACCTTCAGCGGTGTGGAGCTCCTGCTTCGCCGCGTCGAACGCGCTGATGGCATCGGTCAACGCCCGTTCGGCGGCAGACACATCGGCGTCCGACACTTCACGCGCGCTCGGAAGCGCAGCGAGCTCCGCCTCGCGCTGAGTGACGGTGGCCATCGCGCCGGCGCGGTCCATCTCTTCGAGCTGGGTGCGCATCACGTTCCGCTCTCCGATACGACCGTTCATCTCGGCCTTCGCGCCATCCGCCTTCGCGCTCTTCGCCGCGTGCGCTTCCTTCGCCTTGCCCAACCGCGTACGCGCGGCCTCAACGGCCAGAGCCGCTTGCTCGACTTGACCGGTGGCCTCTGCCGCGATCGCGGCCAGCGCGTCCGTGAGCTCCCCGTCGCGGCCCGACAGGGAGACCAGATCTGCGTCGAGCGACCGAAGCAGCGCATCCACGTCGTCGGTGCCGAGTGCCGCGATTGCCTCCGTCGACGCTGCGGCGCACTTCTCCGCGTGCTCCTTGGCCGCAGTGACCTGATATTCGGCGAGCTTGGCGCCCTGCTCGAGCGCGATGAGTCGGGTCTGCGCCGCCCTCGCGTCGTTGGTCTTCTGCGCCTGCAGAGCCGTGGCCTGAGACTCCCACGCCTTTCCAAGCGTGTCGAAGTGGCTCTCCAGGAGCCTCAGGTCCGTGAATCCGATGGCGTCCTTCCGCGTCTCGAGGTCGCCATCATTGGCGGCGAGCTTTGAGGCTTGCTGTTCATGAACGTCGGCGCGTTCGCGCAAGCTCTTCGCGTCCGTGCGGAGCTGCGTGGCCTGTTTCGACAGGTCGGTCGACCCCCTTGCTTCGTTCGTGATCGCCGCGAGCGCCGACAGCACCTCCGTCATCGTCTTCACGTCGGCGCGCGCGAGGACAGGGGAGGCCTCGGCGCTCCAGCGGGCGCGAAGGCTCTCGACAGCCCTCCGCTTCTCGGCTGCGCCCGCCGTGACCTCGATATCCAGGAGATCCCCGACCGACAAGCGAACGCTCCGCTCGGCCTCGAACACGCGCTCGGTCGAGAGGTCGGGTTCATCGATGCCCGGGCTCTGGTCCAGCACGGCGACGAGCCGGATGCCCCTGCGCGGTCGAACCGCGACGCTGAGCCCACCGCCGAGCGCTGCTTCGGACATCTCGAGGTCGCGCTCGAGCTTCACGAGCGTCTTGGCGTCGTCCTCTGCGGGCAGCAGCGCGCGCCGCCGGACGAGGTCGTCCTCGATAGCTCTCGCTTTCGCCTCGAGCGCAGTCGCATCGGCGTCTTTTGTGTCGGCTTCGGCAAGAGCGGCTGCCGCCGCCTCTGCCGCCTTCTTCGCGTCCTCGGTCACGGCTGCCGCCGCACGCCATCGGCCGTAGGCGAGGATCGCGCGTGTTAGCTCCACGTCCTTGTCGCCGTCCGTCGCTCGCTCGCGCGCCTCGGTGACCTGGCCGGTCGCCTTGTCGAACGCCGCCTTGGCCGCCGAAACCGCGGCCTCGGCGCTCCCCGCGGCGGTTCGTGAAGCGATTGCCGCGGCGGTCGACACCCGTCGAGTCTGGGTTGACTGCTTCTTCGTGTTTACCTCGGCCAGCTGCTCACTGAGCTGCGCGCGGCGGAGCTCGCGGTCCTTCGCCCCGTCCTCGCTCGTCGCGATCCGGTGGGCCTCTTCTGCAGCATGGAGGGCACTTTCGGCGGCCGCGCACTCGCCAAGGGCGCGCGATACGTCCTCCTCGTGCTGCTTGACCTTGACGGTGAGCGCGTCCACGTCGCCGCTCAAGACGTTGACCCGTGCGGCGTGCGTGTCGATCTCCGCGAGCGCGCCCCTTGCGGTCTCCAGCCGAGAGCGGGCGTCGTCGCGTGCTCGCGTCTTCGCGAGGTCCTCGCGCACGGTAGCGAGCGAGGAAGAGCACTCTGCCAGCCGCAACTGCGCTCGCGTGCGTTCCTCGCGAAGACGGTTCACGGTGCCCTCGATCGCGGAGGACTCCGTCAATTGGCGCTGCAGCGCTTCGAGGTCGCCGCGGAGCTGCTTGACGTGCTGTCCGGCCTCGGTGAACTTCGACGTCTGCCCCCGCTTTCGCTTACCGGTTGCGGTGAAGCACTGGTCCACCTCGATCTGCGCAGCGTCGAAGACCTTCTTGAAGAGCGGGTCCTGCGCCAGCGTCGCGAGGGCATTTGTCAGCCGCAGCTTCCCCGTTCCGTCCAGGTCGTCTGCGAGGCTCTGGCCCAGAATCGCGTCGACGTCCGTCTGCGCTCCAAGCAACACGTTCGCGAGAAAGCTGGTTGGCAAACTGCGCGGCCCGCCCTTTCCTCCGGGCGCCGGGATGCCCCACGCGAGCATGTTGCGCAGCTTCTCTTCGACCTGCCGCCCCTTGCTGTCGAGCTGGAAGGACGTGCCGTCCTTCGAGTGATGGATCTCGGCGCCGGTATCCGCACCGCTGCTCCCGAAGCCCTTGTTCACCTTCCAGTAGTGACCGGAGTCGTCGGCAAACGTGAGCGAGACGCGGGGAGTCTTGTCCGCGTACCAGGGCGTGAACTTGGATGCCTCCGCGGAACTCGGCATCACGAGGAGCGCGGCTCGTATCGCTGTTGCGAGCGTGGATTTGCCGAGGTCGTTCGGGCCGTAGAGGATGTTGAGACCCGGCCCGAACTCGATCTCCGCGCGCTGAATCGCCTGAAACGATTCGACGACCAGTTTCCTGAACCACATCAGGACGCCTTCCTTCGTGAGACCCGATAGAGGTGAAAAAGGGCGCGCTCGGCGGCCTGGCGTTTCAGTGGGTCGTCGGCATCGGTCTTGAGCCGGCGGACCGCTGATTGGAGGACGTCGGGTAGGTCGTTGCAGAAGGTGTCGACGTTGCTCGTGTCGAGCTGGAGTCCCTGACGATCCAGAGCCAGGACGCCGACCTTGGCATGCCTGGCGTCCGTTCCTTCCAAACCTTCGAGGAGGGCCTCTGCAACTTCGTAGTCGGGGGCGGAGAGCTTCATCTCCACGGTCAGTCGCAACACGCGTTCGCCGAGGTCGGCGCGGCGCGCCAGTTCGGCGAGCTCGTCGAGCGTCGTGACTCGCTTCTCCTCCCAGGTCCAACGCGCCACGCGCTCCGGTGTGACGTGCGCGCGTCGCCGGCGATCGACGAGGACGACCGCGACGGACCCAGGATCCCGCTCGTCGAAGGCGGTTGGCTCCGGGGCCCCCGGATAGATCGTCGGCGGGTGCATCCGATCCGGCGGCACGTAACGAAAGCCGTGGGTATCGCCGATGGCGAGGTAGTCGAGTCCGCGGGTCAGTGCGGCATCCACGTCGATAGGGAAGTTCGTCTGGCAGTCCTTCACGTCGAAGGTACTTCCGTGGACCATGCCGATTCGGATGCGCTCGTCGCCCGCGGCTCGCGTCGGGATGGAATCGGTCGGGTCGCGCTGGCCGGCCTTCGACATGCACGGCACGGCGTAGAGGACGGCGTTGTTAGGCAGCGCGTACTCGAAGTCCTCGCGATCGACCACGTGCACCCAGTCCGGCAGAAGGCTCCGGAACTTGTGGTCCTTGGCCCAGACCGACTCCGCGATGAACGGGTCATGATTGCCGGGGAGCAGGAAGACGGGCCTGTCCTTCCACTTCCGCTTTTCGAGGCGCGTAGCAACCTGTTGCCACCACTCGGATTGCGGGCAGGGCTCATCGAAGAGATCGCCAGCACACAGGACGGCGTGGACCGCATACCTCTCTGCAGCGAGCAGAATGCGGTCGAGGACGTCGAGCCTCGCTCGTGTCAGCTTCTTTTCGTTCTCTTCCGTGAAGCTGCGGAACCGCCGCCCCAGGTGCCAGTCCGCGGTGTGAAGAAGCCTCAGCACGATGTCATCCTCCGCTACGCCCGTCATTCGAACACCAGATCCATCTCGAACACGTTCTCCACGCGTGGCGGTGCGTACCGCCGCTGCTGGATGTGGTCCTGGAATGTTCGGAACGTCGGATCGTCCCGTTGTTCGAGTCGCGCAACCGAGCCTTCGATCTCGTCGAGGGCAATCTGCGCCGTGACGACCGCTCGCTCGGCGGCCGTACGAGCCTCCGAGCCCGCTGCGCCGTCGCGCCGTAGCTGCGCCTGTTCGAGTCGCTCCACGAGGGTCCGGCGGCGCTTCTTGAGCACCATGAGCCGGTCTTCGACGAAGCGCTCCGCTTGGCGCTGAGCGCGCTCGAAGCGACTGTGCTCGGCGGCATCCACGGACGATTGGATCGAGAAGAGGATTCCGTCGGTTGCGTCCTCGAGCAAGGCGTCGTCGATGGTCTGATTGGGGGCGGCGGCGGAATCGCGCAGCCGCCCCTTCAGCAATGCCTCGCCCAGCGCGGGTTCCAGAACCTCACCGTTGTCCAGTACGACCACCGGGACCAGGAGCTCGACTTGCTCGAAGCCGTTGAAGGAGATCTTCACGACGCGGAGCCGTGCGCGCTTGCCCCTACACGCACGAAGCGGCTCGGCCGCGCTCGCGGGCAGGCTGACGGTTGCGGCCATGGCGGGACCAGCCGCCCGAGCCGCGGTCACCGCGGCAGCCACGAGCGGATGATTCAGATGAAGCGACGTGTGCTCTTTGGACTCGCCTAGCGCGGCGGTGATGCCGTTGCGAAGGTCGACGGGTAGGGCGGGCGAGGGGCCGACGCGCAGGAGCTGCACGCTTCCAACGGAGAGCCGCTCGTAGGCGATCGAAGAGGAGTCGAGGTAGCCGAGAACCACGGAAAGGAGGTCGCGGTCTAGCTCGGCGAGCGCCGCCGGAACCTCCTCCTTGCGGAGTCGAAAGACCCGCTGAACGCCTTCGTCGAAGCGCTCCTCGATCAGGCTCGCCGTTCGCGTGTGCGTCTCCTCGAAGCGTGCTCGGTCCTCCGCGACCTTGTCACGCAGCGCGCGGAGCTCCGCGGTCACCTCCTCGATCGTGCGGGCGCGATCGTAGATCCGTCGAAGCTCCGCTTCGAACTCGGAGCCGAGGGCGCTCGCCAGAACTTCGCCGCCTGGACCGTCGACTCGATGAAGGACCTGATCGGACGCGTCGAGGACCGTGCCGAAGAGCTCGAGCTTTTGGCTTAGAATCTCGAACGTAAGCCACTGCGCCTCATTGTCCTTGGCCAGGAAGTTGATGACGGTGACGTCGTTCTTCTGTCCGTAGCGATGGCAGCGACCGATCCGCTGCTCGATGCGCTGCGGGTTCCACGGGAGGTCGTAGTTGACGAGGGTGTCGCAGAACTGGAGGTTGAGGCCCTTCGCGCCGGCCTCCGTCGAGATGAACACTCTCGACCTCGTCTTGAACTCGTGCACCAGGGCGAGTCGCGCCGCGATGTCCGGGCTCGGGGCCTCTCCCTCGTCCTGGGGGACCTCGCGGCGCCAGTGCTCGAGCGCCTCGTCCACCCGCTTCGAGTCGTTTGTCCCTCGAAAGAGCGTTATCTCGGACTCCGTGATGAGGCGGCTCTCGACGAGGCGGTCGCGCAGATAGTCCTGCGTCACGAGCGATTCGGTGAAGATGACGAGCCTGCCCGCCCCTTGGCCCTTCTGTGCGCGCTCCGTCACGAAGTTCAGTGCCTGGAGGAGCGCGCGGAACTTTCCGTCCTCGGCGCCGAGCGCTTCGGCGCGGCGAATGAAGTCCTCGACCCGCGCGAGCTCCCCGCGGATCGCGCCCGGCGCGTGCGCCGAGTCAGTGGTGTCGGACTCCGATGAACCGCTCTCGGCCTCCTCGTCTTCGAGATCGGCCGTGACGCTGGCGGCGTCCTCCGAGTCGGTCTTGTGGGTCTCCTCGCCGGAGAACTTGCGGCGGAGCCGTGTCGCCACTCGCTGGAGACTCGCGGCAAGAGCGCGGGTCGACGATGCCATCCGACGGTGGAAGCCGAGGAGAAGGAGCTTTCGATGGCTACCCTGAAACGCGATGATCCCGGGCTCGAGCAGGTAGCGGGTGACGTCGTCGTAGAGCCCCCGCTCCGCGGGGCTCATTGCATACTCGAAGAGCTTTGCCTGGCGATTGACGAACGGCTTCTCGAGGAAGTCCTGGGCTTGGCGTCGAAGCGTGCGCTGCACGACGACGCGGAGCCGGCTCCGTAGTTCGTCCTCCTGCCCGCGTGCGAGCTGGCGATCGTCGACGCCGCAGAAGAGCTCGCGGAACGTGGGGAGGTCGCCAACCAGGGTGCCGAGTGGATCGACGAACTGAATGAGTCCCCAGAGCTCGGCCAGGTTGTTCTGCATCGGCGTCGCCGTGAGCAGGAGAACGGGCGTCTGCGCCGCGAGCAGCACCTCGCGTACCCGGCCTGCGGTCCGCGCGTGTGGTGCGTCTTCGTCGTACTGCCCGTACTTGTCGAAGCGCTTGTAGATGCCAGCGAAGACCTCGTGAGCCTCGTCGATCACGCAAAGGTCGAAGCGATCCGAGCCGAGCAGCGCATCGCGGCCCTTCTCACTTCCGGCCGCTTCGCGACCGATCAAGAAGACGCCGTCGCCGTCGAAGCCGCCGACGCGTGGTTCTCCCTCACGCGCCGCGATCCCGAAAAGCTGAAAGAGCTCCTGCCGCCACTGGCCGAGAAGCGGCTTGGGGGCGACGAGCAGGACCCGGCGTGCGGACTCCGCGAAGAGCTGCGCAATGACCAGGCCGGTCTCGATCGTCTTCCCGAGACCGACCTCATCGGCCAGGATGCATCCTCCCTCGCGCATGCGCGCGAGCGCGAAGATGACGGCCTCGACTTGGTGGGGGTTTGCGTCGATCTTCGCCGCGCGTTGAGGAGCGGAATAGCGTCGCTGCTCGTCCGACCGGCGCAGTCGGACCAGATCCTCCGCAAGGTATCGCCGTTGCGCGGGATGGAGAGGGCCCGCCGGAAGCTCGGAGGCAGTCATCGCGGACGCTCCACGTGCTTAAGCGGTTCGTCGGTTTGGTAGCGAACGTTGGGTGTCATCGCGAACATTGGTCGAGTCCCGCTCCTCCCGAGAGGGTCATGCTAATCACCGGACAACTCGAGACGCTCTCCGCGCCGCCGGCACGCACCCGTCGCGATCAGGCTCTCTACGGCCTGAAGGAGTCGCTCCTCGACCTTCGCTCCGAGCCGCTGCACCCCGAATGTGCGCGCGACCGCACGCAACAGGTCGGGCTCCTCCATCGAGAGGCTCTCCGCGAGCACGACGCGCGCCGCCGCCGCGATCTCCTCCAATGAAATGGTGGCGATATCTCGCGCCGGCTCACCCGGCGCAGGCACTCGTACGTCGCGCCACGCTGCGCGTTCGACTGTCTGATCCCACACGAAGTCGTCGACGAGTACGAAGCCGTTGACCTGCGAGAGGCCGTGGAGGACACGCTTGCGAAGGCGCTCCGTGACCTTCGCGCCTCCGAACGCGGATGCGACGCTTCGGGCCAGTTCGTCGATGTGGAGTGGCGCCTCGGCACTCACCACGCGAAGTACCGTGCGTTGGAGCGGCACGAAGTGGCGGACGTCGTGGATGTCTTCCGGGCTGAGCCCGAGCGGCTCGAGGGGCGCGCGACGATACGGCATCAACGGCGACGGAACCGATGCGGGGGCGGTGTCGACGTGTTCGGAGGCATCGGCGGACTTCTTCTGCGGCTCGAGGGCTGGGCCGGCGGCATCGGTGGCGATGGACGAGCTCACAATCACACTCGCCGTGGCGAGCGGAGCACGGAATGCTTCGTCGAGCGCCGTCTCGAGACGCTGCAGTTCTCGCGCGCGGTCGTAGATCCAATCCGTCGACCAGATGCGGTGCAGCTTCCAACCGAGTCCTTCGAGCACGGTCTGCCGGAGGCGGTCCCGGTCGCGGGCCGTTGCACCCGAATGGTAGGCCGCTCCGTCGCACTCGATTCCGAGCGCGTAGACGCCCGGGTGCTTCGGGTGTGCCACGGCCAGATCGATCCGGTATGCGCCGCAGCCCACCTGCGTATCGACGCGGTGGCCTCCCGCCCGCAGGGCGTCGTAGACGTCGCGCTCGAAGTCGCTGTCGAAGTCGCCTGCCGGCTCGTCCGACCGGACCATACCGGAGATCGTTCGCTCTGCCGCGAATCGCAGGAACGCCTTCAGGTGGGCTGAGCCCACGGCGCGCGTGCGATTCGTATCGATGTCCTCGTGGGTGATCGAAGCAAAGACCCGCAGCTGCATACGGGCGCGCGTGATGGCCACGTTCAGGCGGCGCTCGCCGCCGTCGCGGTTCAGCGGGCCAAAGTTCATCACGAGCTTGCCCTGGATGTCGGGGCCGTAGCCAACGCTGAAGAAGACCTCGTCGCGCTCGTCACCTTGGACGTTCTCGAGGTTCTTCACGAAGACCTTCTCGTGCCGCGGATGGTTCTCTGCGAAGTGGCCTTCGATCGACGGGTCCGCGCGGCGCTCGTCCGAGAGCATCTCGTCGACGAGCTCCATCTGCGCCGCGCTGAAGGTCACGATACCGAAGCTTCGCTGGTGAGGGGCAAAACGCTTGAGGTTGCGGACGAGCTCACTGACGACAGCGCGCGCTTCGAGGGAGTTCTGCCTCGTATTGCCCGCGTCATAGACGCCTTCGTTGACGTGATGGAACTTGATGCCGAGGTCATCGACGCGCCCGCGCGCGGCCGGGAAGACGTGCAGTCGCTTGTCGTAGTAGCGCTCGTTGCTGAACTCGATGAGCGCTTCGTGTCGGCTCCGATAGTGCCAGCCGAGCATCTGTTCCGGGAGTCCGGCGGCCAGCGCCTGATCCAGGATGCTTTCCATGTCCTCGAAGGCATTCTCGTCCTGCGGGCCGTCGTCGTCGGCGGCCCGCTGGAAGAAGGAGGTGGGCGGGAGCTGCTTGGAGTCGCCGACGATGACGACCTGGTCGCCGCGCGCCATCGCTCCGATGCCGTCGTGCGGACCGATCTGCGACGCCTCGTCGAAGACGACGATGTCGAACCGTCGGCCTGTCGCGGGGAGGTATTGAGCGACGGACAGCGGGCTCATCAACAGACATGGCTTCAGGCGGATCAATAGCGTCGGGATCTCCGCGAGCAGCTTGCGCAGAGGCTTGTGCCGGGTCTTCTTCGCGAGCTCTCGCTTGAGGATCCCAGGCTCCGAGGTCGCGGCAGCGTCGCCGCTGCGCGGAAGTCGGCCTTCCAGCGTCGTAACGATGTGAGCGCGCGCAAGGCCCCCGTGCTCGACGTCCGCCTTGCGGAAGCGAGCGACCAAGTCGTGGTGGCGCGAGCCATCGAACTCGCGGAGGACGTGGGATGCGTCGCGAGCAGCGATGGTCCACCCTTCGAGTGCGGCGCGTTCGACGGCGGTCTCCGCGTGCGTTGCGGCAAACTTGCCGGCTCGGTGCGCTTCGACGACCGCGCCGACGTTGGCGGCGCGGAGGTCCGCGCACGCCTTTTGATAGAAACACCACTCTCGGAAGGTGCCCATCTGGGCGCTGAACGACTCGAGACGTGCCGTCGTGTCACTCAACTCGGACGTTCCCTCTTCCACCCAGCCTTCGGGGGCGAGCATCAGGAGCGTGCGCACGTCGGTGACGCGCGCGCGGAACGTCGCGAGTGCCTCGAGGAAGGCGGATGCCGCTCTCCCTACGGCGGCGCGCTCGTCGCTGCCCGTGTTGGGACTCGTGAGCGCGAGCAAGCGGTCGAGCGCGGGCGATAGACTCGCTCCGCGCGGTGAGGTCGCGCTAGCTCGCTGCATGCGCTGTCGGAGGGCGTGGAGAGAGTCACCTCGGCCTAGGAGGTGGTTGAGAGCGTCGGCGGACTCACCGTCCCAGCATCGGTCGAACGCTCGCCGTAGAGACCGCACCTCGGTGTCGAGCATCGCCTCCGCCTCGCGGCTCGCGCGGGCGTTTCCGAGATCGCTCACGACCTGCCGGCTCGACGGGACAGATCCGCGCGCGCTCGAAGCGAGTTGCCTTCTCTCGCTTCGCAGGAAGAACCAGGCGAACAGAAAGAAGGCATTCGCCCAGCGTGCGAAAAGAGCGTGAAGACCCTCGAGGTCACGCGCGAAGAGATCGTCGTTCCAGCGGTGCGCGAGGTCGCCTCGTCGGTTCCTTTGCTGGGCGCCGACATCCTGCCAGTTGTGCACGCGCTGGCGAAGCTGCGACCACTCGCGCTCGTCCTGCCACGAAGCGGGGAGCGGACTTGCCGCGACGGCCGAAGCCGCTTCGGCGAGCAAGGCGAGCTCATTCATTGTCGCAAGCTCGCCCGGCGACAGAGCCACGCGCGAGAAGGCCGCCGCGCTGCTGTCGAGCGCCTGCGTCGCCGCGAGGGCACTTGCCAAGTTGCGCCGGATGTCGGCGTCCCGCTGCGCCGTCCACGAGGTCACTGCGGAGAAACGGAAAGGGTGCGTGGCCACCGGTTCGACGGCGCTCGCGGTGCGGGCGAATTCGCGTGCGAGCTCGAGCTGCCGCGCGAGCGTCTGCCGGGTCAGCGCAGCGGGATCGGCGTAAGCGGCGTCGAGCACCGGTGCGTCGCGCAATGCGATGAGGCGCGAGTTGGCTTGGTGGAACGTGAGGCCTATCGCGTGCGGTGCGTGAAGGGCGCGGACGTACGCATTCAGCGACGTTCGCATGGCACCGAGCGCCTCCGACGTCCCTTGCCAGTCTGGCTTCTTGACCTGATTGCCGCGTTCGAGGGTCCGGCCCAGCGCCTGGAGCACCTCCTTCTTCTGAGCCTTGTGGCTGTGGAGCTCGAGGCAGAAGTCGCCGAGCCCGACATTCTCGAGGCGCCGATGGACGACCTCCAGCGCGGCCATCTTCTCCGAGACGAAGAGGACGGTCTTTCCGCGCGCGAGAGCAGCCGCGATGAGATTGGTGATCGTCTGGCTCTTGCCGGTGCCAGGCGGGCCCTGGAGGACGAAGCTTCGGCCGTTCAGCGCGGCATGGATCGCGGCGGTCTGCGTGGAGTCGGCGTCGACGACGAGGGGGAGGTCCTGGACGGGCACCGCGTCGTCCAGCTTCTCGACGGGGATGTGACCGCCCTTGTCGGGAAACGCCGAGAGGGACCCGCTTGCGATGTGACGAACGACTTCGTTCGCGAGGAGCGCATCCTTGTTCTCCTCGAGGTCCTTCCACATCAAGAACTTCGTGAAGTGGAAGATGCCGAGGTGAACCTCCTCGAGGACCTCCCAGCGCTTCATCTTCTGGATGGCCTCACGAACCGAGCGAAGCATCGCGGGCACGTCGACGCCGCTGTCGTCGGGCTCGAGGTTCGCAAGCCCGGTGAGCTCGACCCCGAAGTCGCGGCGAATCTTCTCGATGAGCGTCTGGTTCGGAAGCGAGTCCTCGGCGAGGTGGCGGATCTTGAGCCGTCGCGTCGTCCGCGTGTACTCGGCGCTGACCGGAACGAGGAGGAGCGGAGCGAGCCGTTCGGTGGGGCTGGTCTCGGTCTCGAACCATCGGAGGAAGCCGACCGCTGCGTACAGGACGTTGGCACCTCCCTCCTCAAGCGCCGTTCGCGCCTCTCGCTCGAGATGGACGGCGTGCTTCGTCATGCGCGCTTCGTCGTAGGGACAGTGCAAGATGTGGCGGTCGAGGTCCGCCGTCAGGTCTGCGCGTCGGCTGCCTTCGTCGCTCTTCTGCCTGGTGAGCTTTGCGTCGCGTCGGTCGCGGGGGTCGGCCTCGGGACGTGGATGGATCTCGAACTCGGCGTTCGGTGCCGCCAGAAGATCCTCGAAACGAGGAATCGTCGACACGTCAAGCTGGAGCGCGGTCTTCGCGTCGGCACGGAAGTTCAGGAGCTTGTTGCGGAGCGAGAGGTCGAGGAGGCGGTCGCGCCACTGCTTCAGGCGCGCCTCCGCGGGCGAGGCGGGCTTGCCCGGCGCGCTCTGTGGCCCATCCGGGGTGGAATCGCGAGCCGTCACGCGCTGGGCTGCCGTCTCGAGCTCCCTGCGTGCGGCCTCGGCGAGCGACGACGCAGGTGCGGTGCTCCGCTGGAGCGGCGCGTCGCGCAGGGGGAGGGGGCGGTAGCGATCGCGTCGCGCGACCGCGACATCGATCGCGCACACGAAGCTCGCGTCATCCGAGAGCACGGAGTGGGCAACGTGCTCCGCCTCGGCGAAGGGAACCGGCGGGTCGTGGACCGCCGTGCTGGAGTCGAAGAAGGCGAGGTGTCCGAGCGCGACTCCGTTGCGGAGGCGTGAGGCGTCGTAGACGACTCCGTCGTGGAAGCGGTCGTCCACGAGCCA
>Ga0105047_10008474_pt1 | contig 17112 bp, 19 predicted proteins | sample MAT04_FD_78384 | JGI IMG/M metagenome (GOLD analysis project Ga0105047, IMG submission 78384) | Freshwater microbial communities from Lake Fryxell liftoff mats and glacier meltwater in Antarctica - MAT-04 (megahit assembly) | ecosystem: Environmental > Aquatic > Freshwater > Ice > Liftoff...
GGGAAGCCGCGCCGCGGGTTCCCAAGTTGGTAGGGAAGCCGCGCCGCAGGTTCCCAAGTTGGTAGGGAAGCCGCGCCGCGGGTTCCCAAGTTGGTAGGGAAGCCGCGCCGCAGGTTCCCAAGTTGGTAGGGAAGCCGCGCCGCGGGTTCCCACTCCGACGGGCGGGCCGATTTTTTGGGAACCCGCGGCGCGGCTTCCCTACCGTGAGCCATTCTTTTTTTGCCATGCCACCTCCAGTCACCACGCCCTTTTTCGTCATCGCCGGTGCCACGGCGTGTGGCAAATCCGCGCTCGCCGTGCGGGCCGCCGAACAATGTGGTGGCGAGATCGTCGGCGGCGATGCGTTTCAGGTTTACGCGGGGCTGGAGATTCTCACCGCGCAGCCGGAGCCCGCGCTGCGGGCTCGGGTGCCGCATCATTTGATCGGCGAGGTTTCGTTGCATCGGCGTTTCGACGTGGCGCAGTACGCGGAACTCGCGCGCGTTCGCATCGCGGAGATCCACGCGCGCGGGCGCGTGCCGATCGTCTGCGGCGGCACCGGACTCTACCTCCGCGCGCTGCTGCGTGGACTCGCGGAGTTGCCAGCGGCCGATGAGAAACTGCGCGCCGAACTGGAACAACAGCCTGCCGAGGAACTCGTGCGGCGATTGCGTGATCTCGATCCCGCCGGCGCGGTCGCAGTCGATCGACAAAATCCCCGCCGCGTCATCCGGGCGCTCGAAGTCTGCCTGCTCACGGGGCGGCCGTTTTCCAGCTTCCGCGAGCAGTGGGCGGTGCCGCCGCGCGCCCGCGGAGTCTTCCTCCACCGCGACCGCGCCGAACTCCACACCCGCATCGCCGGGCGCACCGAGCGAATGTTTCACGCTGGCGTGGAAGCAGAAGTGCGCCGCGCGGGCGACGCGGGCGAAACCGCCGCCAGCGCGATCGGCTTCCGTGAAGTGCAGCGCCTCGACGCTGGCGAAATCAATCGCGCGGAATGCGTGCGCCTCATCGCCGAGAGCACCCGCCAGTATGCGAAGCGCCAGGAGACATGGTTCCGGCGCGAGACCGGGCTCCGGCGTGTAGAGCTGTCGGAGCCGGTTTTCGAGACCGTTGCTTCCGCACTCGCCCATGAGGCCGGCGCGCTGCGCTGACCTCGCCGTAGATTCCACTGTTCAGCTTCCGCCGATTCCGCTTACATCCCGCCGTCATCCGATCGGCCGCCCTTGGCGTCCGATTTCCCCCGGGGCACTGCAATCTTCACTCAAGATTTATGGGGAAAAAAACCGAACCAAAGAAACTTGCTGCGCCCGCCAAGCGCGCGGCGAAAAGCCCGCCTGCCGCCGAGAAAATCTCTCTGCCCGAACCGCCTGCTCCCGTCGCGCCCAAGGCGAAAAAGCCGGTGACACCCGCGGCCAAGCCCATCGAAAAGCCCGTTGCAAAACCCGCGGCGGCCCAGCCGAAAAAGGCGGCGGCACCTGCGAAATCCAAGGTCGCAAAAGTTGCGAAACCCAAGCCGGCCTACACCCACGACGACATCGCCCTGCGCGCCTACTTCATCGCCGAACGGCGCCAAAAAACCGGGCATTCGGGCGACGCCGCTGGCGATTGGATCGCCGCCGAGCGCGAGCTGGCCGCCGAAGCGAAGAAGGCCAAAGCCAGCAAGGCCAAGCCGCGCTAAGCTCCCCCCATGTCCATCGCCTCCCCAGTCTACGCGTCGCTCGCCGCCGCCTTGCGCGAACGCCTCGGCGTCATCGGCGACCGTGATTTTTTCCAGCACGATCCCGCTGGTCATCTCGAGCGGCTCAAGTCCGTGTCCGCCGAGATTGCTGCGTTGCAGCAGCAGCTTCCGCCGCCGGTCGACCCGAAACTCGCGCACTATCTCGAGCGCGCCAGTTTCGACAAGGCGCTGGCCTTTCTCGAAGCGCAGGCGGGTTAGCGTTTGAGCAGCGCGCGCAGTGCGGCGGGGTCGGTGACCGGGAGCTGGCAGACAAAGTTTTCGCACACGTAGGCCGCCGGTTTGCCGTCGAGCGGCGCCACCGTGCGCAGAAACTCCAGGCGCTCGCCGAGCCACTTCTGGCCGGCCGCGCCGTCGGCGAGCAGCAGTAGCTTGTGCGGGATGAAATGAGCCTGCACCTCACGCAGCAGGGCGCGCGTCGCCGGATCGGCCGCGGCGCCTGCGATGACGATCTGCCGCGGTTTGGAAAGCGAGGCGTCGAGCGCGCCGAGAAACTGCGGAACGGCGGTCGGCGACTTCGTCATCTGGTCGGCGAAGACCGCGAGCGTCTTCAGCGCGCGGTCGCGGAACTCGTCGCGGCCGGTGAACTGCGCGAGGCGCTGGAGATTGAGCGCGGCGATGGAGTTGGGCGAAGGCTCGGCGCCGTCGTAATCCTCCTTCATCCGTAGCAGGATGGACGCGTCGCCCTCGGCCACGCTGAAGTATCCGCCCTGCGGATCGCCGAACAGCGCATCCTGGCGCGCCTGCAATTCGAGCGCCCACGCCAGCCACGCCACGTCGAAATCTGCTTCGTAGAGATCGAGCAATCCCGCGATGAGGAACGCGTAGTCGTCGCAGAAGCCTTTCACCGCGCTCGCGCCCTCGCGGTAGCTGCGGATCAGGTTGCCGCCTTTCCAGAGTTCACGTTTTAGGAACTGCGCCGAGCGCTGCGCGGCTTGCAGGTAGGCGGGTTCGTCGAGCACCTGCGCGGCGCGGGCGAAGGCGGAAATCATCAGGCCGTTCCACGCGGTGATGATCTTGTCGTCGAGATGCGGGTGCGGACGTTTGGCGCGGATCTCGAAGAGCTTCGCACGCGCGGCGGCGAGTTGCGCGGCGACCTCGGCCTCGGGGCGGTCCACCGCCTTCGCGGCTTCGGCGTCGCTCATCCGGCGGATGAGCGTGTTTTGTCCCCCGAGTTCGCCGTGCGGATCGCTACCGGCGGGCGAATTGCCTTGGGCTTCCACGCCGTAGACGCGGTGGAAAAGCGGGGCGGTTTCCGCGCCGAGCAACCGGTCGAGTTCTTCTTTCGTCCAAGTGTAAAACGCGCCTTCGCGGTGCTCGGGTTTGCCGTGTTCCAAGAGCGAGTCGGCGTCTTCGGCGGAGAGAAATCCGCCGCTCGGGTCCGTGAGATCACGGCGCACGTAATCCAGCGTAGCGCGAGCCGTCGTGGCGTATTGCGCATCGCCCGTGATCTGAAACGCTTCCAGGTAAGACGCCGCGAGCTGCGCCTGATCGTAGAGCATTTTTTCGTAGTGCGGCACATGCCAGAAACGGTCCACCGAGTAGCGATGAAAGCCGCCGCCGAGATGATCGTGCATCCCGCCCGCGGCCATCTTGCGCAGCGTGAGCAGCGCCATGGACGCGGCGACTTTCCCATCCCTGGCCTCCGCCGGTTGGCGCGCGTGGTAGCGGAAGAGAAAATTCAGCGCCACCGGCCGCGGGAATTTCGGCGCGCTGCCGAAGCCGCCGAGTTCTTCGTCGAACGTGCGGGCGAATTGATTGTACGCCGCGTCCAGCACTTCGCTGCCGGGGAGCGCGCCGGCGCCGCTGCCGGTCGCCGTGTATTCGCGCAGCGCTTCGATCGCTTTGGTGGCCGTCGCGCTCACGTTGTCGCGATCCTTTTCCCAGGCATCCGCCAGCCGCAGCAGCACGGTGGGGAAACCGGGGCGGCCGTACTTATCTTCCGGCGGAAAATAGGTGCCTCCGAAAAATGGCTTCAGCTCCGGCGTGAGGAAAACGCTCATCGGCCAGCCGCCGCCGCCGCTCGTGGCCTGCACGTAGGTCATGTAGACGCGGTCCACGTCGGGCCGCTCTTCGCGGTCCACCTTCACATTTACAAAGTGCTCGTTCATCAGCTTCGCCGTCGCTGCATTCTCGAAGCTCTCGTGCGCCATGACGTGGCACCAGTGACAGGTCGAGTAGCCCACGGAGAGGAAGATCGGCTTGTTCTCGCGGCGCGCTTTGGCGAAGGCTTCTTCGCCCCACGGATACCACTCCACGGGGTTGTGCTGGTGCTGGAGGAGGTAGGGCGATTTCTCGCGGGCGAGAGCGTTGGTGGTCACGGTGGGTGCGGCGGCTTGACAAAGAAACGGCGCTCCGATGACTAGGGCGGCCATCACAGTGCCTGAAAGTCTCATGAACGACATCGCCCCGAACATCCACATCCCGCCGACCGAACGCAAGTCAGCCCGCATCCTCTCGCGGTTCGCCCTCGTGGCGCTGGCGATGCTGCTCGGCGCGTGCGCCAGCGGGACGGTGCGGGTGAAGGATACGAGCCGCACCTTTACCACCGTGGTGATCGACGCCGGCCACGGCGGCTCGGCTCCGGGGGCCACGTCGCGCTGGGGCGGGACGGAGAAGGCGGCCACGCTCAACGTGGCGCGGAAGCTCGAGCCGAGGCTGCGTGCCGCCGGCTTCAAGACCGTGGTGACGCGGACGCGGGACGTGGACGTGTCGCTCGAACAGCGCGCGCGAATTTCCAACCGTCAGGACAACGCCGTGTTCGTGAGCATCCATTTCAATCATGCGCCCCGGCGGCACGTCGAGGGCACCGAGACGTTCTACAAATCGCGGCCATCGATCGGGCTGGCTTCCAAAATCCAGCGCGAAGTGGCGGCACTGCCGGGACACAGTTCGCGCGGCGTCAAAACCGCGAACTTCCGCGTGCTGCGCCTCAATCAGTATCCTGCCGTCCTGGTGGAGTGCGGATTCCTCAGCAACCCGCGCGAAGGCGCCCGGTGCCGCCGTCCCGATCATCAGGACGCCATCGCGGCAGCGATCGCCCGCGGCATCATCGCGCAGCGCGGTGGGCCGCTGACCGGGCAGTCCCGCTGAGGCTGCGGACGCTCCGCCGTGGATGCGGCCGATCACGCGCTGCTTCCGCGTGGCCGTGGGGTTCGGCAGCTTGGTCCGTGGGTCAAATTCCAGGGCGTGCAGGTGCGGCAGCAGTTCGGTGTTGATGAAGTCGAAGAGCTTGCCGTCGCCCTTGGAGAAGAGTTCCTGCCGCTTCCAGCCATAGGGCTTGCCCTCGTCCGTCTGCGGATGACTGGGGTCGTCGGCAAAAGGTGCGGCCCAATCCTGCCAGCGGAACGGGCTGGCCAGTGCGGGCGCGATGGAACCGCCCACCGCCTCGGCGGCCTCGCGGTCGCGCCGCTCCTGCGCATCGAGGATGCGGAGGAAAAGAATCCACGTCAGCTCCGGCACGTATTGCAGCGCGCTCGCACAGTTCGAGCGCCGCATGATGTCGCAGATGGATTTGACGAACGAGGAAAGCGACCGCGTTCCCGCAATCGTCTTCGGACTCTTTTCCTTCCGTTGGTTCCTGGCGCGGGGCATCGGCGGCAAGGTCCGGTTCACTTAAACGGATTGATGGGCGTGATCCCGGGGATGTCGCGAAAGTCGTCCATGTTTTCGGTGACGATCACCGGGATTTTTTCCCGGATCATCAGCGCGGCGATTTGACGGTCGAAATAAACCTGCCGGGTGACACCGCCCTTGACGCACAGATCCAGCGCCAGATGCGTGGTTTCCAACGTCAACGGCAGGACGGTCAGACCACGCAGCCGGGCCAGGGATCGAATCTTTTCGCGGGCCAGTTCCGGACTGTCCGGCGGCTGGTTCTTCGGGCCGGTCAGATTTGGATACATCTCGGCGAGATTTTGCACGGAAACGAACAGCTCGACTTCCGGCCGCTGGCGCTGCGCGAGGACCAACCGCGCCCGCTCGTGCCGCGGATCGGCGGCCAGCGTCGCGTAGATCAGGACGTTGGTATCGACCAGTGCCCGGCCCGCCAATTCCTCAACGCGCATAGGTTTCTTCGCGGCTGAACTTGCCGGTGAAACGCCCCGGTGAAGTCACGATTTCGTCGCCTGTCGGCCCTTTTTCCCGGAGAAATTTTTCCAGAGCCATCTCGAGCACCTGACTTCTCGACCGCCGCTCCGCCCGTCCGAACCGATCTGCTTCTTCCAAAAGGGATTCTTCGATCGTAGCACTGATATGAGATTTCATGGGATGAGCATGGGATGGCGGGGGCAATTCGTCAACCTGGACACCGGTTTAACCAAAGACTTGGGCGCGGAGTTTTGCGGCATCAGTTCCAACTCCTCGATTCGTGTAACGGGCCAGGCATGGGCGCAGCGCGATTCATGCCGATTCGTCCAGCGACGCGGCCACGACCCGGTGCGGCAGGCACGCGAGATCGTGCAGTTGCACGGAGATCGCCCGTGATGGGTTTGCCGGTCTTGATGTTGGTCGGTCTGGCAGCCAGCACCTCGGCCTTTGTGAAAACCCGGGCGTCGATGGTGGCCTTGCGCTTGATGACTTCGCAGGCCGCGAGATAGCCATCCTCCTGGGACTGAATCAGCGTGTATTCATAGACGGGCTCGCCGAAATACTGGTGATTGTTCGCGGTGATTTCGTCGTCTTCCGGGGTGGTGAGCGCGACCGATTGGGACGCGAGGGCCTTGGACTCGCGCGCGGTGGGATAGGGCCCGCTCCGTTTGGCCTCTGCTGGGAGAGGGAGGCCACCATTTCAACGGGCTCGAATAGTGGAAACGGTGCCGAGCGTCCAGCCCCTCGCGACGGAAACTCGGGAGCGGGAAAATGCGGCGAACGGGGAGGTGGCCCCTGAACCCCGCGTCATGTCCTTGGGCCTCGTCGGCATGCTGCTGCCGTCCGAATTGGGGGAGGGAACCCGCGGCGGCTCGCGTGGAAACCCGCGGCGCGGCTTCCCTACCGAACGGAGCCGCGTTTTCGCCAGAGGCTCCGAGCGAGGAGATCAGTCCTCCGCCCCGTGGATGAGGAAGACGATTTCGCCCTTCACGGCTTTCGCGCTGTAGTGCGCGAGCAGTTCGGGCGCGGGGCCGCGGCGGAATTCCTCGAATTGCTTGGTCAACTCGCGCGCGACGCAGAGTTCGCGGGTGGGGAAATGAGTGGCGCAGGCGGTGAGCGTCTTGAGCAGGCGGTGAGGGGATTCGAGGAAGATGCTCGTCTCGTCGCGCGCGGCGGCGGCGAGCAGATCGCGCTCGCGGCCGCCGCTTTTCACGGGCAGGAAACCGCCGAAGTAGAATTTCTCCGCAGGAAAGCCGCTGCCGATCAGCGCGGTGAGCACGGAACTCGCGCCGGGGATGATCGTGTAGGGCACCCCGCGCTCGATGCACGCGCGGAGCAACCGGTGGCCGGGATCGCTGATGCCCGGCAGGCCGGCGTCGGAAATCACCGCGACGTTTTTTCCGGCGGCCAGGCCTTCGATCAATTCCGCGGTGCGCCGCGCTTCGTTGTGTTCGTGGTAGCTGACGAGCGGCTTGGAGATTTCAAAATGCCGCAGCAGGTGACCGGAATGCCGCGTGTCTTCGCAGGCGATGAGGTCCACGCTCTTGAGCACCTCCAGCGCGCGCAGCGTGATGTCGCCGAGATTCCCGATCGGCGTGGCGACGAGGTAAAGCATGCCGGAAGAATTTCCGCGCCAGCGCGCGCGGCGGGGTTTACCAGCCTTCGCTGATCTGGCTGACGAGGCGCACCGCGGCGTCTTCCGCGGCGAGCGGGAGCGCCTGCCGCTCGTCTTGATTCACGTCGGCGGCGATGGTGTCGGTGCCGGTGACGAAGAAGCTGGTCATGCCGGTGACAGTGCGCTGGTCGAGCATGCGGCCGCTGCGATCGAGCACGCGGTAGCGAATGCGGACGGTGAGCGTGTATTCGCGCGATTGCAGCACGTTGCCGCGGACGGAGCGCGCGGGCCGGCGGACGATTTCATCCAGCGTGCCTTCGAGCACGGCGTCGGCCTCGGCTTCGGTGGTCACTTTGTAGGTGCCGTCCTGCTGGATCTGCTTGATCACGGAATTCGCGAGCAACACTTCCACGCGCGGTTCGAGCGTCTCGTTCTTGAAGGCCGGCACGGCGATCTTCGAAACGTCGCGCAGGGTCTTCGGCTTGACCGGACCGATCTGGTAGCCGGCGCATCCGCCGAAGAAAACGGCGACGAGCGGAAGGAGGAAGGCAAGTTTCATCGCGGAACTCATTGCGGGGGGACGGGCAGGCCGGTGTCCTGGCTGGGCAGCTTTTCTTTGCCGGCGGGCAGCGGCGGTTCGACCGTCGGCACGGGGCCGATGCCGTCCGGGCTGGTCCGAAGTTTCTTGCCGGGACCGTTGTCGGGCACGACGACCGGCGGGCCGACGTAATCGGGCCGCGAAACGGTGTCCACGCGGGCCTGGAGTTTGCGGCGTTCCTTGGCGCGGGCGCCGGTCTCGGTTTTCTCCGGCCCGGCGCGCAGGGAGTCCTCGCCGAATTGCTGTTTGAGATAGTCGATCCGCGCCTGGGCCACCGCGCTTTCCGGCGAGTCGGGCTGATTCTTCACCACCTCGTTGTAGTAGATGACCGCCGCCTTGTACTTCTTCGTCTTCTCGTAGAATTTGGCGATGTCCAGCGCGCCCTTGGTGGCACCGCCTTCCAGCGATTTCAGGTTCTCGCGGGCCTGGGCGACTTTTTCGCTCTCGGGGTAACGGGTGATGAAATCCTCGAATGCTTCGCGCGCTTTCTGATGCGAGGCGGCGTCGTAGGAACCTTCCTTGGCCTCGCGCAGGAGCACGTAGCCGATCTGATACTGGGCGTCGTCGGCGACGGCGTCGTTCGGATACTTCGTCACCACGGTCTGGTAGGCGAGAATCGCCTCGGGATACTTGCTCTGCTTTTCGTGGGCCTGGCCGAGATTAAACTGCGCGAGCGGCGCGAATTTGCTGAACGGCGCGCGTTTCAAAATCCCCTCGAACATTTCCTGCGCGCGACTCATCGACGGGGCGAACGGCACGCCGAAAATCTTTCGCTTCTGGCCTTCGAGGAAGAGCTTCGCGAGCTTGAACTGCGCCTCGACCACGCCGTCGAAATCTTCGCCGCGCGGATACTTCGTGAGGTAGACGGAGTAGGCCTCGTAGGATTTGTCGTACTGGCCGCTGGCTTCGAGGAGCATGGCCACTTTGCGCTGGGCCTTGGGCGCGAGCGCGGAGCTGGCGTAGTTTTTCACCAGCGCGCGGTAGGCGTTGTGCGCGGCGCCCGCGTTGCCGGCGGCTTCCAGGGCCTCGGCTTTTTTCATCTGCTCGATGGCGCTGCTTTCCACGGCGGTGTCCTCGCCTTCGATGCTCCAGCCTTCGTTGGAGCGATAGATCACCGCCGCGCTGCCCGTCTGTGGCCACGCTGTGGCAGCCACGAGCGTGAGCGAGAGAAGCAGTGCGGTTTTGGACATAAGGACGCGCACGCTAATGAACACCCGGAGGGGCGTCAAGCGGCGCAGTGCCGCGGCGCGCACGGGCGTTTTCCGCTTTCGCAGGAGGAAGGATTCCGCTTTCGCGGAAGGGCTCCGCCGGTATCGTGCGCGCACTTTGGACCCGCTCTCCAAAATCAAGATCGGCACCTGCGCGTGGAGCTTCGACGACTGGCGCGGCGGCTTCTATCCCGAGCATCTCGCGTCCGGCGAGTGGCTGCCGTTTTATGCCCGGCACTTCGGTGCGGTGGAAGTGGACTCGACGTTTTACGCCCCGCCATCGATCAAGGCGGCGCTGCATTGGTACGAAGTTACGCCGCCGGATTTCGTTTTTAGCTGCAAGCTGCCCCGCGAAATCACGCACGACCGGCGGTTGCGCGAGGTGGGCGAAGGGCTGGACGCTTTCCTCCGCCAGCTCGCGCCGCTGGGTGAAAAGCTCGCCTGTGTGCTCGTGCAGCTTCCGCCGTCGTTTCGGCCACGGCAGGATGAGCAGGCGCTGCGCGCGTTCGTCCGCGGGCTGCCGGGCAACGTGCGGTTCGCGATCGAATTCCGCGACCACGAGTGGCACCTGCCGCGGGTCGTGCAACTGCTCGAAGAACACCGCGTCTGCTGGGTTTGGACGGATGTCACGCCGCTCGATCACCAGGCCGAGGGGGCGTTCGAGTTTCTCCCGCGCACCGCCGATTTCATCTACCTGCGCCTGCTCGGCGATGTCGCTCGGAAGTACCGCGGCGACGGAAGCCCGCTGCACGCCTACCGCGAGCTACTGTGGCCGCGGGATGCTTCGCTGGAAAACTGGGCGACCCGCCTGCGCCAGCGCCTGCCCGACGCCTCGCGCCTGCTCGTGCAGGCCGCAAATCACTTCGAGGGCTTCGCACCCAAAACCGCGCAACGGCTCTCGGCGCTGCTCGAACTTCCGGTGCTTCCCTTCGCCGAACCGGAGCAGGATCAGGGGCAGATCAGCCTGCTCTGAGCCGGGCGAGTTTCACGGTTCGACGTTCAGCCCGAACGCCACGACCACCGGCGCGCCGTCCACCTGCAACTGGCCGTAGAGCCGCAGGAATCCAGCGCGCGGCGGGTAGCAGGTGAAGAGCAGCGTGGGACCGCCGCGGGCTTCGGTCATGAAGATTTCGCCCGTGCCGGGATGGAGATGCACGACTGTTTCGTAGTCGTCGTAAAATCCGGTGAGATGCGCGAAGGCGTTCATCAGCGGCTCGAGCTGCGTGAACGGCTGGCCGGCGGAATCCGTGACGGTGACCCGGAGCCCGCCCGGCTGCCTGGCGCGGAGCGGCGGCGTGCTCAGCGCGAGTTGGAAATGGAGCGGCTCGCGCGCAATTCCGCTGCCGCCGAAGGTGCCGGCCCGCGCGGCGGGCGTGGCGGTGGCGGTGAGTTGCTCGGTGCGCTCGGTGAGTTTTCCGGCGGGTTCGTCGGAAGCGAGATCGAGATGCGGCAGCTCTTGCAGGGCGGTTTCCGCGGGGGTGATGTCGGCCCACATCCGGTGCGGGCCGGGTTTCGTCGGGGTGAAAGTGAACGTGTATTCGCCGGGCGCGCTGGCCGGCTGCGGAGCGATGCGATGAAAGTCGCCGAGGCCCGGCTCCTGAATGAGCACGTGGATCGGCTGGGTGTGGGTCACGAGCAGGTCGGCGATTTTCATCGGCGAGCCGTCCCGGTGCCGGAGCTGGAAATTCACCGTCGCCACGCGGCCTGCCGCGAGCGGCGCAGCGGCGGCGCCCGTGAGCCGCACCGTGGGCTCGCCCGGCTTCACGTAGAGAAAGCTGTAGGGAATCCGCCGCGGGCTGAGCTTCGCGCCGCAGCGCAGGCACGGCGTGGCGGGATCGGCCGAGAGGAAATCGGGATGTTTCGTGCAGAGAAAGATTTCCGCTTCGAGGGTCGCGGGGTCGAATTTTCCCGCGAGTTCCGCGAGGTGCGTGCGGAAATGCTCCCGCATCGTGAGCACGCGCGGCGCGTTGTTTTCCAGGCTCGCCGCGGCCAGCGCTCCGCCCCAGCCCAGCGTGCGCGTGATCACCTCGCTCGCTTCCGCGAGTTCCGGCGCGCGTCCCAGCGCGCGGAGCGCCGGGCTACAATAGGACACCTGCACCGGCAGCTCGCGGAGGCGCTGCTCCGCGATCAGTCGGTCCACGTTGGCGGTCGCGAGTCGGATCACATTCCACGCCTCGGCCGAGTTGCGTGGATCGAGCAGGCTGGGCGGCACCGGAGGATCGGCAAATGCGGCGGCCGCCAGCGCGGCAAGCGCGAGGATGAATCGGGGGGGCATGCCCGACGTATAGCACAGCCTTGGTTTGTGCTCACGGGACGGGGCGGGCTCAGCTACGTTCCCGCGCTACTGCCATGTCTGAAATGCGTTTTAATCCCATCACCCGCGACTGGGTCATCCTCGCTCCCGGCCGCTCGAACAAGCCGAACGACTTCCGCGCCGCGACGAAACCGCGCGCCGCGCGCCCGCAGGTGCGGCCCGATTGCCCTTTCTGCGTCGGCAATGAAGGCCCGCAGCCGGAGGTGGCGCGGCTGAGCGCGCCGGATGGTTCGTGGCTGACCCGTGTACTCCCGAATAAATTCCCCGCCCTTTCTCCCACCGAAGATCTCTGCCGCTTCACCCACGGCACCTTCCGCTCGATCGCCGCGGCCGGCATGCACGAGGTGGTGGTGGAGCATCCGCGCCACGATCTTACCCTCGCCGGCATGGAGCCCGCGCACCTCGCCGGCATCCTGTGGCTCTACCGCGAGCGTTACCGCGCCCTCCGCGCCGACCCGGTCATCGAGAGCATCGTCATCTTCAAAAACCACGGCGAACGCGCCGGCACTTCGCTCGAACATCCGCACTCGCAGATCGTCGCCGCGCCGATCGTCTCCTCCACCGTCCGCACCCGTCTGGAGGAGGCCACCCGCTTCCATGAGGAAAGCGGCGAGTGCCTGTTTTGCCGCGTCCTCGCCGACGAACTCGAAGCCCGCGAGCGCCTCCTCGAAGTCGAACCGGGCTTCGTCGCCTTCGTCCCCTACGCGGCGCTTTCCCCATTTCACATCTGGATTTTCCCGCGCCGGCACGCCTCGTCTTTCGACACGATCAGCGACGCGGAGATCCCCGAACTCGCCACCGTCCTCAGCCGCGTGCTCCGCCGTCTCTCGACTTCGCTCGACGACCCGGACTTCAATTTCACCATCCGCTCCGTCCCCGTGAGCGAAGGCGAAAACCAATCCTACCACTGGTATCTCGCGATCGTGCCGCGCACGAACCAGATGGCCGGCTTCGAGCTCGGCAGCGGTATCTTCATTAACAGCGTCCGCCCCGAAGACGCGGCCGCCGTGCTGCGGGCGGCGGTGGTGTAAGGCGGGCGCGGGAGCAGGGGCTTTCACACCTTGACTCCCAATTTGCGCCATCTAATTTCCGCATCCCGGCCGCAGTGCGGCCGGTTTCCCTTCATGCTTCGATATTCTTTCCTGCGTCTGCTCGTCGCGCTGCTCGGCGTCGCGGCTGCCGTGCATCCGGCGCTTGCGCAGGATGTGCTCAATGGCATTGCGGCGGTGGTGAACGATGAGGTGATCACTTTCTCCCAGGTGCGCGAGTTGGTCGGGGCGAAGGAGCAGCAGATTCGCCAGCAGTTCACGGGGGAGGAGCTGGTGGAAAAAATCAAGGAGGTGCGGCTCCAGGCGATCAACGATCTCGTCGATCGGCAGATCATTTTGCAGGAGTTCAAGAAGCAGAAGTTTCAGATCCCGGATTACTTCCTCAACGACCGGATCGCGACGATCGTCCGCGAGGAGTTCGGCGGGGATCGGCAGGCGTTTGTGCGGACGATCGAGGCGCAGGGCTTCACGCTGGATCGCTTTAAGGAGCTGGAGCGCGACAAGATCGTCGTGCAGGAGATGACGCGCTCTGCGATCAAGACGAACACGATCGTGCCGGAGGGGAAAATTCAGGAATTTTACCAGAAGAACGTCGAGCAATTCTCCTCCGAGGAATCGATGAAGATGCGGATGATCGCGATCAAAAAGGCGGAGTCGACGGCGAGCCGGCGGCGGCTGACGGAGGAGATTCGCGCGAAGATCACGGATGGGGCGGATTTCGGTGAGATGGCGCACATGTATTCGGATCACAACACGCAGGACGCCTACGGGGACTGGGGCTGGATCGACAAGAAGACGCTGAACCCGGAGCTGACGAAGGCGGCGTTTTCGCTGAAGGCGGGCGAGGTGAGCCGGGTGCTGGATATCGGCGATACTTATTACCTGCTGAATGCGGAGGCGAAGAAGGGGGGAACGGTGCGGCCCTACAAGGAAGTGCGCGACGACATCGAGAAGCTGCTGCTTCAGCAAGATCGCCAAAAACTTCGCCAGGAGTGGCTGCTGAAGCTGCGCAAGAAGGCGTTCATCAAGATGTATTAAGTGGCTGCGGGCTCGCGAGTCATCGGGATCACACTCGGCGATGCGGCGGGCATCGGGCCGGAGGTGGTGGAGGCGGCGCTGGGCTCGGGGAAACTGGATGCGGATTACGAATATCGGGTGATCGGCGAACGCGGTGAGACGCGGGCCGGGGTGCCGACGCCGGCAAGTGCGCGCGCGGCGATCGCGGCGCTGGAGGAGGCGGCGCGGCTGGGGAATACGGGAGAGATCGCGGCGGTGGTGACCGGGCCGATCAGCAAAGCGCTCGTGCAGCGCGAAGGATTCGCGTTTCCGGGGCAGACGGAATTTTTCGCCGCGCGCACGGGGACGCGGAATTTTGCGATGTGTCTCACGGGTGGCGCGCTCACCGTCGCGCTGGTCACCGCGCACGTGCCGTTGCGCGAGGTGGCGGCGCTACTCAGCGCGCCGGAGATCGTGCGGGTGGCCGGGCTGCTCGTGGAGTTTCTCTCTCGTCGGCTCGGACGTCCGCCGCGCATCGCGGTCGCTGGCCTGAACCCACACGCCGGGGAAGACGGCGCGCTCGGTCGGGAGGAAATCGAACTGATTCAACCCGCCGTGCAGGTCCTGCGCGGTGATCACGGAGACCTCGCCGCTTTCAGCGATCCGCTCTCGCCCGACACGATCTTCAACCGCGCTGTCGCCGGGGAGTTCGATGGCGTGCTCTGCATGTATCACGATCAGGGCCTCATCCCGCTAAAGCTCCACGCCTTCGACTCCGGCGTGAACGTAACGCTCGGCCTCCCTTTCCCGCGCACCAGCCCGGATCACGGCACCGCTTTTGGCATCGCGGGGAAAGGCGTCGCCCGGCCGGATTCCACGATCGCCGCGATCCGACTCGCCGCCGAACTCGCCCGCCGGTAAAGACAACGCAACTTTGATCCGCCAGACCGTGAAAAAATTCGTGCTCATCTTCGCCTGCGCCGCAGCGTCGTTCAGCACGGTCGCACCCGCCGCCGAAACCAAGACCGCCGCCGGTTCGCGGCCCAATGTCATCGTCTTCATCACCGACGATCAGGGCTACGGCGATGTGGGCTGCTACGGAGCGCAGGGACTGGCCACGCCGCAACTCGATCGGCTGGCGCGTGAAGGCACGCGTTTTACAAATTTCCTCGTCTCGCAACCCGTCTGCACCGCCTCCCGCGCCTCGCTGCTCACCGGCAGCTACGCCAATCGCGTGGGCATGACTGGTGCGCTCAATCACACCAGCCGCACCGGAATTCATCCGGCCGAAACGCTGCTCCCGGAGCTTTGCCAGGCGCGCGGCTACGCCACCGCGTGCTTTGGAAAATGGCACCTTGGAACGCTGCCCGAGTTCTTCCCCACCCGGAACGGCTTCGATGAATGGTTCGGCCTGCCTTACTCGAATGACAATGGGCCAAAACATCCGACCATCCCCGGACTGCCTTCGCTCCCGCTCCACGACGGCGACGAGGTCGTCGCGCTCGACCCCGATCAGCGGCTCTTCACGCGGCAGCTCACCGAGCGTTCGCTCCGATTCATCGAGCAAAACAAAGACCGGCCCTTTTTCCTCTACCTCCCGCACGTCATGCCGCACGTCCCCATCGCGGCGTCCGAGCAGTTCAGCGGGAAAAGCCAGCGCGGCCTTTATGGTGATGTGATCGCCGAGCTGGATTGGTCGATGGGCGAAATCCTCGCGGCGCTGGAGAAGCATGGTCTGACCGGCAAAACGCTGGTCATCTTCACGAGCGACAACGGCCCGTTTCTCTCCTACGGCGATCACGCTGGCAGCGCCGGTCCGCTGCGCGGCGGCAAGCTCACCTGCTTCGAGGGCGGCGTGCGCGTGCCCTGCATCATGCGCTGGCCCGAGCAGATTCCGGCCGGGCGAGTGAGCGCTGAATTGCTCTCCAGCCTCGATCTCCTGCCGACGATCGCCACGCTGGCCGGAGCCCCCTTGCCCGAGCGAAAGATCGACGGCCTCGACGCCTGGCCCCTGCTCAGCGGCGCGTCGAACGAGTCGCCGCGCAAGAACTTCCTCTACTTTAACGGCGAAGAGCTGCACGCCGTGCGCGAGGGCGAATGGAAGCTGCACTTGCCGCACAATTACCTCGTCGTCGCCGGCGAGCCCGGACGCGAAGGCAAGCCCTCGAACTGGGGCAAGATGGCGCCGCGGGACATCGAAGACAGCGGCATCCGCGGCATCGCCAGCCGCCACGGCTACCGCGTGGAGCACATTGGACTCACCCTCTACAACCTGCGCGACGACATCGGTGAAACGCTCGACGTCGCCGCCAATCACCCGGAGATCGTCACCCGCCTCCAGGCGCTCGCCGCCGCCGCGCGGGACGACCTCGGCGACCCGCTCACCACGAATCCCGGCACCGGTCGCCGACCCGCCGGGAAGAACTGATGGCCACCACAGCAGCCGTTTCTGCGGCATCTTGCTTCGATTCCGCGACCGAGGGTTGGCGTCGAAAATATGGGGTGCTACACTCGTCCACCCGCCGATCGATCGACGGGTCATCGAAAAGAAAAGGCATCCAAGTTCCGACCGAAACGAATCACTCCAAGTTCCATGCATCCCAAATCTCTCCTCTCCGCTGCCATCGCTGCCGCCCTCTACTCCGCCCATGCGTGGGCGGGGACCCCCTCTGAGGTGCCCTGCGAAGAAGCCGGGGCCGCACTCGAATTGATCGACCCGGCCGCGCTCGGCTTCGGCTTCGCCGGCTATACCATCGATACGACCGTGCAGGGGCAACTCGACTACGAGGACGGCGACGGTGGCGGGCTCGATCTGTTCGAGGTGCGCACGATTGCGCCCTTCGGGAAAATCAACCTCGGTAACTGGCTGCTCGCCGGCACCGTGAACTACACTTGGACTCAGGCCGACTTCGGCGGCCTGCGCGGCCTCGGCTCGGCGGATCTGCATTCGATCGAGGCCACGATCGTCGCCGCTTACCGGCGGGCGGATTCCCCGTGGTGGCTGCTCACCTTCATCAGCCCGGGCGTCTCGACCGACTTCAACAACGTGACTGGCGACGCCTTCAACGCCAATGCCCTCGGCCTGCTCGGCTACCGCTGGAGCCCGCGGCTGGACCTCGCGGTCGGCGTCTTCGCCGATTACTCGCTGAACGAAGCCACCGTCCTCGGCTCGATCGGGGTGATCTGGCGGCCCAACGATCAGTGGATCTTGCAGGCCACACCGCCCATCGTCGCGATCGGCTACCGCCCGACCAGCGACTGGACGATCAGCGCCGTGACCTACCCCGGCGGTGGAAAGTGGGAAGTCGGCGGCCGCGAGCAAGAAGTGCGGCAGGTGGACCTCAGTCTTTGGAGGGCGGCGATCAGCGTGGAGAAAAAGTTTGGCCCTCATTGGCGGGTGAGTGCCCGCGGCGGCATCGCCTTCGGCGGCGAACTGGAACTGCGCGACAGCCAGGAGCGCGTGCTCGCAGATCGCGATCTGGACCCGGCGCCGTTCGGTGCGGTGGCGGTGAAGTGGGCGTTCTGA
>Ga0105047_10008475_pt1 | contig 17112 bp, 12 predicted proteins | sample MAT04_FD_78384 | JGI IMG/M metagenome (GOLD analysis project Ga0105047, IMG submission 78384) | Freshwater microbial communities from Lake Fryxell liftoff mats and glacier meltwater in Antarctica - MAT-04 (megahit assembly) | ecosystem: Environmental > Aquatic > Freshwater > Ice > Liftoff...
CCAGTCTACGTTTGGAATGAAGCGCATCGAACCAAGTGCTCCTGGCCACCGCCAAGTCCGTATCCACTCGATCGGCAAGCGACTGCAAGAACGCCCGGCCCGACTCATCGCCCTCGATCACTCTGGTCACACCCAATCGCAGGAATTCCGAGTCGGTAAGTCCTCCTTTCACATTCCGTTTTCCGCGCACGTAGTCGTGCAGAATTCTTTCGGCCGGGGCCATAAAATCATCATCGACTTTGACAAGGTGATTCGGTGTCATGCGCCATCGTAGACCGTATAGTATCTGAATATCAACTACTCAGATAATCCATTTTACATCGAAAATAAAATTGCGGCCAAGGGGACCTTAAATCATGGCTTGGCCGCATATAATGCGTGTAATGCGAAGGAAACCGCACTGGCGGGGTCAATAGCGGCAGCATTCGGCCGGCGCGCCATTCCTGGCCTGACTTTCGCCTTAGTTTAATCGGGGTCAAAAAATCGAATGCCCAAAACATCCCGGCTGCGTTCACTGGATCGCCGCGGGGGCCAGTTTCTAGGCGCATCTACGCTCGTACCCCGGACATCCTTGGTCCGCGGCAACCAGGCCCGCAGCGAAATCTGCGCCTGACGGCGATCCGATCGTTCTTCCGCTACGCCGCGCTGGAAGCGCCCCAGCACTCGGCGCTCATCCAGCGGGTGCTCGCCATGCCGCGTAAACGCTACACGCGCCGGCTGGTCGACTTCCTCGACCGGTCCGAAATCGAAGCGCTGCTTTCGGCGGTGGACGCTTCGACCTGGGGTTGACGGCGCGATCATGCCTTGTTGCTGACCGCCATGCAAACCGGGCTTCGCCTGTCGGAACTCACCGGACTTCGGCATCAGGATGTGGCGTTGGGCATCGGCGCGCATGTGCGCTGCCTCGGAAAAGGCCGAAAGGAAAGAGCCACGCCATTGACCAAATCGACTGCTAAAATCTTGGGAATCTGGATACAGGAACAAGGATGCAACGAAACGAAGTTCCTCTTTCCCAGCCGTTCCGGCGGCCAGCTCAGTCCCGACGCCGTTCAGGATCTCGTCCGCAAGCACGTGGTGGCAGCCCGAAAACGCTGCCCATCCTTCGCGCGCTAACGAGTCTCCCCTCACGTGCTTCGACACTCCGCAGCCATGGAGTTGATGCAAGCTGGGGTCGATCGTTCCATAATCGCACTCTGGCTCGGGCACGCGTCACTCGAGACCACCCAAATCTGCTTGGACGCGAATCTCGCGATGAAGGAGGAAGTCCTGGCGAAAACCAAACCCCTCAATGGCAAGGCGGGCCGTTACAATCCCGGCGACCGTCTCCTCAACTTCCTCAGAAGCCTATAAAGATCCCGCCGAACTATGCCGGGCCTATCACCATCCCATCAGAGCAGAGCGGCCCTTCAATCCGGCATAGTCCGGCACCCGGCATAGTCCGGCACCCGGCATAGTACCGCCTGTCCGGTTTGACGAGGGGCGGAGCTCGCCAAGTCTTTTCGGTCAGCTCCTGCCTACTCTACGTCTTTCGGGCGTCCTCCACTACCCCTTTGAAATCTTGACCCATCGGTTCCAGCACAACTCCATGCCGCACGAAGCTCCCCTGCGACGACTTCCGAGGAAGTTTTGTCTACGGTGAGTTTGCTTGGACCTGAACCGCATGGACTGTGCGGCCGGGATTCCACCGACCGAGCATCGTGTGGGTGATGGGGTGTTCGGGGATGCCCGTTTCGTTGCGCTCGAGCTGGCTGATGAGCTGGTCAGCGGCAGTGCCTCCGATAATCTCGCCATCCTGCAAGACCCCCGAAAGGCGGTCACCGGCTCGGGGAACGAGAAGTCCGACCAGACCGATATCATCCGGAATGCGCGCGCCGGAGGCGGTCACGAGTTCCTCCAAGCGTCCGAGAACGGGCCCGATCACGACATCGGGTCGATCGCACTCGAGCCAGTGGCTGACGTTTTCCGTCGTCCACTGCGGGACGAGCAATGGCGTGACCGGCTTAAGTTTCAGGCGGCGAACTGCGATATGATAGGCAGCTTCCCAGCGGTATTCCAGGCGGCTGTTGGTCTCCTGCCGCACGGCGAGCCCGGGTCGCGTGTAGTCCAGCTGGGCACAGTGCTCCATGGCCAGCAGCATGGACTGGTAATAGTCGGTCGCGACACGGTTGAACCGACTGGTGCTGGGTGTGATGCCGAGGACGACCACTGCGAAGTCTTCCCATTGGAGTTCGATGGGTGTCTGGTCGTAAGGGACGGGGGCGAAGAGTAGGCCGCGAATACCCCGCGCGAGCAGCATCTGGCTGAAGCGCTGGTTACTCATGCCGTCGCGGTAGAGCCAGAAGTGCTCCAAGCGGTAGCTGCGCTCAGCCGCCCGGGCTTCCGCGCCAGTGAACATCTGGCGGAAGATGGGGGAAGGATGTGTGCGCCAGCCGTCAGCGGTATCGAAGGCGCTGACAAAGGCGAGCGTGAGCCGCCGGGTGGGCGGGGTGTGGCGCCGGCGACTGCGCATGAGCGCGGCGACGAGAGGGTTGGGACGGTAGCCGAGCTCTTTACAGATGCCAAGCACGCGCCGGCGGGTGGCCTCGGAGATGTCGGTCTTATTGTTCAGGGACTTGGAGACCGTGGCCACCGATACTTTGGCGAGGCGCGCGATCTCGCGGATGCCGGGGGAGGTTTTCATGGGGCGGGGTAGCGAGCGCTGAAACGGGGCGGAAGCGGGAGGTGAAGAACTACCGGAGAAGAAGACGCAAGGTCGGCTTAACAATTCTCGAGAAGAGAACATGTGCCAGTCCGGATTTCCGAGACTAACCGCGGGGGAAATCAGGCGACCCATCGAACGGAATGAGAGCTGACAGGCGAAGTGGGCTTCGCGTTGAAGCCGAAACTCCGGGAATTGCGCACGGCCTTGTGGAATTCCCCGTGGGCCTCCAGCAGCCGCCCGAGAAGATGGATGACCAAAATGGTCGCGTCCACCTTGGTCAAGGCAAGCGGCAGGCCCAAGGATCGACCTTACGTAACGATGTTCGAACTCCCCGGCTTCCAGGGTAGCGAAGACGCAACGAAGGTGTTTGTTTAGCAGGGCGAGAGGTGCTTGCCCACTCGTACGCCCTTCCAACCATCCTCAGAAAATCGCTCAATGAAAACGATGCTAGTACCCTGCGCTTTGCCTTGGGCGCTCTTCAGTACGATCGGAATCCTTTCCACGACTCAAGTTGCTGGTCAACCGACCAGTCCGCGTTCGCATGATTCCGCGTCCCAATCGACTGGTCCTGCGTCACGTGGTCCCGGCCAAGGCATGCCGACCGATGCCGATTTGGCAACGCAACAGCTGGCCGATGCGAGGCATGACCGAACCGTGGTCGCCTATGATGGTATCACACCGAATCGAATGGTCTGCGACACCACTCTTCGTGAGTTGCCGGATGGTACATGGGTCCTCTATTTCCTCGCAGGGGGCGATTTCGAGCCATCTCCGCAGAACTACACGGCCGTGACGCGCAGCACGGACCAAGGGCGTACTTGGTTGCCGATCGAGCCCGTCAACGTGGGTTTTCCCCGGGAGGGCAGAACGATCGGCCAAGGCCCGACCGAGTTCATCACCTATGAAGGTCGATCGACCTTGTTCTTCGCCACCCACTCGCAAACATGGGGTCGCGACTGGCAGTCCTGGAAAATGCACAGTCTGGATGGGGGACGGACGTGGGGAAAACCGGAACCACTCCCGGGTCGATTGGCCAAGAACACGTTTATCCGAGCTAGTATCGTGACGAAGAATGGTCGGATCCTTCTACCGTTTCAGCATTACCTCGGGCCCCGTCCAGGCACGAGATCTCCTCCACCAGAGGAGGCTCCATGGCACTTTTCGCTTTTCCACTATGTCAGTGATCCCCGTCTTGGGGTGCTGATCAGTAATGATGGCGGTCGCACGTGGTCTGAACACGGCAACGTTAGCATCACGCCAGACTTCCGTTACCACGGTTGGGCCGAGCCGAGCATCGTCGAGCTCGCTGATGGTCGCATCGGGATGATCATTCGCGCCGATCGTTTGGGAGGCGTCCTCTACTCTGCGGAGTCAAATGACGGCGGGATGACCTGGCCGCTTGAGGCGACAAAAACGGATATTCCCAATCCCGGGTCAAAAGCCACGCTGCACTCGCTGGGAGGTGATGTGGTTGCGCTCCTGCACAACCCGAACCCCGCGCGCCGCAGCCCCTTGGCGCTTTGGGTGAGCTACGATGGCATGAGAACATGGCCCTATCGGCGGGTGCTTGTACCGGAGTCATCCGATGGGCCAAGCGGTAGGCTCAACTACCCCGAGGGCTTTGTGAGCGCCGATAAGCAGTACCTGCACTTCGCCTACGACGACAACCGTCACCGAGCGGTGTACTACGGTGCGAAGCTGCCGCCTGTGGACCCTGGCCTTGTCGTCAAGCGCGCCGGAACGCGCTGACCTCACAAACGGAGTTTCGAGTACGAAATCAAGTTTCCCTCCGAGGGGCGGACAGCCGGAACAGGGGCGGCTCGCGCCCGTCCTCCCAGTTGACGGATCATCCTCCAAGTTCCGAACCCGACGGCGTGCCGAGGCGTCCCGTAACCCCCACACGCTCGGAAATTCGAACGCAGGGAGGACGATCGAGCATTGTCAGCAGGAGCAATTCCAACGCGAGAAATCTGCCCCCCTGTCGCCGATTGGACTTTTCGAATGCAATCAAAGAGGCCGCCGTCGGATTTCCCTCAGTTGCGGGTGACGGCCTTCGCGGCCCGATACGCAGCGGAACCTTGCGTATCAACCGTCGATTCGAATCCCGGACCTCCCGCGCCGACATAGCCATGGCTTGCTCCCGATTTCTCGGGACTGACCCAGAATGCGTAGAGATCCCCGTTCTTCAGGTGAAAGCGGAAGCGCACCGGCTGTCCGGCCAACGCCTTCAAGTCCGGTGCACCACGCCAGGTCACTTCATGAATCGTGGAATCGACCGACACCGGCACACAATTCTCCGCCGTGAAGGGTGCCACCACCTTGCCTTGCCGATCGATCACCTCTACCCGCAGTTCTCCGGATCTCACGGTATCCACATTGACAAATAGATGTGCCCCTTTGAACGACACGAGGCGGGTTGTGAGCTGCCCCTTTCCGCTGCTTGCTTCCATGGAGGCAAAGCCATCGCGGCGTAGCATGGCCAGTCCGATGCTGCCGCCGGAATACATTCCCCGACGCCCGTCTGGACCGATGCCGGAATAGGCGCAGTAAGGGAAATACAGTGTGTCCCCCACCACAAGACACACACCTGTCGTGGTGTGGACATATGCACGATCCCAATCGCCATCCCGACGGGTCGCTTCTATGAAGGCTCTTCGATCAGGTCTGTGCCAGTGGAAGCCATCGCGGCTGAAGCCCAGTTTGATCTCCGTAAACTTTGGAAATCCGCCGAGCTCGCAGATATCGTTCTTCGGTCCCAGATGGATTTGGAATGCGCCTAGAAGGATGCTCTCGTAAGCCACAGCGCTCAGACTGTAGAGCTGGGCGGCATCGCCGATTCGTGGGTCCGGCTTGTCGAGGCGGTCAGCTCCCACCCAAAAGACAGAACGATCGAATACCTGCGGGGTGAGAAACTCCGGGCTCTCGGCATAGTAACGGGTGCGTCCGCGCGGACCGTCGCGCTTGATGCTGAAAACCCAGACCTTGCGGAAGGGATTGTAGAAGAAGGAACAGTAATCGGCCGCGAGGCCTGCGGGCACGGGGGCGGACCAGGAGCGGCCGTCGGCGGAAACGGCGAGCCAGTGCGGGTCGTTCGCATCGCGCTCGGTGAGAAACTTGAGGCGTTCGCCGGGGTTGGTGGCGAGGGTGTCGAGCCAGAGACCGTTGTCCCCGCCCGCGTGGTCGCCACGGGTTCGGCCGCCGTACGGGAGGAGCAGGTTGCCTCCCGCGGGAAGACCGAGGTCCGGTCGCTTCCAGGAGAATCCGTCGCGGCTGGTGGCATAGGCGAGGGCACCGTCGAGTTCGCCTGCGCTGTACCACATTTTGATGAGTTGGTCGACGGGATCGTAGAAAACGCCGCCATGACCGAGATAGCAGACGCCGTGAGGCTCGATCTCGGAGGGAGTCTCGGCTTTGAAAACCGGGTTGCCCTCGAACTTCTTCGCGCTGTGGAAGGTGCGGGTGAGGTCCGTCTGCTCGATGAGAAAGTCATCGACGAACAGCTGCCGCCCCACGTCGATCGGAATCACCTTTGGCGGGGTTTTCAGGTACGGAACGGCCATCGGTTCCTGGGATGCCGGATTGAGATTGGACACTGGCCATTTGGCCGGCAGACGAATCCCATTGTATAACGGTTCGCCACCAGATCCCTGTGCCAGTAAATTGCCGACATGGAACCCGGTGGTCAGAAGTAAGATCGAAACGAAGGCTCGCGGACGAGTAACGGGAGCCGATAATTTGGCTTTGAAGAGCATGGAAGTTTTTGGGAGGATGTGGGGGGAGCAGCCAGGGTGGTTTCGCTCAGAAGCGAAACGTATTGGTGAGATACGCCGTTCGCGGATTCGGAATGCGAATGACCGCAATCGTTCCATCTGGATTCGTTTTCACTGGAACGTCGGAATTGTCACCGAAGGCGTTCCGCACATTGAGCTGGACCGTCCACTCGACTCTGTCTTTCCAGACTTTTCGACGGTACGATGTCCAGACATCGCCGCTGAATAACCCGTCGTCGTAGTACGGATTATTGAGTTCAGGCAAAGGAACCGTCGAGCCGGGTGCGAGAGAGGTGCGATAGCCGGTGGCGGCCTTGTCCTCCCACCGCGCCGCGCCTCCAATGGAGACACCCTTAAGCCTGCCTCGGTTGAATTCATAGTTGGTGACGCCGACGAACCGCCATTCGCGTTGTTCATTCGCGATCGTGTTGTTTTGAGCCCGAGCGGTCCTCACGTTTCTGATGGGTCCGGACAGCCAGGTTTCATTGATCGAACGGACCAATGAAAGGGAATCGTTGGCCGAAAATTGGCGCATCTCGCCGAGCCGCGCTGACTGGAGACGATTGTTGAACTCCTCGACAATCGCAGATGTGACGGTGGCAAGATCGGATATAAATGTTTCTTGCTGGCTGATATTGACCATCAAACGCCAAGAAGAGGTAAGGTTGGCCGTGATCTCTGCCTCAAAACCCTCTGAAATCTGATTTTGTGTGGCAGTGAGGTTAGGGATGGAATTGAAGGCGATGGTGTCCCATTGCCCGTCTCCGTTTGTGTCCAATTGCCGAGGACTCACCAGGTCTGTCAGCCGCTGTGGCACAATTCCGAACATTGCAGTGTAAAAAGCGGTATAACTTTGGATGGGGAACTGGTTGGGGTTTCCAGTAACGGTTGCCAGCGCGGCGGAGAATGGTATCCCGCCGAGTTCACGAAAACGGGCGCCTTCGATCCAGGCGTAAGCCTGGCTCGCCACATTGATATTGAGGCCTGAACCCGTTGCATTGACGCTCTTTAAGTCCGTCTGAAACCGGTTCAGCTTAACCGTGATTTTGTTGTTGAGGAATGAGGCTAGGATACCGAACTCCTTGGTGGAGCCCGTAGGCTGGGAGATGGCGTTGCCCAAGGCATCGTTGCGCAGGCCGACGGGATTGAAGTTTTCGGACTCCGCATAGTACGCCTGCAGATCCGTGCCGAAAGGCAGTTCGCCAAGCCACTTTTCAGGATATCGACCTACAAGGCTCCAGGAAGACGTGTCACCGGATTCATCGAGTGCCGGACGGTTGGACAACCGTGTGAACTCCGGATTCCAACGTCCATCTTCCGTGCGATCGTTGAAGCCGCGTTCGGTCACATTCGCACGGGCGTAACTCTTCGTATCGTCGGTCCGAACTCCGAACAATCCGACGATGTGCCGGTCGAGCAGGTAGCTCTGCCAAGAGAGAGCGCGGGCCTGAATGGTGGTGCGGCCGATACCCTGATCTTGCAGGTAGCGGTCGTTGAGGATGGTACCGTACTGAATCCGGCGTGCGGCCGTGGGACTGCTGACATCGATGTAGGGCATGAGATAGCGATCTCCCGGCTGTGGGCGTCGGATGTTGATCTGCTGAAGCCGAACATCGTTTACCGAACGCAGGCCCAGATTCGAGCCGCTGGTATAGACGATGACATTTCCATCGCGTCCTGCCTGGTTGATGTTGTGGTCCCGCGCGGTCGGCCTGATATTGTAGTCGGCCCCCGTCCACGAGTCGCGTAGTATCCTAAAATTGGTGTCGTAGGTGAAATCGCTGAAGAGTCCGGTGAATCGATGCCGGCCCAAGTGCCGCAGCCAGCCCTTCCTCTCGGTCAGATCCAGATCGGCAAAAAGCGTTGCCTGGAGGGTTTCGCGATCGCGCTCGTCGTACCTGATGGATGTATTTGTCCGTACGCGCGTATAGGCTCGTCCGAGGTTGGGATTCCTTTCACCCGTGAGCAAGAACTCCGCGATGTCGATATAGATGTCGTAAGGCGCGCCCGTGCTGCCGCCGATTCCGTTGCCAAAGAGGAAGTCCTGTGACGTTGAGTAGTGTTGACGGTCATAAGCCAACTCGACGCCAAGACGATTTTTAAAGAAGCTTTGCTCGATCGCAATGTTCTGCGCCCAAAATTTCCGCTCCGCAAAGTCGACACCACCCGAGTACAGCTTGTTGTGGTAGTCGAAAACGTCACGATTTTGCAGCGAGGGCACCGTGAAGCCAACGGCAAAAGGTTCCCCAAAGGGACTGTTCGCATGGAAAAGCTCGGCCCGCCTCAACGGCGTCGAGAGCGGGAGGCCAGCCACTGCCGGTTGCCCGGCCAGACCACCCGAGCTCTGAATTGTGTCGAGCGCCGGATTCCAGTCAAACTGCCCGTAGTAACCCTGCACCCCGTTGCCTGCGCCGACATTGGGAGTGGCCGAATTGGGATCGCTGAAAACGATCACGTAGTTCTGGAAGACGACGGGATGGGTGTTGGTGTTGATCAGGGACTCCGCGCTTCGCTGGTAGGGATTGTAGGTCTCTTGAAATTTCCAAGTACCACCTTCAGCCGGCGTGCGAACGACGCTGGAGGGCAACGAGCCGGTGTATTGCCGCATAGATGCAGGCGTCGGTTCGAACCAGCCGGAATATGCAACGGACGGAGGTATTATTTGGACCGGCGTACCCCGGGAGTCGCCGGCTTCGCCATTGGCTCGAAGCACAGTGGGCCCGAGGATCGATGAATTTCTGCCCTCAAAGAGCACAATATCGATCGAACCGTAGATTCGCTCGTCCCGATTCCATGCTGGTTTCTGCTTGTATTTGAGGTTGTCCTGCAATCCCGCGATCCGCATCGCCACACGACCGTCGACCACACTGCGGTTGAGATCGAACTCCGATCTTACGCTCCCTTGGTTGTCGACACGCGCGCTGACTTCGTTGAAGGACGTACTATGTATCGGTAGCTTCGTGGAGTTATTGATGACGCCACCTGGACTCCCGATTCCGAAGAGTATCGAATTGGGTCCGCGGCTCACGGTAACCTGGTCTGTGTTATAGCTGTCGAAGGCGATGTCCGTGAGAAAATAGCCGCGCGTCAAATCTGCTCTGCCAAGACCGCGCACCCTCTGATTGAATTGCGGATTGGTTCGCTCGGACGTTTGCTCGATGCGACCGGTGCCCCCAGCCACGGCGCCGGAGAAGTTGCCCTGGTACCCACCGACCTCCGTGTTGGTCGTGTAGGAAAGCAGTGTGCCCGCGTCCGTGGCCGCGGTGTCCTTCAAGAACTCTTTTGTTACGACACTGATGGCGGAGCCCAGATCCTTCAGGTCGGTTCGGATACGGGTTCCTGCAAGTGTCGAGGTCGCCATGTATCCAACATCCTGAGTTGCACCGACGGTGAACGGGCTGAGCAGGATCACGTTCTCTTCCTTTTCCCGGATGGCCTGTCCGGTAGTCTGCGCGTTCGTGTTGGCGACGAAGGCGAGCAGCGCGATGGTGCAAAACAATCGGGTCTTCAAGGGGTGGTTTTTCATTGGAGGGTTAAGTGGGGAATGACGATTCAGTCGGACGAGGATATGGGGTAACTCGCGTGGCGTCGCGAATTTCAGGGTGCCTTCTAGAGTGGCGGACTTGTCCAATCCTCTATTCGCCCATCTCCCGATTGACAGCGAATCGTTCCGAATATCGTTACGGCAGAGAGATCGAACTTCACGTCGAAGGGATCGTTCGCACGCTGGCGCAGGTGAACGAAAAGCTCCTCATGAGTGTTCTCATGTTGTCGTGGCAGCGGTTCGGCGCGTCATCCTGTACGGCGCTCGTTTCCACGCCGAGCGGATCCACCAAGGCAGTAGTGCCAAAAGAAATGGCGGCGCAACCGTCGCTCCGAGCCCGGCGCGAGCGGCCGGTAGATGACGAGGATACACAGAACCGTTTCCTAGTCGGTACCCTCGTGGCTCACCCGCAACCGAGCCGAAAAAGTCCTCCGAACCCAGCGTGCGATAGAGACGATCGAACAACCAGTACGCGCTCCATTAACGGAGTCTTCCAACCACCGCCGCTGTACTCGAGCTGCACCTGAATCGCGGCGGATTCTTCCGCAGAGATCGGTTGCTCAGCGGAGACTAGCGTCGACGACACTTCAAAGGCATGACTGCGGTGTAGCGGAATTTTCTTTTGTGCGAAAGAGGGTAGGGCGATCACTATACGCTCTTTCAAACCCCGTATACATCTTTGAAACAACGATTTACAGAGCGTCAATTCCTTCGGAGATTCAATATTCCTATCGAGTATCGGACGTGGGTTAACAATTTACGTATCGGGATGCTTAAAGCCGGTCCACTTATCGTGCTTGATGGTGGCCATCCACCAGGCCCCGCAGCTCCAGTCGAATCACTCTTTGATGCTTTTCCCATTCACAACCGGAACACCGGTCCACTGGATCGTTTCGAGCCATGTCTTCGGTGGCCACTTGTGTCCGCTTTGCCGGCGGAGATCCGGCGGACCCGAAACGCACTTCGGTCGGCTGCGGACCCGCTTCCTGCGCGGGATGGACGTGCTCTCGCCTGGGTTCGCGATGACAGTGCCCGGTGAGACGGCGGGAGTCGCGGAAGCGGGTGCAGGCCCGGCGGTGCGAGAGAACTGATCTCCAATCATGCAGCGATCGCTCATTCTCTTCACCAATCTATACCCCGTCTGGATCGTCGGGTCGTCGGTCACCGCGCTCATCTGGCCGGAGACGTTCCGTTGGTTCTCCGGCCAGTGGGTGGTGTGGGCCTTGACGGTCGTGATGCTGAGCATGGGTTCGACGCTCACGACGGACGATTTCCGCCGGCTTGCGAAGATGCCCGGGGCGGTCGCGCTTGGCTTCGGGCTGCAATACACGGTTATGCCGCTGGCCGGTTGGCTGGCGGCGCATTGGCTGGAACTCGAGGACGGCCTCGCGCTGGGCCTCATCCTTGTAGCCAGCTGCCCGGGTGGCACGGCCTCCAATCTCATTACCTTTCTCGCCCGCGGCAATCTCGCCCTCTCGGTCGTTATGACCATGACCTCGACGCTCTTGGCTTTCATCATGACACCGCTGTGGTGCCAGATGCTGGCCGGGCAATACGTACCGGTGGATCCGCTGGCGCTGTCACTCTCGACGCTGCAGGTCGTGGTGGTGCCGGTTTTGGTGGGCGTGTTTTTAAACTGGCGCTTTCCCCGGCAGGTCGCGGCGACGGCTCCGTTCGCTCCGGCAGTGTCGGTGGTGGCCATCATCTTCATTGCCGGCAGCATCGTGGCCCAGAGCGCGGAGTCGGTGATCGAGCATGCGGGCCGGGTTGCGCTAGCCGTGCTGTTGGTACATCTGATGGGCTTTGGGCTGGGTTACCTGGTGGCGCGGCTTCTGGGTTTTCCAATCGTATCCGCCCGCACCATCTCCATCGAGGTGGGTATGCAGAATGGGGGCATGGCCGCGATGCTGGCCCGGAAACACTTTGACGCGCAGCCCCTGGCCGGGGTTCCGGCGGTCTTCAGCAGTGTCATCCAGACCGTCGCCGGCAGCCTGCTCGCCGCTTGGTGGCGGATGCGGTTGCCAACTGGTACGGACGCAACTGGCACGGAAAAACAGGCCGCTGCGCGGGCCGCGGAGTCGGGCTCATGAATACGGTCCGACATCCCCGGCAGGACATCTATTATTGGAAATGTGACCGTCCGGCTGCATTCCATGGACTGCAGGGTCAGGGTGGCGAGCCGCTGTCGGGCGAGCAAACCGACGCCCTAGCCGCTGTGCTCGCCGGAACGCTGGGTGGTCCTGTGGAATTGCATCCGGGCGGTGGGCAGGGCAATCACCAGACTTTCCGCGCCAAGCTCGGCTCGAAGGAAGTGTTCGTGCGCGTCGAGAACGGTCCCGAGGCAGATGATTATATGGAGGTCGAAGCGTACCTGCTGCGTGAGATCGCCAGGCTCGGTGTACCGGCGCCGGCTGTCCTGGCGGTAGACGCCTCACGGCGGCGGCTGCCGTTTGCCTGGCAGGTGCTGGAGTACATTCCGGACCCAGACCTCAATCGATTGTACAAGGAGGGACGCCTGAACGTGCCAGCGGTGATGTTAGATATTGGCGCAGCGATTGCGCGCTGGCAGGCGGTGGTGACCACCGGCTACGGTCCGTTTGACCTCAGCGTGCTTCTCGGCACGGGTCGGCTGCGAGGCTACCATGGCGGATACGGCGATTACTTCCAGACCCGGCTCGATACTCATCTCGGTTTCCTCGTGGACAAGGGGTTTCTCACCTCCGGCCGTGTGAAGGAAATTGCCGCGGAAATCGAACGCCACACCCCGCTGCTTGCCTTGGACGGAAGCTGCCTGGTGCACAAGGACCTCGCCCTCTGGAACATCCTCGGCAACCCCGGCCAGATCACGGCGTTCATCGACTGGGACGATGCGGTGGGTGGCGACCCCATGGACGACATTTCCTTGCTCGCGTGCTTCCATGACGGAACGGTGGTCAAGCAGGCGTTCGAAGGCTTCGCTTCGATCCGGCCGTTCCCGCCTGAGCACTGCCGCCGGTTCTGGCTACACCTGCTGCGCAATCTGATTTTCAAGGCGGTCATCCGCGTCGGCGCGGGCTACTTCGACCGCACCGACGGATTCTTTCTCATCGGCGCGGGAAACAGCGGGGCTGGATTGCGCCGATTTACCCTCGCCCGGATCGACGCAGCCCTGCAGGGGCTGCGTCGCGGGGCCGACCCATTCGATTTGTCATGAAATTCCAATCTACATCTTCTCCACGTGCGTCCGTTCCGCTCATCGGCACCTGGCTCTCCATCGGCTCGCCGGTCATCGCCGAGCTGGCGGCGGTTTCTGGCTTCGACTGGCTCCTCTTCGACTTGGAGCATGGAGCGGCGTCCGACGCGGCGCTGATGGGCAGCCTGCAGGCAATCCGTGGCACACCCGCCAAGGCGATCGTTCGAGTCGGTGCGCTGCACACGGACCTGATCATGCGGGCGCTCGACTGGGGGAGTGCGGGCATCATGATGCCGCATGTCGAGTCCGCCACCCAGGCGCAACAGTGCCTGCAGGCCATTCACTATTCGCCCCGGGGTCGACGTGGATTCTCCCGCTCCGTCCGCGCGTACGATTACGGGCTGCGGTCGCCCGCGGATCTGCCGGTGCCGCTATTCTTCGCGCAGATCGAATCGATACGCGGAGTTGAGGAAGCCAGTCGGATCGCGGCGACGGAGGGGGTGGACGTGCTGTTTGTCGGACCCTCGGATCTGGCACACGATCTCTCGGTTCGCGGCAACAGCCACACTCCACCCTACGAAGAATGCCTGCAACGGGTGGTAGCGGCGGCCAAGGATGCGGGCAAGCAGCCCGGAATCCTGGTGCGGAAGATGGACGAGTTGCCCGAATTGACGGCGATGGGGTTCACGCATGTGGCGATCGAATCCGACTTAGGTATCCTCCGCAGCGGCTACCAAACTATACTAGCGCGCACCCGGGAAGTGGCTCCCGCGGGGGCCTCGGTCGCTGCGATGGTCAATCGTCAAACAAGCTGACCGTCGGGTCAATTTTCAGCCAGACCACCGCACTTGTTGCGGACATCACGATGATGGGCCCGGAGTATGGGTTAAGGGGCAGGGTTGAGGGGTCAGTCCTTACTTATAGACTTGAAATCATGGGCGTCCGGTCATGGACAGCCCTGATATTTGGTAGTTGTTGCGAGCAGGCATCTTAAGCTCGGCAGAATCTTGCCGCGATTTCAATTTTCCAGGGAAGCGACTTTTATTAAATATTGCAGTAAAACGCTTTGTAAAACCTCTCCCCTAATCATGAGCGCTTTCTGTAGTGTTCCGATATTGTGCACACCGGACGTTTCATATTTGCCGAGATCATCGACCTCATTCCCCGACCGCGAGTTTCGACGGATTGTCGCGCAATATGGTGGTGAGCACAAGACCTCGCGGTTTTCCTGCTGGGACCAACTGCTTTGCATGTCATTCGCCCAGATCACGTTCCGGGCGACCGGACCCTTGGAAGGGGTCGGACCGACCTGTCACCTTTTACAGTCTCTTGAATAGCCTATGAGTGTCGGTGCGGAGGCCGCCCCCCATCGACTATTGACGCTCCCCGCCGGGGAAGTGACTTTGTCGTTGCGGGACGTTCAGATTGTGGACGTATCCATAGCCTTCTATACGAGGTGACAAGTGCGGTCCGACCCCTTACGGGCGTCCGGTGCCGCGCGCGCTGGATATCGCGGAGACCGGAAGGGAGTTTCTTTGGCGGAGCCGTATTGCTCGGCAATGAGGAGGGAGTCGTCGGTGCTGAGCTTGGGGGGTTGGCGGCGAGGGCGGCGCGCATGGTCGAGTTGATGGGGCGACCGGGGTTGGAGCGCGCGAAGATGCCGGAGCGGACGACGATCGCGATCGTGCCGAAAATGGTGCCGAGGAGGGCGAGGTAGAAGAAACTGCGGTGCGGGGAAATCTTCTTGAACATGGGTGGAGGGTGAAACGACGGGCAGGAAAGGGCGGAAGGCGAATCTGGAGGGAGACAGGGAAGGCGGGAGGCGGGGGGCTTCGGATCGGAAATCGCGAGCAAGCTCGCTCCTACAATCGAACTTCGGGGATTCCGGCTGGGTAGAGGCTTATGCCCGCGGCGGAGATGCATGCTCGATCGCGTCCGCGAGCGGCCCGGCCCAAGGCAAACTGCGCTGGCGGGGGGGGCGGGCGATTTCGCGCTTTCCGCGGGAAGAATCCTTTTTCACGCTGGCGGCATGGTATCCCCCTTCGAGCAGGCGCTGCTTTTTGTGATGGTGTGTGTGATCATGTGCGGCCTCGGAGCCACGCTGACCTGGAGCGATTTCAAGCACGCCCTGCGCAGCCCCCGTCCGCTCATCGTGGGGCTGACCGTCCAATGGGCGCTGATGCCGACGGTGGCGGTGGGGCTGGCCTATGCGGCCAACCTCACGCCGGCGCAGGCGCTCGGTCTCGTGATCGTCGCGTGCTGCCCCTCGGGGGCGACGTCGAATCTCTTCAACTACTTCGCACGGGGCGATGTCGCGTTGAGCATCTCGTTGAGCACGGTGACGACGGCGCTGTCGCTGGTGAGCATGCCGATCTTGCTCGCGGTGTTCGGCGCGCCCTTCAGCAGCGAGGCGTTGCGGATCCCGCACGGGGATTTGTTCGGGGCGCTGACGGTGTTTCTCGTGCCGGTGGGTATCGGGATGGCGATCCGCGCGAAGAACGAGCGCTGGGGGCGCAACACGGAGGAGACGGGGAGCTTCGTGGGGATTCTGGTCATCCTCTTTCTGCTGGTGACGTGGGTGTCGCGGAATTACGCGCTGCTCGGCGGCACATCGTGGAGAATTTACGTCGGTGCGGTGGGCATGGGGATCACGGGATTCGCGGTCGGTTACTGGTTCAGCCGGGTTCTCCGGCTCGATCCGCGGAAGTGCCGCACGGTGGCGCTGGAGGGCGGCATCCAAAACGGGCCTTTGGCGCTGGCGATCATCACGCTGAGTTTCGCGGAGCCGGCGCGGACCGAGGTGATGTGGCTGCCGGTCTTCTATATCGTTTTCATCGTGCTGACCTCGACGCTGACCACGCTTTATTTCCGGAAGATCAGCCGGCGCGAATGGGCGCATTTCGAAAACGAGACGATCCAAGCGCGATTGTTTGCGGGCGGGAGCCGGTGAGACGGGTGGCGGCTCCGCGCGGCGCGGCGGCTCCGTCGGCAGACTGCAGTCGAGAGTCCAGAGCTGAGAGCTGAGAGCTGAGAGCACAATCCTCAGAGGCCTGGCAGACCTACGGAGACATCGCAAAAAGACTCACCTTTTGGTTTGGCTCTCAGCTCTCGACTGCATTTCTCCGGCTCAGTCGTGACGCGAGCCGGTGACGGCGGCGATCAGGTCGGGATACTTGGCGGCGATGACGTGGCGCTTGAGCTTGAAGGTGCTCGTGAGTTCGTCGCCGATCTCGAGGGCCTTGGGCAGGACGCGGACGCCGGAGACGAGTTCGAAGGCCTTGAAGCCCGCCTCGCGGTTGACGAGGCGTTTTGCTTCCGCGCCCAGATGGTGGGCCAGTCCGGGGTGGCCGAGGATCGCGGCGTCGTCGAGCCCGGCGAAGTCGGGCTGTATTCGGAGGTAGTCGTAGGCTGGCACGAGGAGGGCGCCGATGCGGTGTGCATCCTGTCCGACGACCATGGCGGTCTGGATCGAGGGCGATTCCTGGAGGCGCGCCTCGATGGGGCCGGGCTCGACGTTTTCGCCGGAGAGCAGGACGATGGTTTCCTTGCAACGGCCGAGGAACTGCAGGCAGTCGTTGAAGGTCATGCGCCCGATGTCGCCGGTGCGGAACCAGCCGTCGCGGAGCACGAGGGCCGTCTGTTCGGGTTCACGGTAGTAGCCGTCCATCACCTGGGGGCCGCGCGCCTCGATCTCGCCGCGCCGCCCGCGGCCAAGGTCGGGATCGGTCGGATCCGGGTAAAGCACGGCGCCGGTGGCGAGATCGGTGATGCGGATCCCGGTCTCGGGGAAGGCCGGGCCGACGGTGCCGATGACAAAGTTCTCCCACGTGCGCACTGCCAGCACGGGCGACGTTTCGGTGAGCCCGTAGCCCTCGAGGACGGGGATGCCGATGTAGTTGAAGAACTCATCCACGTCGCGCGGCAG
>Ga0105047_10008476_pt1 | contig 17111 bp, 17 predicted proteins | sample MAT04_FD_78384 | JGI IMG/M metagenome (GOLD analysis project Ga0105047, IMG submission 78384) | Freshwater microbial communities from Lake Fryxell liftoff mats and glacier meltwater in Antarctica - MAT-04 (megahit assembly) | ecosystem: Environmental > Aquatic > Freshwater > Ice > Liftoff...
ATCCGCGTGCCCGCGAGTACGTGACGAGCAGCCGCTTGTTCCGTTACAACCCCGACGGCAGTTCTCCCGGCGTCAACCTGGTCGAGCGCACCCTGAAGCTAAGCCGCGACGGCAACAGCGCAACCTCGCGAATCAAGGTCAGCATCCTGGGGCCCAACGAACAACTGCTGGCCACCGACTGCGCGACGCAGGACGGCGTGCGTTCGCTGTAACTGCGCTGCAGTCGAATCTGGCGATCCCCGTCGTGACCCGGCGGGGATTCGCTGGCCTCTTTTTTGCGGAACGTGCGCCAGCCGCCGTGACGATCAGGGTGGGATTCACGCCCACGATGCGTCAGCTCTAATGCAGGGGTATTCACGCGATGCCTTGCCCCGCGCCCATGCAGGCGCATGTGGAATTGAAGGCGTCGCTAGCGCGTGAGCAGGCGTCGATGCATCAGGTAGCGCTCCAGTTGCTCTGCAAGCAGGGCCCAATCGTGTTCGGTGACCGCGGCAGGGCCGTCACGGATTCCCGATTCCTGCGACCGCACCAGGCACTCCAGGGCCTGAAGGCGCTGCCGCGTGTTGGGATCGCAACGCCAGCAGCGGTCCATCAGCAGCAGCGCGAGTAGCTGGAAGCGATCGTCCTGCCAGTCCCTGGCGCGGGCGTGGGGTAAGCAGCCCACGTCCCGCGCCGCTGCGGGATCGTGCGAATGGAGAGTGCCGGTCATGTCGCACCTTGATTTCGCAAGTGGAGTGGCAGTGCGATCAATGCACCCGGAAGCAGCCGGCGGATGCAGGCACGTAACTGCTTTCCCTGATCTGACGACGCTGGGCGCGCAGCGCGGATTCGATTTCCCGCGCCTGCCGCCATTCCTGACGGGTAAAACGGAATTCCGTTTCAGCACACCCGCGCAGCCCGGCTTCGATCTGGCGCAAGCGCAGGAAATCCAGGTAACCCTCCACTTCCGGCTGCAGGCTTGGCCAGGCGGTTTCGACCACGATGGCGTCGTCCAGCCGTCCCAGACGAGGCAGCCAGTCCGGGATCAGGTCCTCCACTCCACGCACGTAGTCCACCACCATGCGCGCTGCTGCCCCGGAGGGGCCAGCTACCGTCCAGCCCGGATCCGCCACCATCGCTGCGACCGTTTCATAGCGCTGCATGCGTTGCGTGATCGAAGGCTGCTCCGTGAGATCGGAGTGCTGATCGGAATCCCGCTCGATCTGGCGTGCGGCCGTGACCAGCTGGTCAGCCGCGAGCGGCGGCTGGCTGCGGCCCAGCTGGCTGAGCAGCTGGTTGAAACGGTCCAGGTCGACCGTGGCCAGTCGGAAGTCACGGATGGACTTGCGGCGGGCAGGACGGAAGGAGGACGATGCGGAGTGCAGGATGGCGGGCAGTGGATAAGCGTTGGTCAGTATCGCGTTCATTGTGTTGGTCTCTGTAAGGGTCGTGCGACGGTGAATTCCGGCGCGCTGCCAGATTCCACCGATCGCTGCGGCCAGTCATGAGCGATCTGCGACCCTTCCAGCAGCTTTTTGCTGCATTGCTGAGGAAAGGACGAGGAAGTTGCGATGAATCAGGCAGCCGCCCCCAATCCGGAACCCGAGCGCTATCGCTTCGATGGTTTCGTGGTCGATGTGGCGGCACATACCCTGACCCGGGATGGGCAGCCGTGCGCGCTCGAACCCAAGGCGTTTGCGGTACTGCTGGCCCTGCTGCGACGGCATGGCGAACTGCAGGTCAGGGACGACTTGCTCGACCAGGTGTGGGGGCATCGTCACGTCACACCCGGAGTGCTTACCCGCGCCATCGCGCAGCTGCGTGCGGTGCTGGAGGACGACCCGCACCGACCCGGTTACATCCAGACCCAGCACGGCCTGGGCTATCGTTTTGTGGGCAGGCTGAAGGCGGACGCGAACCCGGACGTGGGCGCGGACCAGGGGCGCGACCTGGGCCCCTGCGTCGCCGAGCCACCAGCTGATGAGCCCGAGGCGGAGCCACTGTCGTCGGTTGCACTTGCAGCCAGACATTCCCGGCTTGAGGTGTCGCCACCTGAAGTGTCGATACTCGAGCTGACCGCCAACCCGCTTGCGGAATCCGCCGCCCAACCCGCTGCCCAACCCGACGTCCCACGGCCCTACGCCGGCACGGAGCGGCGCAGGACGGTTTCGGTGGGTCGATGGGCGGTGGTCGTTGCACTGGCAGCATTGGTGATGTGGGCCGGGTTCTACTGGCTGCGGCCACCGGCTCTGTCCGCCAGCCCGTCCATCGCCGTGCTGCCATTCACCAGCATCAGCTCCGATCCTGACGATACCTATTTCGCGGAGGGACTTGCCGTGGAAATGCACGATGCGCTCGCTGGCGTGCAGGGTCTGCAGGTCGCCGCCCAGCTGTCGCCGGCGATGGCGCCCGCAGCCGATGCCGACGTCAAGGCGCTGGGGGCGCGCTTCGGCGTCGCCTCGGTGCTGGGTGCGAGCGTGCGCCGCGAAGGCGCGAGGGTGCGGATCAACGCGAGGCTGTCCGATACCATCACCGGCTACACGCTCTGGAGCCACAGCTACGATCGTGAACTGTCCGACGTGTTCGCCACCCAGGGCGAGATCGCCGACGAAGTGGTGCAGTCGTTGATGGGTGTACTGCCTGGCCAGCGTGAAGCTCTGGCCAGGCGCCTGCGGCCGACCCGTGACCTTGCCGCCTTCGACTCCTATTTGCGTGGTCTGCAGTCGCTGCGCAGCGCGTCAGGCGGCGATCGTGGCAAGAGTGCGATTGGCTTCTTCAACACCGCGTTGGCCAAGGATGCGGGTTTCGTCCGTGCGCAGGCAGCGCTGTGCCGCGCCGAAGCGCGGCGCTTCGAGTACTGGCACGACAGCGAGGCCTATGGCAGGGCGCGCCGCGCCTGCACGCGCGCCGGGGAATTGGACCCGGGTTCGGCTGAGGCAGCACTTGCGTTTGGCAATCTTCACCGCGTGCGGCGCGAATTCCCCCAAGCGCTGGCGCAGTACCGCAAGGTCGCCGACGATCTTGTACTCAGGCCCGATGGGTATATAGGCCTGGCCAAGGTGTACGCAGCGCAAGGCCGCAAGGAGCTGGCGCAGCAGAATTTCCAGCGGGCGTTGGCGCTGCGTCCCGGCGACTCGGCTACGCACATGGAGATCGGGTTCCAGGCTTACCTGGACGGACATATGGCGGTCGCAATCGCCCAGTACCGCCGCGCGCTGGCGCTGGATTCCCGCGACGCAGGCGCTTGGAACACCTTGGGATTCTTCCACCTCGCGTCGGATGAAGATGCACAGGCGGTGCGCGCGTTTGAACGTTCGATCGCGATCAGGCCCAACGCCGATGCGCTAGGCAACATGGGCACGCTGAAGTTTGCTTCAGGCGATTACACAGCGGCCACAGCGCTGTACCTCAGGGCCACCGAACTGGACCCCGACGACCACATCAACTGGGGCAACCTGGGCGAAGGCCTGCTCGCGGGATCGGCACCGGCCGCGCAGGTGCGCGATGCCTTCGAACAGGCGCACACGCGGGTTGAACGCTACCTGGCGCTAAATCCGTCCGATGGAGAAGCACTGGCCGCACAGGGCTGGTACCGCGCCAACTTGAGGCAGGGCAAGAGCGCGTTGGAGCTGGTCCGGCAATCCGCTGCCAAACCGGGCGATCCGGCAGAGATCGCCCTCTACAACTCGCTGACGCTGGGCGCGCTGGGCAGAAAGCAGGGCTTGCTGCAGCAACTGGGTTACGCGCGCGCAGCGGGCATGACCGAGAAACGCATCGCGGCCACCGAAGTGCTGCGGCGCGAACAGGTGCAGGCAACCGCAACCGCAACCGCAACCGCAACCGCGTCGGAGTCGCAATGAGTTGCCGCAGATCAGATTTCACCCGTAGGCAAACCAGGAGAAAGCGATGGTCACCAAGACAACTAGCAAGACACCCGCTGCCCCCATTGAAGCAGCCAAGAAAAGTGCGATCAAACCGGACGGCAAGCGCCCGCCCATCAACCAGGACACGATTTCAAAACGCAAGCCTGGCGGCCCAGGCAAGGTATTGGGGAACTAGACGTATCCCGGCCAACAAGCGCGCGCCGGGCAGTCACGCCGTGATTGCGATGAGCCACCGCACAACCACGATCACAACTGCAGACTAATTAGGAGAAAGCGAATGGTCAGCAAGACACCGAGCAAGAATCCCACGGCCACCCTGGCCACTGCACCCAAAGGTGTGGTCAAGCCGGGCGGCAAGCGCCCGCCGGTCAAGGCCGCCAGCGTTCACAAAGCCAAACCTGGGGGACCTGGCAAGGTATCAGACGACTAGGCTGGTGCATCGCTGACTTCCGATCGCTGACTTGGGCTCGACTGGCAAACAGCTCAGAGCGCCGCACCTAGCGGTGGATGAAAAGACGAGCTGGTGTTGCCGCCCAAGCAGCTCTTCGGGTGACCGGCTTGACCGAACGCCTGCATCACCGGCATGAAACTGCGCCGATGATGGGCGCACGGTCCGTGCGTCGCCAGCGCCGAAAGATGTTCGCGTGTCGCATAGCCCTTGTGCGCAGCGAAACCATACGCCGGGAATTGATCGTGCATCGCCATCATCAGGCGGTCACGGGCAACCTTGGCCAGGATCGATGCGGCCATGATGGCCGGGACCAGCGCATCGCCGCCGATGACTGCCTCGGCGGCGCAGGGCAGCTCGCGCGGCAGGCGGTTGCCATCGATACGCGCCATGTTCGCGGCCGGGCTCAGGGCGCACAACGCGCGACGCATGCCTTCCATCGTGGCGTGCAGGATGTTGAGACGGTCGATCTCCTCGATATCGACGAATTCGATATGCCAGGCCACCGCACGTTCGATGATCAGCGGATACAGCGCTTCGCGTTTTTTTTCGCTGAGCTTCTTCGAATCATCCAGCCCACGAATCGGACGACGCGGAGGGAGGATCACCGCAGCCACCGATACCGGGCCGGCCAATGGCCCTCGGCCCGCTTCGTCGACTCCGGCAATCAACACGTGCATCACACGCCGGCTCACCGCGGCTGCCTCGTCACGTCAGCAGCCGGGCGATGGCATCGGCTGCACGCACGGAGGCGCCCCGGCGCAATGTTTCGTGCAGTTCACGATAAGGCGGCTGCAGCGCAGCGCCAGTTTCAGGATGCTGGAACAGGTTGAGCACTGCGGCAGCAAGATTCTGCGGGGTGCATTCCTCCTGCATCAACTCCGGCGCCAGGTCGCTGCCATGCAACACATTGGGCAGCGCGTAACGATCGACCTTGAGCATCCCGAAAGTCTTCAGCACCCGATAGGTCAGGGGTGCAAGCCGATAGCCGACCACCATCGGACGCTTGGCCAGCATGGTTTCCAGGGTAGCCGTGCCTGAGGCCAGCAACACCACGTCGGCGGCCACCATGGCTTCGCGTGCGCGGCCATCGACCAAAGTCGGCGTCGGGTCCAAGCCTGCAAACGACGACAGCATCGGCTTCAGCGCGGCGCGACAGGCCGGAGTCGCGGCCGGGATCACGATCTGCAGGTAGGGCACGGCCTCGGCCACCAGCTTCGCCGCTTCAAAGAATATCGGCGCCAGGCGTTCGATTTCGCCGAGCCGGCTGCCGGGCAGCACTGCCAGGATCGGCGTGTAGGCGCGCAGGCCAAGTGACTCGCGCGCGCTTGCCTGGTCCGATTCCATCGGCATCTCATCGGCCATGGGATGTCCGACGAATCGCGCGTCGATGCCATGGCGCGCATAGATCGCCGGTTCCATCGGGAACAGGCACAGCACCAGGTCGGCGCTACGTCCGATCTTGCTTGCGCGCTGCTCGCGCCAAGCCCACACCGAAGGGCTGACGTAATGCACCGTGCGCACATCGCGTTGCTTAAGCCAGCGCTCCAGCCCCAGGTTGAAGTCGGGCGCATCGATGCCGATGAACACATCCGGCTGCCAGTCGAGTACGCGCTGACGCAAGGTCGCACGCAACTTCAGCAGGCGCGGCAAATGCCGCAACACCTCGGCCAGTCCCATCACCGCCAGTTCGCTCGCATCGTGCCACGCGTCGAAACCCGCGGCTCGCATAGCCTCGCCGCCGACTCCAGCGAACTCGGCGTCAGGGAATCGCAGGCGCAGTTGCTGGATCAAGCCGGCACCGAGGGCATCGCCCGAGGTTTCACCCGCAACCAGCACGATGCGTTTGCTGCGCACCCCGGACCGGACGGACGCAGAACCCGAAGCGACCAGGTCCGAGAGCGTAGGCGATTGCGCCACGCCTGCAGGAGTGCGGCTTGATGTGCTCATCGCAACAGTGGCCTGTGTCCGGAATCAATGAATTCGACCAGGGCGCGCACATCGTCGCTCTCGGTTGCCTGTTCGACCAGTTGCACGCGTGCCTCGGCGAGCGGCAGGCCAGCGACGTACAGGGTGCGATACGCCTTCTTGATCGCCGCGATGCGCGCGCTGTCGAAACCGCGACGCTTCAGGCCTTCGCTGTTGATGCCGCGCGGGCGTCCCTGGCCGTCGGCAGCGACCATGGTGTACGGCGGCACGTCGCCACCAATCAGCACGCCCATGCCGAGGAACGCATGCGTGCCGATGCGGCAGAACTGATGCACCCCGGAGAAGCCGCCCATGATCACCCAGTCGCCGACTTCGACATGGCCGGCGAGGGTCGAATTGTTGGAAAACACGCAATGATTGCCGACCTGGCAGTCGTGGGCCACATGGGTGTAGGCAAGCAACCAGTTGTCGTCACCCACGCGAGTGCAGCCGCCGCCATGGCCGGTGCCGCGATTGATGGTCACGAATTCGCGAATGATGTTGCGATCGCCAATGACCAGCTCGCTGCGTTCACCTGCAAACTTCTTGTCCTGCGGATCGCCGCCAATCGCGGCATGGCCGACGATGTGGTTGTCCCGACCCACGCGGGTAGGCCCGGTGATGCTGCAGTGCGCGCCAATGCGGGTGCCCTCGCCAATTTCGACCTCCGGACCGATGCTGGTGAAAGCACCGATGCTGACGTTCGCACCGAGGCGTGCGTCAGGATCGATCGCGGCACTGGAATGGATGGCGGCCAAGTGCATACCTGATTACCTCGTGTCCTCTGCGCAGAGTATTTCCGCACAGGCCACTTGCTTGCCATCGACGCTGGCAACCCCCGCATACATCGCCATGTTGCGGATCAGTCGCTTCAGGGTGACATCCAGGTCCAAGCGGTCGCCGGGCATCACCATGCTGTTGAAGCGCGCGTTGTCGACCTTGACCATGTAGAACATGCGGCCGGCCGTTTCGCCCAGATGCGAGAGCTGCGTCAGCAGTCCACCGGCCTGGGCCAGGGCTTCGATGATCAGCACGCCGGGCATGATCGGCATGCCGGGAAAGTGGCCGGAAAAATACGGCTCGTTCTGGGTGATGTTCTTGTAAGCCAGGATGCGTTTGTGCGGATCCAGCTCGACCACGCGATCGACCAGCAGGAAAGGATAGCGATGCGGAAGCAGCTCGCGGATGCGGTTGGCGTCCACGGGGAGTTGCAGGGTTTCGTTCATTGCGTTTCCTTTGGGCCGGCGTTGACGCGGCGGGCCAGTGCATCCAGCTGCTTGAATCGCGCCGCGTTCTTGCGCCAGCTGCGGTTGTCGGTGAGCGGCGTGCCTGACGAATATTCGCCCGGCTCGCGAATCGAATGGGTGACCAGCGACATCGCGGTGATGGTGACCTTGTCGCAGAGTTCCAGGTGCCCCAGCACCCCGGCGCCACCACCGATCAGGCAGTAGCGGCCGATGCGCGCACTGCCGGCCGCGGCGCTGCATCCGGCCATCGCGGTATGCGCGCCGATATGCACGTTGTGGCCAATCTGGATCTGGTTGTCGAGGCGGACGTCTTCCTCGAGCACGGTGTCTTCAAGCGCGCCGCGATCGATGCAGGTGTTGGCGCCGATTTCGCAATCATCGCCGACCACCACGCCACCCAACTGCGGCACCTTGATCCAGCGGCCCGCGTCCATCGCCAGGCCGAAGCCATCGGCTCCGAGCACGGCGCCCGGGTGCACGCGCACGCGCCGCCCCAGCCTGACTCGCGTCACCAGCGTCACCCGTGCGATCAGTTCGCTTCCATCGCCGACATCGCAGTCTTCGCCGATCACGCAGCCGGCACCGATCACACAGCCTTCGCCAATGCGGCTTCGCGCACCAATGCTGACGAACGGGCCGATGCTGGCAGTAGGCGCGACGGTTGCCGCAGTATCGATTACGGCACTGGGATGCACACCCGCCGTGCGCGCCGGAACGGGCTCGAACAACGCCGCGATCCTGGCGAAGGTGGTGTAGGGATCCTTTGCGATCAATGCTGCATGCGGCGCGGCATCGGCGTCGGCTTCCCGCAGCACCACCACTGATGCCTGACTCGATTCGAGCTGGTTGCGATAGCGGGGATTGGCGAGGAACGCGAGTTGACCTTCACCTGCGCTGGCAAGCGTGGCTACTCCGCTGACCACGCCATCGCCGTTGCCGCGCAAGGTCAAGCCGAAGCGTTCAGCGAGCGCACTGGCGGTGATAGGGGAGGTATCCACGTTGCCCAAGTTTAACGTGATGCGCCTGCAGGCGTAAAAGAAAAGGCCCGGACGGGTCCGGGCCTTGAGGTGGATCACCTGTTGATTGTCTTCAGGTCAGAACGCGCCACCGAAGGTGAACTGCAGGCGTTCGACCTCGTCCTCGTCCTCGCTGCGCAGCGGGAATGCGTAGCTGATGGAGATGGGCCCTACCGGCGCACGCCACAACAGCGCGACACCGGTTGACGCGCGCAACTCGCCCGCATCGAAATCATCGGTGCCGGCATAGACATTGCCGAAGTCGACGAATGCGGAGATCCGCGCGGCATTGGAGTCGAACAATTTCGGGAAGTACATCTCCAGCGAGCCGGTGGTCTTGAGCGAACCGCCCAGGGCCTGGCCGCGGAACCCGCCGATGTTTCCCGAGCGCGGACCCAGGGTGTTGTCGCGAAAGCCGCGCACGGAACGCACGCCGCCGCCGTAGAAGTTCTCGAAGAACGGCAGGCCGGTAGCGGTGACGGTTTCAACAAAGTCACCCGACGCGGGCGTGCAGTCGACGGTCTGCACCGGGTTGGGATTGGCAGCCGTCGGCGCGGTGAAGCAGATGTTGCGAACGAGATCGCTGCCATAGCTGTCGCCGTAGCCGATCTCGGCACGGGTATTCAAGATCAGCGACTGGCTGATCGGCCAGTACTTGGAGAACTCGTAGTTGAGCTTGTAGTACTCGACGGTGGAGCCGGGCAGGGTGATCTCGCCGGAAATGCGCTGATAGGTGCCGCGCGTCGGCATGAAGAAATCGTTGCGGGTGTCGCGCGCCCAACCCAGCTCGGTGCGCCAGGCATGGAAGGTGCGTTGGCCGACCGCATCGATGTAATCGATGATCGAATCGGGCGTGGAACCGCGGAAGGTCAGGATCTCGTTGGTATCGACGCCGAACGCCATCGACACGGTGTCGTTCTCGGTGATCGGCAGGCCGAGCACGCCCTGCGCGGCGGCGCTGGTGGTCGAGTATTGCGCTGTGTTGAAGCTCGAGTAGTCGAACTCGCGCAGCGACAGGTTGTAGCCCAGCGACATGCCTTCGTCGGTGAAGAACGGGTTGAGGAACGAGAACGCATAGCGCTGCAGGTAGTCGCTGCGCTGCGCTTCAACCGAAACGCGATTGCCGCCGCCGAGGAAGTTGTTCTGCGACAATTGGATCGATGTGGTCAGGCCGGAAAGCTGCGAGAAACCCAGACCGAACACGAAGCTGCCCGAAGTCGTTTCCTTGACGTTGTAGACCACGTCGACCTGGTCGTTGGTGCCAGGCACGGCCGGTGTTTCCACATCGACGGTCTCGAAATAGCCGAGTCGCTGCAGTCGGATCTTGGAGCGGTCGATCGCGGCCTGCGAATACCACGCGCCTTCGAACTGGCGCATCTCGCGACGCAGCACTTCATCGGCCGAGCGCGTATTGCCCTTGAACACGATCCGGCGCACGTTGACGCGCGGCCCCGGCACCACCTGCAGGTTGATGGCGACAGTGCGGTTCTCGCGGTCGACGGTGGGGATCGGGTTGACCTGCGAAAACGCGTAGCCGATGTTGCCCAGGGTGGCGGTGATGGCATCGGAGGTGAATTCGAGCAGCGCGCGCGAGAAGATCTGCTCTTCCTTCACCAGCACCAGGCGTTCGATGTCCTCGACCGGCAGCACGGTATCGCCGGTGACCTTGACGTCCGAAATCTTGTACTGCTCGCCCTCGGTCACGCCGGCAGTGATGAACATGTCCTGCTTGTCGGGACTGATGGAGACCTGGGTGGAATCCAGCGAGAAGTCCACGTAGCCGCGGTCCAGGTAATACGAGTTCAGGCGTTCGATGTCGCCGGAAAGCTTTTCCTTCGAATACTGGTCGTCGCGGCGATACCACGACAGCCAGTTGCTCTCCTTCGATTCCCAGCTATCGAGGATGTCCTCGTTCTCGAATTTCTCGGTGCCCACCAGGTTGACGTGGCGGATCTTGGCGGCCTTGCCTTCCTTTACCGCGATGGTCACATCGACGCGGTTGCGCTCCAGCTGGCTCACCGTTGGCGTGATCTCGACGTTGTACTTGCCACGGTTGTTGTACTGGCGCGTCAGTTCCTGGGTCACCTTGTCCAGGGCGAGGCGGTCGAAAGTCTCGCCTTCGGCCAGGCCGATGTCCTGCAACCCGGTCATCAGGTCTTCGGTCTTGATGTCCTTGTTGCCGGTAAGCGTCAGCTTGTTGATCGCCGGTCGCTCGGTCACGGTGATCACGAGGATGTCGCCCTGCCGGTCCAGCTTCACGTCCTCGAAGAAACCGGTCTTGTACAACGCGCGAATCGCTTCGCCGGTGCGGGTGCTGTCGACCACGTCACCGCGTTCGATCGGCAGGTAGGTGAGCACGGTGCCCGTCGAAATGCGCTGCAGGCCGTCGATGCGGATGTCGCTGGCGGTAAACGCGCCGGCGGTCGCGGGATTGCCCGCGGTGACCGCTGCCGGGCTGGGATCCGTCGTCTGTGCCCATGCCGGCAAGGCGATGGCCGAAGCCAGGGCGAGGGCAAGCAGGCGGCGGGTAGGGAGTCGCGTCATCGTCACATCCGATTGGAAAAGTGCTGGCGGTGCAGCACGTGCCTGCTCGACGGCAGGGGTTTGCCGAATACAAAGTCGGCGAAAATTGAAGCGCAGGACACTCGATTGCAGGAAGCCGGGGTGCAACAGGGAAAACAGGGCCATCAGGTCACCAGGCGCAGGATGTCGTTGTAGAACGCCAGACCCATCAGGCTGGCGAGCATCGCCAGACCCACGAATTGCCCGGTGGCCATGGCGCGTTCGCTCAGCGGGCTGCCCTTGACCAACTCGATAAGGTAATACAGCAGGTGCCCCCCGTCCAAGACCGGGATGGGCAGCAGGTTGATGATGGCCAGGCTCAGCGACAGCAGGGCGAGGAAATACAGGAACCAGTCGGCACCGCGCTTGGCGGTCGCATTGGCCACCTGGGCGATGGTGACGGGGCCGGAAATGTTCTTGAGCGAGGCGTGGCCGGTGAGCATCCGCCGCATCATGCCCAGCGAATCGGAAGTAAGCCTGGTGGTTTCGCGAAATGCGGCGGGAATGGCGGCCAGCGGCCCGAACTGCTGCTCGGCGTCGTACACCGGCGCTGTCATCCGGGGGGTGACACCCAGGGCCCAGTACTGGCTGCCAGTGGCTTCATCGCGATGCCTTGCGGGCTGGATGTCCAGCGCCAGGCGTTCGCCAGCGCGTTCCACCTCGATCATGGATATGCCTCCGCGCTCTCCCAGCACCTGCACCGCAGGCGAGATATCACCGAAGCTGCGCACAGGTTGGCCATCGATGGCGGTAATCCGGTCGCCCAGCTGCAGGGTGCCGGCAGCGGGAGAGCCGGCCTTGATGGTGCCCACGACTGCGGGCTGCAACTGGTGCTGCCAGGTCAGGCCTGCGACGCCGCCCACGTTTTCCTGATCGAAGTCGCCCGGGAGCTCCGACAGCGCGAGGCTGCGCGTGCGATGCCCGCCGCCGGCGTCGGTGACTTTGACCTGCAGGTTGCGACTGTCCATTGCTGCCTTGGTCATCGCCTGCAACGCGTCGCCCCAGGTGTTGACCGGTTCGCCGTCGACCGATTCGATCCGGTCGCCCGCCTCGAAGCCGGCCTGCGCTGCGAGTCCCTGGGCGCTGCCCACGGTTGCCGAGAAATCCTGGCGTCCGATCACGAACATCGCCCACAACAGCGCCACGCACAGCACCAGGTTGGCGATGGGCCCAGCGGCCACCACGGCGATCCGTTGCAATACCGGCTTGCGGTTGAAGGCCTGCGACAGTTCTGAAGCAGGCACGTTGCCTTCGGCCTCGTCCAGCATCTTGACGTAACCGCCCAACGGGATCGCGGCGATGGCGAATTCGGTGCCTTCACGGTTGGTGCGCGACCACAACGGCTTGCCGAATCCGACCGAAAAGCGCAGCACCTTGACCCCGCAGCGGCGTGCCACCCAGTAGTGTCCGAACTCGTGGAATGTGACCAGCACGCCGAGCGCGACGATCATCCACCAGATTGAGCCAACGATGTCACTCATGCGTGGAGGGCGTGGCCTGTGGGGACTGTGTGTGCGGTGAGTGCATCTGTAGCGAAACGCCGTGCCTGCGCATCCGCTGCAAGCAGCGCGTCCAGCGATTCGGCCGGACCGGCGGGAAGCGCGGCAAGAGTGGCCTCCACCAGCGCAGGGATGGACAGGAAACCGATGCGGCCCTGAAGAAAGGCTGAAACCGCTATCTCGTTGGCTGCGTTCAATACCGCTGGGGCGGTGCCACCAGCCTCGAGCGCTTGCCACGCCAGTGCCAGGCAGGGAAAGGCGTCGGTATCAGGTGCTTCGAAATCGAGTCGTCGATGGGCCAACAGGTCCAGGCCAGCCACGCCCGAATCGATCCGCTGTGGCCAACCCAGGCCTACCGCCAGCGAGGTGCGCATGTCGGGCAGGCCCAGTTGTGCCAGCGTGGAGCCGTCGACGAATTCCACCAGCGAATGCACCAGGCTTTGCGGATGCACCAGAACCGCAAGCTTTTCGCCGGGAATCCCGAAAAGGTGATGGGCTTCGATCAGCTCGAGGCCCTTGTTCATCAGCGTCGCCGAGTCCACCGAGATCTTCGGTCCCATCGACCACTTGGGATGCGCTATGGCCTCGGCCGGAGTGACCGCGGCGAGCGAGGCGCGATCACGGCCGCGGAATGGACCGCCCGAAGCCGTCAGCACGATCCGGCGCACATGGCCCTGAGTGTTGCGTGAACGCAGGCACTGGAAGATCGCGTTGTGTTCGCTGTCAATCGGGATGATCTCGGCGTTTGCGCGGGCTGCAGCAGCCATCAACAGTTCGCCCGCGAGCACCAGCGCTTCCTTGTTGGCCAGCAGCAGCCGCTTTCCAGCACGCGCGGCTGCCAGGGTGGAAGTCAGCCCGGCAGCGCCAACGATGGCGGCGACTACGGTGTCGCATTCGTCCCCGGCAGCGAGTTGTTCAATCGCGTGATCGCCGGCATGGGCACAGGTTTGCAAGCCCGCCCGTTGCAGTCCATTGCGCAGATCCACGTAGCGGGTCGGGTCGGCAATGACCGCATGCCTGGGTCGATGGGTTATGCACAGGGCTACCAGGGCATCGACATTGCTGCCCGCGGCCAGGATGGTGGCGCACAGCCTGTCCGGGTGGCGCGCGATAACGTCCAGCGTCGAAGTGCCGATGGAGCCGGTGGCACCCAGGACCGCAATGTTGCGAACGCCCATGGTCATATCAGAAGCCAAACAGTTCCTTGCCCACGGCAAAGATCGGTAGCGCCGCCAGTACCCCGTCTAGGCGATCCAGCACGCCGCCATGTCCAGGAATCAGGCTGCCCGAATCCTTCGCGCCCACGTGCCGTTTCAGCAGGCTTTCGTAAAGATCGCCGATTACCGAGAACACCGCCGTGGCCAAGGCGACCGCCGCCACCGCCGGGACTTGCGCCAGGGTCATGCCTGCAATCGTGGCGAACAGCAGACCCGCTGCGACACCCCCCAACATTCCACCCAACAAGCCTTCGATGGTCTTGTTGGGACTGATACGGGGGGCCAGTTTGCGGTTGCCAAACCATTTTCCGCCGAACTTGCGACCCGCGAAGTAGGCGCCGGTGTCGGCCGCCCATACCACCGACAGCGCGGCCAGCAGCCAGCGGTTGCCATTCGGCTCGTCGGCGTGGATCAGCGCCAGTGCGCACCACGCTGGAATCACCGCCAGCGTGCCCGCGGCGAGCTTGAACATCCGCGCGTAGGTTTCGTGGTCGGAAGCAAACTTGAAGAAGCGCAGCCAAAGCAACGCCAGGCACCACCAGCCCACGCCCACCAAAGCCACGATCTGGAACAGCACCATCGAACCGGCCGAGGCCCACACCAGCAGTACCATCAGCAGCAGATTGGCCACCAGCAGCATCGTGCGTGACAGGGTGTCGTCGATTTCGGCGAGCTTGAACCACTCCCACAGGCCGATCAGGAACACCAGCGCGACCAGCGCCACCAGCCACTGGGTAGGCAGCAACAGGATCGAAGCGATGGCCAGCGGCGCCATGATCAGCGCGGCGATGACTCGGGTCTGGGTCATGCGGTGGTGTTCTCCGTGGTGGCCTGTGCCACCTGTGCGCTGGTCAGGCCAAAACGGCGTTCACGCTGGGCGAAGTCGTCCAGCGCTCCCTGCAGGGTAGCGGCATCCAGCTCCGGCCACAGGATTTCAGTGAACCAGAGCTCGGTGTAGGCCAGCTGCCACAGCAGGAAGTTACTGATGCGGTGATCGCCGCCAGTGCGCAGGAACAGGTCCGGCGGCGGTAGATCCGCCAACGCCATCTTGCCTGCCATCGACGCCTCGTCGATCTGGTCGACCTGCAGTTTTCCGGACAGCACATCGGCGGCGAGCGCACGCGCGGCCTGGGTGATGTCCTGCCGCCCGCCATAGCTTGCAGCGATCACCAGGTGTAGTCGGGTGTTGTTGCCGGTCAGTGCTTCGGCGATGCGCATGCGTTCGAGGATGGCATCGGGAAACCGTTCGCGTTCGCCGATGAAGCGCACGCGTACGCCGCGGCGGTGCAATTCATCGACCTCGCGATCCAGCGCGTTGAGGAACAATTTCATCAGCGCGCCGACTTCGTCCTGTGGACGGCCCCAGTTTTCACTGGAGAACGCGAAAAGTGTCAGCGCCTGGATGCCGCGTTCGAGACAGAAATCTATGCATACATTGACTGCGCGCGCGCCGGCGCGGTGGCCGATGATGCGCGGCCGTTTCCGGCGCTGCGCCCAGCGGCCATTGCCGTCCATGATCACGGCCAGGTGTCGTGGCATCGCGGGAATTTCGGGCGGCATGGCAGTCATGGCGTTCATGGCTGGCGCGGGTGCGTCAGACCGCCATCAGTTCCTGTTCCTTGGCCTTGACCACGTCGTCAATGTCCTTGATCGCCTTGTCGGTGAGCTTCTGGATTTCGTCCTGGGTCCTGCTTTCTTCATCCTCGGTGATGGCCTTGTCCTTCAGCAGGTCCTTGACCTGTTGATTGGCATCGCGACGGATGTTGCGGATCGCGATCTTGGCGCTCTCTCCCTCGCCATGCACGTGCTTGGACAAATCGCGACGACGTTCCTCGGTCAGGGCCGGGATGTTGATGCGGATCACCGTGCCCGAGGTATTTGGCGTCAGGCCGAGGTCGGAGGCCAGGATCGCCTTCTCCACCGCTGAAACCATCTGCTTTTCCCAAGGACTGATGGTGAGCGAGCGCGCGTCGGTGACAGCCACGCTGGCCACCTGGGTCAACGGCATTTCCGAGCCGTAGTAGCTCACCTTCAGGTGATCGACCAGCGCCGTGGTGGCGCGTCCGGTGCGCAGCTTGGTCAGGTCGTGACGCAGCGCCTCGATACTTTTGGTCATGCGCGCCTGCGCGTCCTTCTTGATTTCGTTGAGCATCGCCGTCTCGTGCTGAATTCGGTTAGCCGGCGATTATACGGGAGGCGGCCGCAGGTCCGCGGGAGCGCCCTGGGAGCGGCATCGTGTTGCGAGCGTTGGCTTCCCTCTTTTCTTTCCTGTCGAAGCAGAGCTTGCAGCTAGAAGCTCTCACACCATCAGTGGTGCCGCTCAACCATGCGAATGATGGGGGGCGGCATCGTGAAGGTCATGTTCGCAGGCGTGACCCAGCTCGATCTGCAGGGTGGCGTGATTGATGCCGAAATTCTGGTTCAGGGCCTTGCTGGTGGCATCGATGAAGGCGTCGTGGTCAACATCGCGGGGGCGCACCAGGTGCGCGGTGAGGGCCACTTCCCCGGCGCCCAGCCGCCAGATATGCAGGTGGTGCACCGCGCCGACGCCCGGTTGCCGGGCAAGGAAATCGCGAACTTCCTCCTGGTCGATGCTCGCGGGAACCGCATCCATGGCCGCGTTGAAACTTTCGCGCAGCAGGCCGAAGGTGCCGACCGCGATCACCACGCCCACCAGCAGCGCGGTCAGTGGATCCAGCCACGACCACCCAAACAGCAACATTCCCACGCCTGCCAGCACTGCGGCCAATGAAACCGCCGCGTCGGCCATCAGGTGCAGGAACGCGCCACGCTTGTTGAGATCGTGCGCGTGGCCGGCGCGCATCAGCCAGGCGCTGCCGAGGTTGATGATGATGCCGATAGCGGCCACCACGATGATCGGCATCGCCGGCACGCTGGGCGGGGCACTGAATCGGCGCATCGCTTCCCATCCCAGCGCTCCTGAAAACACCATCAGCAGGATCGCATTGGCCAGCGGCGACAGCAGTGTCGCCCGACGCCAGCCGTAGGTATGGCGCGTTGTCGGAGGCCTTCGCGCCAACGCAGCCGCGGCCCATGCCAATCCAAGCCCCAGCACGTCGCCAAGGTTGTGCAGCGCGTCGGACAGCAGCGCCAGCGAATTGGTGTGGAATCCGTACCAGGCTTCAAGCGCGGTATAGGCGAGGTTGATCAGGGTCACGCTCGCGAACGCGCGAGTGGCCGAATCGTGGGAATGCGAATGGGTGCCGGGGGCGTGGATCATGTACGCAGCGTGCTCGCTCGGCCGTGGTGGACGCAATCACATGGGCCAGG
>Ga0105047_10008477_pt1 | contig 17111 bp, 17 predicted proteins | sample MAT04_FD_78384 | JGI IMG/M metagenome (GOLD analysis project Ga0105047, IMG submission 78384) | Freshwater microbial communities from Lake Fryxell liftoff mats and glacier meltwater in Antarctica - MAT-04 (megahit assembly) | ecosystem: Environmental > Aquatic > Freshwater > Ice > Liftoff...
CCCCCGATCAGGCCGACACCGTCGTCGGCTGCTGCCGTGCGGCCCGCAGCAAGCGCCGCGACGCCGCCCACCGCCGCGGCGCCGGCGATTCGCAATGCTGCTCGGCGCGACCTGCCCAGGTCAGGTTGCTCAGCGGGTGCCATCTTGCCGGTTGCGCCGTCGCCGGTGGTCGTATCGCGAGCTGTGTCAAGTGTGTCCATCTGTCGATGTTGCGCACGATCAGCCTCCGGAATCGTCTGTGTCCACCACGTACTCGCTGACTCGCTGCACGATGAGCTACAGGGTTCACGTGGCCACGCGGCAGGAACGGCGGGTTCAGCGCCACCTAGATGTCGTCGTCGATCTCGTACACGACCCGGTAGTCGCCTCGACGCGCTGACCAGAGGCCTTCAAGTTCGCCGACGAGGAGCTTGCCGAGGCGGCGGGAACCTCGCTCAGCGCACCAAAGATCAAGGCCACCGCAGCATCGAGAACCTTCGGAGGAAGACGATGGAGATGGCAAGCCCTTCCGCGGTGATCTCGACGGCGAAGGTCATGCAATCTCAGCAGTCCTTCGGCCAACGGCTCCGCGAGCGGGGCCTGCGGTGCCCTGGCGATGCTGGGACCAATGGCTCTGTGCGCAACGGGCGAACACAGTCACCGTTGTGTATATGACGGATCCGGAAGGAGTTCAGGCGCCCGAATGATGAATGACCAGCTCGCACTTCGCGACGGCATCGTGAGCGCGCTCCAGCTGGATCCGCGTGGGGGTCTCGACGCGCTGGTGGCACTGCTGGCCGCCGACGGCTTTCGGGTGGTGGGTCCGGTGGCGCGGGGCGCGGTGATCGCATACGACGACATCGTCGCCGGCGACGACCTGACGACGGGCTGGGCGGTCGACCAGGCGCCCGGGCATTGGCGGATGCATCAGACCGGTGACGGCACGCGTTTCGGCTACACGCCAGGCGCTGCTTCGTGGAAGCAGTACGTGTTCCCCGCGCATCAGGAGGTGCTGCGTGTGCGGCGCGCGGACGGTTCGTTCGTGATGAGTCACGCAGCGCCGCCCGATCGGCCACTCGCGCTGATCGGTGCACGCGACTGCGAAGTACGAGCGCTCGACGTGCTCGACCGTGTGCAACTCGACCCCGCTCACCCCGACCCGCGTTACGCCGCGCGCCGCCACGACTCACTCGTGGTGGCGGTCACCTGTGGGGTGCCGTCGGCCACCTGCTGGTGCACGTCGATGGGCGGCGGGCCCGAGCCGCGGCACGGGTTCGATGTCCGCCTCACCGAACTGAACGACGACACCGGGCATCGACTGCTCGCCGAGGCAGCCACCGAACGCGGGGCGGCGCTACTCGCCCGAATGCCCGGAGCAGACGCAACGGCCGTTGACCGGTCGGCGGCTGACGCCGTGGCGGCTGCGGCGGCGGCGCAAATTCCGCAGCGACTGCCCGGCAAGGACCTGCCGGATCTGTTGGCCGGCACCGAACACCACCCGCAGTGGGACGACGTCGCCGCCCGCTGCCTGGCATGCAGCAACTGCACGATGGTGTGCCCCACCTGCTTCTGCTCCACCTTCACCGACAGCACCGATCTTGAGCCCGACACCACCGTGCGTACCCAGGTGTGGGCGTCATGCTTCCAGCTCGATCACTCGCACCTCGGCGGTCGCCCGGTGCGAGCCACCATCGCGTCGCGCTACCGGCAATGGCTCACCCACAAGCTGGCCACCTGGCCCGAGCAGTTCGGCACCACCGGATGCGTCGGCTGCGGCCGCTGCACCACCTGGTGCCCGGCCGGCATCGACATCGTCAGCGAGGCCGCCGAGCTCATCGCCTCGGCGGACGGAAGGGGTTCGGCATGACCGACATCGCGACAGCTGTCGCTGCGCATCCGTTTTTCGCGGGTCTCGACCCTCGGCTGATCGCTCGCATCGTTCCGTTGACACAACCCGTCGAACACCCGACCGGCGCGTGGATTGCCCGTGTCGGCACCAGTGCCGACCAGTTCCTGCTGGTCACCGACGGCCGGGCCGGTGTGGAGATCGCCTCCGCCGACCGCGACCCGTTGATCGTCGCCACGGTGCACGCCGGCGAAGTGGTCGGCTGGTCGTGGTTCGTCGAGCCCCACGAGTGGCACTTCGACGTGGTCGCGCTCGAGCATGTTCGCGCGCTGACCATCGACGCCCCGGCGTTGCGAGCCGCCTGCGCAGCCGATCACGAGCTCGGCTATCAGCTCGGCACCCGACTCACCCGCGTGATCGCCTCGCGCCTCGGGGCCACCCGCCATCAACTGGTCGACGTGTATGGCCGCGCTCGCTGATCTCGCCGCCGGCACGCTCGTCGAGCCGATGCAACCGGAGCCGTACGAGGTGATCGCCCGTGTCGTCGACACTGCCGACGTCGTCACCCTCACGCTGTCACCGCGAGGGCGTCTGCTGCCCGACACGTTGCCCGGTCAGTTCATGATGCTGTGGGCCTTCGGCGTGGGGGAGATCCCCATCTCGATCAGCGGCGTCGGCACGAACGGAACCATCGCCCTCACCGTCCGCAGCGTCGGTGCGGTGAGCGCAGCCGTCGTGCGCAGCGAGATCGGTGCCGTACTCGGCCTTCGTGGCCCGTACGGAACCGCCTGGCCGGTGGCCGAGGGGGCCGGGCGCGACGTGATCGTCGTGGCGGGCGGGCTCGGCCTGGCACCGTTGCGACTGGCGATCGACGCGCTCGCCGCCCGCGGGCCGTTGGCGCCCTCACGCTTGACGGTGGTGATCGGTTCCCGCGAACCGGCACAGCTGTTCTACCCGATCGACCTCCAACGGTGGACGGCCGCCGGTGCCATCGTGCTCGTCACCGTCGACGCTGCTGACCGAGCGTGGACAGGTTCGGTGGGCACGGCGACGGCACTCATCGAACGGCTCACCGAGCCGCATGACCTCGCGTTCGTGTGCGGACCGGAGATCATGATGACAACCGGTGCCCGCGCTCTCATTGCCAGCGGCACCCCTGCAGACCGGTTGTACGTCTCGCTCGAGCGCAACATGCACTGCGGTATCGGCCACTGTGGACGCTGCCAGCTCGGCCCACACCTGCTGTGCCGTGACGGTGCGGTGGTCCGGTGGCCGGACGTGGCCGAGCTGCTGGAGGTGAGGGAACGATGACGGGACCCACTGTTGCCGTGTGGAAGTTCGCCTCCTGCGACGGCTGTCAGCTCACGATCTTGGACTGCGAGGACGAACTGCTGGCGATCGCCGCCGCGCTCGACTTCCGGATGTTCCTCGAAGCCGGTCCCGAGGAGATGCTCGACCACTTCGACATCTCGCTCGTCGAGGGCTCAATCACCACCGCCCACGACGCCGAACGTATCCGCGACGTGCGCGCCCGGTCGGGCATCGTCGTCACGATCGGCGCCTGCGCGACGGCCGGTGGCATCCAGGCCCTGCGCAACACCGCCGACGTCGAGGAGTACACGCGCGTCGTCTACGCCCGGCCCGACTGGATCTCGACTCTTGCCACCAGCACCCCCATCGCAGACCACATCAAGGTCGACTACGAACTGCACGGCTGCCCGATCAGCAAGCAGGAGCTCATCGGCACCATCACCGCACTGCTCGCCGGCCGCAGAACACCGGTCACCCGCCACAGTGTGTGCGTCGAGTGCAAGCAGGCCGGCACCGCATGCCTGCTGGTCTCGGAAGGCACTGCCTGCCTGGGGCCGGTCACGCACGCCGGTTGTGGCGCGTTGTGCCCGTCCATCCACCGCGGCTGCTTCGGCTGCTTCGGGCCTTCCGAGTCGGCCAACGTCGCCGGTCTCCGTCAGGTCCTGCACGCGGGCGGCATCCCTGATGACGACGTCCTGCGTTCGTTGCGCACGTTCACGGTGACGAAGTTCGACACAGGAGCCCACCCATGACCCATGACCATCGCTCCCGTCGATTCAACGTGGAAGCGCTCACCCGTGTCGAGGGCGAGGGCGGCCTCATCGTCGAGGTGCGCGACGGCGAGGTGGCCGACGTGCGCCTGCGCATCTTCGAACCGCCGCGGTTCTTCGAGGGCTTCCTGCGCGGTCGCGCCTACAGCGAACCGCCCGACATCACCGCCCGCATCTGCGGGATCTGCCCCGTTGCCTATCAGATGAGTTCCTGTCAGGCCATCGAGTCGGCGCTGGGAGTGACCATCGATGAGCCGCTGCGCGACCTTCGGCACCTGCTTTACTGCGGCGAGTGGATCGAGAGCCACATTCTCCACATCCACCTCCTCCACGCGCCGGACTTCCTGGGGTATCCGAGCGGCATCGCGATGGCGGCAGACCACCGGTTCGAGGTGGAGCGCGGCCTGCAACTGAAGAAGCTCGGTAATCGCATCGTCGAAGTGGTGGGCGGCCGCGCAGTGCACCCGGTGAACGTGAAGATCGGCGGCTTCTACAGCACACCGACGGCGGTCACGATGGCGGCGCTCGCCGACGAACTGCGGCCCGCGGTCGAGTCAGCCATGGACATCGCCCGCTGGGTGGCGACGTTCCCCTACCCCGACCACGAACTGCCCGACGGCACCGCGCTGGTGGCCCTGCGTCACCCGACCGAGTACCCGATGCTCGGCGAGCGGTTGGTCAGCACCACTGGGCTCGACATTGCAGTGGATGAGTACCTCGACCATTTCGCCGAGGTCCACGTCGAGCACTCGACCGCGCTCCACGGGCACATGCTCGCCGGCGGCGACTACCTCGTCGGCCCGCTCGCCCGCTTCGCACTCAACGCCGACCACCTCGCGCCACGCGCAGCGGCGCTGGCTGTCGAGCTGGGGCTGACGCCGGCTGAACGCAACCCGTTCCGCAGCATCCTGGTGCGCGCGATCGAGACGGTCCACGCGTGCGAGGTGGCGCTCGACATCGCCGAGCGATACACGCCCCCGGCTCGGCCGGCCGTGCCGGTGCAGCCGAGAGCAAGCAGCGGTTGCGGCTGGACCGAGGCACCCCGCGGGCTGCTGTTCCACCGCTACGAGATTGACGCCGATGGCCTCGTGGCTGATGTCCGGATCGTGCCACCCACCTCCCAGAACCAGCCCGTCATCGAGCACGACCTCATCCACCTCATCGGGAACTCGCTGCACCTCGACGATGCTGCACTGGAACACATCTGCGAGCAGGCCGTCCGCAACTACGACCCGTGCATCTCCTGCGCCACCCACTTCCTCGACCTGCGGGTGGTGCGCTCGTGAGCCCTCCGGTCACGGTGATCGGCATCGGTAACCCGTATCGACGTGACGACGGTGCCGCGGCATGTGTCCTCGCCCGTCTCGCCCCGCTCGTCGACCCCGCACAGGTTCGCCTGGTCGAGCTCGACGGCGAGCCGGTGCGACTCATCCAATCGTGGGATGGTTCGCAGTCGGTGTGGCTCGTCGACGCAGTTCGCTCCGGACGTGAGGCCGGGTCGTTCCATGAGATTGCCGCCGACCGTCTGGCCGACATCGACGACCGGGGTGTGCGGCTCGGCGGTGGACACCTGCTGGGCCTGGGAGACGCAGTCGACCTCGCCCGTGCGCTCGATCTGCTGCCGGCCGCGATGCGCGTGCTGGGCATCGAAGGTGCCGACTTCGCGGATGGCGTCGGGCTCAGCGCCCCGGTCGACGCGGGCTGTACCGCAGCAGCAGCCCACCTCGCCACCGAGATTGCGCGCGAGCTGGCCGCGCTCGGCTAGCAGATCCGAGGGAGCAGTTCACCGAGGGGCAGGTCGATGACGCGGGTGCCGCCGATCGCGGTGAGACCCACGACCATTCCCCGGTGGTCATCGACGACCCGGCCGATGACCACGGCACCCTCGCCGCCGGCGCAGGCGCGCAGGGCGGTCAACGCCGCTGCAGCGTCAGCTGCGGGCACGAACGCGATCACCCGTCCTTCGTTCGCGACCTGCAGTGGGTCCAGCCCCAGCAGCGAACAAGCACTGCGGACCGCTGCGGACACCGGCACCGTTGCCTCCTCGATCAGGACGCCCACCGACGCGGCGCCAGCGATCTCGTTCAGCACCGCGGCGACACCGCCGCGGGTGGGATCGCGCAGTACGTGCACGTCGATTCCGGCATCGAACAGCGCGGCTACCAGCCCGTGCACGGGGGCGGAATCGCTGACGACCGGTGAGCCGAACTCGAGCCCGTTGCGGACGCTCATCACCGCGACGCCGTGTTGCCCGATGGGACCTGACACGATGATCGCGTCACCGACCGTGGCGCGCTCGGGCCGCACATCGACGCTGGCGCGGACGAGCCCGATGCCGGTGGTGGTGATGAATACTCCGTCGCCTCGACCTCGTTCGACGACCTTGGTATCGCCGGCGACGATGGCGACCCCTGCGGCCGTGGCGGCGGTGCCCATCGAGTGGGCGATCCGGGCGAGCGTCTCGACCGGCATGCCTTCCTCGATGACGAAGGCGGCAGCGAGGTGGAGCGGCACCGCGCCCGAGCAGGCGAGATCGTTCACGGTGCCGTGCACCGCCAACGAACCGATGTCGCCGCCGGGGAAGAACAATGGGTTGACGACGAACGAGTCGGTGGTGAAGGCCAGCCGCTCTGCGCCCACCGTCACCACGGTCGAGTCGGCCAGCTGACCGAGCAACGGATTGCCGAGCGCCGGCAGGAACACCTCGGCGAGCAGTTCGGCCGTCAGCCGCCCGCCGCCGCCGTGCCCGAGCACCACCTCGGTACGCCGGCCAACGGGAACCGGGCATGACCACGTCGCAGGATCGATCGGCTCGCTCATTGTCGCATCGTCACTCGTCGATGTGTGTAGTACGCAGCGCACGTGCCCTCGTCGGACACCATCGTGGCGCCGAGCGGTGTGCGCGGTGTGCACTCCTTGCCGAACGCCGCGCACTCGGCCGGTGTGATCCGACCCTGCAGTACGTCGCCGGCGCGGCACAGCGGAGATTCCGCCGAGGTGATCTCGGCGAGGTCGAAACGCGCCTCGGCGTCGAAGGCGCGGTAGGCGTCGCGAAGCCGCCACCCGCTCGCAGGGATCACTCCGATGCCCCGCCAGGCTCGGTCGCACACTTCGAACACTTCCGCAATGGCTGCTCTCGCGGCGGCGTTGCCATGCTGCGTGACCACCCGCGTGTAGGCGTTCTCCACCTGCGCGCGGCCAGATTCGAGTTGCGCGACGGCGCGGCGGACCCCGTCGAGGAGATCGACCGGCTCGAAGCCCGTGACCACGATGGGAACCCGGTACCTATCGACGATTGGCTGGTACTCGTCGTAACCCATCACCGTGCACACGTGGCCCGCTGCGAGGAAGGCCTGTACCCGGCAGTCGGGCGCGTCGAGGATGGCTCTTATTGCAGGTGGAACCAGCACGTGCGACACGAGGACGGAGAAGTTGGTGAGGCCGAGCCGGGCGGCCTGTTGCACGGCCAAGACGTTGGCCGGTGCCGTGGTCTCGAACCCGATGGCGAGGAACACGACCTCACGATCAGGGCGTTGCGTCGCGAGCGTGACCGCGTCGAGCGGTGAATGCGCGACGCGCACGTCGCCGCCTTGGCTGCGGACCCCGAACAGGTCGCCGCTCGAACCGGGCACGCGCAGCATGTCGCCGAAGGAACACAAGGTCACTTCCGGTCGGGCGGCGATGGCGAGCGCGCGGTCGATTGTCTCCAGCGGGGTGACGCACACCGGGCAGCCAGGGCCATGGAGCAGTTCGATTTCGTCGGGCAGCAACTGGTCGATGCCGTGGCGGATGATGGAATGCGTCTGCCCGCCACACACCTCCATCAGTGCCCAGCGTTGCGTGGTGATGCGACGGATCTCGTCGAGCAGCCGACGCGCCCGCACGGGATCCGCGTACTCGTCGAGATGCTTCACGAGTCACCCGCCGCTTCGCCGCCCAGTTCGTCGTAGAGGCGCAACGTCTCTGCCGCTGCGGCTTCGTCCAGCCGTTGGATGGCGACGCCTGCGTGGGCGATCACGTAGTCGCCGGGCTGCACGTCGGGCACGAAGGTGAGAACGATCTCCATCGTGGTGCCGTCGAAGTCGATGAGACCCACCGGTTGTCCGTGCTGCTCGGTGATCTCGATCACTCGACCGGGGATGGCGAGGCACATCGTCAATTCCTCCTTGCTGCAACGAGCGCTTGGCCAAGCGCGAGGCCACCGTCGTTGGTGGGGACCAACCGGTGCTGCAGTACCTCGAAGTCTGCCCCGCGGAGCGCGTCGACGCATCCCTCGACCAGCAGCGTGTTCTGGAACACCCCGCCGGTGAGCCCGACAGCGTGCAGGCCGTATGCCTTGCGCAGCCGCCCCGCCTCGCTCACGACCAGGGCGATGACAGCCCGGTGGAAGCGCATCGCAATCGCCCCGGTTGGTTCGCCCGCAAGCACCTCGGCGCAGACCGCCGAGATGACGGGCGCCGCATCGAAGGCGGCCTCGGGGTCGGTGCGCCCGAACGCGTACGAGCCGTCGGCGTTGGCGTCGGCCGCCGCCTCCAGCTCGATCGCGGCCTGCGCCTCGTAATCGACCGAGTGGCGGATACCGGTGAGCGATGCCACTGCATCGAACAGCCGACCCATGCTCGAGGTGGGCACGCTGAACGAGCCACCGGTGAACTGCCGGCGGAGCAGTCGCTGTTCGTCGTCGGGGGTGTCGCGAACGGCCGGGAGCCGTTCGTCCCACTCCAGCCCCGCCGCCCACAGGTGTGCCAGCGCGCTTCTGCGCGGGTGTTCCACCGCAGCATCGCCACCGGCAAGGAGAACGGGTCGCAGATGCGCGGCTCGCACCACACCCGCCGCGGAGCCCACCAGCACCTCGCCGCCCCAGATGGTCGCGTCGGGCCCGTACCCGGTTCCGTCGAACGCGAACCCGATGACGGGCCCGGGGTGGCCGTGCTCGGCCAACAGTGCGGCAACGTGTGCATGATGGTGCTGCACCGCAACAACCTCGACGCCCCATTCGGCGGCGAGTTCGCGGCCCAGCCGCGCCGACAGGTACCCCGGGTGCGAGTCGACCGCGATGATCGCCGGTGTCACTCGTACCAGATGCAGCATCTGCTGTGCTGCGTGGCGCGCCGCGCGGTAGGTCGCGAGCTGGCCATGGTCGCCGAGGTGTTGCGACAGCCAGGCGCTGTTGCCGTCGGCCACGCACACCGCACCCTTCAGGTCGCCGCCCATCGCGAGCACTGGCGCAACGCCATTCGGTGCTGCCCGGCCGAACTGCACCGGCAGGGGAGTGAAGCCGCGGGCGCGCCGTAGCGGCACGATGGCGGAGCCGACGGCGCGCACCACGCTGTCGTCGCACGGGGTGTGGATGGGACGATCGTGCATCAGCCACGCGTCGGCCAAACCGGCCAACCGGGCGAGTGCGTCGACATCGTCGTTGGCGATCGGCTCGTCGGCCACGTTGCCGGAGGTGCACACGATGACCGCCGTCGACAGGCCGTCGAGCAGCAGGTGATGCAGCGGAGCGCTGGGCAGCATCACGCCGACGTCGGCGGCTCCCGGCGCAACGTGCTCGGCCCAGGCGACCGAAGCGACCGAAGAGCCGGCAGGGTGCCGCCGGAGCAGCACGATCGGGCGCTGCAGGGATGTGAGGGCGGCATGCTCGAGCGGTGAGACCGCCGCGGCCTCAGCTGCCGTGGCCGGACGGGCGACCATGACGGCGAACGGCTTCGCGCCGCGGCGCTTGCGCGTGCGAAGCGAGGTGACCGCGTCAGCATTCGTGGCGTCGCATACCAGGTGGTAACCGCCGAGGCTCTTGATCGCAACAACCGCACCCTCGGCGATGAGTCGTTGCGCGGCAACCAATGCAGCGTCGCGGCGGTGCATGACGGTTCCGCCTGCATCCACGAGCGCGAGGTGTGGCCCGCAGACAGGACAGGCGAGCGGTTGCGCGTGGTAGCGGCGATCGGCTGGGTCCTCGTACTCCGTGCGGCACGCCGGGCACAGCGGAAACCCGGCCATGGTGGTGTTCGGCCGGTCGTAGGGGAGCGACGTGGTGATGGTGAATCGCGGCCCGCACGCGGTGCACGTCACGAACGGGTAGCGGTACCGCCGGTCGCCAGCGTCGCGCATCTCGGCCAGGCACAGATCGCACACTGCGACGTCGGGCGGGAGCGACGTGATCGAGGCGGCGTCGCAGTGGATGGACGCAATGATGTGGAAGCCGTGGACCGGGTCGCGGGCCGGGTCGTGGACCGGGGCGTGGCTCGGCTGTTGGCCGACCTCCAATGAATGCACCTGTGCGAGTACCGGGGCGTCGGCCGTCAACCGGCGCTGGAACTCGTCGAGCACCTCAGCGGTACCGGCGGCATCGATGAGCACGCCGTCGGGGTCGTTGCACACCGTGCCGTCGAGCCCCAACGAATTAGCGAGGTGGTGCACGAACGGCCGGAAACCGACACCCTGCACGACCCCGCGCACGCGGATCAGCCGACGTGTCGCCAGTGTCGTCTGCGGAGCCGACCCCATGACGCTCACCCTAACCATGCAGGCCGATCAGTTGCCCGCGTTGGGTCGCGGCCCCGGTATGCCTCGGGCTCAGTTGGTGGGCAATGCGTTACCAATCGAACTCGACGTGGGCGGTTCAGTTGAACCGGAGTGGGGCCCCGCGTGGAGGTTGGGAGGTCAGGGCTGCACGTGACGTGTTGGTCGATGGATGGCTTACCTGGGCCGGCAACTGGGGCGGCTTCCGGCACGGGCCGCGAGTGCGCAGAACCACATCGATGTGAGCAGCCCGGCCACCATCGTCGAGGCGGTGAGCGCCATCAGTGCGTCGCCGGTGGCGACCAGCGGCAGACACGGCGGCACCACCGTGGCGACTGCGCCGATCATGGCGACAGCAGGTATGCGCAGCGACCGGCTGAACCCGATCAGGAACAGTCCGATCGTCATCGCAACGATCGGCATCACCCAGTCCTGCGCGCCGAGCGCTCCGGCGGCGGCTGGCAACACGATGCTGGCGACGATCTGCACGATCGTCAGGCGTGTGACGGGCTGAAGGAAGCGGCGGCCCTGCGCAGTGCGGAAGGCGTCCCGCGCCTTCGGGCCGGGTGTGGCCCGGAATGCCATTCGAACGGCGGCGGCGCCGGCGATGGCAACGATGATGGGCACCTCTGGTACACCCGCCGCCAGCGTGAACCGCAGCGCCCACAGCAGTGCGAACACCGCCTGGAACAGCGTGGCGTTGCGGCGCAATAGCTGCACCATTGTGTGCTCCGGGGTGTGCTCCGGGGTGGGTTCCGGTGTTTCGAGGGTGATCACTTCGACACCTCCGGCTGCGCCTTCCACCACGCCGCAGTGGCGGCTGCGCCCACGGCCAACGGCGTGGCCGCCAGGCCGAACATCTGCTCGGTGAGCGTGCTGTCGGTGATCCACGGGTCCGAGAACTGGTACCAGGTCTCTCGCATCGCCTTCATCATCGGGCTGAACACGCCCATCGCAGTGAGGATCACCTTCGGCACGGCGCTGACGCCGGCGTTGGTTCCCGCCGCCTTGGCGAAGGCCTCGATCGTCTGGCGTTGAGTGCCGGCGGGCGCATTTGGTACGTGCCATGCCGTGCCCCACGCCCGTTCGTCGGCAGCGATGGTGACCAACGTGCGCACCACGTCCGGCATGTAGCTGATGCTGTGCGGCACGTCGAGCGCGCCCAACAGTTGGGCATTCTTGCCAGCGAGCACCTTCGGCCACACGCGCTCGCCCAGGGCCGCGCCCCGCACCTCGGGGCCATAGAAGTCGCTGGCGCGGGCGAAGGTGGCGCGCAGCCGACCGGTGGCGTGAGCGTCCAGCAGGTCCTTCTCCATGCGGGCTCGCACCGCACCCTTCGGGCCCTTGGCGTTGGTGGCATCGCCCTCCCTCATCGGCATCGTCGAGCCGGGACCGAAGGCGTACAGGTTGTCCATCATCACCAAGACCGCGCCCGTGCGCTCGGCGGCGGTCATCATCGCCACGTGCATCGGCGGCCACGCCGTGTCCCACTGGTGGTACGGAGGGTTGGCGCAGTTGTAGATGGCCTCAGCGCCGGTTGCGGCTGCTACCAGTGCCTTGGCGTCGGCGGCGTCGGCCTTCACTTTGGTGACGAGGGCGTGGTCGGGGCCCGAGCCGCTGCGGGTGACGACGGTGACCGGGGTGCCGCGCTCTGCGAGCAGCGCCGCGATTCCTGCACCGACGGGACCGGCTCCGATGACGACGTGGTGGTTCATTCTTCCCTCCAAGCTGAGCGGTGCTCGCCTCTGCGAGCACTGCTCTCACTATGCCGACCCTGTGAACGAAATGCAAGAGCAGCGCTCTCGTTTCGGCGTGACACTCGCTACACTCCCCGTCTTGGCCGGCATTCGAGAGCGAGCGCGCGCAGAAACCACCGCCGAGATCGTGCGCCTCGCGCGTGTCCAGGTGGAGCACGATGGAGCGACCAGTCTCTCGCTGCGGGCAATCGCCCGAGATCTGGGAATGGTGAGCTCGGCCATCTATCGCTACTTCGCCAGCCGCGACGAGTTGCTCACCCGGCTGATCGTCGACTCGTACGACCGGCTCGGAGCGGCCGTCGAAGCAGCCGATGCCCGAGTGCGCAGCGGCGACCTCCGCGGCCGCTGGCGAGCGGAAGCGAATTCGCTACGCCGTTGGGCAATGGAGAACCCGTCCGAGTACGCATTGCTGTTCGGCACACCGGTGCCGGGGTATGCAGCGCCGCCCGACACCATCGGGCCTGCCAGTCGCTACACGACAGTGTTGATGCGATTGCTGGTGGACATCGAGGCGGCCAATGGGGAGGTGGCCGGCGTCGTGCCGGTGGCACTTCGGCGAGACTTCGCCCGCCTGCGTGTGTCCTTTCCGGTACCCAGGAGCGATGTGTTGCTGATGAACGGCCTCAACTCTTGGGCAGGGATGATGGGAGCGATCTCGCTGGAACTGTTCGGCCACCTGCACAACGTCATCGACACGCCCGGTGCACTGTTCGATGCCCTCGTCGGGCAGTACGCCGACCTACTCGCCCCGGAAGCGGCACCGTGACTCAGCGGCGGGCGCACCGCTGAGGTGTCGAACGGCTCTGTCGGCAGCAGAGCAGCCGGCGCACACTGCACGCTTCGCACCAACGGCCGCACTGGCACGTTCGATGCGTCGTGGTTGCCGAACGATGCCAATGGGTATACGGGCAGCATGGATTCCCTCTGGCTTTCGCTCGCCCCTCGTGTCAGGTTTGCAACGAGTAGATCCATGCCCACGAAGGCCGACGTGGTCGTGATCGGCGCAGGAATGGCGGGTATGTGCACGGCAATGCTGTGCCTCGATGAAGGAGCGTCAGTTGTAGTCCTGGACGCAAGGCAGGTTGCCGCACGCACCACCGGGCACAGCACGGCCAAGCTGACCGCATTGCACGGCTTGACCTACGGTTCGCTCGCGCGAGGTAAAGGTGCGCAAGATGCTGGGAGATACGCGGCCGCGAACGTCGAGGCGATGCGGCGAGTCCGCGAATTGGTCAGCAGGTTCGACATCACGTGTGGCCTGACGGACGCAACCGCATACACGTGCGCGGGAACTCCGGAAGGAATACCGGCGTTGGAAGCGGAGGCCGCAGCCGCGCGCGCCGCGGGACTGCCGGTCGAGTTCGTCACCTCGACCGAGCTTCCGTTGCACGTCGAGCAGGCGATTGCGTTGCCGATGCAGGCACAGTTGGATCCGCTCGCGTTCTGTAGAGGCCTGGCGGAGCAGATGACACAACGGGGCGCGCACATCATCGAGGACGCGCGCGTGACGGCCGTGGACGAGGATCGTGGCGGTTGCACGGTCAGTGGCGACGGGTTCAAGATCAGCTGTGATGTAGCGGTGATCACCACGCACCTGCCGATCGTCGATCCCAGCCTGCTGGCGGCGCGTGTTCGCCCTGAGCGCTCGTACGTGGTGGCCGGGCCGACGCACGCCGCTATGCCCGAGGGCATGTACATCTCCCACGATGCCGGATGGTCGATTCGTGCGGCCCACACCTCTGCCGGCCCGATGCTCTTGGTGGGAGGGGAAGGGCACCCCATGACAGATCACGTCGAGGGCACGGAGCACTACGCAAGGCTCAGCGAATTCGCACGCGACGAACTGGGTGTCGACGTGCAGTATCGGTGGTCCGCGTTCGATTACACGACGAGCGACGGCGTTCCGTTCATCGGTCGTCTCGCGCTTTCGAGCGAACGGCGTTATGTCGCAACGGGGTTTCACAAGTGGGGGATGACGACCAGCATGGTCTCGGCGATGATCATCAGCGATCGCATTGCCGGACGCTACAACCCGTACTCCGCCACCTTCGATTCGACCAGGATCCTGCCGACCCTCAGCTGCGACTTCGTGCGCAATAGCGCCAAGGTGGTTTCGCGGTTCGTCGGCGACCGCATCGCTGTGCGCCTCAGGGCTGACAGCGACGACTCGTTGAGTGCGGGCGAGGGCCAGGTCGTTCGTCGGAATGGAGAAACAGTCGCGCTCGCCCGAGACCTCGATGGAAACCTGCACCAGTTGAAGGCCACGTGTACGCACCTCGGCTGCATCGTGGGTTTCAACCAGGCCGAGCAGACATGGGATTGCCCGTGCCACGGGTCGCGGTTTTCATTGGACGGCTCGGTTCTGGACGGCCCCGCGACCGCGGCGCTCATGCCGCTCGACGCCGAGTAGATGGCCCGACCGAAAGAGACCGCCGACGGGTGTGTCAGGTCGCGGGGAAGTACCGATGGCCAGGTAACCGCCGGTAGCGAACAGGTCGTCGCCAACGGCGATGGTCTCGTCGAGCATCAGCGTCTCGGTCTGGGTTGCGGTTCCCAGCGTGTCGACCGTGTTCGAGCAGGTCCGTTCGTTCACCGTCGTGCCGTCCACCGCGTCGACCCACCACTTCGTCACCTGTCTGACCGGTTGGTCAGCGACGCTGCCGTAACCCGCCATGCCGGCGACGCGCTGCTCCCACTTCTGGCTCGGCCGCCCCTTGCTGTCCGCCGCGTCGGGGGCGACCAGTGTCGCAACATCGTCGTACAGGCGGACGAAGGGTCGCTCATCGGCGGCGAGTTCGGGCGCGAGCGTGAGCGTGAAGAAGATGTCGTGGCCGGCGACGAGAACGAACGGATCGTTCCCCGGCCCCACGCACCCGAGCATGCTGTCCAGTCGCTCGCCACGCTCGAACTGCGCGGTCGGGTAGATCGCGCTGCCCTGCAGGAGCCAGTCGTGGGTGCTTCCGTCTGGGTAGGTCACCTGGTTGCGCCGGCACCTCCCGGTGCGGTCTGCCCAGGTGTCGATCATCGCTGAGTTGAACATGGCGTTGTTGTCGATCGGCGTGGCGCAGTCGAGTTGCGCGTCCCACCGGCTCAGCGACGGACGGCCACGATCGCGCGGCCATCGAACGGAGGACCGCGTTCGCCACCACATCCTCGGCATGAGATGGACCGACGAGCGTGGTCGCAAAGCGGATCAGCTCGTCGGCGTGCTTCTCATACAGTTCCTCGTCGCGGACATCCACCAACCGTACGATGCCGCACCGCACCACAAACCGCCACCCAAGTCGGAATCGGTTCTCGAGCGCCCGGTAGGCGGTGTTTCAGAACTCGCGGTGCCGGGTAGATCTGGCGCTGGGGTAGCGTTCGGCCGCCCTCCCGAGGAGGCAACCATGACCAGTATCCGCCGCCAGATCTCCATTGCGTGTGGCCCAGAAGAGGTGTTCGGGGTCCTTGCCGACGTCGAACGGCTCGCTGAGTTCTCGCACATGACCGTCAGGGCCAGCGGTCCCGGCCGGCCGCTGGCGGTCGGCGATCACTTCGAGCAGGTCGTCAAGGTGCTGCACATCGAGCTCGAGACCGAATGGGAGGTCACCGAGGTCGTTCCCGGCGAAACCATTCGAGTCGAAGGGCGATCCAAGGCCAACGGATCGGCCAGTCTCACCCAGCACATCGCTGCTGAAGGCGATGGATCGTTGGTCACCTTCGAGATCGAGTACGACCCGCCGTTCGGCATCCTGGGGGACATCGCCGACAAGGCAGTCTTCGAGCAACGTCACGAGCAGGACGCGGAACAGATCCTGGCCGGCCTGAAGACGCTGTGCGAAGGTACCGCAGCACGGTGATCGGCCGCCTCGACGCGCTCTATCGCCGCACGGGAGCGAACCTGCCCCACGGCGATCCGCTCCCCTCGCACGGTGCGCAGATGGAGGGCTACTTCTGGCGAGTCACAGATGTTGCGTCGTCACGCGTGATCGTGGTGCTCTGCGGCGTCAACCGTCATCCCGACGGCGACTGGGCCACGGTCGCGATCGCCGCTGAACCTGGCGGCTTCATCCGCTCAGCGGTGCTTCCAAGGGCACAATCGCGGCGCGATGAATTCCTCGTCACCGCTGGCGATGGAGCCTTTCGGGCGACGGCCACCGAGGTGCACCTCGACCTCGGCGACGGCGCCGTGGTCGATCTCTCGCTCGATGCCGTGGTTGGGTGGCCGCACGCGTTGGGCGGCGGCGGCATCTTCTCAGCCGTACCGTTTCTGGGTCAGTACTGGCATCCGCACGTACTGGGCGGTGCCGTGTCGGGCTCAGCGCAGCTCGGCAACGACCAGTGGTCCTTCAATTGCGCTGCCATCTACGCGGAGAAGAACTGGGGCGCCGGGTTCCCGGAAAGTTGGTGGTGGGGGCAGGCGCAAGGGTTCGAACGCCCTGATGTGTGTGTTGCGTTCGGTGGCGGCCGGCTGACTGCTGGACCGTTGGCGCTCACCGTCGGGGGCGCAGTCGTGCGGGTGGGCGACGAAGTCGTCCGCTTCGCACCGCCGTTCTCGCGCATTCGCAGTTCGACCGACGGAACCCGGTGGGAGGTCAGAGCGCGCGGTCAGGGCTGCACGCTTCGCGTCGTCGGCGTCGGTGCCGGCAATCCTCACGTGCTGCCCGTCCCGCTGCCGGCGGAACGGCGCAACATCGACACCGACTTCGAGTTCCTCGCAGCGGACATGACCCTCGAACTGACGGGTGCTGTCCGCTATTCGGGCGAGTCCCACTTGGCAGGCCTCGAGACTGGCCATCGCATTCCGACGTGAGCCGGTGCCCCAGGCGGCGGCACTGTCCGCGGTCAAGTAAGGTGCCGCGCGACGACGGGAGCATGGGTGTACACGAGAGCTCAGCGAACACACCGGACCGGAAGCGTCCAGCAGCAAGAGCGCGAGGA
>Ga0105047_10008479_pt1 | contig 17110 bp, 12 predicted proteins | sample MAT04_FD_78384 | JGI IMG/M metagenome (GOLD analysis project Ga0105047, IMG submission 78384) | Freshwater microbial communities from Lake Fryxell liftoff mats and glacier meltwater in Antarctica - MAT-04 (megahit assembly) | ecosystem: Environmental > Aquatic > Freshwater > Ice > Liftoff...
CACAAACCCAAGTTTTTTGGTTGTCAGATTCGCAGCTTTTCATCTCTGCATCAACAAGCCATTTTTGTATCTCAGCATAAGCGACAGCAGGAGGCTTTAAGGTTTTACCATCCCTTTCCACCATACCCATCACGTAATTGTCCCAGGCATACCAATAAAGCCGCTGTACGCCTGTAGCCCACGATAAAATATATGAGCGGGCTACATAGCTCGAGGCTTCATTTAGATCCAGAGCCTCAGTTTCTTCAGAAAAACCAACTTCGGTGGGATCTACCGACCCAGACGAATCAGTAATTACCCAACCAGTTTCTGTGTTCCATAGGGGTTTATTACTAGCATTATATTTGGAGAGAATATTTTGCACTTTACTGACCGTTTTCAGCATAGCTTCTGGTGGATTAGGAGTCACATAAAAATGGTAGCCAATTACATCAGCGTAATCTCCACCACCTCTCCGCAGGTAATCTTCTAGCCAAGGTAATCCGTCTCCACCACCGGTAGCAGACGGAGAAACCACAAGGATGGAAGGATCAATCCCTTTAAGAATCTTGTATGTTTCCTGAGCTAGAGAAACCATTTGTTCTGTTGTACCAGAATAGAATCGAACTAAGTTAGGTTCGTTCCAAATCTCGTAGTAATGAACACGACCTTTGTATCGGGTAGCCACTTGACGAACGTAAGCACGCCAGTCCTCAACATTCTGAGGTGCTGAAGCATTTCCCATCTGATAAGCAGAAGGCTCATTTGGGCGGGACGCTGCCCAAGTTGGTGACAAAGCAAGAGGCACAATAACCTCTACATTGTGGCGTCTAGCCAGATCAATACAGTCATCTAAAAGATGAAAGTCCCATTTCCCTTGCTCGGCTTCAAGATTTGGCCAAGCAACCCGAGCATCCCATAGTCGCCAAGTATCAAAGCCAACTTTCGGCCAAGTTGTTGCTGTGGTAGCACGATGAATGTGCATGCCAAACAGACTTTTAGGAATAGGAATAGAAGGGGGTTCTAAATCAATAACCCGACTGGAAATTGGAATAACCGCCAGAATGACAACAGCACAAAAACCAATAGCTAGAAGTACGACGAGTTGGATTACTCTCTTCATGCTTTTAGAGCCTCCCTGTTGGATTTTTCCTTTCATTTGAATTCTCATCCTCAAGAGTGATTAAGTCAATACGATCAAGCAAAACCTCTAAAACATTTATCTCTGGTACATACTCAGTGTCAAATCCAAGACTAAAATTTAAACTTTAAGTAGTTAAGGTAAGTAAAGATTTTTATTTCGGGTGTTAAAATACTGGAAATTTCTTAAAAGTACAATACAATTATTTACCCACTCTCATATTAATCAGCTCACTCTAATTAATTGCTAAAATTGTTCTAAGCTGGAAAGTTTGTAAAAAATTTAACAATCCCAGTCTTAAAGTTTTCAATCATTGCTTGTAGCGTGTAACGTCCAGATGAACATGTAGCTCCCTGTTGCAGCCTAGAAAGAAGCTCATCGTCTATTAAAAGATTAGTGACTACAGCAGCATATGCGCCAGAGTTATTCTCAGTGATAAAGCCATTAACTCCATCTTCCAAATATTCTATTTCTGGACTATGTGTAGAAATATCAGTAGTTACAATAGGTAATGAAGCTGCAAATGCATCTAAAATGGCGAGACCCACTAAACCGGGCATGAGAAAAACTTGAGCGATTCTGAAATAAATGGCCTTTTCAATTCCAAACTTGGATCCAAGATAGTGAACCCACGACAATTGTTCTGATACCTCTTTCACAAAGGGACTATCTGGCCCGCTACCAATAATTATTAACTCAAAATCTAATATTTTCTTCTTAACAAGTTTTGCCGCCTCAATTAAGAATTCCAAGCGTTTTTCACTATATAACCCACCACAGAATAAGCCAATTGGCGCATCGTCTTTAATTCCTAGCCGTTGCCTCTCAGCTTGCAAAGTTTTTTCATCAATCCTTAATAAAGAACCTTGAAATTCCTGGGTACTAACACTGTTTTGAACTATTGTCACTTCTCGTGCCGGAACATCCTGAGCAATAAGATACTCAGCGGTTCCTTGTGTATAGGCAAACCACCAGTCTACCCTGCTTAAAGTTTTTTTCTTAAACCATTCAGATATACCCTTCTCCTTCGCTTGTCTATTTCGTCCATGTCCCCAAAAAGCAATTTTTTTCAGCTTTAAGCTTGATGCAATTAAAAGAAAGTAGTTGATAATATGCTTATTTGCAAGCTCCACAATAACTAGATCCGAATTTAATATCTCACCTAACAAAGGCTGAAATAGAAGCTTATCGTTAAAAAACCAATACGCAGGAACTTTTACACCGTATTTAGAACCTAGATCTACATTATCTAACTTTAGTGACTCAGTTTTACTAGGAGCACTATAGGCAATTTTTAGTTCGATTCCCTCTTGGCCTAATGCATGGCAAAGTCCTTCAAAGAAAGGAACTCTGTATTGTTTACAAACGGCTTGAATGATAACAACTTTTTTCACAGATGACATTCCTTCAATTATGATTGTGACAGTTAAAAATTACAGACCGCCAGAGGATGTTTTAAGAGTCCCTGAGCGGATGTTTCACTACCCTAACTACCGAGAAATTGCTACGAGAGAATAAGGGTTTTGGGATTTACGATCCCGCCCCTGAGTCTCACTTAAGGCTCAAACCGACCCTTTTAAAACACCCTCTCAGGCCATATTGATTCGGTCATCTTTCTCTCGCTGATTAGAACTGTTACTATTTTGTAAAATCTCATCATAAATAAGCTCTAATTTTGTTGTCTGCTTACGAATATCAAAGATTTCACAAACATAGTCTCGACCTTGCTTCCCCATGCGTTCTCCCAATGCTCGATCTGCAAGAAGAGCATCTAGTTTTTCACTCAGAGAGTTAACATCTTTCTCTGGGATTAAAAATCCAGTCTCTCCATCTAAAACTGCTTCTGGGATGCCTCCATGCCAGGTAGCGACAATAGGAATACCACAAGCTGATGCTTCATTAAAAACAATTCCTAATGCTTCACTGTCTCCATCTTTTGCAGTCTGACTAGGCAAAGCAAATATTTCAGCTTGCCGCATTAACTCCAAAACTTTTTTGTGAGGCTGGGCGCCAAGAAAGCGAACTCGATCCTTAATACCAAGTCTTTCTACCAAAGAATAAAGTTCGGCAGTCATGGTCCCATTTCCTACTTGAACTAAAGATACACTCGGATATTTTTTTGCAATTTTCGAAAACGCTTTGAGAAGTACATCTAATCCCTTTTTTCCCGTGTGCCTAGCCACACAAAATATATAGCGTTCATCAGGTGGAGTATACCTAGGAACAAATTTTGCTGTATCTACGCCAATGTAGTGTTGGATAATCTTATCCTTGGGATAACCACGTTCGATCAACTTCTTTTCCAGATACTTAGAAACAGCAATGAATCTTGCAGCTTGTTCCTTTAATACATGCTCTTTGAGCAAAAACTGATACACAGAAGGTTTCCTCTTTCGCCATAGCTCCGCGTAGGATATCGTCGCATCAAAGCCGTGATACGTCACAATCAAAGGAATATTTAACTGCTTGGCCAATGCCATAGCATAAATACCATCCGGCCCAAAATGTGCATGGATTAAGTTTAGTTGAGATAAAGCTTTAGATCTACCCCAAAGAAGTGGTGAACCGGTTAGAGAGAAGAGAGTTTGTTTGAGCCTAAAAACATCTCTATCTTGAATTGCAATTCTTTTCGAGTTAAGCTCGCCTCCCTGAGATCGCATCAAAAAGGTTGGTTCATAACGAACTAAATTTGATACCTGTTCTGTAATAAATGCTTGGGAAGCAAGAGGAAAAACAGTACAGTAAATACCTAGTTGATTCATACATCTACCTCGTCAAATGTGGGACGGTTCATTATAGTTGTCAGAGCAATTAAGAAGAAAAGTTGTGCTTGAAGTGGAACACCTTCACTAAAAGGCTCAAAGAATAGGTTTCCTAGTGTGGCAATTAAGGATGAAAATATGAAAAGGGCAGTAGAGTATGTAAACTCTTGCCTCTTTTCTATTAGGTTTGAAAGCCTTTTTAAAGAATCTATAATAATCCAGAGATAGAACACTAGGCCAAGAACACCATAGAAAATCACTTGATTGAGAACTCCATTATGAGCATTTGGGTAAACTATATTTGAATAAACATTGCTCAGCTTTAACACTGCTGCATTACCATTTCCAAATAGAAGGATGTAATTGTCTTCTTGCATAGCCGCCAATGCTGCCCTCCACAGATCTACACGGGTTTGAATGGTTCCTAATGCACCGCCTGACTTTGCACTTTCAGCCAAACCGTATAGCGTAAGGGCTACAATACTACCACTTGCGCTAAAGATACCTAAATATAAACGCCATTTGTTCAATGGTCTTGGCAAAAAGAGGAAAATAATACCCAGAGGTATCCAGAACATTACTCCTTTAGCATAAGTAGATTTAATGATTAAAAATAAACATACTGATAACAGTATTCTAAATAGAAAATTTACAATCTTTTTGCTAGAAAAATCTCGAAATATTAAAGTTATAACTAATAATGCGCTCGGAATAAAGAATCCAGCAAAAGCATTGGGATGGGAGAAGAATCCTCTAACAACATGGCCTGTAACCACTGCGCCAGATGAATCCATTTTCATGGTTGTAGCCCAATTTCCTGGTACAATTTCTGGCCATCCGCTGAGTGCCTGAGATAGGCCAACTAAAACATTTACAATGACTCCTGCCAAATAAAAAGATGTTAAGAGCTGGAATCTTTTTTTATCTTTAATGGTCGAAACAACTAGAAAATAGACAACGATACTAGGTATTATATTCCTAAAATAGGAAATGTTGTATCTAGGATATTCTCTAAATGATATAGCCATTACCATATCAATAAATATCCAAAAGAAATAAAAGAAGACCACTTTGTTCTCGGTATAAGCACTTATAATAGCTCGATGTAGTTTGCCGTTCGTTAATAAAGTGTTCATGCCATAAAAGAGAATGAACACGTACGAAAGAACTTCTACTAGCGTGAAAGATCCGGGTAGTCGATAATCTATCGTAATACAGAAAACTAGCAAAGCGGTCAAATAATGAAAACCTATAATAGGCAGTCCATTTTTTCTGCCAGCTCCAGCTACCTTTTGTCTTTGGCTTGTTAGATCCTGGCTATTTAAATACTTTTGAATTATCATGTTTCCACTAAGCCTTGTGTATTCTTTGTTCTTGTTGATGATACAAAAATAGGAGTAAAATCCATAAGCTGCTCATCAATATAAAGTCTGAGGCTAAACTTGCCCAGGCTGCCCCTCTCCAAGAATAAAGAGGCAGAAGCCAAAAATTTATCAAAATATTGAATATAGCTACACCAACTTGAATAGCACTCCGAATACCTTGGAATCCTGCGCCAGCAAGTGTATCTGCAGCAAAATAATGCATGGCTCTGAAAAGTATTAATGGTGATAGCCACCGCAGGGCTTCTACAGCATTCTCATACTCAGTTCCTAAGATTCTGGGTACAACCGGAGCACACACAAACAGTGCTATGCCAGCTGCAATGCCATAGATGCCCGAGAGTAATGACAAACGTTTAGTAAATGTAAGATTAATTCCAGTTTCTCCCTGCTGAAAAAACCTTGCATAGGCGGCATATAATAATGACCTCACTGGAGTAAACGTAACATCAATCAAACGATATGCTGCTCCATATATTCCCACAGACTCAACTGAGGAAAGCCGTGCAAGCATCGTTTTATCAATATCGTTATAAATATTTTGAGCTGACAATCCAACTGCAAAATGGAAGCCCTCAGTTAGTTCTGGCATAATTCGTCGCAACCTTAATCTTGGATAGCCTAAAATATGGTTGACTAATACGACTCCTATGCAAGCAGGGATAATTGTACTTGTAAGATATAAGACAGCCCATAAGGTCACGTCCGGATTGTGGAAAAAATTCGCTAAAAGAAGAGCTGCCATTAATCTATGTACACTTAGTAAGACATTTAGTTGAGCCGTTTTACTAAGTAGTTGAACTGCTTGAAATGCCTGACAGGCAATATCAAGTACTCTGGCAAAAAGTAATTCAGCTAAGGCGATAAAGAGGATGACCAGTAAAGAAATAGTTTCAGGTAGGATAAATCTTGCTACTAGCAGCACTAGAAAAGTTAGTACTAAGCTAGAAACGCAAGTCATAAATAGGGCAATTCCCCAATAGTCATTGAATAAAAATCTATTTCTAGAAACATTCTTAATCAGAATGTTACCAGTTCCAAAACTTGCAAATGGAGCGAGGATTCCTATAAAAGCTAACGCACTTAGAAATGCTCCATACTGCTCTACTCCCAAAACTCTAGCAATTATGACAAAGTAAGCGGCCTGGATGAATACACGAGCACCTTGGGATATAAACATCCAAGAACTATTACGCACTAAAGTTCTTTGCAGTACTCGCTCAATCCAAGACTTGAATCTATTCAAGCTCATAAATTTTAGTTGTGCTAGAGGATCTATAAGTCGTTATCATTGAAACTATTTTCGTTCTCCTTAGCTGCTTCAGCACTGTTTTTACTGACAACCAAATCAAATTTTTCTGCTTCAGGAAGAACTAGATAGTCTTTAGAGTAGTAGCCACTAGCATAGTAAAGATTACTATTCACCCCAACTTCAGGATCAACTCCGTTAGCTATTTGACCAAAAATGTTTAGCCCTACTTGTTCAATAGTCTCTTTGGCAAAGAGAGCACTTGAAGAATCTACAACTCCGGGTCGGACAACAATCAGGACTCCATCCGCCATCTTACCTAGAATGGAGGAATCAGCTGCAACCAATAGAGGGGGACTATCGATAATTACAAAGTCGTATTCTTGCGAAAAAGTTTCAAGCAATGAAGCCATTTGCCTTGAATCAATTAAGTTAACTGGATTGCTTGGCTTATCCCCACATGTCAGAATATACAAGTTTTCCATCACCATTCTTGGTACTGGATCAGCTTTACCTGCCAGGACATTACTAAGTCCTTGTCCATTAGATATATTCCAAAGCGTATGCTGTGAGCCAGCACGTAAATCTGCATCAATTAGCAAAACTTTGTTACTAGTCTCTGCGATCGCCGCTGCTAAGTTGGCGGAAACTGTAGATTTACCTTCACCGGGCACCGAACTAGTAACAGAAATAACGTTCCATGTTTTCCCGAGGTTAATAAACTTTAGAGTCGAGTAAAGAATTCGATAGGCTTCACTGATAGGTGAGCGTGGCTGATCGCGCATTGGAACAGAGGAGTTAACTGTAGGCATTAAATAGCGGTTGCGAGAATTCACTTTTTTGAAGTCAGGAATACTAACCAGTAGGTTGTATCCAAGTAGTTCTCGTGCCTCCGTAAGGGTCTTTACAGACTTATCTCTAACTTCCAGGATAAAGGCCGTAATAATACCGGTTAATATTCCTAGAAAAATACCGATAGCGGCATTTAGAGTTTTACGCGGAGCTACTGGATCGTCCGGAATCAGAGAATTAGAGACGATTTCTGCATTCCCTACATTCTGATTCTCTTTAATCTGTACTTCCTCAAATTTGCCTAAGAGATTTCCATAAGACGATTGAGCTGCTTCTAAATTGCGCTCCAATTCCTTCTCATCTTGCTGGAGTTTGGGCAACTTGGAAAGCTTATTTCTATAAAATGAGTATTGCTGGTTATAGACTTCAATCTGATTAGCTAAACTAAAACGTTCTAAGTCTGAAGCAACAAACTGTTCAATCATTCTTTGCTGTAGCTCTCCTACCTGCAAGTTCCCCTCATATGCTGACCGTTGACTATTCAAGACTTGACTGACTTGACTTTGTAGTAATCTTCTTAGAGCTGTTTCTCGTTCTCTAAGGGCAACGATAGTAGGAGATTCTTCCGTATATTTTGTCCTTTCCAAACTCAGCTCGCGTTGAACTGTTTGAAATTCTTCCAAAGCCTTCTGAACTCCAACAGATTGACTGATAGCACTTGCAGAAATTGCTTCTTGGAGTCCCATCCCCAATTTCGATTGAAATGCTTTAGATCGAGAATCAGAATTGACAAAATCAACTCGAGTCTTAGTAATTTGACTCTCTAAACTCGAAATTGCTGCAACGGTATTCTTGGCTTCGTCATCTATAGCAATAACCCCATAATTCTCTTTGAGCTGACGCAGTGCCAGATCTGCTCGTCGAACATTAGCTTCACTTTTAGGTAATTGTGATTCAATAAACTTTCGTGCTGCTGTAGTTTCAGCACGATTGGTAAGAATATTGGTTTCTAGGTAGATGCTCATTAGTTTGTCTACAACAGCAGCAGCCTCACGAGGATCTGGGCTTTTGTAAGTAATTAGTAAAACATCAGTAGCTTTAATGGTCATTACTTTGAGATTATCTATAAAATCTTCATATTTAATAGGTTCACCAGCCTTATTTTTAAGATTGAGAGACTGAATTGTTTTCAAGACTATTGGAGCAGAACGGATAACTTCAGCTTCTGTCTCCAAAGGATTACTCTGTTGACCAACAGAAGCTAGCTGATCAGCCTCTCCCAATCCCGTTACGCTAGACGTAGCATTTATCTTCTTTAGCAGCAGTTTTCCTTCTCCCTGATAGATAGGCTTCTGAATAATTGTAAACAGCACTGCGGCAGTGATTACTGCTACAGCACCAATGGTAGAAGGAAGCCACCGTCGCTTTAAGATGAGCCAGTATTCTTCTAAATCGATTAACTCTAAATCAGCTGAGGGCTTGGATTGCATAGTTTGAGAATTTTTGGATAAAGTGAAAATACTAGGGACGAGTTAACAAAGGTGACTGAACCTTTGGCATGGCAATACTGCAACCGCTTGTCCCCATACAACGTTCGGGTGAGATGTGAGTTGAATACCTCAGAACGCCCAATATGACTCAAAATTTTGACCACTGCTACATATTTTAATCGCCTTGCAAACATCAGGGTTAATCTGAGCGCCAACATATAACACTAAACTTTCCGTAGCCTTGCACTTCAGATCCGGATGTTTTGCCTAACTCTTCCCTACCTCTATAGAGAGGTGCTCTAGAAACAATGTAAGAGGATTCCCTTACATCGTCATTAAATCGCCAGGCAACTCACAGGTACTTTATCATTCAAGACCATCTCTATAAAATTTGCTTGAGACTGACTCAAGTGTATTGACATCTCTTAATTAATCTCTTAATAATTATATGTAAACAGTGTGCAGAAACTTAGTGAATACAGAATATAGCTCTAATGCATAAGCAGTTTCTAGAGCTGAATAGATTGCTTCCAATTCCCACGAAGATGTTTGTATTGGATTACAACTGGGTTGAATAGTTCATTGGTTAGGTTGAATTCAGTGAAGCCCAATTAACGAAGTATTAGTGGTTGTAATTTTTTTTGGCTAGCCAGAATACAAGCTGATAGCCTTGATTGAAGGGTGCTTCTATTGATCTGGTTGAAAAGGCATTCACCAATCTATCCAACACGGCAGTGGAAAATAATATTGATGCTTTGCTGTTGAACTAACCTATCAACAGCAAAGCATCAATACCTCTCCATAAAATTTTTAGCTTGTAGCTAAACTAAATCATGTTAAGAGGTTGATTGAAAAGAGATTTGCTGTAATTCTAGGCATTGAGTGATCCTCTTCAACTTTCCTTGTCAACAGACGGCTAGACTTAAAGTCCGTCTTCTTAAGTAGGAATTAAGGGAACTCAATACTGCTGTGATACCAGTGATAAGACCTTAAAAGCATCCTCTAAGGCAATCTTGATCAGTTGCATCACCATAGCTGTAGCCTGATACGGCTCTCCATATTACTAATTTAACCCACAGAGAACATCAACCATGACACAACGCAAACGAGCACTGATTACTGGTATTACAGGTCAAGATGGATCATATCTAAGCGAATTATTATTGGAAAATGACTACGAAGTTCATGGCATCATTCGCCGCACATCGACATTTAACACCGATCGCATCGATCACGTCTACACTGACCCTCATGACGAGCAAGCCCGCCTATTTTTACACTACGGCGACCTAACAGACGGTACGACCTTACGTCGGATTCTCGAAGACGTCAAGCCACTCGAAATTTATAACCTAGGGGCACAATCCCATGTCCGTGTTAGCTTCGATTCGCCTGAATATACGGTAGATACCGTTGGCATGGGTACATTACGGCTACTTGAAGCAATTCGTGACTATCAGCAACGGACTGGTATTGAAGTCCGTTTCTATCAAGCGGGTTCCTCCGAGATGTTTGGCAAGGTTCAGGAAGTTCCCCAAAAAGAAACTACGCCCTTCTATCCTCGCAGTCCCTACGCCTGTGGCAAAGTTTACGCTCATTGGCAAACCATCAACTATCGTGAGTCTTACGGATTGTTTGCTTGCAACGGGATACTGTTCAATCACGAATCACCACGGCGGGGTGAAACCTTTGTGACGCGTAAGATTACTCGTGCCCTCGCCCGCATCGTAGCCGGACAACAAAAGAAACTGTACTTGGGTAATCTCGATTCAAAACGTGACTGGGGCTATGCCAAAGACTATGTACATGCCATGTGGCTGATGCTTCAGCAAGAGCAGCCTGACGATTATGTTGTAGCCACTGGTGAAGCCTACTCAATTAAAGAGTTTCTCGATATCGCCTTTCGTCACGTCAATCTCGATTGGCAAGACTACGTTGAGTTTGATTCGCGTTATCTACGCCCGGCAGAAGTTGATTTACTGATTGGTGATCCGACCAAAGTCAAACAAAAGCTCAGTTGGCAACCATCTGTCACCTTTGAACAATTAGTGATGCTGATGGTCGAGGCTGACCTCAAAGCCCTGAATTTAGTACCACTCAACGGTCATACTCCCCAGTTTGTACTTGATCAAGCCACGATTCGTCAACGTACAGGAGTTTAATTAAAGATTAGTTTTTTGACATGTGCGATTGGATGAGCAAACTAACGTCAACATACAAACGTAGGAACTAAAGACAAGCGATGATTACACCACTGGGATTCCAGCAACAACGTATTCTAGTAACTGGAGGGGCTGGTTTCCTCGGTCGCCAAGTTATTGAACAACTAATCCAAGCTGGGGCTGACCCGTCCAAGATCACTGTACCGAGATCAAGCAATTGTGACCTAAGGCAATTGGAATACTGCCAGAGGGCAGTCGATCAACAAGATATTGTCATTCACCTCGCTGCCCACGTCGGTGGGATTGGCTTGAATCGTGAAAAGCCTGCCGAGTTGTTTTATGACAATTTGATCATGGGAACGCAACTAATCCACGCTGCATATCAAGCAGAGGTCAAAAAGTTTATCTGCGTTGGCACGATTTGTGCATATCCTAAATTCACCCCCGTACCCTTTAAAGAAGATGATATCTGGAACGGGTACCCTGAAGAAACCAATGCCCCCTATGGAATTGCCAAAAAAGCACTCTTAGTGCAATTGCAAGCCTATCGCCAACAGTATGGCTTTGATGGAATCTACCTGCTGCCTGTCAACCTCTACGGCCCTGAAGATAACTTTGACCCGCGCAGTTCACATGTTATTCCTGCCTTAATTCGTAAGGTACATGAAGCCCAACAATGTGGCGAAACACAACTTCCAGTTTGGGGAGATGGCAGTCCCACACGTGAATTTATCTACTCGACAGATGCAGCCAAAGGGATTGTTAGTGCAACACGATCCTACAGTAATCCTGAACCAGTAAACCTTGGTACAGGCTATGAAATTTCTATTCGCAATCTGATTGAGCTAATTTGCCAATTGATGGAATTTAAAGGTGAAATCATTTGGCAAGCAGATCAACCTAACGGACAACCCCGTCGTTGTTTGGATACAGCACGAGCGCAGCAAGCGTTTGGTTTTAGGGCAGAGATAGGTTTGTCACAGGGACTAAAGCAAACGATTGACTGGTACCGCCAGCAGGCAAGTTCAAAATAAGCCCAGGTCCTGGAGTAACCATCTTCAAGAGTAAAGAAAAGGTGCAGGATATCTATAAGTCAATGACTAATAGATATCCTGCATTCATAGATTCATAACCATAGCTGATAAAATACTTAAGGATTCCTTTTCCTTTGTCTCTTTGTTAGCATCAAAACAGTGTCCCTTCCTCGAAGTCTTCCAGTGAATCATTCCAGTGCAAACGGTAATCTACCACCACATCTATGCATTGGTACCGATTTACTATAGGAAGTCTCACTATTTTGACTGTTTTTAGGGAAAGGATGGATATTGCAGGCGAATTTGTGGATCCCCACCTGCACAGAGATGACGGGGGATTACTCAATTACTTAGTGCCTGAAACCACAGCCGACCACTTTTAAAACATCCTCTTAAAGGAAGCCAATAAAACTTATATATAGCCATTAAGAGGAAAGCCAAGGATGTCTCTAGAAATGCCTTTAGTGGTTGATCATAGCCAATTAGAGGGGACTGCAAAATTTGTTCAGTGCCCCATTATTCATTCCAATCATCAAGCAAGATGGCAAAATATTCATTTAGCATATTATCAACTTCCAGCAATGGAAATCCCTGAGGTGGTTAGCCTTCAACATATCATTTGTCTTCCATCTTGGAAACAGAAAACAGAGGTGGAATTAACGGTTGAAGGTAAATACTATCTAGTCCAAAATGATCAACAGGAAACGGGTCATATCTCAATACTACCTGCTCATTTGCCAATTAAGGCTAAGTGGAGTCAAGCAAGTGAATTCACTCATTGCTATCTTGAACCCAATTTTTTTACTAATGTCGCTTATGAATCAGTTCATCCAGAGCAAGTTGAAGTTAGTCTAACGATTAAAAAATATGATCCGCTAATTCAGCAAATCGTCCTAGAACTTAAAGCAGCATTAGAAACCGATGCAAAAAACAGTAGGCTCTATGCGGAGTCAATGGCAATAGCTTTAGCAGCTCATTGCTTAAGATACTACTCAACTCGTAAACATATCCTGCAAGACTATGCAGATGGTTTATCAAAATACAAATTGAAGCAAGCTATTGAGTACATTAATGATCATTTTACAGAGGATGTATCTCTAGCAGCAATAGCAAATGAATTAAGTATCAGCCAATACTATTTTAGTCGTCTATTTAAGCAGTCAACTGGAATAACCCCCCATACATACTTAGTTCAGCAACGGGTAGAACACTCAAAGCAATTATTAAAACAAGCAGAAAATACAATCAACGAAATTGCAATTGAGTGTGGATTTGCCAATCCCAGTCATTTTGCAAAATGTTTTCGTCGATATACAGGTATGTCTCCTAAACAGTTTCGTATGATATAGCAAGAATATATTCAAATTGCAAGAATATATTCGCTTTAACCTATGAAATTAGTTAAATTGTTAGTAGATACGCGTATGCATGGGAGTTCAGTTGATATCAACAAGTAGACACTATTAAGTTCTACAAAATCTGATCTCTAAAGAATTGCAGTAGGGGGTGAAGAAACACAGATCCATGATTGTGTCTCTACTTCAGTAAATGGATTTTTGACCTTTAAAATATTCTAATTTCAGAGGTCAAAGTTCCATAGATATTTTGTTTACCTATGCTAGGTAAAAATTAGGATAACCCATCAGTCCTCAAACACTGTTTGAGCCACTTTACAGGAGGATAGGAATGTTAGCTCCACAGACAAAAATCGAAGAAAATCTCCCCACTGGGAATGTCATCGGATTTCCAGTGACATCCTTATCGTTTCAAGCTCAAATATCAGTCATGATGGAGTGGGCTAAGAATAGACTAAGCAAGGTCGTATGCATTGCCAATGTTCATATGCTGATTGAGGCATACCGAGATCAGGAGTTTACCCCTATCTTGAACGGTGCAGACTTAGTTACGCCTGATGGGATGCCACTAGTTTGGATGTTGAGATTACAAGGCGCTCATCGGCAAGAACGGGTGCCAGGGTTAGATGTCATGTTTTCACTGTGCAAACAAGCATCTATTGAAGGTGTTAGCATATTTTTTTTGGGTTCGCAATCTGTCATTCTAAAACAAATGCGAACCCGTTTAGAACATGAATTTCCCAACCTAAAAATTGCTGGGATGGAACCACTACCCTTTCGTCCTCTAACAATTGCAGAAGATGAGGCCATCATTCAACAGCTGAATCAAAGTGGAGCAGGAATTTTATTCTTGGCGCTGGGTTGTCCTAAGCAAGAAAAGTGGATGTTTGCCCATAAAGACCGGGTGCAGATGGTTATGATTGGGCTGGGTGGTGCCTTCCCCGTATACGCTGGCATTCATCGCCATGCGCCCAAGTTTGTACGATTAGCCGGATTGGAATGGCTATATCGCCTGCTACAAGAACCTCAGCGCTTATGGGGACGCTACAGTAGCACAATTCCTATATTTCTCTGGCTTGCCTTAAAGCAATTGTTAACTTCAGGTAAAGTTAGTTGCAGAAACTAAAACTGCTCTATGAAATAGCTCTACTGATCGTTTAGGCTAGTGCAAAATATACGTTTGTGGAGCACTCAATCGTCGATGAAACTGACTCTATTGATAGCCATTTTGGTTGGGCTAGCGACCGATCTCTCTAGTGGTGCGGTTCGCGTATCCGCTATGGAGATGCCTCCTCAAACCCAACTAAGAGAAAGGGCAACTCACTCTGAAACAGCCTATACGCTAGGTGCAGGCGATCGCATCCGGATCGACGTCTTTCAGGTACCCGAATACAGTGGTGAAAATTCCGTTTTAGTAGATGGAACACTTAACTTACCGTTAGTGGGTAGTGTTGATGTCCAAGGATTAACCCTTGATCAAGCAGCGACAGCAATCTCTGCTCGATATGTTCGGATTCTGCGTCGGCCTTTAGTCACGGTTAGTTTAGTTACTGCTCGCCCCTTAGAAATTGGGATAGCTGGAGAAATTAACCGTCCTGGTGCCTATACTATTCCTCATGATGGAACACAGTCTCCAACTTTGATTCAAATCCTGGAGACTGCTGGAGGCATCCGTCAATCTGCCGATCTTCGCAACATCCAAGTGCGGCGACCTCAGCGCTCTGGCATAGATCAGGTAATTAATGTAGATCTGTGGCAATTCCTGCAAACTGGCGATTTACGCTATAACCTTACGTTGCGAGATGGGGATACAATTCTTGTCCCTACTGCAACGACCATAGACTTAGCAGAATCATCTCAGATCGCCACCGCAAGCTTTTCACCTGAGAGTATTACAGTCAACGTGGTGGGTGAAGTCAAGAACCCCGGTTCCATTCAACTACCACCGAATACACCTCTGAATCAAGCAATTCTGACGGCTGGAGGTTTTAATACTCGAGCCCGTAGCGGAGCAGTTGATTTGATCCGATTAAATCCAAACGGTACAGTAACCCGGCAAAAAGTTGAGGTGAATTTTTCAGAAGGCGTCAATGCCGACATGAACCCACCTCTACGTCCGAATGACACTATTGTGGTGGGACGATCTGGTTTAGCTCACATTGGTGATTCGGTAGGTAATGTACTGTCACCGATCAGAGCTGTGTTCAGTATTTTCAACTTGTTTGGTCTTTAGGCTAAGCAGAGAGGACACATACGTCTCACGGCTTGCAAAGACTAACTTAGAACGGTCCAGTTAAAACGGGTGCGACGCCACAGCAGATATGAGGGATGTTTTCTAACGTCCTTTTAATTGTGACTGTGGCCTGACAGTTTGAAAGCATTTCGGTTAGCTGGCTTCAAAACTATACTCAACTTACCTCTCTTCTCACCTGACGCGTTACCCCCATGGAAATAACCGCATCAAATTGCTCTACGAGTAAATCCATTCATCCTTCGGTTTCGAGTCCAAGTAAGCGATTGATCGATGTTGTTGGTGCTTTAGTTGGATTAGCGTTCTTGTCTATTGTGTTAGTACCGATCGCAATCGCCATCAAGCTAGATAATTCGGAACCAATTTTCTATGGTCAGATGCGATGTGGACTAAATGGACGCACGTTTCGCATGTGGAAATTTCGTTCTATGGTAGTCGGTGCTGATCGCCTGAAACACTTAGTAGAAAATGAAGCGAAAGGAGCCATTTTCAAGAATCACAACGATCCCCGTGTGACCCGAGTAGGCCGACTGTTACGCAAAACGAGCTTAGATGAATTGCCCCAATTCTGGAACGTATTGTGTGGCGAAATGAGTTTAGTTGGTACTCGACCGCCCACCGTAGATGAGGTCAAAACCTATAAACAGCATCATTTTCAGCGTTTGTTTGTCAATCCAGGAATTACGGGGGAATGGCAGGTGAGGGGGCGATCGCACATAGATGACTTTGAGGAAATTGTGAAACTTGATTTGGCCTATCAACAGAAGTGGTCAGTTGGATACGATGTAATTTTAGTGCTACTAACTCTCGGAGCTGTCTTTACTCGCAATGGAGCTGTTTGACCCTCTTTTAGTGTTTCCCAGCGATCCTCCCCAACCTGGTTTCTAATAGAACTCTATCAAATTTCAATATATTTAGTTCTGGTAAGGGTATTAGTGGGCACTGGTTCCGTTGAACGAGATCCCGAAAGTCTTTTCTAGAAAAGCTTTTGGAGTTTGAGGTGATTAATCGATAGGGCAGTGCCTCAACGAGAAATCAGGGTGTCCAGCTATTTTAGCCTCATAATCTCGTTATCCAAGCTTTACATGAGATCCCTGTATCCCTTTCTAAACAGACCTTTCAACTTCTCACTCAGCGAAACTAGTGCCCAATAAGTCACGACTTGGGTTGACGATAGCTTGAGGATGATCTGTTGCTCCGCCATACCCAAGCTCCAGCTTTGTAAAGTCAGGACAGTTTGATGGGGAAGTAGATGCTGTATGAGGTTAACGGGATTTAGGAAGCGTGAGTACGAACCTCACCATTTTCTAGAACTCGACCTAACTCACCAAAATTGGACATGAGTCCGAAGTTGTGCAAATGAGCAAATGTGACAGATCTTCAACTTGGGCGGGCAATCGTACAGTAGATGTATTGACCGTTAGACATCATTTCGTGGTTTAAGAAATGATATTTTGACCCGACTGCTTACTACCAATGCGATCGCTTTAACCTTGACAGCAAACGCTTCATC
>Ga0105047_10008481_pt1 | contig 17109 bp, 10 predicted proteins | sample MAT04_FD_78384 | JGI IMG/M metagenome (GOLD analysis project Ga0105047, IMG submission 78384) | Freshwater microbial communities from Lake Fryxell liftoff mats and glacier meltwater in Antarctica - MAT-04 (megahit assembly) | ecosystem: Environmental > Aquatic > Freshwater > Ice > Liftoff...
AATCCCCCAGCGGTCGCGAACGACCTCCACCGGCTCGCGCAGACCGGCCATCCGCCGCTCGCCTTCGAGATTCGGGAGCACGGCTTTCGCGCGAGCCGACGGATCGTCAGACTTTTGATCGGCGGCGGTGATTGTTGAAGTGGAAAGCAAGAGACCAAGCAGGAGCGTGCGCATGGGATGCTCCGAGGAGGGAGTGGTTGAAAGGTAGGATACGAAGTAAAGGCCGCGATCGTGAGTAAGGTGCGGAGAAGTTCAGCGGTGGAACGGGTAGTCGAGTGCGCCTATTCATTTCGATGCGTCGGCAACGAGCTCCGGGTTCTCTTCAGGGCATTCCGTCGTGATTTCGTTCCATTCGTCCGCTCGGAACTTGATGCCGTAAAACCGTCTTCCATTCCTTCCAATGGGACCACGATCCTCAACGATTTCCGCAACAAATCCTCGATGGCCGTGGAGGATCCGTACATGGTCGCCGACCCGGAATTTGCCTTGAGTCCTGTAAGGTACTTGCATTAAGGGATTCATCTATTGTCCTCCATTCACCAAGGGCTTGTTCCGGTGAGCCCTTGAATTGAAGATTTTAGCACTTCATCAAACGAATGAGCCAATCCTTCGCACGCCCGGCGCCAAGCCTGCACTTGTGACAATCTCAATGCCGGGCGCCCTGCTTGAAGCATTGACGTCGAAAAGTCCTGATGAGCGATTGCGTTCCGCCAGTCGTTCAGTTCCTCCAAAGCAATCTTACGGCTCGGATTTTGCGCTCGATGGACGAGTATGTCCGTCCAAAAAGTAATGATGAATCTGCCAAAATCCGACCCGATATTTCCCGGATTCGGATTACCTCGGTCGATTTTTCGGCCGCGAATCAAGCCTGCAAGCAGTAAGTGCTGAAGGCCAGGGTCGGCAACAGGAGCGACATAGAAGTCCGCGCACTCCGAATGAAAATCCCGACAGAATCCCTGGAACTGAGCCGACAACAACAGAACGTACGCCTGGTTGATCTGCTGAATCGCCGCCCGCGCGCCGGCTCCCGTTCCGCGAATCAGTCGATGGGCGTGCTTAATATCATCGAGCAACTTCGCCCGAGCGGAACTCCAAGTCTGGAGCGATTGCGAGGGCATTCCGGTCAACCTTTCGCTTTTTGACCCTGCTTCGATTATCTCGCTTTGGCCCGCGAGGTTAATCCCAAGCTTGCCCTCCCGCGCCTCCGCCCTTAGCATTCCCCTATCAGCATTCAACAGGGAGACGACAACATGGCGACTGCGACGGCCGAACCGAAAGCTCTATCCTCCGGCACCTACCGGCAGATGTACATTGACGGCGCCTGGTGCGACGGCAGTACCGGCAAACGACTCAAGGTCATCAATCCGGCCACGGAAGGCGAGATCAGCGAGGTCGCCTTCGGTACGCGGGCCGACTGCAAACGGGCCGTCGAGGCCGCTCAGGTCGCGATGGTGTCGTGGGCGAAACTCACGTCGTGGGATCGCGCCAAGATCCTGAAGAAGACGGCCGACCTGATGCGCGAGCGGGCGGACGGCATCGCCCGCACCCTGACGATGGAGCAAGGCAAACCGCTCGGCGAGGCGAAGGCCGAGGTGCTGCACTCCGCGGACACCTTCGAGTGGTTCGCCGAGGAAGGCAAGCGTGCCTACGGGCAAGTAATTCCCAACAGCGCCCCCGGCAAACGGCACATCACCCTCAAGCACCCGGTCGGCGTCGTCGGCTCGATCGGCCCGTGGAACTTCCCGATCACTCTGCACGCCCGCAAGATCGCCCCAGCCCTGGCGGTCGGCTGCACGATTGTCTGCAAGCCCGCGAGCCAGACGCCACTCTCGCTCATCAATGTCTTCGATTGCATGATTGATGCCGGCCTGCCGAAGGGTGTCGCCAATCTCGTCATGGGTCCCGCCAGCGAGATTGCCGCGGAGTTCCTCGAAAATCCGATCGTCAAGAAGATCAGCTTCACCGGTTCCACGGAAGTCGGCAAGCAACTCATGCGCTCGGCCGCCGACCAGGTGAAACGGCTGAGTCTCGAACTCGGCGGGCACGCCCCGTTCATCGTCTTCCCCGATGCCGACCCGGAAGCCGTTGCGAAGGCGGCGGTCATCGGCAAGTTTCGCAACAACGGGCAGGTCTGCATCTCGCCGTCGCGTTTCTTTGTTCACAAAGACGTCGAGAAGCGATTCACCGAAGTCGCCGTCGAAACCGCTCGCGCCTTGAAGCTTGGCAATGGCCTCGACGCCGGTATCGAAATCGGGCCGATGTTCGAGAAGAAGGCCATGGACAACACGATTGACCTCGTCAAAGACGCCGCTGGAAAAGGTTCGAAACTGCTGACGGGCGGCAAACGCTGCGACCGTTTCGAGAAAGGCTACTTCTTCGAACCGACCATCCTGAGCGGCCTGCCCGCGAACGCGAAAATCCTGACGGATGAGCCGTTCGCTCCGGTCATGCCCATTCTCGACTTCAGCAAGATCGACGACGTGATCGCCGCGGCCAACAGCACCAAGTACGGCCTGGCCGCGTATGTGTTCACCAACGATCTCACGATCGCCTGGAAGATGGCCGAGGGCCTGGAGGCCGGCATCATCGGCGTGAACGACCCGGTCCCCGCGACGCCGCAGTGCCCTTTCGGCGGCATGAAGGAGAGCGGCCTCGGCCGCGAGCTGGGCCACGAGGGTTTGGAAGCCTACCTGGAGACGAAGTACGTAAGCATCAAGTTGCGGGATTGAAAATGATTCATGTTAGCCGCGGCGCGGATTGTTCGGAGAGACCCCGCGCCGCCTTCCCACAATTTGCCCCTTTTTCCCAGAGACAACAGCCCCCTCTTCGCGATAAGATAATAGTTCTCCGCTGGTCGCCTCCCTCCGCTTTACGATGGACCGACAATGCCGCATCCGATTTCATCATTGACTCGACTCGGTATTTTGTTTGGGGTGTTTTTGTTCGCTGCGCCTGAAGCGAATGCTGACGCCGACTACCTTCGTGGCGTGAAGCCGATCCTGGCTGCGCGCTGTTATGCCTGTCATGGCGCGTTGAAACAGAAGAGCGGCTTGCGGTTAGACACCGTTGACCTGATGAAGAAGGGCGGCGACGCCGGGCCAGCGATCGTCTCGGGCAACAGCGCGAAAAGCATCCTCATCGATCATGTCGCCGGGCGAAATAATGCCGACCGCATGCCGCCGGAGAGTGAAGGGGAACTGCTGAAACCGGCCGAGATTACACTTTTTAAATTGTGGATCGATGAAGGAGCCAACGGACCGGCCGACGAGAAACCGGAACTCGACCCCAAAGACCACTGGGCCTTCAAGGTTCCCGTGCGGCCCGCACTCTCGAAGCCGGGAAATCCGATCGATGCATTACTCGCCGTCGAGTGGGAGAAACGCGGCCTGAAGCCGCAACCGCCGGCGGAGAGGACCCTGCTCTTACGCCGCGTCTATCTTGATCTAATCGGCCTACCGCCGACCCGTGCCGAGATTGCCGAGTTCGAGAAAGACTCGGCCGCGAACCCGCAGGCCGCTTACGAGAAGGTCGTCGATCGCCTGCTGGCGAGCAAACACTATGGCGAACGCTGGGGCCGACACTGGATGGACATCTGGCGCTACTCCGACTGGTGGGGCCTCGGCGCCGAAGTTCGCAATAGCCAGAAGCACATCTGGCACTGGCGCGATTGGATCGTCGATTCCCTGAATGCCGACAAGGGTTACGATCAGATGCTCCGCGAGATGCTCGCGGCCGACGAACTCTACCCGACCGACGCCGACAAGCTGCGCGGCTCGGGCTTCCTCGCCCGGCAGTATTTCAAGTTCAACCGCAACACCTGGCTGGAAGAAGTGGTCGAGCACACTTCAAAAGCATTTCTCGGCCTGACGATGAATTGCAGCAAGTGTCACGATCACAAGTATGATCCGCTCTCGCAGCAGGACTTCTACAAGTTCCGGGCTTTTTTCGAGCCATACCAAGTTCGCACGGACATGGTTTTGGGGCAAACGGATTTCGAGAAAGACGGCCTGCCACGAGCGTTTGATTGCAACCTCAACGTCCCGACCTATCTATTCGTTCGGGGCGACGAGAAGAATCCGCGCAAAGATCTCCCGATCGCACCCGGCTTCCCAAGTATCCTTTCGTTCGATCAATTGACCATCAAGCCTGTCGCGCTGCCGATCGAAGCGTACGCGCCCGGTTTGCGATCGAGCATCATCGAACACCATCGCAAGTCCGCTGAGAGTCAGATCAAAACGGCGAAGGTCGGACTCGAACTTGCGCAGAAAGCGATGGCCGATGCAGTGATCGAAGATGCGAAGAAACAGACACAGGCACGACTTGCCGTTGCTTTGGCGGAGAAGGCACTGGCCACTGCGAAGCTGCTAACGCCGCTGGTCGAGGCTCGCGTTGCGGCCGACAAGGCTCGCTACCAACAACCGCCCGCCGAGGACGCCAAGGTTCTGGCACAGACGGCGGCCCGGCTGGAGCGCGGCCACGCGGTCGCCGCGACCGAGGAGGCAATTGCCAAGGCGGAACTTGAGCTCCAACAGACCGCAGCCGACAAAAAGGCGCCCGTGGAGAAGAAACTCGCGACGGCCCGGGCCGCGCTCGTGAAAGCTCAAACGGATGCAAAGGCGCCGGGTGAGACTTACGTCACCCTGCGCGGATCACTGAAGACGCTGGAGAATAATCTGGAGTCGGAAGCCTCCCGCAACAAGCCTTTCCCAACGACCAGCACCGGCAGGCGCACCGCACTCGCGGCCTGGATGACCGATGCACGCCACCCGTTGACCGCACGCGTGGCCGTCAATCACATCTGGGCGCGGCACTTTGGCAAGCCGTTGGTCGCAAGCGTCTTCGATTTCGGCCGCAAGGGGGCGTTGCCCACGCATCCCGAAATTCTCGACTACCTGGCAGTGGAACTGCGCGAGAGCGACTGGAGCATGAAGAAAATTCACCGCCTGATCGTGACCAGCAACGCCTACCGCATGACCTCTTCAAGTGCCGGCGCCGCGACCGAGACCGTGACCGCCGACGGCGAGAACCGCTACTTCTGGCGGATGAACCCGCTGCGGCTGGAATCCCAGATCATCCGCGACAGCCTACTCGCACTCTCCGGGCAAATTGACCCGACGATCGGCGGCCCGTCGATCCCGGCGGCCGACGAGGCCGCGAAGCGACGAAGTCTTTATTTCGTTCATTCGCACAACGAGCACAACCGTTTCCTGTCGATCTTCGACGATGCGAACGTGCTGGAATGTTACCGTCGGGCCGAGAGCATCGTCCCCCAGCAGGCACTGGCCCTTGAGAACAGTAAGCTGGTCTTCCAAGCCGCCGAGAACATCGCCCGGCGGATCGACGAGAAAGAGAACGCCGCGTTCATCAAGACCGCCTACTTAATGGTGCTCGGCACGACGCCGACGACCGAGGAACTCGCGGCTTGCGAAGAGGCGATGAACGAACTGCGTACAGCCGCGCCGCAAGACAAGAAAACTGACGGGGCGCTCCGAGCACGGATCAATCTGGTGCATGCGTTGTTGAACCATCATGATTTCGTGACGGTGCGATAAGTGCTGACAGTGCAGACGACATAAAGTACAATTGAGTCAACGTTGAATTTGCCAGCACGAACTCGTGCCGAACGTTTAAACGAGTATTTTAATCGGCTACACTCGTTGCCATTGCCGCGTATGGGCGAGGAGGCGTTGAAACAAATATGTACTGTTCTCGATGAAGTCGAGGATGCATATAGCGGAGTACCGAAACAGGATCCACCACCTCCGCCTGATATGCCGGATGGTCGTATGTATCCGCCGCAGGCGGATCATATTCACCGCCGATCTGACGGATCGATCGGCGCGACGACACGAGGTCATGTCATCGAGATCACGGCAGGCGGAGGTCATCATGCGGCAGGCAGGCACCGAAATAATCGTGTTTGAGCGTGAAGGGGCGGCGATATGATCAAAAAGATTCGAGAACTAGCCGACCAGCTCGATTTGCTTAGCGGGACGCGAGTCGAACTCACCGCCTTCCCAAGTTGCGCAGCGTCACTGCATGTTGTCAGGAATCAGAGATTATTCGTCATGGATTATTCTCCCACTCGCCAATTTGGGGTGGATGAAGTCGGCGAAGACGATGGGTTCCTCGCCAGTTTTCGATTTACATCATCGGACTTCGAATTTGCGGCCAAGGAAATGAGAGCCCTCGTCGGTACTGGATCGTCAATCAGATCAGTTCATAATGAAAATGTCCTAAGTAGCCTATTGCCAGTAAAGGTCGAAAAATGAATGACCGATCGAATTCGGGCGGTTGCCACCGCCGGGCCTTCCTCGCCGATGTCGGTATGGGCTTCACAGGCCTGGCACTCGGGGCGCTCCTTCAGCAAGAAGGAATTGCTCGCGCCTCGGCCCCGGATCTCTGGGCGCCGCCGACGGGGCAACCGCATCTGCAACCCAAGGCCAAGAGCGTCATCTGGCTGTTCATGAACGGCGGCGTCAGCCATCTCGAAAGCTTCGACCCGAAACCGGAACTCGACAAGTACGCGGGCAAAAGCATCGCTGAGACACCGTACAAGGATGTCCAGAACCCCGCAAAGTTGAATCTAGCTCGCGTCACGGTCATCAACGACGCCAACGGGCAGCAACGCAACAAGCTCTTCCCCACGCAGATCGGCTTCAAGAAGTATGGGCAGAGCGGCACGCCCGTCAGCGATTGGTTCCCGCATGTCGGCTCGTGCATCGACGATATCGCGATCGTCCGCTCGATGTACACGACTGACGACAACCATGGCGCTCAGACGCAGTTCCACTCGGGCCGGCATATGCTGGATGGCGAGTTCCCGACCCTCGGGGCCTGGGCTCACTACGGCCTCGGCTCGCTGAACGACAATCTGCCGCAGTTCATTTCCATGGGCCGTCGCGAATACTGGAACGCTAAAGACGGCCACTACCTCGGTCCCCAGCACGATGCCGTGCCGATCCGCGTCGATCCGGCCAACCCGCTCGATTTCGGCAAGCCTGATGGTGATCAGACTGCCGACGAACAACGAATCAATTTCAACCTGGTTGGGAAGTTGAACAGACTTCGTGGCGTCGAATATCCGGCCGACCCGGCCCTCACCGCGCGGATCAAGGCTTACGAACTGGCCTTCCGCATGCAGACGTCGGTGCCCGAGGTGCTGAAGTTTTCGGATGAGACCGAGTCAACCAAGAACATGTACGGCCTGGACGACCCCGCCACACGCGAGTTCGGCATGCAACTGCTCGCCTCGCGCCGGCTGGTCGAACGCGGTGTCCGGTTTATCCAGGTGCAACATGGGGCGGGCGGCGCCGGCGTGTGGGATGCCCACAGCGGGCTCAAGGCCAACCACGCCAAGAACTGCAAACAAGTTGATAAACCGATCGCGGGCCTGCTGAAAGATCTGAAACGGCGTGGGCTGCTCGACGAGACGATCGTGCTCTTCGCATCTGAATTCGGACGAACGCCGGGCACGCAAGGCAGCGACGGCCGCGATCATCATATCTATGGCTTCTCAGTCTGGATGGCGGGCGGCGGCATCAAGGGCGGCGTTGTCCACGGCGTGACCGACGAAATCGGTTTCCATGCCGTCGAGAATCGCCACTATGTCACCGATATTCACGCGACCATCTTGCAACAACTCGGGCTCGATTCCCACAAGCTCGAAATCCCCGGCCGCAAGCGGCTCGACGTCGATCATGGCAAGCCGATTGATGAGATCATCGCGTAAATTGCAAAAGCCCAGGCACGGCCGTGCCTGGGCTTTCAACTCTACTGTTCAAGGACGAGTATTGACGTTGCCGCTAACTGGCGCTCCGGTGCGAGGATCAACATTCACCGGTCGTTGGTTCAGATTCTGCGTCGTGTCCGGCACACGGGCGCCCGTCTGGACGATGGTGTTGTTTCCCTGCGGATCGACGACAGGCCTCTGACCCACCATGTTGCCGCCGATCGACGGGCCACGGTTGACGACCTTGTATTCAATGCGGTATTCGGTCAGATCGGACGTGGTCGCCGTGCTCGAATTGGTCGTCACTTCGCCGATCGGTTTGCCGGTCTTGCTGTCGACTTGTCGCGTGTCGATGCGTTGATCGTTGGTCGACTTCTGGCCAACAACCACTTCCCCTTCGCGGATGATGTCCTCTTCCGTGAAGTTCGGGTTGTGTTGTTCCTTGATCATCTTGATGGCGGCATCGCGATTGTACGAGCGCATGATCGAATTGGCGGAGAAGGCAACTGTGCCGCCGGCCGGATCTTTTTGAACAAAGCGAGCGTCGTTGCAGCCGGCCAGACACGAAACGACGACCATGCAGGTCGCCCCCCAGAATGTACGGGCCATCGAATATCCCCCATGAAAGAAAGTGATTCCCCCGAATCAGCGGCGGGAAATAATCGAATTTCCGCCGCGTGTCAATCGCGAATTGGCCCATAAAACACGTCAACGTCTCATTACTTGTTCCTCGCTGGTAAAATAAAGAAGTTAGAGGCGAATCGCTAATCAAGGGGCCAATATGGATGCCGTCATTCTCTCCGCGGTACGCACGCCGATCGGCAAATTCTTGGGTGAACTGGCCGACCTATCGGCGCCAAAGCTTGGCTCGCTCGCGGCAGCCGAGGCCTTGAAGCGGGCGGGTATCGCGGCCGACCAAGTCGATGAAGTCATTTTCGGCAACGTCGTTCAGGCTGGGGTCGGCCAAAACCCGGCCCGGCAAGCCGCCCTCGCTGCCGGCTTTCCCGATCGCATCGCGGCCTATACGGTCAACAAGGTGTGCGGTTCCGGATTGAAAGCGGTTATGCTCGCGGCCCAGGCGATCCGCGCCGGCGACGCTCAAGTCGTTCTGGCTGGTGGCATGGAGAGCATGAGTCGTGCCCCTCATCTGTTAATAAACAGTCGGACGGGAACCAAGTTTGGCGACGGCAAACTGGTCGATTCCCTGAGCCAGGACGGCCTATGGTGCCCCTTCGCGAACTGGCCCATGGGTGAAGCGGCCGAGCACATTGCTGTGAAGTGCGAGATCAACCGGACCGACCAGGACCGTTTCTCGGCCCAAAGCCACCAACGGGCCGCGGCCGCGTGGGCCAGCGGCGCGTTCACGGCCGAGGTGTTGCCGATCACGCTGGGCAGCGGTGCGAAAGCAAAGACCGTTTCACGCGATGAAGGCGTCCGACCCGAGAGCAGCCACGAGGGGCTCGCGAAACTCCGCACCGTCTTCAAAACTGACGGCACGGTGACGGCCGGCAACGCCTCACAGATGAGCGACGGCGCGGCGGCAGTCGTCGTCGCCTCCGCACAGGCGGCAACCAGCATGGGCGCGAAACCTCTTGCGCGAATTGTCGCTTATGCCACCAGCGGCGTGAACCCTAAGGACATCTTCATCGCGCCCGTCTCCGCGACGCGAATGGTGCTTGAAAAGGCCGATCTTTACCTGGACGACATCGATCTGTTCGAGATGAATGAGGCCTTTGCCGCGCAAATGCTCGCGTGCGGCAAGGGGCTCGGCCTTGATGAAAGCCGGGTCAACGTCAACGGCGGCGCGATCGCGTTGGGCCATCCCATCGGGGCCTCGGGCACGCGCGTGCTGGTGACACTCTTGCACGCCCTGCAGCAACGTAATTTGAAACGAGGGCTGGCCTCGCTCTGCCTCGGCGGCGGCAACGCGGTGGCCATGATCATCGAGTTGGTCTAACGCGAAGAGCCCCAAGTACGCGAAGTGCGACCTGGGGCTCTTCAGTGTTCCGGCTTATCGAAAGTGTGTTCGCGTCAGCTTCACGTCGTTTGGCTGGGCATTCGCGGGGAAGGTGCTCGAGCGCCGTCAGCGATTTCCAATCCTCGTTGCGACGAGCAGTGACTTCAAATTGTGCCCGTAGGCCGGCGTAATTATTCCAAAAAGCACGACGACGCAAAACAGGTCGAACGTCGCAGAGTGCTCAATGAACAGGCACATAACGCTCGTTCTGCAAACATTGAATCGATCTGAATTTCGTGACTAGGGCTTCTTTCGGCCCATTTCAGCCCCGCCCACGTTTGGCACTCCGATTGCTGCTGATATTTGTACATCGTTTTCATGGGATCTCAGCATCACTCGTACACGGACGACGACCGCAACGCATCAGGGACGCTACAACTATTCACGAAAGTTGACCGTGGTCCAGCGCGAAGACCTCAACGTCAAATCTTTGGGGGCCTGTCGAATCGACTCGCCCCTCATGCCGCTGCTCGCGGATCGGAAGCGCACCTACTATAACGTGGACGAAGAGGACCGTGTACTCTACGACGACACACTCTCGGCCCTGAATCAACGGGGCGTTTCTCCCGACCAACTCCCCGGCTTTGAACCAGCCGGTCCGCGGCGCAAGATCTTCTTCGACCCTTCCAAGACCCGCGCCGGCATCGTTACCTGCGGCGGCCTTTGCCCCGGCTTCAACGATGTCATTCGCGGCATTGTCATGGAGTTGCACTTCCTCTACGGCGTCAAAAAGATCTACGGCTTCTGCAACGGCTATCAGGGCTTCATCGCCAAGTATCAACGGCCCGTTATCGAACTGACGCCGCAATCAGTCAGTCAGATCAACGAGCATGGCGGCACGATCCTCGGTTCATCACGCGGCGAACAGGATCCGGCCGAGATGGTTGATTGCCTCGAACGAATGAGCATCAACGTCCTGTTCGTCATCGGCGGCGACGGCACCCTGCGGGGGGCTCACGCGATCGCGGAGGAAATCGCCAACCGCGGGGCCAAGATCGCGGTGGTCGGCATCCCCAAGACGATCGACAATGACATCATGTTCATCGATCAGAGCTTCGGCTTCCAGACGGCGTTTTCGGAAGCCGCCCAGGTCATCCGCGCCGCCCATGTCGAAGCCACGGCAGCGCCGAACGGCGTCGGCCTCATCAAGCTGATGGGCCGGCATTCAGGTTTGATCGCCTGCTACGCGGCCCTGGCTCAGAACGACGCCAATTTTATCCTGATCCCTGAAGTACCCTTCAAGCTGGATGGCGAAGGCGGCTTCCTGGCCGTGCTGCGCCGGCGCGTCGCCAAATCGGGCCATGCCGTCATCGTCGTGGCCGAGGGCGCGGGCCAAGATCTCATGGCGTCGTCGGGCGAAAAGGACGCATCAGGCAACATTCGTTTCTGCGACATCGGCCTGTTCCTCAAGCAAAAGATCACCGAGTCGTTCGCGGTCGCCAAGCTGGAACTGAACCTCAAGTACTTCGACCCCAGTTACTCGATTCGCAGCGTCCGCGCGAACCCATTCGATAGCGTCTTCTGTCTTCGTCTAGCTCACAATGCCGTCCATGCCGCGATGGCGGGACGGACGGACACGATGGTCAGCCGCTGGCATGGCCGATTTGTGCTGCTGCCGATCCCGTTGGCCGTCCGCGAACGCCACAACGTCGACCCCAATGGCGACTTGTGGATGTCGGTGCTTGAATCGTCCGGCCAACCGCCCTTGTTTCAATGAACGACTGGAAAAACACCATGCCGAATGGGCCTCTCCCATTGCCTCCCATTGCCTCTGGTTTGTACGACCCGGCGTTCGAGAAGGACGCCTGCGGAGTCGGCTTCGTCGCTCATCTACGCGGCAAGAAGAGCCATGCGATCGTCCAAGACGCGGCGTTAGTGTTGAAGAATCTCCAGCATCGCGGGGCATGCGGTTGCGACCAGAACACCGGCGACGGAGCCGGCATTTTGCTCCAGGTTCCGCACCCATTCTTCCGCGAGGAATCGACACGCCTCGGCTTCCGATTGCCTGAGCCCGGCAGCTACGCGGTGGCCGTCTGTTTCATGCCGAAAGACAATGCCCGCCGTGCCGCCTGCAAGAAAGCTCTGGAAACAGCCGTGGCGGGCGGCGGGCAAGCCGTACTCGGTTGGCGGCAGGTACCCGTGGCCTCGAACGCGGTCGGCTGGCTGGCCCGCTCGCAAGAGCCGATGATGGAGCAACTCTTGATCGGCCGCACGGCGGGCACGGCCGGCGGGGAAGAATTTGAACAGATCCTCTACACCATCCGCCGCCAGGCCGAGCGCTGGGCGGCCAAGGAGAGCGAGAGCGAAACCGATCCGCTCTGGTTCACGATCCCCAGTTGCAGTTCGCGGACAATCGTCTACAAGGGAATGCTCAAGGCCGACCAGTTGGAGGCGTACTTCCCCGACCTGTCGCATCCCGGCATGGAGTCGGCGTTCGCCATCGTCCACAGCCGTTACAGCACTAACACCTTCCCGCAATGGTCGCTCGCTCAGCCGTTCTACATGATCGCCCACAACGGCGAGATCAACACGTTGCGCGGCAATGCCCGCTGGGCGCAAGCCCGCCAGCCGATGATGCGCGACGGCGCCCTCGGCGCGGATGTCGAGAAAGTTCTGCCCTTCGATTTTCGCGGCCTTAGCGACTCCGCCACGCTGGATCGCACCCTCGAACTTCTTGTCCGTTCCGGCCGCACACTGCCGCATGCCATGATGATGCTGGTTCCCGAGGCGTACGAGGAGCAGGCCGAACTAAGTGCGGACGTCAAAGGCTTCTACGATTTCCACCGCTGCCTTTCTGAACCGTGGGACGGCCCGGCCGGCCTCGTCTTCACCGATGGCGAACGCGTGGGGGCAACCCTCGATCGCAACGGTCTCCGGCCGGGGCGCTATGTCGTGACCAACGACGACATGGTCGTTCTGGCGAGCGAAACGGGCGTGTTGTCGATCCCCGCTGACAAGGTCCGTAAGAAGGGTCGATTGCAGCCGGGCAAGATCCTGCTCGTCGATCCCAAGCTCGGCCGCATCTTGACCGATGAAGAAGTGAAGAGCGAGGTGGCCCGCAAGCAGCCGTACCGCGATTGGGTCGCCAAGAATCATCTGGAACTCAAAGACTTGCCCGAGCCGAAAGTGCCCGGCGACGACGATTCCTTCACGCTCCACTCGCTGCAACGGGCGTTCGGTTACACGCAGGAAGATGTCTTCCGCGTGCTGTTGCCGATGGCCCAGGACGGCAAGGAACCGGTCTCCAGCATGGGGCTCGACATTCCGCTGGCCGTGCTTAGCGATCGCAGCCAGCTTCTTTACAACTACTTCAAGCAATCGTTCGCCCAGGTGACCAACCCGCCGATCGACCCGATCCGCGAAGTGATCGTGATGAACACCGATTCGTTGCTCGGCAGCGAGGTGAATCTGCTAACGGAGTCGCCGGAGCACGCCCGGCTGTTGTGCCTAAAATCGCCGGTGTTATCCGATGAGGATGTAGGCCGCATCAAAGCGGCCAATCTACCGGGATTGAAGTCACATACTCTTTCGACACTCTTCGATCGTACGGAAGGTGAAGCGGGGCTGACGGCAGCGCTGACCACGCTCTGTAAAGAGGCGGCCGCATCCGTGACCGATGGGGCGACCGTGCTGGTGCTCTCTGATCGCGGCATCGCGACCGGTCGTGTCGGCATCCCCGCCCTTCTGGCGGTCGCGGCGGTGCATCATCATCTCATTCGCGCGAAGTTGCGAACCCGGTGCGGCCTGGTGGTGGAAACCGGTGAAGCACGCGAGGTGCATCACATCGCCCTTCTGATCGGTTACGGCGCCGGGGCGGTCAACCCGTACCTCGTCTACGAAACCTTCCGCGGTTTAACCAAAGAGGGAATGCTCGTCGATCCACAGGGGACGGCACTCGACCCGAGCAAGGCCATCAAGAACTATCGCAAGGCAGTCGACGGCGGCCTGTTGAAGGTCTTCAGCAAGATGGGCATCAGCACGCTTCTCAGCTATCGCGGGGCGCAGATCTTCGAGGCTATCGGCCTCGGCACGGAAACGATCGATAAGTATTTCACCGGCACCCCGAGCCGGATAGGCGGCATCGGCCTGGATGTCATCGCGCTCGAAGCCTTGCAACGGCACAATCTCGGCTTTCCCGAAGACGATGCCGAGAGTGCCGAACTGGAACTCGATGGCGGCGGCGAGATCATGTGGCGCCGTCGCGGCGAACACCACATGTGGAATCCGGAAACGATCCAGCGTTTGCAGCATGCCGTGAAGAGCAACGAGTATGCTAAGTACAAGGAATTCGCCGACACCGCCAACGACGAGAGCCGCAAGCTCTGCACCCTGCGCGGCCTGTTCGAGATTCGCCAGGCGCGCAAGCCAATTCCGCTTGATCTCGTCGAATCGGCCAAGGCGATCGTCAAGCGCTTCTTCACCGGGGCCATGAGCTTCGGCAGCATCAGCAAGGAAGCGCACGAAGCGCTCGCCATCGCCCTCAACCGGGTCGGCGGCCGCAGCAACACGGGTGAAGGCGGCGAGGATCCGATCCGCTTCAAGAAGGACGCCAACGGCGATTTGCGCGGCAGCGCCGTCAAGCAAGTTGCCAGCGGCCGGTTCGGCGTGACGGCGAACTATCTCGCGAACGCCACCGAGATTCAGATCAAAATGGCCCAAGGCGCCAAGCCGGGCGAAGGCGGCCAGTTGCCGGGCCACAAAGTCGATGCCGCGATCGCCAAAACTCGTTACAGCACGCCCGGCGTTGGCCTGATTTCGCCGCCGCCGCACCACGATATTTACAGCATTGAGGATCTCGCGCAACTCATCTTCGACCTGAAGAACAGCAACCCGCACGCCGAAATTTCCGTCAAGCTGGTGGCGAACGCGGGGGTCGGAACCATCGCCGCCGGCGTAGCCAAGGGTTATGCCGATCGCATCCTGATCAGCGGCGACAGTGGCGGCACCGGCGCTTCCCCGCTCTCGAGCATCCGCCACGCGGGAGGACCCTGGGAACTTGGGTTGGCGGAAGTGCAACAAGTTCTCGTCCGCAACGGTCTTCGCGGCCGGGTGCGACTTCAGACCGACGGCCAAATGAAGACGGGCCGCGACGTGATCGTGGCTGCGTGTTTGGGGGCCGAGGAGTACGGCTTCGCCACGGCGCCGCTCATCGCCATGGGTTGCGTCATGATGCGCAAGTGCCATCTCAACACTTGCCCAGTCGGCATCGCCACACAGGACCCCGTGCTGCGTGCCCAGTTTCAGGGCACGCCGGAACACGTGGTGAATTACCTCTTCTTCGTGGCCGAGGAAGTTCGCGAATACCTGAGCGTGATAGGTTACCGCACGCTCGACGAAGTAGTCGGGCAAGCGGACTTGCTCGTCCCGCTGGATCTTTCGAAGCACTGGAAAGCCAAACATCTCGACCTGACCTCGCTTCTGGTGCGCCCCAATGTGGGGATCGGCGTGCCGTACCGCTGTGTCGAGAGACAGCCAGATGTGCTGGCCGAGCAACTCGATTGGGAACTCATCGCGGCCAGCAAGGACGCTCTCGAGTATCAGAAGCACGTCTCCAAGTCGTTTCCGATCACCAACCGTAACCGCACGGTCGGCACGCTGCTCAGCTACTTCGTCACGCATAAATTCGGCGAGCACGGCCTGCGTGAGGACACCATCGACTTGCAATTTACCGGAACCGCAGGCCAAAGTTTCGGCGCGTTCGTCACGCGCGGCATCACCCTGCGGCTGCGCGGCGATGCCAACGATTACGTCGGCAAGGGCCTCTCGGGCGGCAAGATCGTGGTCGCGCCCCCCGCGGACGCATCCTACAAGGCCGAGTAGAACGTCATTGCCGGCAACACGCTTCTCTATGGAGCGACCGCGGGTGAAGCTTATTTACGAGGCCGGGCTGGCGAACGTTTTGCCGTTCGCAACAGCGGCGCCAAAGCGGTCGTCGAGGGCGTCGGCGATCACGCCTGCGAATACATGACCGGCGGCATCGTGGTGATTTTGGGCGCGACCGGTCGCAACTTCGCCGCCGGCATGAGCGGCGGTCTGGCCTTCATCTACGATCCCGATGGCACGTTCAAAGATAAATGCAACATGGAGATGGTCGATCTCGTCCCCGTCGAAGACTACAAGGACATCGGCACGTTAAACAACCTGCTGAATCGCCACGTCTTATATACCGGTTCGCCCATCGCCGAGGAGATCGTCAACGACTTCTCGAACGCCCTGGACAAGTTCGTCAAAGTCTTCCCCCGCGACTACCGGCGAGTGCTGGAGCAGAGCAAGATTGTGCAGCGACAATGGGAGTTGGTGAACGGGTAACAATAAGCAGAGCATCTTGGCGAGCGTCGAGCCGTAAGGCCGACGTGCGCGTGACGTGAAACCACGTCGGCCTTACGGCTCGACGCTCGCCAAGACGAAAACAAAAAGGGAGAGTAGGCCGCGGAGTTGAAGTAGGTCATCACTGCCTACTGCCTTCTGCCGACTGCCTTCTGAACAAATGGCCGATCCACGTGGATTCCTGAACATCGAATCGCAGAAGCCGACGCCTCGGCCGATTCATCAGCGCATCAAGGATTACAAGGAACTCTACCAGCCGATGCCGGACGCGGGCATTCGCTCGCAAGCGTCGCGCTGTATGGATTGCGGCGTGCCGTTCTGCCATACCGGCTGTCCGCTCGGCAATCTCATTCCGGATTGGAACGATCTCGTTCACCGCAATCGCTGGGAAGAGGCATTGCGGGCGCTGCACGACACCAATAACTTCCCGGAATTCACCGGCAAGACCTGCCCTGCCCCGTGCGAGGCCTCGTGCGTGCTGGCGATCAATAATGATCCGGTGACGATCAAGAATATCGAACTGGCGATCGTCGATAAAGGCTGGGAGATGGGCTGGATCAAGCCGATGCCTCCCGCGGAAGAGACCGGGAAGACCGTGGCCGTTATTGGCAGCGGACCAGCCGGATTGGCAGCGGCGCAGCAGCTTCGCCGGGCCGGGCATGCGGTCACGGTTTACGAGCGTGATGATCGGCTCGGCGGCTTGCTGACCTACGGCATCCCCGATTTCAAGATGGCCAAGAAGTACGTCGATCAGCGAATCGAACAGATGGAGGCCGAGGGCGTTCGCTTCGTAACGAAGGCTGACGTCGGCGGAAACGTCGATCCCAAATCGCTCCGTTCCCAGCATGATGCCATGTTGTTGACGGTCGGGGCGACCGTCTCGCGTGATCTCGAAATCACCGGCCGTAATCTCAAGGGCGTCGAACTGGCCATGCCGTTCCTGACCCAGCAAAACCGCCGCGGCTTCAGCGACATGGTCAGCGGCGAACCGCTCCTCGCGACCGGTAAGAACGTTATCATCATTGGCGGCGGC
>Ga0105047_10008482_pt1 | contig 17108 bp, 11 predicted proteins | sample MAT04_FD_78384 | JGI IMG/M metagenome (GOLD analysis project Ga0105047, IMG submission 78384) | Freshwater microbial communities from Lake Fryxell liftoff mats and glacier meltwater in Antarctica - MAT-04 (megahit assembly) | ecosystem: Environmental > Aquatic > Freshwater > Ice > Liftoff...
CGTTCGAGAAAACAATTCGCGGGAAGCCCGCACAAGATTAGCCATGGAATGATCTCCAGTCAGGAACAGGGAACAGAAAAACCTCAGTAAAAACCGAATGTTGCACCACCGGTACTCACGCACGCCCGTTCTGTCGCCGGACTGCGTCCATGAGTGCCGATGTGCGTTCTTCTACCCGTACCTGAATGTCAAAGATCGTGTATCACAGGTGTTGTGAAATGTCGCCTGGAAAATGTGCTCAATAAAAAGCATACCCAGTGAACAACTCTTCGAGGCAACCAGTCTGTGGCTGTCACTTTTCTTTGAGTGAGTGATTTTGCGGCTGATTGACTCTGCCTTCGTCGGCTGGCATCCATTGGGGCTCGCAAAGCCGGGGGCCCCCGATGGATGGCAGTTGACGAAGGCTATGTAAGCCGACAACTCGCACTGACTGCTGGCCGACTGTTACCAGCAACCTGCCACCCCTGCTGACTCACCCCCACTCGTCCACCAGCCTGCATTGAATCTGCCTTTGTTGACGGCTTTACGGCGGGGCTCTGAGAGTCAACACAATCCGCCGAGAATGAACCATGACATCGGGGGACTCGCACTCGATGGCAAGAGACACAGTTTGACAAGAAAAGCGACCGCTGGAGCGGATACACCGGTCCTGAAAGTCCCCCCACTAATCCCCCCACTAATGCGCGAAATCTGCATTTGAGGAACGCATTGTCGAAGCGTGGTAAAAGAAGAAACCCCGGAATTTCCGGGGTTTCGGTGAGCATCAGAAACGCAAAAGGATATGATTAAGAACTCCGAAGGCGAAGGTTACAGGTTCGACTCCTGTCCGGGACATTTTTGAATACTGGGACAGGTGAATCAGAAAGTAATGGCGATCCATGGGTATCGGGAAAAAACTTGAAGGGGCTGGGTTACGCGGGCAGATCGCTGGTCAGACTTCTCTGTGTACGGTTGGTAAAAGCGATGCCGGTTTGACGTATCGCGGCATTGATATCAACATCCTGGCTCAGAACGCTCGGTTTGAAGAAGTGGCGTACCTGCTGTTGTACGGCAAGCTCCCCAACCAGCAGGAACTGGATGCCTGCCTGAAGCGACTGACAGGTCTCCGCAGTCTTCCTGCGTCGTTGAAAGCCGTGCTGGAGCTGTTGCCAGCAGACTCCCATCCGATGGACGTGTTACGAACAGGTGCGTCCGTCCTGGGCAATCTGGAAACAGAAACAGACTTCAGCCAGCAGTATCAGCACATCGAACGCCTCCTCGCCGTACTTCCATCGATTCTGCTGTACTGGTATCGATTCAGTCGCGATGGAGTCCGAATCGAAACGGCAACCGACGACGATTCTGTCGCTGGCCATTTTCTGCACATGCTGCACGGGAAAAAGCCAAATCCACTGCACGTACAGGTCTTGAATGTCTCGTTGATTCTTTATGCGGAACACGAATTCAATGCCTCAACGTTTGCGGCTCGCGTTTGCGCTTCGACACTTTCGGACATTCATTCCTGCGTCACTGCGGCAATCGGAACGCTGCGTGGTCCGCTTCATGGCGGTGCCAATGAAGCGGCGATGGAGATGATCGAAAAATGGAAAACACCAGATGAGGCCGAACAGGAAATCCTGGCGGCGCTGGCTCGCAAGGACAAAATCATGGGATTCGGACATGCGATCTACAGCATCTCCGACCCGCGCAATGCGATCATTAAACAATGGTCAGAAAAGCTGGCCAGCGATGTGGGTGATCGAACTCTGTTCCCGGTATCCGTTCGAATTGACGAAGTGATGTGGCGTGAGAAGAAGCTGTTTCCCAACGCCGACTTCTATCATGCTTCGGCCTATCATTTCATGGGAATTCCGACAAAGCTCTTCACACCCATTTTCGTCTGCTCCCGAGTGACCGGCTGGTCCGCCCATGTAATCGAACAACGCGCCAATAACCGCATCATCCGCCCAAGTGCGGAATACACCGGCCCGGAGTCTGCCGATTGGATTCCGCTGGCTGAACGTCGTTGACGAGTGGCGATGTCCTACCAATTTGACCAGTAGTCTCTCGCAAAGATTCAGGACAGGAAGATTTGCAAAACTCCTTTGTCCTTGTACTTCAGGAATTCCATTTTCCTGTCCGAAATTTCCCTGTCTATCCGACAGTTCTGGAACTCGCATGGTGGCGGCCAGAACACAGAACCGGTTTCCGCCACCGGTTTCCGCCACCGGTTTCCGCCACCGTTTTGCCGCCACCGTATTCCGGATCGTTCGTTTGCACTCCGCAGATGCGTCTGTCGCGTCAGCATTTCCTGCTGGAATGATCGGCGCGTCATGCTGGTATGCATTTTGGGTGGCAGGCACTCACTCGTTCCCTCGCGTACGCTTTGGGCTACTACTTCGGATAAAAGCGGCGCTGTCCAATTAGTACGATCGTCACAAATCCTACGCGACCGAGAATCAGACCACTCGCGATGATCGGAATTTCACTGAAGACGCTGATGACATCGTGACGTGTCCGGGTGCTCATTCCGCCCGACTCGTCGGCAAATCTGCCAAACTCTCTGGAGTGACGTTGCGAGACGTGGATGAGTCACCCTACGATGCCGATATATGGAGACAGTGCCATCATTCCACGAGATTCCGGCATGACGCTGCCGGCCGCCATTGTCCGAATCCGAGACATGTGATATGACAAAAAAACAACTGCTGATCCTTGCTCTGGTCGCATCAATCCCTGCGGCGGCTTTGTTGATCAAGTTGCTGTTGAGCCTGCTGCTTTTGCTGTCAGATCAATCCAGTGCATCGATTGTACTGTGGATTGTCTACGTTGTCTGCCTGCTGGGCAGCGCGTTCATCGCGTTTCTTCCGCTGTTGCTGTGGCTCTACTATCCGGCAGAAGGCTTTGAAGCTGCCGGCAGTTCCGTGAAGGATTCAGGAGCAGAGTTTCGTGCAACGTCTCCGGCTGTCCATGATGATGAAGACGCAGACACAGTTGGATCGGACGACGAAGAATTCATCGACGATGAAGCAGGCCACGATGAAGGCGAATCACTTTTCGACGAAGACGCGATGGAAGAAGACTTTGATGAATTCGACGGCGACTTCGATGATGACGACAAAAAGTAGGCCATGACATCTTCAGGCCGCGACTGCTATGACATCCCCGGCTACTGGGATTTTGCGTTCAGCGAGGAAACCATTCCGGAAGCCGATTTTCTGGAAGCCGTGGCTTCTGAATTCAGTTTACGGCCCGTGACGTCGGTTCTGGAAATTGGCTGCGGGGGTGGCCGACAGACTCTGGAAATGTCCAGACGCGGATACAAAATCACCGCCATCGACCTGAATCCCGTCTGCGTAAAGTGGACAGAACGCCAACTCTCTCGTCGCAAATTGTCCGCACAGATCCGCTGCGAAGACATGACAGACTTTCGGATTTCGCAACCTGCGGATCTGGCTCATTGTCTGGTCAATACATTTCGACACCTGACCAGCGAAGTACAGGCACTCCGACATTTCCGGTGCGTCGCGGCCGCTCTCAAACCCGGTGCTCTGTATGTTCTCGGCTTTCATTTATTGCCGCCGGATGCTGCCGAGATCGATTGTGAACGCTGGACAGTTCGGAAAGGTGCCACCCGCGTGACGACGACCATTCGAGTTCTCGACTTCCGTCGTCGGACTCGTATCGAAACCGTTCGCTTCAGCCTGAAAGTCACGACGCCAAAGCGAATCATTCGCACGTCTACCGATCACCGTCTGCGGATCTATCGAGCGGACCAGTTTCGCAGTCTGCTGCGGTCAGTTAAGGAATTTGAACTGATCGGAGTTTACGATTTCTGCTATGACCTCTCGGAAGAACTTTCGCTAAACGACGATCTCGGTGATGCGGTCTTCATATTCCGCCGCAAATAAAACTGCCGATTGATTCAGACGAAGATGCGCTGCAACTCAGGAATTGGTGCCCCGGAATTCAGGATTGGCACCGGACGGCCAGCAAAATCCTGGATGGCGACGTGTTCGTAGTCGATGCCCAGATGTTTGTAGATCGTCGCCAGAAAATCTCCGGTGCCAACGCGACGGTCGATCGGGTCTTCGCCGCGGGCGTCGGTCGCACCAATGACCTGTCCGGTGCGAATTCCGCCACCAGCAAACAACATCGAATTGGCACGCGGCCAATGGTCGCGGCCCGGCTGGATAATTCCCGCTGGCGCACTGGCCACACCGCCGCCGCTGCTCGCAACATACGAGATGCGTGGCGTACGCCCGAATTCACCAGCGACGATCACAAGCACCCTTTGATCCAGACCGCGCTGATAGATGTCCTCAATCAGGGCCGAAACCGCCTGATCAAAAATTGGAGTCCGAAACTTGTACGCGTCAAAGACGTGCTGATTCACGGCGTGGTCATCCCAATTCTGGACGCGCCCACAAAGGGGGCCGTCAAACTCAGTTGCAATAATCTCGACACCCGCTTCTACCAGTCGCCGAGCCAATAACAGTTGCTGCCCCCAGGCATTCATGCCATAGCGTTCACGGCTGGATGTGGATTCTTTTTGCAGATTGAACGCATCGCCGGCCTTTGGACTTGTCAGCAACCCCAGCGCCTGAGCTTCAAACTGATCGACCGCGCTCAATGTTCCCGACGTGTCAAGATCCCGACGCAGATTGTCGAATCCGGACTTAAGCTGCATGCGACGTTCCAACCGGTCTCGCCGGTCTGCTGCGAGCCCGATGTTCGGAACTTCGAATGCGGGGTTGCTGGGATCACCGGCAATTGCGAATGGAGCATACGATGGTCCGAGGTAAGTTGGACCGGCGATCGTAAAACTGTCGTAGCGATCAACCGCGTTAATCGCGACATAATTCGGCAGACTCTGCACTGCATCCTGTCGCAGAAAACTTGCGATGGACATCCAATCAGGAAGTTTGGGCGTCAGTTTGTCCTGAGCATCCGGATCGCCTCCCAGAACCTGCAATGAACCGGCAGGGTGACCACCTCCTGTGTGCGCGATGGATCGCAGAATGGCATATTTGTCAGCAATTTTCGCGAGGCGAGGCAGAAGTTCGCAAACTTGAATTCCGGCAACATTCGTATCGATTGCTGCGTAGGGCCCTCGGAAATCAGTGGATGCCTCCGGCTTCGGATCAAACGTCTCCAAATGACTCGCACCACCGCGGAGCCAGACCAGAATTACAGCCGTTTTGGGAGTTGTTGTGGCCAACGTCGTGGCGGCCTGAAGCCGAAACACGTCCGCCATGCTCAGCGACGTAAATCCCGTCAACCCAGCCTGCAATAGTCTGCGTCGGGAAACAGCCGGAGCAGGCATGTTTCGGTGAATCGGCTGCGGCGAATTATTCATGTTCGTTCCATTTCCATCTGTCGTCCGCATCGAGCCTGGCATCAGATTGCCAGTTCGCCAATGTTATAACGGTTTAACTGGCATACCGAAACCAAATAAGACTGCGGCATCGCAATGTTTCCGGGGGGGGAATGAATCTGGTAGCCGTGAAGCTTATTTTACCGGATGGTCAATTAGCCTGCATCAATGAATTTCCATAACGACCACTTCACCGACTTTCAACCAATTTTGTGTCCCGTGGTTTTTTGCGATGGAATAATTGCCTGAAAAGGTATAATCAGCACTCCGCAAATAAGGAGACTCGAAAATGTCCAGTGATATCATTGACGAAGAAGAAAGAGTCGCTGACGAACAGCAGGTCGAGACTGCTGAAATCATTCGCGGCAACATTCGAGAGCTTTGCGGACTGAACGAAAGAGTCATTGCGCTCGATCGCTCGGCGACCGTGGATGACGCCGTGAACGCGATGATTCAGAACCATATTGGAACTGTGTTAATCGTGGAGGGCGGCAAGCTGTACGGGATGTTCAGTGAACGCGACGTGCTGACTCGTGTGGCTGCTCAGGGACAAGTACCCGCTGAAACACCGATTGTGGACGTCATGACGCCTGCCCCCGAGTGCCTATCGTTTGATGACGAAATCGTCTTTGCGCTGAACAAGATGGTCATCGGCGGTTTTCGGCATGTCCCAATTCTTGACGAGAACGGAACTCCGATCGCGGTTGTCTCCATGCGCGATGTCATGGCACACATCGTATCCTTTTATCCATGCGAAGTATTCAACCTGCCACCCGAACCGGCAGTCGGTCGAGCCGGACAACGTGAAGGTGCTTAGGCGAAGGGCAGGAGGGAATCTATACTGCGCGCGGTCAGGAATGTGGTGTTTTTTTTTAACCCGTGGCCGCAGGCCAGGCCGTTGAGGTATCCAGCGGTAAGATCCTGGCCTGCGGCCACGGGTTAAACGAGTCAATCGAATGAACCCGGCGTTTGGCATCTCCAAGGCATCATTCTGGGCTGCGTGGAGTAACCACCGACACTGTCAGCGACGGTAATTTCATTTCTGCCGCTCGCCGTAGATCCTGATCTCAATCTTCCAACCGCTGCAGTTCGATTCCCGACAAAACGGCATGACCGGTTTTGTCAGTGAACTGAATCTCAAGCCAGTCTCCAAGCATCACTCGATCAATGGTACGAGTCGTCGCACGACCGGCGTCGCCACCGACCTTGACGTCCTCAATCACGGCCTGTCCCTGCACCGCGACATCGAAGACACGTTCTTCACCGATCGTGCGTTGAGGACTGCCGAAGTGCAGTCGGACACGATAAGGTTCGAGTGGTCCCTCTGTTGGTGGTACGGGTGCTGCAGGTTCGTCGGCAGCCGCGTCCGCAGTCTTTTCTGATTCTGGTGGCTGAGCGGTCAGGCTCAATCGCAAGCTTGTCATCTTTTCCACACCGGACGACACAACCCACGGCAGCGCATTACCTGTCATCGACGTGGGATGATCCTGATACCACGCATACTCTCCCTGAAACTCGAGGCCCAGATTTGGTGAATCTCCGGCAACGGCCGGAAACTCCAGCCACATCAGTCCGTGCGGATCGCGTCGATCGCCGGGCGCACCAAGATTCACACCCAGTTGCCGCACACGTCCTGCTGAGGGATCAAGCACGAGCATGTTGCTGATGGTCCAGGCATCCATTTCCGGCATATGCACCAGTGCCAGCGACGTTTGATTCTGATAAGCGCAGCTACAGGTCCGGGTATAGTCAGGAGCACTGAGCACTCCGTCTGCGACGACGAGATTCGACGTGCATCCGGATTTGAATCCTCCAAAGTTTCCAGTGCCGCCTTCAGTCAGCAGGTCATAAAACCCTGCGGCTCCCGATCGAAACGTGAGCAGATTCTCACTCGCGATGATGCTGTTGCAGCCATAAGCGCGGGTGATTTTCCAGGGCTGCAGTTTTCCGGTGAGCGAGTTCTCAACCATTTTCTGGGACCCGTCGGTGAGGTGAAATGCACCGGCCGATTCGCGATACGAATTGGCATTCGTAATTATGATATCATTGTGCAGCACACAAGGCCCCGAATAATGCAGATCCGGCTTTTGCCACACCACCTCCCCAGTCGCTGCCCGATACACCGCCATGCCTTGCCCCGTTTCGGACGACAATCTGTCACTCGCGGCGGCTCCTGCCTGCAATAGCAGTCCATGCGTTTCCGAATACCCAAGCCAGGTGCCAAACACCTCACCGGGGAGTTCCCACGCTTTCTCGCCTGTTCGCGCGTCAATGGCCAGAAGTCGATACGTATCCGGATTCGATTTTCCGCGACGACGCAGAATCTCCTCGACCTTGGTCGGATTGCGATCAAGCGTATAGATCAACCCACCGCCAGCGACGATGCCATTGTGCCAGAAGCTATGCAGCGCATCGATTTTCCACATCTGTTGTCCGGTGTGCCTATCAAAGCCAACAAGAGCCATGCTTGCCGCCAGATCCAGACTCCTTTCACCAAACCCGGCGCGTTTTTCTTTTTGTCGGGCAGCCTCATCCTGATCCGCTTCATAGCGAGCTCGATAGTTTGCGAAACCGACTCCCCCCAGCAGCACGTCCTCATAAACGCCGATATAACCCCATTCATGTGGCTGATCGGCATCGGCTTGCGGCAGCGAGATTTCCGACGTGGTCTGACCAGTGGCCGGGTCGAGAATATGACACGTCGCACCTTCCAGAATGTACACAGCATCTGACGTCGCCACGTAGTTCGTACCACGCGCATTCGCTCCGGGAATATGGACCTGATTGTAAGCAGGATCAAGCGGCGTGTTTTTGTAGGTCTCGTCGAAAAAGACACCATCAGTTCCCAGATTTGCAAACTCTCGCTTCCAAAGCTGACGTCCGGTATAGACATCGCGGGCAATCAAAGAACTCATTCCCTGAATAAACAGTCTTCCTCCAACGACCTGCTCCGGCGGACCATGACCGTGTCTCGGCAGAATGTCATCGTGACTGGTGCCGCCGAACCAGAGTACTCCCAGCGGAAGCTTGACGCGCTGGTCGCTGGAATTGATCGTATTTGCGACATTTCCATGCTGATGATTCCAGACTCCAGCACCCGGAAGTGAACCAACTCGCCGAACGATGACGCCAAAATCTGTGGCCTCGACTTCTGCCTGTTCCAGTTGCAGCGCAACAATCTGCTCCTGCACGCGCGGAATGTCTTTCGACTCCGCCAACAAACACATCACACCACCATAAGGTCTCACAGCTTCGTAGATCCGTCGTAATGGCGCACCGTCTCCGAGCAGAACAGGAGTCAGTTCCTTGCCAACAAACAGCATGTTTGCCAGGTACGGCGGCAGCGACAATTCTGCGAGCGATGTCTGCTGAGCCGTCACACGGCCATGCAATCCAGCCGCATCAAACTTTCGCTGCAGTCTACCGACGCGCTCGCCGTCTTCATCCACAATTCTCAACTCAACAAACGGCGATCGGGCAGCCAGCGCGGTCACCAACGTCTCGTCTGCCGCGCCCAGCAACACGGCATATCCTTCCGCTGCGCCAGTCTGCAGCATGCGGTCAGCGGACTTCGTGGATTCTGCGTCAGGGCTGAGTGCCGTAAAAGATTCTTTCAATGCTGCGGGGGACTTTTGTGCTCCCGCTCCGAAAGCCAGCACGCTTCCCTCCTTGGTGACGGCGAACAGCTTGCCATTCGCGGCCACCAGACGTTCCACAGTTCCTTGCGCGGTGATTGTAGATTGTACCGTTGCCGCTTCCGTTGCGGTTTGCAGACGAACGGCGGCAATCGAAGTCTGAACATTCCCGCCGTCGTTCGCCACAGGCTGACCCGCTGCATACAGCGTATTCCCCGCTAGAATCAAATCGCCCAGTCCATCGGCCGGTACTTCCCAGACAAGCTCCTTCGACGTAATGTCGTGAGCCTGAATCATCGCCTGATCGTCTTTCGAGATTGCAGAATAAATACGATCGCCTGCCAAAACCGGTTCATTTGGCATAAAGGCCGTTTTGACACCAGTCTCCAGGGAGAACTCCCGCGTTCCTTTCAGACGAGTGTGAACGAACCATGATTCCTCATTGGCTGCAACAAAGGAACCACCAGTCCCTTTGCCGCCCGCGTTCAATTCAAAATACAGTTGCTTGCCGGTGTGGCGATCGAATGCTGCCGGGACGCTGCGTCCGCCCGGCACCAGCAACACATCGGCCGTCGCCACCAGCGCGCCTTGTGGCGCAATCCCTGCGAATGACGGGGCGCTGTGAGGTTGTTTGATGTACTGCGCGCCGGTTTCATCATTGACCCATTCAACACTCCCCGTGTCGGCATCGAGGGCGTAGATAAAAGTACCCATGAACGGCCAGATGCTGGCGGCGACATAGATCTTTCCGTCGCGGATCACCGGACCACCGCGCATCGGCCACGCGGAAACCAATCGCTGGTTGCCCAGAATCTGCCGCGAACCCGGAGCACCTCGAAACTTCCAAACCAATGCCCCGTCGGCTGCGTTCAGGCAATACAGATATCCGTCGTCACTTCCGAAGAAGACGCGATCTTTCCAGGCGACCGGCGGCATCCGAATCGGACCGGCAGTAAAATACGACCACAGTTCCGCGCCTGTTTCAACATCATAGGCCGTTAGTTTGTCGCGATCGTTGAAGCCGAGGAACAATCGCCCGTTCATCACGACCGGTTCAAAAACGCGGTCATACGTCATCAGGTCAAGATTCAGAGTGTCATCCCAAGCCTGCTTCCGAGGCGAGAATTCTCGCGTCCACTGCAACGTCAGTTCAGACGGCAGTTGCTCGGGCGACGCAGCACTACGCGAAGCATCGTAACGCCACATTGGCCAGTCTGATGCGTTACTGAAAGAACCCGAAATCAATAGACCGATGCAGGTCACCAAACACCAAAATGAAATTCGAAGCATTGCCGATGCCGCCTTTTGAAAGGGCTTTTGAGTATCGTTCTCCGGGTGAACGGAGAATCCTCGTTTAACCCGAGCCAACGGCGAGACCAAAGTGATACCTCCCCGTTGGGTCGGGTTAAACGAAGAAAACCTCAATCCACGCAGTTTGGAGTTGCGAAGGCATCATTCCTCACCGAGTGAATTATAATACACTCAATAGTATCCTGATTTCCTCCTGATGACTACTGCGAGAGTCCCGGTTTCAGTGATGTTCAATGATTGTGCTCCGTCGGAATCCGCACCTTCATTGGCGATTGTGGCTTCCAGAGCCACGATTCAGGTCACGCAAACTCTTCGCGTACGCATTCATGACATTCCGGTTGATCACTTGCGAGTCGGAGCTAAGGATCGACTACAGGACTCAGCCTCCAGCCGCCAACGACTGGCGTGTAGGGTTTTACTGGCTCAAGCAGCGGATCGCCCATCATTCCCAGAGACCACCGCGCGCTGTCAGGGATCAGTGATAATGCCGGATCGACCCGATAGGCGTCGAGTAGATCGGGCCTGGCAGAATCAGCTCGAATCAGGCCCAATGCGATCGTTGACATACGTCGCACTTCCAGAAGTTCCGGCGACGGTCCGTCTCGATCGTTGATGCGACCAATCAGAGATTTCGCAAGTTCTGGCACGTTTTCCTTTTCATGGAACAGGCCCAGAGCCCACATTGCTGCCGCTCGTTTTAGAATCAGACGAGACACCAGAATTTTTCTGAAATTCTGCTTCAGGACGGGTTCCAGATCCTTCATACGCTGAAGACCTGCAAACTGAAACAAATAGGATGACTGGAGGCCAACTTCGACCTTCGTTGAGGTCATGTCGAGACTTAAAGTCAACTCTTCGATTTGTATCAGACGTTTCTTTACTGCATCCTCAACAGCAGGATCGGGAAACAAATGCAGCAACCATGCTGATGTGACCAGCACTTCGTTCCGGGGGTGTTCGAGCAACGGAATGCAGCGATCTGAAAATTGCGATGCACGCAGTTGTCCCAGCAGCAGCAGGCATTGTTCAATCGCCTGCCAGTCATCAGGGTTTGCCTTCAGTGTGTCGCTGGCCATCTCAATGATCTCCACGCGAAGTGCGGCATGTTCTTCAGCAACCAAAAACAGCATTTCGCGTGCAACGTTCCGCACTTCCAGATGTTTATCGCTGAGCATCTGGTGCAGCCATTGAGTCCGTTCGGCATCGGGAAAACGTCGCATGATTCGAGCGGCCGTCATGCGTACGGCCGCATCGCGATGACTGCGTCCTGTCGAAATCTGCGGCACGAGTGTCTCTGGACTCAATTCGTGCAGTACTGTCCATGCGGCTGTAGCAACGGCGTCCGAAGTGTCCGAGCACAGCGGAGAAAGTTTGGCGTGTGCTTCGGGATTCGTGCTGGTCAGAAGTTCAATTCCCAGGAGACGTTCCAGCTCATTTCCAGCAATGCAGGAATCAGATTCGGTAAGCGCTGCGTCCGGGACCAGCAAACAAATCGCCTTCGCCGCAGATTTGCGTTTTTCATACGCCAGCAGTTTTCCCCGCAAGACAGCAAGCAGCAGATCAGAAGCCTTTAAATCGCCAAGTGCCGCCAATCCATCACAAGCCAGCGACACTGCGACCGCAGTTTCGGAATCAGTTGACAGACGCTGCTTCCAGACGTCGCCTGCTGCCGCGAATTTCCAGCGCGAGAGAGCCGGGTCGATCCACAATCGCTGGGCGTCACTGGCATGTGTATCCAACGCCAGAACGGCAGCCGCAGCCTGCGACGCATCGGCATTCACAAGGGCTCGTGCGCACGCGAAACGGACGGGCAGATCTGGATGCGACTCAAGATGCTTCATGAGGATGTCGGTCGAACGACTGAGATCGCTGTTGAGTTTTTCCCGGGCGACTCGAGCCAAACTCAAAGCTGCAGTTACCAGCAATTCATCGTCGTCAAATTCGCGGAGCGTTCGATCGAACAACTCCATAAAACTCGAATCGACTTTTTCCACAGTCCCGGGCGAGATCAGATGCGGTTCGAGAAACATCCGCATTGGCAGATTGTTGAAGCGTGCAATATGGGAGATCTCGATCGGCCCCTGAAACGGGCCGTGCGGACTGAATTCCAGATTGGGAAGTTCGCTCTGCTGCACGGCTTCGAGCTGCTGGCTGGCGACATTCTGCTGTACGCCTGAGGTGCCCGATTCAGGATTATCTTGAGCGAAAATGCGGCTTTGCGGCGCCAATAGCAGGACTGCAACGGCCTGCGAGACCAGGCAAAAACCCAGATTGTGACTCGGTGGAGCGGTCATAACAAAACTCACGAATGCAAGTCGATTTTACAACACATCAGTCGGGTTGAGTCAGGCGACGGACCCGCAGATACAAGACAATCAACAGCACGACGCATACAGCGGAGCTGAACCACCACGCCGATGGGATCAAATCGAACGTCTGAAACCCCTCCGCTTCGATCGCGCCCAGTGCAGCAGCCAGCGGATTCAATCGCAGTGTGTTTTCCACCAGGGTATGGCCAAACGGTGCGTCCAGATTGACCCAGACCAGCAAAGTGCCAGCGAACAATGAAATCAGAATCCCATAGGCCACCGTTGTCGCCACTGCGGTCGAACGAAAGAAACTACTCACAGTCGCGCTGATCAGCATCGACAGCAACGCTGCCAGAACCAGACTCACAATCACCTGCTGCACCTGTGCCTGCAAGTTGGGCTGAATGAGCATGATCACGGCATATCCGGGCAGAGTCGCACACAGCAGCAGCGCAAGTGTCAGCATGACGCTGATCAGTTTTCCCAGCAGAATTCTGCTGCCGCTCATCGGGGTGACGCGAAGCAGATTCCAACTGCCGCTTTCCATCTCTCCCGCAATCATACTGGCAGCAAGCCCGGGCGTCAGCAGCACGATCAACGCCACCTGCAGCACGATAATAATCGCGCCTGTAAAGTTAACACCACGGGATTCGGCACCACTGGCGGATGCGAGCGTCAACATCAATGACAGCACCGCACAGCCAGCGATCAGTCGCAGCAACCAGTGCAGTCGTCCAAATTGCCGACAACGAAACTCTTTGACCATCACAGGATTCAAAAACCACGGAATCCCGGCAGAACGTTTCTGAGGATCGACCAGAAACAGAACTCGTCGAGCAGCCCGGGCACCCAGCGATCGTTCGTCGGTGATGATGCCCTGAGAACGTGAACGATCAAGCAGTGAGTGGCTCAGACGCGCAATGCAGACGACACTTCCAACAACAATCGACAAACCTGTGAACACCAGGTACCAGAAGATCACTGGTCGCTGTTCGGTCAGACCTGATCCTGCTATCGACCCCTGGTTCAACAGTTGCATGAGCGAAGGAATTGGGGAAATCATACTCAGCCAGCCAGCCAGAATGGCAATGGCGCTGTCGCTTCCCTTAAGAAAAAAATCTGGAAACGTCGGCACGATCGTGAGTGCAAACGTCACTCCGTAGCTCCAGCGCAGCGCGGCTTCTGTGCTGCGGCAGAAAGTCCCGACCAGAAGTCCGACAACGATCAGTTGCGAACAAAGGAGGAGCAGGAATCCGTAGAGTCGTAGGATGTCCGTCAGCGTCAAACCACCCATCAGATAACAGCAAGCCATTGCAGGCAAGGTTGCAAACAGCAGCAGCAATACAAAGCCCAGCATCGCACCCGCCTTGCCGAAAAAGATCGATGCACGCGGGAGTGGCGAATTCAGCAACAATTCCAGCGTCAGTCCACGCAGTTCTTTGACAAGTGATGTCGATGGAAAAACGGGCACAATCAGGATTGCGGCTCCCAGCATGGCAAATGTCAGCCACTGCCAGGTCTCGCGGGCCTGCTGCCCATTCAGATCTGAAACTCCGCTGGATGGCCACTTCAGAATGACTACTGCGGCGAACGCAATTGCGGTGGCGACCAGAATGTACAGGGTCCCGCGATTTCGCAGGAGGCCCAGAAGTTCGCGCTCGATGATTACGAGGCATCCCTTCATCGTGCTGTCCCCGACGTCTTCCGAGATGCGTCTGTCACCTTCGCTCCATGATCACCTTTGCGTTCCGCAGCGGCCTCTCGCGCCGCCGACACAAACGCTTCTTCCAGATCAGCGGCGACTTCTCGAAACTGGGCGACCTTGTCGCCTGCTACGATCAGTTCGCGCAGCACATCCGCCATTGTTTCATCGGAAGCGGACGAGCGACAACGAATAGTCGATTCTGTTGCTGATACCGTGACTTCGGCACCAGGTTCAAGCCGCTTCTTCAGTTTCTCTCCGATTTGTGACAGGCCCGTCGCTGACAAGAACTGAATTTCCATCGTACGCAATTGCGACAGTTCTCGTGTGACTTCCTGAAGCGTGCCAAATGCTCGCAACTTGCCACCAGCGACGATCGCAACTTTGTTGCAAATTCGCGCCAGCTCGGGAAGAATGTGACTTGTGACAATCAGCGTTTTTCCTTCGGATGCCAGCCGGAGCAGAATGGTTCGCATTTCAATCCGTGCTTCCGGGTCCAGACCATTCGCCGGTTCATCCAGAATCAGAACTTCGGGATTGTGCAACAGCGTGCGTGCGATCCCGATTCGCTGCTGCATTCCGTGACTCAGACTTTCGACGTAGCGATCCTGCATCCATGTGGCGTTTGTCAGTTCCAGAACTTCGGCAATACGGCTGCGGCGCACTTTTCGAGGTATCTCATAGGTGGCACCGAAGAAATCAAGATACTCGCGCACGCGCATATTGTCGTAAGAGCCAAACTTATCGGGCATGTAGCCCACCAGCCATCGAACTTTGGCAACATCGCGGATACAGTCGGCCCCTGCGATTCTTGCGACACCCGATGTGGGCCGCGACAATCCTACCAGGATGCGGATGGTGGTCGTCTTCCCGGCACCGTTGGGGCCGATAAAGCCCAGGATACTTCCTCGCTCCAGTGACAAGGACAAATTGTCCAACGCAATGAACTCGCCGTAGTGCTTCGAAAGTCCCTGGATTTCAACGACAGGCGATTGATCGGCCATAGTGCGGTGTCTGCTTTGCATTAAGGAACCTCGGCGGTCCGTTTGCCTTTAAGCGTCAGTCCCATTCGGGATATTTCCCAATAGTCATTTTGTGTCTGTGAGGCATTGTTTGGCTGCAATGATTTCTCAAGATCGCTGACCGTCAACGACACATACAACGCTCCGCCCCGGCACGACTCACGAATCAGGTCAATCGGAATCGAAATCGAGTGGGCACCCAGCGGACTTTCCAGTTTGCTCACCTCCGACTGAGCTTCAAAGCTGCCCGCAGAGACAATGACTGTCCGCGACCCAGCTCGAAGAAATAGCTGGAGATCCGCCGTGTCCACTTCAAACGGCAAACACACTCTGGGAATCTGAAACTGCATGAATGATCGGCCACCGGCTTCCGCGCTGGACCACTGGCGTTTTCCGTTGTTGAAAACCCCGCTGATTCCTGCTCCGCTGGCATCCGGCATCGAGTGGAGACGAATAAATGGAGCAGGAATCGTGATCAGAGTGTCAAGGGGCGGTTGTTCCATCCGCAATGGCTGAACAACCAGCAATGAGCGTTCGTGTCGAACATCCGCACCACCAACGTTAACCATCGGCCGATTGGCCTCAGCCCAGAATAACAAACTCGGACTTTCCGGAAATGCCTCGTTTCGCCGCGTGATATCAAAAACTGAAGCATACACCTCGCCGCGTCGCCGCTGTCGATCGGTCACCAGACTACTGCCGAAAAAATCACCGGCGGCTAAAACGTTCTGCGGAGTACCGCGAAACTGTGTGCCGGAGTCAAGTCGCAAACTCATGCGATCCGGGCCTATTCCCGCCATGATTAAATCTCCCGCGTTTGTCAGTCCACCGGATTCCAGGTTTCCAACAACACCGTCTTTATCGAACGTGACTGTGGCAGACAACGGGCGATCCAGATTCTCCAGCGAACGCACGGAATACGTCTGGATGCCAATGGGCTGATCGAGACCTTCCCAGTGACAAGCATCGATACCCGTCCACACCAACCTGCGATAATTACGGTTTGTCGGGTCAGTGTTTTCTTCGATGATCGTGCCTTCCGCGCCGGACACGCGATACTCTTCGGCCCCGGAACCGAAGACCGACGCATATCCGTCGGACACCAGTCGTCGTGAACCTGGGACAGATTTCACAAGCGCAGTTTCGATTACGGTCTGCGGAGCCACGCGACGCCCAAAATATCCCATTCCGATGGCAGGAAGTGCGACAAGCACCGCGAGCAGTGGCAACACTACGATAAGGCGTTCGCCGCGTTCGCGACGTTGCAGCCATACGCCAACAGCAAGCAACAATGCAGGAAAGCACAAGGTCAGTCCGATCGCGGTGACTCGCGAAGGAATCTGAAAACCGATGATGCTGACAGCCTGTTTCGTTGCTGCATCCAGCGGCAACATGGGTTCCGGACGAACTGCGAAGAGTAAACGCGATATCAAGTCGGCTGATGGTATGAGTTGAAATTCAGGAGCCTCCTGCCGCGTTGGTTCGTGAGGAACAATGAACGCTGATGCGTCTACCGTCGTGACAACGACCGTGCCGCGACCTACGGGAGCATGAATTACTGCTGGCCAGTCATCGATCGTCCATATCACTTCACCGCCGTGCGGTACCACTCGCAAATGCCGGACAGGTTCATCGAATACCCTGTCCACTTCCCGAGTCGGGAACATAACGTGACTGTACTCCGGATTGAGCCGCAGCAGAACGTTGTTCGTCGTTGACTCTCCAATGAGGGAAAGCGAAAGCGCATCCCCCAGAATTAAACGAACCGCGTCC
>Ga0105047_10008483_pt1 | contig 17107 bp, 10 predicted proteins | sample MAT04_FD_78384 | JGI IMG/M metagenome (GOLD analysis project Ga0105047, IMG submission 78384) | Freshwater microbial communities from Lake Fryxell liftoff mats and glacier meltwater in Antarctica - MAT-04 (megahit assembly) | ecosystem: Environmental > Aquatic > Freshwater > Ice > Liftoff...
ATGTCGGTGCCAGTGATATCCATTGGCATCAGATCAGGCGTGAACTGAATGCGGCTGAATTTTAGAGACATCGTTTCGGCCAGCTTGCTGACTAGCAATGTCTTGGCAAGTCCGGGCACGCCCATCAACAAGGCGTGACGTCGGGCAAACAGGCAAATAGCCAACTGCTCAATCGTATCTTTTTGGCCAACGATCACTTTGGCAAGTTCGTTCACTAGCTGACGATAAGCTTCACGCAATCGATCGATCGCTTCGACATCATCGCCGCTAAGCCGCTGGACTTCGGTCGGTATAACTTGACTCATCGTTTGCTCTGCATGGTGTACTAGACCGTAGGATCGGCTGTAAGGGTATCAGATTCAGGGAAGCCTGCGGGATTTGTAGTGACTAAGCACTATTACCGCTTTGGGTCGGATGTCTGTCCTACGCAACTGTCTGAGATCTAACTGACGGGCCACAGCATTGTAGTCCCGCGAGTCGCTCGCGTGGCAAGCCGCCCCAGAATTCAAATTGTGTTCAAATCTTCGGTGACCTACGGAGCTTCGTCAGCTTTGGCATGGGGAATGACCGTAATCGTTACTTTTTTCGGCTCTGCCGACTCAAGCTTGAAACGAAAGCTGCCTTCTCGGTCGTTCGCTTCATTCGGAAACCGAAATTCCTTGTGCTGGAGATTGCATTGCTCGTTTTTGCCAATGGGAAGGCCCCGAAGTACAGCAACGCCGTTGACTACAGGCTGGTCAATAAAAGGATGGTTGATTTCGCCCTCGTAGGGTGGAACCTGTTGATCAACTGGAAAGAACTGGTTTTGAACTGATTTAATTGAATAGAACCGTTCCCCAAGATAGGTCGATCCACCTTTGTAAGTCTTTTGATTTGGCCAGCCGGAAACCTCGCCAGAATCAAGGGGCGTTCCATCAGGCTTGACGATCAACAACTCAAGGGATCCTGTTTGTTCCATCTCAAGCGTGACGTCGACCTGAGTTCCGCTGACATTAAACAATTGGCCCATTACAAAGTATGATTCCGGTATCGTGGTTTTAGATACCCAGCCATCGCATACGGCAATGATTTGGATCACGCCTGATCGTGGGACTGAGGGCAGGTCAAATTTTCCATCGGCAGTAATAGGAACGGAGTCTGCCCAGGTCAAAGACGGCGCATGCTCTTCCCAACTGTCACCTTCGGGCTTGGGGACGCTGGTTGTGCTGACATAGCCGCCAACCACAGGACGTGGAACATTGCTTGAAAGCCTGCCTACGATTCGGGCTCCCGGACTGAGCTTAACGTTTCGCATCCTGAGTGCTTGGCTTGGCCGAACACGCAGCGGTAACAAGCCGCTGAACAACGTTGGTCCATCGCGCTGGGGTTTGACGAGCATTGTTTGCCAAGTGCCATCGCTGAGCGCGCTTGTTCGTCGACCGCCATTACCATCGTCGGCCCAGAATTCAGGTGCAAAAGGCCCCGCCATCATCACACCAAAATCGGGAACCTGCGCACCATTCTCATCGACGGCAGAAAGCTGCAGCTCACATCCCTTTTTGAGTTCAACATCCGCCTGCTCGATCGGCTCATCAACGTCCAATGCGAGATCGAAATGGACGACCTTTTGAACGTAATCGCTGTGTCGAACCAAAAATGATACCGACTTCGTTGTCAGTACTATGGGGCCAAAAACGGACTTGCTTGGATATCGAACGATAACCAAGCCATCTTGTGCGGTCAGGTAATTTTTTAATGGCCCGTGCTTCTCCTCGTTCCAATATCCATGACCGTCTTGCTCGATCATTCGCATCGCATAGGCTTTTACTACTGCGCCAGTGACCGGTTTCCCGGCCTCGTCCTTGATCACGATACGCAACTCGCCCCATGTGATTAAGTCGGTGTCCTCGTTGGAAACGCACTCGCCAGGCGCGAAAGCAACGCAAAGCAAGCAAGTCAATGCTTGACAAGAAAAGCGTAGGGTCCGGTTCATAGCCTCAACTCCTAGATCTCGATCGCTTCCCGCAGAGGTCCAATCGGGTCATTGCGTTGAACTATACCCGCTTGGAGTCGGTCGGAACAGACGCACCGTCTTATTTGCGAGCAGGATTTTTACTGCGAGACTCTCGGCACCTGAGAATCGGACTCGTTGATCTCATAGGAGGCGCGGCGCTCAAACTTTAAAGAAGCTCGCGACCAAGTTGCTGGGGAACATATCAACATTATTGTTGTACTGCAAAATTGCCGCATCAAAAGCGCGCGATGGCAACATACACTTCGATCATGCTCCAGCGGCAGATGTATAAGGGTTTGCTTGCGGTGCTGCACCTGAGCCGATTCCGGACTTGATCTCCGTGGGCAATGCTCGCTTAGGTTTGGCGTTGTCAGGAACCGGGGCTGGCGACCCGAGCTCGGCGAGCAGTAGGAGCGAATAGGCTTCGAGGGTTTCCGTCGGATGCGCCCCGACCAACATCATGCGAACGGTTCCCGAGCCATCGATAAACAATGTCGTTGGGAAGCCGCTAAACTTTGGCACTTGCTTGGTCACGATGTCTTCACCTAGCACAAGCGAATAGTTGATCGGCTGAACGCGACGAAATTCTTCGATGGCCAAGATCGCATCGCGAGGCGTCGCGGCACGTTCAAAATTCATCCCGACGATTGACAAGCCGGCTTCCTCGTACTTGGATTGCAGTTTGACGAAGCTGGGAATCTCACGACGGCAGGGAGGACACCAGGTTGCCCAGAAATCGACGATCAACACGCGTCCGGCAAAGTCTTGTTTTTGCAGCGACTTGCCTTCGATGGTTTGTGATTCGAAATCAAATGCAAATGTGCGAAACGACTTTATCTCACCGCGGCTTTCGGCTAAGTGAGGATTCGTGAACGATTGCTGTCCCAGAACGACCGTGTTTGCATCGGCAAGGGCTTCCTGGTCGACGGCACCACCGAATCGTTCAGGATCTACGAACTTCCACACCGCAAGCCCAGCAATGCATAACGACAGTATCAACAAGATGCTTGGAAGACGCTTCATCATAGACTCGTTTGTAATGGACGTAAATCGACCTAACACGATCCATCGCATATTTCAAAGCCAGCTTAAGGCATAAAATGCGCCAGTGACAGGGATTCAATCATTCAATACCGGTCGCAACGAATGTACCGATCAAACACAACGCAAGTCTAATCACCGAGTGAAAATAGTTGTTTGATTGCTTCCAGGAGACCGCGTTGGTGTCCGGCAGCGGCGTCGTCACGTAGCGATGCGAGCGGCGGATGAAGCAGCTTGTTGACCAGTCGATCAAGCGACCTTTCGATCTCGGAACGCGCTTCTTCGGATACATTCATCTGCTTCAACCGGTTCTCCAGTCGCGTCCATTCCTCACGTTTCATTTGGCTGGCGTGATCGCGCAGGCGTTGGATTACGGGCCCGGTCGCGCGATAATGCAGGTCACCGACAAATCGCACTGTTTCCTCGTCGATGATTCGTTTCGCTTTGGGCCATTCACGGCGGCGTTCTTGCCGATTGCGTTCACAAGCTGCCTGCAAATCATCCACCGAGTATAAGTAGACCTCGTTGTGTTCACCGATCACGGGATCGACGTCGCGTGGGACCGCCAAATCAAGAATCAACAGTACGCGTTGGTATCGTTTGGACGAAATCTTTACAAACCGTTCGTTCGTGATGATCGGCTCAGTCGATGATGTCGTACCGACGAGCACATCCGCATCAATCAACGCTTGATCAAGCTCGCTCCAATCGATCGCGCGACCGCCGATTTCGGTTGCCAACGTTTGAGCGTGCTCGCGGGTTCGATTCGCGATTCGCACATCGGTTGCGCCTTGATCGATGAGGTAACGCAGTGTCTCGCGCCCCATCTCGCCCGCTCCCAGCAACACGACAGTTTTATCGGCGAGCGATTCAAAAAACTCGGGGATGATCTCGCCGACTGCGACGCTGGGCACGCTGACGCGTTTGCGATGAATCATAGTCTCGCGCTGGACACGCTTGGCAACGCGACTAGCGGCTTGAAATGCGGCATGGGTCAACGGCCCGACGGATCCAGATTCACAAGCCAGCTCGTAAGCCTCTTTGACTTGCGACAAAATTTGCGTCTCGCCAACGACCATGCTGTCAAGGCTGGCGGCAACGGTGAATAAATGGGTCACGGCTTCGTCGCCGCTGCGATGAATCATCGACTCCAACAACCGCTCAGGTGACATCTGCCTTTGATCAGCCAGAAAATGAATCACCTCATCGCGATTGGGACCGTCATCGATCGTCTGGTCCGCGACCGTCTTCGAGGTATTGCTCGCTGCGGTATATAGCTCGACGCGATTGCAAGTGCTGAGCAACACCATTTCTGCTGCCGGAAATCGTTTGCGGAATGCGTCGATCGCCGTACGGGCTTGATCCGTGGTGAACGACAATTGTTCGCGGAAGTCGACTGCGGCGTTCTGGTGGCTGCAACCGATCATTTGCAGCTTCAAGATTGGTCACCCAGAAAATCGGCGTGGAAACTGATTGTCGATGGCGACGCTGGCTTGCGTCCATGGTCGCTGGAAAAAACGCCAATCATGGTTAACACCAAAAAACCGAAGCTTGCCAAGGTTAAGTAGACGATCTTCCGGCCTTGGCGAGCGGGTTTGTAAAAGAATTCGAATCCAGTGGCTACCAGCAACCAGACGAACAGCACACCGGAAAGGATCACGCCGCCTTCACCCCAGGCGACGAATCCCCAGCGATTGACGTTCATGATGACGCCTGAAAATAGTCCAATGCCGACAGCAATCGTGCTGACGACTAAGCATTGCCGGTTCATGAGCTGCAATCGCTCCAGCGTCGGCAGCCGAAGCGACGATCCGCCTGCTTGCTTTGCCTTTAATCGCGACGCTTTCGTCAAATACATCAACCCCGCAATGAACCCCATCAACACCGCTGCGGCACCTACCGTCATCGCTAAGGCGTGAACAGTTCGCCAAAATCCGACCGCTTCGTCACGCGAAAACGGTGCCCAGTCACGCGTCAGCAATGCCAAACCGACGAGACCAAGGATTGATGGCAATAAAAAGTATCCGACAATGGTGTCGGGGCGTCGCAAGTAAAGCACCAGATAGCAAGCGGCGAGCCCCCAAGCGACAAGCAGCGACCAGTCATACCAGCCAGCAAATAAGCCTGTTTCCCCTGCGGTCCCGTGCTGATTGGCTCGAACAAGCAGGTAAACCGCATGGGAAAATAGCCCGGCGACGGCGAATGCGATCGTCAGCAATCCGCGGCCCGGGACGCGGACGATGGACCGTGAAAGCTCCAGCAGGAGCGCGACGGCATAGCTGCCGACAAAGCAGGTTACCGAAATTCCTCGCAAAAAATCATCCATCAATCGACTTTAAAAGAGGGTTTCCCCCAGTCCGACTCGTTTGTCACCGCCCAACCGCCTCCCATCATAACATACCGACGCCAAAACCGGACCCGACACTTATTTGCCACACGATCCTTGCTGTTTGAAAACAGACCTCCGATTTCAACAATGCGAATCACCCGAATGAGGGTAGCGACGTCCAGTGATCTCGCACGAACCGGGACGTTATGACGACGATAAAAGCAAGCAAGCCCCAAACCGCTAAGACGAGGTTCAGAACAAAGCCTTGCACGATTGTCAGCGTTAATGTTGTGGCGAATGTCATGGAATCATCTGATCTCGGCTCATTCATAATGGGCATAATGGGCTCACCAACGATCGAAACGGAAACAATCCCGGCAAACAAATCGACCGCCATGCCGATCGGATAGAAAACGGACACCGCGATTCGAGTCGAGTAGCAAAAAATCAGGATTCGACGAACAATTACACTTTGCCGCCATGGCCAGCGGCGCGTATACATGTCGACCGTCACATAAATCACAATGAACAGGATCACGCCCAACGACATCGCGGCGATTTGCTGATTACTGACATCGTAGCCAACGACGAAGCTCGGACCGGCGGCGATGGAACAGACGAGGGTCCACCGCAGAATCAGCTTGGCAAGCGATGGTGTCGCAAACGATTCGAGCGAGATGACGTCGCTCCGGTCCAACTCTCCCTCGGTAGTAGGTAGTGCCGGGGCGTATGGGTTGATTTGGTCACCAGAAGTCATGTTCGTCGTTTGAAACGAGGTTTTGTTGAGCGTAAATCGTTTTCGGTGTTCCCGCGTCAAGAAAGCATCTTTGGCTACTAAATCGCTCAAAAAGTTGGGTTGTAGCATCGATCAACGCGGTCATCGTAGGCGATTCAGCAACGTCGGGGTTGCGAATCGGCGAACTTCAATCGACGATTGTGGAATTGATCCGATACGCGACCAGAGTCCGTCGTTAGAATTTGTCAAAATCGCCGAAGTTCGTTGAGCAACTAAATGACCGTCTACGTTTTTGGACACCGCAATCCTGACACCGATGCCATTTGTTCGGCAATCGCGTACGCCGATTATCTTCGTCAAACCACCATGCCTGACGCCATCGCAGCCTGCTGCGGTCCAGCGAATTTAAGGACTGAGTTTGCGCTCAAGCGAGCCGGGATTGCCGCACCGCGAATCATCATGGACGTTCGGCCTGAATTGGAGGACGTTTGCAAACGCTCGGTCGTCACCGCTCGCGAAAGCGACGTCTTCTACGAAGTTTACCAATTGATGGACAAGCATTCATTGCGGTCGATCCCGGTGATGAATGACAACAATCAATTGGTTGGGTTGGTGTCACTGCTCGATCTGATGGAGCTGGTGTTTCAAGGCGGCGTCGACCCGATTCGATCGCGACAGATATCCAGCAACCTGACCAAGATAGTTTCCGTGCTGGAGGGCGAGTTCGATTTCGCCGTCGAGCCTGACCGCGATGATGAACTAATCGTCACCGTAGGCGCGATGAGTGCGGAAGGTTTTACCAAGCGAATGCAGAAGTTTCCCCCGCATCAACTTCTCGTTGTCAGCGGCGATCGCCCGACGATTCAGTTGCCAGCGATCGAAATGGGTGCTCGGGCGATCGTCGTCACCGGCGGCTATCGATTGTCTAGCGGCTTGATGCAGTTGGCGAAGGCACGTGGCGTCTCGGTCATCATCAGCCCCTTTGATACCGCGACGACGACGATGCGAATCAAAGCCGCTCGGTCGATCAAGTCGGTCATCCAACGTGATTTCATGGCGCTGCCGGCACGGACGCCCGTCGCACAGGCTCGTCAGAAAATCCTCCGATCGGTTCAAACCGCGTTTCCGATTCTTGACGGCGATAAGCTGATTGGGATTCTCAGCAAAACCGACCTCGTCAATCCGCCACAACCGAAGATAGTTTTGGTTGACCATAATGAACTGGCACAGGCCGTCCAAGGAGCTGACGAAGCCGAGATTCTCGAAGTGCTCGATCATCATCGACTTGGTGGTTCATTGCAGACCAATCATCCGATTCGTTTCATCAATGAGCCTGTCGGTTCAACATGCACCTTAGTCGCTGGTAAATTTCGCGCCGCAGGAATCAATCCGTCGCCAGGAATCGCATTGTGCATGGCGTCGGGAATGATCAGCGACACGCTATTGCTCCGCTCACCCACGACGACCGAAGTGGATCGTTTGACGCTGGAGTGGCTTAGGCAATTTTGCAAAGAAGATCTGGAAGCCTATGCCGCCGAGTTCTTCCAAGTCGGCTCGGCGCTGCGGACACGAACGCCAGAAGAAGTCGTTCGCGAGGATTGCAAAAAATTCGAGGACAGCGGAATCGCATTCTCGATTTCGCAGATTGAGGATATCGGCTTCGATCTGTTTTGGCAGCGAAAGGATGAACTTCATGTCGCCCTGGAACAGATGGCAGCGAAGGAGAAGCTCAGTTTTTCTGCCTTGCTAGTGACTGACATCGCCAGCAATGGAAGTCTGTTGTTGATGAGCAGCGAGCCTGAGGGTTGGGAAGAAATCAACTTCCCCGAGCTAGAAGACAATCTTTATCAGCTCGACGATGTCGTTAGTCGCAAAAAACAACTTCTGCCGCTGATTCTCAATTTGCTCGAATCGTCGCCGCCCCAGGCAACAACTGCGTAGTTGGACAACGCCAATTCTCGCGGATCGCTACCTCTTTACCTGACGTCACCGAGGCGAGCTCGGTGGCGGCCAGCAAGAATTGTCAAATTTTCTTGTTTATTCGCGGGCGGCAATGCTGTATCTTCAGGAATGAGGCTGCTAAGAATTTTCGGATAAAGCGCCTCGGTTGATGCCATTTCCGTGCCACTGGCTTCGTCGTGCGAAGCGATGCGGCAGCAATTCGTTTAATCGCGAGTGTCCTTTTCGATTCGAAAAGTCTTTTCAGTTTCAAGTTCAACGGGCAACAAGTTCAACGGGCAATAGGAGCGTTAGTATGACCACCACGTTTCAAGAATCTACCGCACGAAAAAATTCAGCGGTACGCGTCACGCCTTCTAAGGTTGATCCGGCAACGGCGAAGCCGTTTTCGATGGATCAGGAACTAAAGCCGTTCGGGTCTTGGGCTAGCGCACCGATCTGGGTACCGCCGAAGGATTCGAGTACTGAGATGGCAGAGTCGATGCTGAGAAAGTCTGGATTGCTAACGTCGAGAAGTCAAAGTTGGTCTAGGGTCGTCGACGAGCATCGCGATAACTTTACCCAAGTCAGAGAACTGGAGCTCCCCAAAGCGTCCATTCGCCTGCCGAAAGGGAAACTGTTCGTTACGGTCACAGAGCAGCGACACTTCGACAGGATTACCGATACGGTTCCTGGCTGCGTTCAAACGCGGCTGGAAGAATTTTTAGCTGGCCCAGGAAAGCAAAGCGGTGTCAAGGTTTATTACCTCAAACCACTCTGTGTCGAAGTTGGCAATGACCTCCACTTCACGTCGCGTGAGGATGTCTTTGCGGCGATCAATAAAATCCAAAACGAAGTCTTCTCCGAGTATCGGCGAATGTACTTTTCGCGCCGCGCTAAAAAGGCAGCTAGCGAGGTAATGAGCGGTGCATTAGCGATCCCTCGTTCGTTGGCAGATTATGTTTTGCAGCGTCGGCAGAAAGCGATCGATGCGCTGGAGGCAAAGCTGGAATTCCGGCGCCGGCAGACAGCGTTGGATGCCGCAAAAACTTATCGCCAGCACCGCACCGGTGAATGTACGTTCGATGACATGCTCGAGATGACCGCACCGCTGAAGCGAGACTCAGTGATCCGCCAGTACAGCGTCCAGGAAAAACTGTCCCGCGCCAAGCAAGCTCAGTTATTGCGAATCGCTGCCGGGCAGCTTCCTTGGTTTGCGGCTTTGGCTGCGGCGGGTTCTGCAGGTTTCGGAGGCTTTCTCGCCTACTCCGCAATCATCACCATCAAGTTTGGTCCGCCATTGATTGTGTGCGACCCGGCTTTTGTGGCCGAGCTACCAGGTTCCGGTGGCGTGCTGCTAAACATCGGACACTTCGACGACATCGCTGGCGTCCGGCACGTCGAGATGTAGGGTCGGCGTTGCACGCCCATGTTGCTTTGTCAGCGGAAGAGCGCAAGCTCTCCGGTGATGAAGGGCAATTGCCCCATACCCTCGGAAAACAATTGGGACAATTGTTCTACTCTGAACGCAATCAGTCTTCTGGCAGCGGTTGTCCCTTGGTTTCGGGCAAGAATGGTAGGACGAGCAGACCGACGAGGTAGATCGCGCTCAACCAACAAGCTGCATCGCGGAGCGCCTCAAGCTTGGCCGCAGACTGCGCGGCGGCATCGGCAGTCGCCGGTAAGACCTTGATGGCTTCGTCGCTAAGGTACTTCTGCAGCGATCCCAACGTAAAAGGGCCGCTAGCGGCGATGAATCGACCGACGTTGTAACAAAAGCTTGTACCGGTGCTCCGCAATCGAGTCGGGAACAACTCCGGTAGGTAAATCGCGAAACCAGCGAACAGCGCCAATTGACAGAATCCCATCACACCGCTCATCCAGATATCGCTCTTTTCTTCAAAGTATCGGAAGAAAAATATCGTGGCCCCCAGGGCGGCAATAAATCCGATTGCGAACGCTTTTTTGCGACCAATGGATTGAGCCAAGCGAGCAAAAGTGAGCATGCCAAAAAACGCGCCGATGTTTTGCACAATCAGGTTGTATGCCGACCAACGTGTTTTGGCGGCACCAAGGTCCTTGCCTTCGAGCCCCTCGGCGATCAGTGATTTCTCCAGCGCTGACGAGACCAGTTCAGGGCTAAAGAACCCAACGCCCCACAAACCCACGACGCCGGAAATGCATAGCACCATCCCCAACAACGCTGGTCGCCGCCAACGAGCTTCACCAAACAGACTGCTGTAGGAACCCATCGCCTTGCCGCCAACCTGCTGGCTGGCTCGTTTGGCTTCGACCCATTTTTCGGGCTCCTTCAACCGCAGCATAATAAAGATACAGAGGAACGCTGGAGCCGCGCCGATCAAGAACATGTACTTCCAAGAAACGCTCGGGTCGACGCTGGATAAAGATAAGCTGAACAATCCCGCTGACACGTTGCCGACCGCCGAAAGGGCCTGCAACCAACCCAGTGCCTTGGAACGTACGTTCTCAGGAAGAGCATCAGCAATCAACGCCACGGCCAAACCGAACACACCACCGACTCCCAAACCAGTCAAAAATCGGAACGCGTAGAAGTCGTCGATGTTGCGAGAAAAAGCGCTCAGGCCGGTGCTGATCGAGTACAAAAAAACCGTGATCGCAAGTGTCTTGGAGCGACCGATGCGGTCACCGACCGCACCAAAAATCAGTCCGCCAACTGCCCAACCAGCGACGAAAATCGCCGTGGCATATCCGCCGCAAACTTTCACGTCCGTCGGATCGGCACCGGGACCTAGCAGCGTCTGGATGGCGTTGCCGCGAGCCAAAATGAAAAGCTGTTGGTCCAAACAGTCGAATAGCCAAGCGAGAGATGCGACGATAAAGACGAACCAGTGGTAGCCGTTGAGCTGCTTCCACCAAGGCTGGGTTTGAAGCGAATTCGAAGACATAGCAACCTGATCAGCGGGATTTTTGAAGTGGGCGAGCTTGCGGAAAGCCATGGTAATTGAGGCTGCCCATGATAACCACTAATTCACACTAAGTCTTTGTCGTCTTTCGCGCCGCGAAAGAACGCTACCTTCGCGGAGCGAAGGGCGACACTTATTCGCCGCACGATGCCTAGCGAAGATAGTTTACCTGAAGCAGAGCTTCGTAGTCGAACTGTTCGTCCAGCCCGTCGCGCAGCGGCACCGACATACCAGGCGTGATCACGACATTTTTGCCTACCAAAAGGTGCGCTCCCATCGTTGCGTTGAGCACATTAAAATTCTTTTTCAAGTTCGTCACAACGATCCCGTTACCGGTAACGGCGTCTGTCCCTTGAAGTGTGCCTGTGTAGTGCAACTCCGCATTGGCGACCACGGCCTTTAACTTGGAAGTGGATCGCCGATTTTCGTAAACCGTTCGGTGAGCCGAGACGTCAACGTGAGCGAGTGACGAATCAGTGAACCGTCCAATCCGTTCGAGCGGCCCGCCAGCCAAATTTTCAAGAACCGGATTGCCATTTGCATCGAAGTCCAATTGCGTGTATGCCTGGAACGATGTCCGGCGATCAAACCGGCGAAGCAAACCGAGAAACGGTAATACGTGCACCGATTCGTTCTCAATCCGTAACAGTTCATCGGTACCGCGCAGAAGCTTGGCGTCGTCTGCCAATGGTATCGTTGCCCCAACGCCACTGGTAAGAATATAGTTGTTCGACCGCAGCAAAACAAACTTGCTAACGACGGTGGCGTTTCCGAGTTCAAAGTCACGTCCGCCAGGTTGATTAAGGTCCTGAGTGCTCGACAAAGTACCGGCCATGGGCAAACGCAATTCCACTGACATCAGGTCATCAATCAGCACACGTTCAAAGCCAAGCACATATCGACTTACATCGCCGAGTCCGCCGAACGCGTCATTGAAAAAGTTGTAGTTAAAGAAAAAGCGATCGCGTACTTCGGGGCTGAAATTCTCCGACAGTTTGACTCGTCGCGTCGCCGCATCGGGTCCGGCAATCACGACACCTTGATTTCCAACGCCCAAGCCTTGGGACGCATAGCTGTATTTCACAAACCAAAACTGCCCATTGGTAAAATTGCCGTTCACAGGTGCAGTACCAGTAATGCTATTGGTGTATACCGCTTGGCCGCCAGCAAACAAAAAGCCTTGGCCAGGCGACGTCGGGGCATCGGTCGGTGGGATCGGCTCCAGCAAGTCAAATTGGTCAACCTGGGAATCACCGCTGACGTCTATGCCAGTTCCTGACGCCGTGAAGATATCATTCGGAGTTCCCGACCCAAAATCGAACGCGAGCAGAGCGGAACCTCCGGAACCACTGAGGATCGTCCCCTGTGAGAAGAATGATGTCTCAACCGTTTTTGGTGCACCGATCATCGAAACGCCGCTTCCAAAGAAATCTCCCATCATCGTCGGGGCTGAGGAAAACGAGTCGGCGGTAACTCCCAACGACGCGGAAAAGCCTCGCCCAGCAGCGCCAATGCTACGATTGGGCGCGGCTGGCGGTGTAAAGGCGTTGGGCGCTTGGTTCGCCAACGGATTGGCAAACGGCTCGCTGATCGCTGGCGGCACGACTGGAGTTGCGGGCGCACCGGAGAGCGGTGCTGGCTGGCCCAGTGTGTTTGGCGTCAGTGGCACCGTAGTGTCTTGTGGGACAGCAGTGTCTTGTGGCACGGTCGCTTGGGCTCTGACAACTTCGCTAGCATCGTTGATTGGTGCATCGACAAGCTGTCCCCACGCGGTACCGGTCGCGGACTGCGTTACCAGTCCCAAGAATAACGCCAAAGCATAGCGTTTCGCAAATTTCGTTGTTCGTTTGCTTCGCATTGTCGCCACCCAAGGAATGACCGTACCAACCACCCTGTTCAAATCTTCGTCATTCCCGGAACAGGAACTAAAGGTGGCACAATCCGGCGCAGCAAACCCAACCCAGTTTAACATTGGTTGATAGTACGCCAACATTGCCCGGCGTTGTTCAAAATTTGGCATTGCCTAGTTTGTGAGAAGCAGTTTCTTGTCCGGTTTCAAGTGTCGCGAGAACGAATTGATGCTGCTTGAAAACTTGGTAACCCGACGCGTAAGCGAGGAAAATGCGTCAAATTCCTCGCTTACGCGTCGGAATGAAGAGGTGTCAGGACTCTTTGTTTTGTTCAGGGCATGGTAGATCGCATTCTTCTCGTCGGCACGTTTGGGGCGGGGCATTCATAGAGGATCGCCGCCCCGAACCGCGCCGCAAAGAGTCGCTGCCCCTTTTCTTCACCTGGAAGCCTCGATAAAGCCATTCCGCACAACGAATTCCTTTGCACCAAAGCGAACTACGAAAACTTTGAGTTGAAGGTACAAGTTCGTTTTCGAAACAGATCGTCGCCCCTACTTCCCCTACTTCAGGGAGCTGAGATACTCCAGCAGATCGGCTAGTTGTTGAGCGGTCATGTCTTGGGCCAGCAGGTCAGGCATCATTGAGGCCTGCTGTGGTAACAGTTGTTCAATTGATGCCGTGGCGATGTAGCGGATTTCACCCTGGACGTCTCTCAACGATATTTGATCGTCCGTCTTCTCCAATAAGACGCCTGTCAGCACTCGCCCGTCGTCTGTCTCGACCAACCACGTCACATACTTCGGGTCGATTGTTTTAGAAGGTTCAAGAATGCTCTCCAGTAGTCGAGCGCGGCTGAGTTGCTTACCAATGGTTGTTAGATCTGGGCCGACCTCTTTTCCTGCCTGATGAATCCGATGGCAATTTACACACGTCACGCCTGCGGTTGCATGAAAAAGTTTTTCTCCGCGCTCGGCGTTACCGACAAGCGAAAGTATTTGGTTTGGATGGACCACCGCACCTAACCGACGTGCACGCTGATCTGGCGGTAGAAACTGCTCAAACAAATCACGAATCACGACATCATCTTGTGCAGCAGCTTTCTCAATTGCCATCGCCTGGACCGCCGCAGAAAGTTCCCGGCGCTGTAGCGAACGAACCAATCGCAGCGCGCCCGTCGATGACGCAAGCAAAGTATCGATAGGTTGCCGGGACTCGTCGGTCTGTTCCGCATTTTGCAAAAGTGACAGGGCGGATTCCTCATTCATTCGCTGCTGCGCTACCGTCTCGGGCAATACGTCGAGGGACGCATCGTCTATCGGCATCTGCTCGATCCACTTAGAAATCAGATCGACTCCATCGATATCCACTTCGAACGATCCGATGTGCGGCATGCGACCGCTGCCGAGTTTAGCCATGCGATACAACAAGACCGATCGAAACGGATCACGCGAGTCAATCACCTCGGCACCATGGATTCCGAACGTCCCCTGCGACGGACGAGCGCCGATCAGGTTCGTCTTTTCCAATGGCAAATCGGCATGCAAGAACGCTAGAACCGAACCACCAGCATGCATTCGATGGCAATGAGCACAATTGACATGCAAGTAAGCACGCGCGCGGTCCTCGATCGCAGCGGACATATCGGAGGGGTCGACTAACGATGCGCGGCCCCCCACGTTGGGCGGCATTTCGATCAACCCCGCTCGCACGAAATCATTTATTTGGTCTTTGGATTCGGCGACTTGACCCTTGTTAGTCATGAAGTGAAAGGTGCCGAACGCCAATGCGGGTCCGGACCACCTGTTATGACAGCGCTGACACTCCGAGCGCCCCGCAAATCTCCAGACCTGCTGGCGTTTTCCTTCGGGTAATTCGTCATCGAGAACCTCGATATTGACATCCAATCCCGTCGCATCGACTAGGTTCGCATCGGTCTGATCGGCATTCCACTGGTAGGTGTAAGGCATCCAATTCGCCCCATCATAATGCAAGATTTGGGTTTCAATGGGTCGGAGGCTTTGAGGATCATCACGACGCATTTGAAGTGAAAGCGTTTTTACTAGCACCGAGTCTTTGGGAAACGACCACATTGCCCAATCGTCTCGGGGCAGCAGCGTCAATTGCCCCGGGACTGCGACCCAGCGATCCGTAATGGCAGAGTCCGACCACATCTGCGCGTTGATGAAGTAAGGAACAACCCCGGACGCGGGTACGGAATCTTTCAAGGACGAGAACAGACCACTGGCACTCAGCGTTCGCGGAAACGTTTCGGACTGATCCCTTTGGGCCTGCGCGACCAAACGATGGATGGTTCCCGCGACGTGATCGAGAATCAAAGCTTCTCCTCGGTAATCTTCACCAAAGGACACGATACGGTGCGATGTTCCAGCCAGTTGCTGGTGGTCGACCACATTGCCGCCTTCGTAACGAAAGCCCCATATTTTGCCGGTATCGTAGTCGCCGTAGATATGTGTTCCATGAAGCTCCTGCAACTGCGAACCATGGTATGTAAAACCTTCTGTAATCGACGATGACTCCGAGTGGGGATGCTGGATCGTTGGCGGCAGAATCGGAGTCGGCCCGCGCGACCACTGCGGATTTACAGGCTGAGGACCTTCCATCACGGCCCAACCATAGTTGCCACCTTTTTCGACACGATAGAGCATTTCCCAGGTTTCCCAACCGACGTCGCCGACCCAAAAATCATTCGTCTTGCGGTCAAAGCTGATCCGCCACGGGTTCCGTAAACCATAAGCCCAGATTTCGCCACGTGCCCCTTCTCGATCGACAAACGGGTTATCGGCAGGAATGCGGTAATTCCGATCGGACTGCGTGTGATCGACATCGATCCTTAAAATCACCGACAGCAAATCGTCCAAGTCTTGCCCGGTTTGCAACGTATCAGGTGGATTTGCCGGTCCCGCATCGCCAGTAGAGATATACAGATATCCATCAGGGCCAAAGCGGACACAGCACCCGTTGTGGCCGCCGGACGCCCAGGAGATCAACGGCGTTTCCGTAGCAACATCGATCGTCGGCGGCTCGGTGTCTGTCATCTGGAATCGTGAAACCTGTGTGCCATCGGGCAGTTCAGCCGCTTTGATATAACAGACGTAACAATATCGATTCTGCTTAAAATTAGGATGAAACGCTAAGGAATAAACCTGCTGCACGCCTGGAATCGCTTTCGCTAAATCGACGACTAAATCCGCAGCGTCAACGTCGTCCCGATCTGGAAACGAGAAGATTTTTCCCGATTGCTCCACGATAAACAGACGCTGGCTTTCCGGCGCAGTGGTGATGTCCAAACATTGAGTGAACTTCAGCGAGGGAAACGCTCGCTCGGTGGTATATGGCGACGGCGGCTCTGGCGATCCGACGATCCGTGACGTGGTCCAGGCAGGTCGCCTATCGGGACTTGCGTTAAGTTGTTCTTGATCCCCAGCGTGAATGACTTGTAAGTCAGCGACCATCAAAAGCATCATCCAGGCCGTGAGAGTTGTTCCGCAATAGGTTTCAATAATTTTCATGGAACAGATTTCCGGTGATTCGTAGAACCTGGAACAAAACGAAAACGCACATCGGTGAAACAATTGCTTCAGCGGAATTGTAACCGACCTTGGGACTGTGGTGATCAGTGGAATCCCGCAACGGATCGAATCGAGTGAGCCAGCGGGATCATGTTCGTGGTCCGTGATTGCTTATTGTCGGATGCCAAACCAAATTCACGCATTACTTCGCATTGCGCATCCCAATCTGTGCCGTGCATGCAACATTGGCTGACCCCGGTGCAGCCATACGTTGTCGATGTCACGTGAGCTAAAAGCCGAAACGTTTGGCGCGTTCCGAAGACTAGGCTGCGATGAAGTCGTGGTCAAATTCTGCTTTGATCACAGGTATGCAAATGACGCCAGTTTGTTTGCGAGCCAGCACCATCGCTGTGCGGCATCCGGAGGTAACGCGGGCAGACGGCCATAGATGCTGGTGATTGCTGCAGGGATCTCTTTTCGCTTCTCCGGATACCGAGCGTCCAGCAATCCCGCGATACGAATGAAATCGCGAGCGTGGAATTGGCCGCCCAAAAGCGGGGCCGCGATTTGCTCTTCAAAGATGTTCTGATCTGATGTTGGGTTGTTGGCACTTCCAAAATGCGACAAGGCCAGATAATTCAACTCAGCACCGGTCTGAAACGGCGATACTTCGCCGAACAACGAGATGCCCTCAAAACCCGAAGACACGCTCTGCTGCACCATTTGGGCGATCCATTCCAGAGCC
>Ga0105047_10008484_pt1 | contig 17105 bp, 12 predicted proteins | sample MAT04_FD_78384 | JGI IMG/M metagenome (GOLD analysis project Ga0105047, IMG submission 78384) | Freshwater microbial communities from Lake Fryxell liftoff mats and glacier meltwater in Antarctica - MAT-04 (megahit assembly) | ecosystem: Environmental > Aquatic > Freshwater > Ice > Liftoff...
CTCGCCGAGACAATCGCCGTGCTCCGCGATGGGCGGCATTCCGGCTTGTTTTACACAAATCATTTCGGGCACCCTCCGCTCAGCCGCAGGGCATCCACCAGGGCGCGCAATGACATTCAAACCGGATCATCAGACATTCTCGCCGATTTACGATCAGCTCGAAGCGCTGCACCGCGAATACTCCCAGCTCACCGATGGCGAAGTCGCCACCTACATTCCCGAGCTGGCCAAGGCCGATCCGAATTGGTTCGGCATCTGCATCGTCACGACCAATGGCGGGGTCTATGAAGTCGGCGATTCCCGCCGACTCTTCACCATCCAATCCCTCTCCAAGCCTTTCGTCTATGGCCTCGCGCTCGAGGATCAGGGGCGCGCGGAGGTCTTGAAAAAAGTCGGCGACGAGCCCACCGGCGACGCCTTCAATTCGATCAGCCTCGACCCCGTCACCGGCTGCCCGCGCAATCCCATGATCAACGCCGGCGCCATCGCCAGCACCGGGCTCATCGAAGCCCGGAACCCGCAGATCCGGCTCCGGCGCATCCTGGAAATGTTCGCGCACTACACCGGGCGCGAGCTCACCGTGGACCGCGCCGGAACGACGGAGTTGCGGTGAGATTTGAAAACGCCAAGACGACGAGGCGTAAATGACGCAGAGGAGACCGGCCACGAAATTCCCGCAAACCATTGGGTGCGGTTTCCGGTCGCGCTCTCCGCGCTCTCCGCGCTCTCCGCGCCTTTGCGTCTCTGCGTTTTCTCCTTTGCCGATCGGTCTCCCCCTCATCGTCCCGCCTTATAGCCGTTGAAGAAACGTCGTAGCCAGGCTGTAGAGGCGGCTCTGTCCCGCGGAGCGGGAAGTGCCGCCTTCGCGGTCACGCGTTTGCCCAGGCGGCACGTCCTACGGACAGAGCCGCCTCTCCAGATGCGGCCACGGCATCTTCAAAAGTCTAAGCCCGAACAAAGCCGTGGAGTGCGCGGACGGCGGGGGCCAAGGAGTGGCGGCGTCCCGCCGCCAACCGACCGACGCACGCCGGCACGCGGAGCGAAGCATCCACTCTGTGCACGAGGTGCAGTCAGTCGGGGCGGATCACCTCAAAGCGATCCCGCGTGCGGCAGTACCAATGCGGGCTGGCCATGCGACCAACGACGTGGAAGCGCTCGCTGCGGACGCGGAGAGTCTCCGGATCGAAGATGTCGTCGCGAATGTGGACGCGCTTGACGAGCCCGATGATCAGCCGGTTGTCGCCGATTTGCAGTGTACCCCATTCGGCGCACTCGAGGCTCGCGGGAGCTTCGGCGATCCGCGGCGCCTTGATGACCGACGAGGGGGCGGTGGTCAGGCCTGCGGCTTCGAGTTCATCGGTGCTGTAAGGGAGTGAGGCCGCGGTTTTGTTCATCGCCTCGGCGAGATCTTCATCGACGAGGTTGACGACGAATTCATGCGTGAGCCGGATATTACGCGCGGTGTCCTTCGGCGTGCCGTGGGCGCGGTCACCGGGACAGAAACCCACGATCGGCGGCTCGGCCCCGAGGACATTGAAGAAGCTGAACGGCGCGGCGTTGACGGTGCCATCCGGCCCGAGCGTGGTGACCCACGCAATCGGGCGCGGGGTGACGAGTGAGGCGAGCAGTGGGTAGGCGCGGTCGGCGTGTTGGCCTTCGAGATCGAGTTCCATGCCTCAGCATACGCACGCCGCCGCCCCGCCAGCGGCAAGGATTCGCCCCAGCGTGGATTGTTCAATACGTCCCGAAGGCCGCTCCAATTTTTGGGATAAGCCGCGGCTTCCTCTACCGCCCGCGCCCGGAATGAGACCCTTGCCGGTTCCGTTGCCGTCGTCATCGGTGAGGGCCAAAGGCCCGCAGGCAAGCCAGCCCAGGGCCAGCGAGGAACGAGCGCCGCCCTGGGTCTCAATTATGGAATCGGCAAAGCCCCAAAGGGGGCGTCACACTCCTGTTCCGTTATGTCGCAATCTCTCGCCCGCGTCGTCCTGCATGTTGTTTTCAGCACGAAGAACCGCGTTCCCTTTCTCAAAGATCCGGAACTCCGCGCCTGCCTGCACGCCTACATGGCGGGTGCCCTGCAAGCCATCGGGCGCGAGCCCATCCTCATCAACGGCGTGGAAGATCATGTTCACATCCTCTGCAACCTTTCCCGTACCCTCACCATCGCTGGCTTGGTCGAAGCGGCTAAGGGTGGTCCTTCAAAATGGATGAAGGAACAGGGACCGGCCTATCGGGACTTCTACTGGCAAGGCGGCTACGGCGCTTTTTCCGTGAGCCAATCGAACGTCGAGCAGGTCCGCGCCTATGTCGCGACGCAGGAGGAGCATCATCGCGAGGTGTCGTATCAGGATGAGTTCCGGGCGCTTTGCCGGAAACATGGCGTCGAGATGGATGAACGATATGTGTGGGATTGAAGCGTGGTTTGTCGCGCCCCGCTGGGGCTTGTTGCCATTTTTTCCGGCAGATCCCAGGGCGGCGCTCGTTCCTCGCTTGCCCTGGGCTGGCTTGTCGCAGGCCGTTGGCCTGAAGATTCGCACTGTCGCCGCTGAGGGCCAAAGGCCCGTCAACAAGCCAGCCCAGCTCAAGTGAGGAACGAGCGCAGGGCTGGGTCAATCGTCAGCAAAATGATCAAGCCCCAACGGGGCGGGACAACGAATAATCAACCCGCCCCTCGACCCCAATACGTCGTTTCCTACAACGACGAGCCTGATCCTGAGAGGATCGCAGCTCGCATCGCCTTCGCCACACTTCCTTCCGGCTCCTGTCGAAGAATGTCTAAAACGATTTCGATGTAACGGTCTCGCTTGATGTTAAACTCGACTGCGATGTGGGCTGGGATGCCCTTGCAATTGAAAAAGCGAAGCGCCGCTCGATAGTCGTCCTTTTGCAAAATGTCATCGAAGACCTTTCGCGACTTGGCGAACAACGCCGCCGTGTTCAGATTCGCGACGTGAGTTTGTAGGTCACGGTCAATTATCGGCGTCGGTTGCGGTTGTATCGGGATTCATGGCATCGGGAACCGGAAGGTGCCGGACTCCAACTGCGCCCAGTCCGAGCCGAACGCTTTCACCGACATGCAGAGCACCAGCACGCGCGAGCGCTCCAGCCATTCCTCGATCTGCGCAGTCTTCGACTGGTTCTTTTCGATGCTGTCGCCGGGCTTGAGCACCCATTCATCGAACCACACCTTCACCCCGTCCGCCCGCAACCGCTCCGCGAGCGGGCGCACCACCGCCTTGTCCTTCGCGCTGTGGCTCAGGAAGACATCGTAATCGAAGCCGTCACTCATGTTGATTCGTGGTGTGGCAGAATCACCGTTCGCGAGGAAACCGGAACTTTTTGGGCGAGAGGCTGGTCACCGGAAGTCGTGCGACTCGGCGAGGTTCAGCGCCTGGCCGGGGAGCGGGAGAATGCGCACGGCTTTGACGTGGATGACGTTTTCGTGGTTCTGCACCGGGCCTTCGATGATGAGGAAGGACTCCGAGGTGATGAGCAGCCGCTGCCGCTCGAAGAGCTGCGGCAGGACGATGGCGTTGGCCACGCCGGTTTCGTCTTCGAGGCTGATGAAGACAAAACCTTTCGCGGTGCCGGGGCGCTGGCGGCAGATGACCTGACCGGCGATTTGCAGGTAGGTGCCATTGGTCGCGCGCGGCAGGTCGGCGGCGCGCCAGGCGTTCGGCACCCGGTCGCGCAGCATCCGCATCGGGTGCGGGCCGGCGCTCAGCTTCATGCCGGATAAATCCGCGGCGAGGCGTTCCCACGCATTCATCGGAGGCAGCGGAGTGGCGGCGCCGGAATGCGCCGCCGGACGCGCGGCCCACAGCCCATCGGCCTCCAGCGGGAGTTCGATCTGCCAGAGTGCGTCGCGGCGATGCGCGCTGAGTTCGGCCAGCGCGCCGATCTTGGCGAGCGTGCGCTGCTCGGGTTTGGTGAGTTTCATGCGCGCGTGGAAATCGGCCAACGACGCGAACGGCGCGCGCAGACGTTCGAGGAGCAGGTGCGCGCCGTGTTCGTGCCGCAGCCCATTCACCACGCACAAGCCAAGCCGAACCGTCGTGTCGTCGATGACCGTGCAGCGCCAGTCGGAATGCACGACCGACACCGGCAGAAAGCGCAGCCCGCGGCGTTGCGCGTCCTTGATCAGCGTGGCCGACGAATAAAAACCCATCGGCTGGTTATTCAGCAGCGACGCATAGAACTCCGCGGCCCGATGCATCTTGTACCAAGCCGACGCGTAGGCCAGCAGCGCGAAGCTGATCGCGTGCGATTCGGGAAAGCCATAGACCGCGAAGGATTGCACCGACTTCAACAACTGCTCGGTGATTTCCTCCGAGTGCCCGCGCTCGTGCATCCGCCGGCGGAGCTTCACGCACACTTTTTCCATGCGCTCGTGCGAGCGGTGAAAGGACAGCGCGCGCCGTAATTCCTCCGCCTCTCCGCCAGTGAACCCGGCGAGGTCCATCGACATCTTGAGCATCTGCTCCTGGAAGAGCGGCACCCCGAGCGTTCGTTCCAGCGTCGGCTTCAGCACTTCCTCCACGTCCTTGTGAAAATAGGTCACCGGTTCCTCGCCGCACCGGCGCTTGAGATACGGATGCATCAGCCCGCCCTGGATCGGCCCCGGGCGGACGATCGCGACTTCGACCACGAGGTCGTAAAACCGTTCCGGCTTCAGCCGCGGCAGCGTGGCCATCTGCGCGCGGCTTTCGATTTGGAAAAGGCCGATCGTGTCCGCCGCACGGATCATCTCGTAAGTCGCCGGATCATCCGCCGGCACTTCGTATAACTTCACGCCCCTCCCGCGCGCCGTGCTGAGTTCGATGGTTTCCTGCAAGACCGACATCATCCCGAGCCCCAGCAGATCCACTTTGATGATGCCGAGATCGGCGCAGTCGTCCTTGTCCCACTGCGCGACGACGCGCCCGGGCATCGAGGCATTCTCCAGCGGGATGAAGGAGCTGAGCTGATTCTGGCAGATGATCATGCCGCCCGAGTGCTGGCCGAGATGCCGCGGCAGGCCGCGCATCATCTGGAAAAGCGACACCGCCGCCGCCGCCCGCGGGTGCTGCATCGGGAGGCCGGCCTGGGCGAGTTGCGCGGGGAGTTCCAGCGTGTGCGGGAAGTCCCCATTGGCGTAGAGCGCGGAAAATCGCCCGAGCACATCGGGCGAAAAATTCAGCGCCTTGCCGATCTCCCGCATCGCACTCCGCCCCCGAAATGAGATGACGTTCGCCGTCATCGCCGCGCCGTGTTTGCCATAGCGCCGATAGACTTCCTGGATCACGCGTTCGCGCCGGTCACCGCTCGGCAGATCGAGATCGATGTCCGGCCAACTGTTCCGCCCTTCCGCGAGAAAGCGCTCGAAAAGCAGCTTGTAACCGATGGGATCGCAGGCCGTGATCCCGAGCGAATAACACACCGCGGAATTGGCCGCGCTGCCCCGGCCCTGGACCATGATGTTTTGCTCCCGGGCGAACTGCACGAGATCCCAGATGCAAAGAAAGTAACCGCAGAATCCCAGCTTCTCGATCAGCGCCAGCTCCTTCTCCAACTGCTTTTTCACCGCGGCGTTGATCGTTCCGTAGCGTCCCCTGGCGCCGTCCATGACGCGCTGCCAAAGGAACGCCGCTTCGGTTTCTCCCGCCGGAACCGGAAACGTGGGGAACTTGTACCCGAGATCGGCCAGCCGGAATTCCAGCCGCTCAGCGAGCGCAGCAGGATGGTCGATCGCCTCCGGCAAATCGCGAAACAAGTCCGTCATTTCCGCCGCGGATTTCAGGTGCCGCTCCTCATTGGCGCTGAGCAGCCGGCCCGCGGCGTCGAGGTGCGTGTGATGCCGCGCGCAGGTGAAGACATCGAGCACCGCGCGCTGCGCCGGCCGGGCGTGGTGCACGCCATTCGTGGCGAGCAGCGGCAGGCGCTCGGCATGGGCGAGATCGCGGAGTTGGCGGATGCGCAGTTCCTCGCCACGGCGCAGGTGCCGCTGCACTTCCACGAAGACATTCCGATCGCCGAAGGCCCGACGCAGCCGCGCGACTCGCTCGCGTGCCCCCGCCAGATCGTCGCGGTCGAGGCAGCGCGGCACCGGGCCTTCGTCATCGCCGGTCAGCGCGACCAGGCCCTCGGAGAATTCCGCCAGTTCGTCCCAATGCACCGGGGCCTCCGTTTTCGTCCCCCGCAGTTTCGCCCGGGTGATGAGCCGGCAAAGATTTTGATAACCGGTGCGCGATTCGACGAGCACCGGCAGCACGGCGCCATCATCGAGCGTCAGTTCCGCCCCGCAGATCAGCCGGACACCGGACTCTTTGCCCTTCCCGTAAAAGCGCGGCGCACCGTAAAGACCGTCGCGGTCGCAGAGCGCCACCGCCGATAGTTTCAGCTCCGCCGCACGCTCCGCCAGTTGCTCGGGAAAACTCGCGCCGCGCAAAAAGCTGAACGCGCTCCGGGCGTGAAGCTCAACGTACGGGCGCGTCATAACAGCCTTCCACAAACCAGGCGTCCTGGTGTTTCGAGATTCGGTAGAGTTCGCCGTTGCCCAGTTCGATGTCCCACTCCTCGACGCCCCATGCTGCGCGCTCCCACCATTGGCCGGAGAGGCGATACGGCCCGGCGGCGTCCACGATTTCGCCGTGGGCGTTTGCGGAAAAAACGAACGTGGGCAGGTAACGCCGCAAATGAACCTGCGCGGCGAACGGCGGCCGAAAGCGGCGCAGCGGCAGACCGAGCGCACGACTTTCCTCGCGGCCGGCTTCGGCAGATTCCTTCAAGGCTTCAAACCTGGGCGCGACCAATTGGAAGCGATCCGGTCGATGCGTGTCCTCCAGTTGGACGACGCCCACCTGGCCCTCGCCGACCAGCGCGGTCAGGCGGGCGAGCGTTTCGCCAAAGCGGTTCGGATCGCGCAACGCCGACTCGAAGAGCTGATGCTGACTGGTTTCGCCGACGACCGGAGCGATGTGCAGCCGCACGCCGATGGGCTGTTGCTCGAGCCGCAGATTCTCCAGGTGCGTGTGCAGGATGCGCAGCAGCACCTCGGCGTCCGCGGTGGGCGAGGGAATGGTGAAGACGCGCTCGTACTGAGCGGCGCGGTGTTCGAGCACGAGCGTCAGCGTCATTTTCGCCGCCACGCGGTAAGCTTCGCGCAGGCGGAGCACGAGCTGATCGAGCTGGCGGCGCAGGATGAAAAGCAGCGGCTCGATGGTCTCGATCGGTTGCTCGAACTCGAATGCCTCGAAAAACGTTTCCGGCGGGCGCACCAGCCGCAACTCGCGGTGCCGGCGGCCGGTCGCGCGTTCCCAGAGCACGCCGGCCGCGGGTCCGAGGCGCTCGACGAGTTCGCTGCGCGGCAGGCGCGCGAGTTCGCCGAGGTGGCCGATGCCCCAGTCGCGCAGCACGGCGACGAGCTCCGGCGGCGCATCGACTTCCGCCACGGCGATGCCGGCGAGAAAGGCGCCCGGATGCTGCACGATCAGCACGGGCTCCGCGCGGGTGGCGGCGAGGACCGCGAGATCGGGATTCGACGCCACGCCCACGCCCGCCCGCAATTCCAGCGCCGCAAAACGCGCCACCACCCCGCGCGCCCACCGCTCCCAATCGTCCGTCTTCAACTGCCGCAGATCGACCACGCAGAGCCCTTCGCCCGTCGCCTCGATCAAAGGGGAAAGCGTGCCCGCCATCTCCAGCAGCAGCGCGCTCACCACCTGCTCCTGCGCCTGCGCGCGCGGCCAGAGCTGCAAGGCCGGACACCGCGCCTGCGCCTGGGTCGAAGCCATCCCACGCAACACCCCGCTCGCCGCCGCCGGGGCCGTCATCTCCAGCACATGGCCCTTTTCCGTATCGCCTTCGACGACCGCGACCGGCCCGGCTCCCGCCTCCGCACGCAGGCGCAGCGCCGCTTGCAGCGGAAATTGCGGGAGCAAAATGGCGGCGAACCAGGACATGACTCAGGCGGTTTGCACGAGCGATTCGGCAGCGCGCCCGGCCTCGCGGCCCCGCTGAAAAATCTGCACGTCGAGGGCGGCGATGAGTTCGCTGCGCCGCCGGCCCAGCGCGCTCAACTCCCAGCGCCCGCGCAGCGCGATGCGCACGCGAGCCGCTTCGACGACCGGCTGCGGGGTCATCACGATGAACACCGTGCCGCTCTTCTCCACGAGGCGCTGAAAGCGATGCCAGGTATTCGCGGGAATGCGCCCGAGACTGCGTCGTGGCAGGGCCTGAAGGTCGAGCAGCACGAGCGGGAGATTGCCGTCGCGGAGCAGTAAATCCGCCGCTTTCACCCCGTCCTCCGCCGTCTTGCACGCGACGCACAGCAGCCGTTCCAGCGCCGCCCCGCGGTAGCTGTCGGGATCGAAGGTGCGCCCGCAGTCGATGAGCCCCGCGAACTCCCGCCGCCGACGGATGGCGCCGAGGATCTGATGCAGGAAAAGCGCGCCGAGAGCAGACGAGGCGCACAGCTCGGCCACCTCGGCGTGCCGCAGAGGACCACGTTCATCCAAGGCCGCCCAACCCGACTCCCACGTTCTTTCCGGCGGCGCGGTGGGCGCTGGAAAACGGGCCAGGGCCTGCCGCAATTCGGCGAGGCGGATGATTTTGGATTCGGGTGTCATGAATAGTGTTCGTGAGAACACATAGCCACACTGCAAGGATCGCACAACCTCCGAGCGGATTTGGGGGCGGCTCCGCTGGGAAAAGATGTGCTGAGCGGAGTTCCGCGGATGCGCAGGCAGGCGGAACGTAGCCGGAAAACCTCAGACCGCCGAAGGCAATCCCGGCGCTTTCAACGTCGATCATCGCTGGTTATTCCACGGGATTCTTCGACTGCGTTCCGTCCCGTCTGCGCCCGCACCGAACTTCGCTCAGAATGACGCACGGTTTTTTGAAACTGAGCGCTCCCGCGGGCTTTCGCTCTTGTCGCCCCATGGCCCGCCCGCTTACCTCCCGCCATGGAATCGCCCGCCTCACCTCCTCCGCTTCCCGGCAAAAAGAAAACCAACCCCTGGGTGATCATCGGCCCGGTCCTGGGTGGCATCGTGCTGATCGCGCTCGTCGCCTCGGCGGCCGTGACGTTCCAGCGCATGAAGCAAAAGCGCGCCGCAGCGAATGCGGCCTTCAGTGAGATGCAAAATGCGGCCAGCGATGAGCGCGAGAAGATGGCCGATTCCATACAGAAGGGCGAAACCTCGGGCAGCGACGAGGCCATCGGCCGGATGAAGCAGCAGCTTGAGAAATCCGCGGCCCACATGTCGCGCGACGACGCCAACGCGGCCCGTGCCCTGGCCGTGTATCTCGCCCGGATGCAGGAGAAGGCGCAGGCCTACGAAGCGGCGCTGAAGCGCATGCTCGACGCGGACGTGCTCGCCTTCAATTTCAGCGACCGCGCGATGATCGAGCCGCACCGCAAGCTGATCGTTGATTTTGCCGCCGCGAACGACGAGATGACGGACACGGTACTCCGCGCCGAGGAGCTGGCCCGGGCGGAACTCGTGACCGCCAAGGTGCCCGAGCGCACGATCGAAGCCACCATGAACGGCTTCAACAAAGGCCGCGTGCAACGGCAATTGCAGCTCCGCATCCGCGAGTACGATCACACCCTCGGCGAAGCCGGTCTCGCCACCCTCGATCTGCTCGACAAAAACTGGGGCCGGTGGAGCCGCGACGAGACCAGCGGGCAGTTGCGCTTCCAGGACGACGCGACGCTGGACACCTTCAACGGGCTGATGACCAAAATCCAAACCGCCGCCGACGAGCAAACCAGGACGCAGCAGGAACTGGCGGTGCAGATGCGGGCGATGGGACGGCCGTAGGCGGCTCTGCCCAGAGCCGTGTACCGCCCATCTGCGGCTCTGGGAAGAGCCGCCTACATTGGCTTGCCGCGGACCGCCTACTCCCAGCGGATGTCGTCGAGATAGAACGTGACCGGGCGTCCGGGGCTGGCCAGCGTCCAGACGAAGCCCGTCTTGATCCGCGTGAGATCCTGCGCGCTCACGTCGATCTCGTAACGCTGCCAGTCCCTGGTCAGCGCGACTTTTTCCAGCTTGCCTTTGCCGGTGTCGAAAAATTTCTTCGGCCTCGCTAGCGTGCCGAATTCGAACGACACCGTCTCCCCGCCGAGTTCGCCCCGCGCCCAAAAGCTCAGCTTCTTTGCGCCGCTCAGATCGTAGCCGCCCCCGCGGTCGCCCCAGTCGCCCGCCGGATTCTGCCACACCACGCCGCCCCAGCCTTTGTCGCCCTCGAAGTCGCAGCGCAGACACGTCTTGCCGCCATGCGGTTGCGTGGTCCACGCGGGGTTCACCTTGATCGCCTTGGTGTCGCCCATCCAGCCGGCAGGAATGTAAGTCGCAGGATCGCTGTCCTCCGCATACACGACGTGCGGCAGCGTGCTGTGCTGACCATGGGCAACCGTCACCGGCGCATCCACGCGCAGCGCCACATTGGCCACGGCCCCGCCGCCGTGATCGTCGCGCACTGTGGCGAAGAGCCGGTAGAGCCCGCCGTCTTTCGGAAAGGTGATCGTCGCGGATTTGCCGTCGGCCTTGGTGATCGCATCGGGAAATGTCGGCGGCGTCTCCTCCTTGTCGCCGCCGCTGCCGTACTCGCCGGGGTCGCGCTGGAGCGACCAGGAGACTTTCAGCGGATCGCCCTCCGGGTCCGACGCCTCGAGCCACGCCACGCCCATCGTCCCCGGCTTGCCGAGCGCCTCGCCGTTGAGCGTCAGCGACTTGATCACCGGCACCCGATTCGCCGGCGCCTGGCCCGTCCACAATTCCGCCACCGCCTCCGCCGCGGCGAGCCGCGTGCCGTCGGCGAGGAACATCGAAAACCACGTCGCCGTGACCTCCTGCTTTTGCCCCCAGAGGAACGCATACGAGCCAAGGCACAGCCCGCCCGAGCCGGTCACCGAGTTGCGATAAGCGCGGCGATAAGCCTCCGCTTTCTCCGTGCTCGTCGGCTCCGGGAAAGCGCCGATGGAATCCTTCTTGATCTCCCAAATCCCGTTCGGCCCGTACTCCGTGAGGATGTAAGGCTTCGTCCCGCCGAGCTTCCGATAACGCTCGGCCACACTCGCCGCGCCGCCGTAGGAGTTGATGCCGAAGATGTCCACGTCCGGGCAGAGCGCGTGGAAATTCTTCACCTTGTCGCCACCCATGTCGGCCACCACCGTCATCGTCGGATGCAGCGGATCGATCTCCTTCACCATTCGCGCGAGGTTGTTGAGCTGCGTCCAGACCGCGCCGTTTTTGCCCTGCGGATCTTCCATCTCATTGCCCAGCGCCCAGCAGAGCAGCGCCGGGTGGCCCTTGTATTTCTCGACCACCGCGCGGATGTGCTCGCGCTGCTTGATCAGCCCCGCCGCGTCGCTCCAGTCAAAGCCCTGCCGCACCTGCCCGAGCCAGATCCCCGCCGTCACCGTGAGCCCGAGCTTCTGCGCGCGATCGAGCACGTCGCCGAGATGATCGTCGCCCCACAGCCGGATCGAATTCCCACCCGCCTGGGCCAGCGACTCCAGCGCATGCTCCCCGCCGCCCCCGCCCTTGATGAGGTAAGGCTCGCCATTGCGGAGCAACTCGAAGCGCCCCTCCTTCTCGACGATCCGCACCCCCGAGTTCGCCGCCGGGAGAATGGAGGCAGTGAGCAGCAACGCCGAGGAAACGAGGAGCAAGGATTTCATAAGGGGGTAGGCGGTTGCCGCATGCGGAATGAGCACGGACGACGGCAGCACTATCTCCACCTTGATTCGAGAGCAGCGAAAATCTTCCAAACGCTCAGGACGGGCGCTGCCCGAGGGTCGTGGTGAGGGCGTCGTTCAGATGCGCAGGAATATTTTCTTCCGATCCATCGCGTAGAGCAGCAGCCACAGCCCGGCGACGACGCCCAGCCCGGGGACGAAAGGCGCGGACGCGGGACCGAAGACTTCCAGCCGGGTCGTTCATGGGGCGCGCGGTATCTCGCCTGAAAGGCCGCGCCGTTTTGATCAAAATCGCGGACCCCGGCGGGGGGGCTGAATAAATGTGGGTCCAGCGAACGCCCACGGCGTTCCATCCTTCAGCCCAGGGTTGGCGCGACGAAGGAGCGGCTACCCTGGGGAGCCGGGGAGAAGAGGACGAACCCTGAAGGGGTTCCATCCCATTGCAGGAGGCAACCCCTTCAGGGTTGTGGCCGTGTTGGTGAATCGTGACCCCAGGGTAGCTCGTGCCTCGCAACCTTGGGCTCGGAGATGAAACGCCGTTGGCGTTCGGCCTGCCAAACAGGCCCCGAGCATGGGCACACATTTAATCACACCCCCGGCGGGATGGGTTCAAGTTCTCGGCTCGACACCTTGCCTCGTTTGATCGCACTCTCCCGATGTTGCGCGGTGAGCGCAGATCGGCATCGGACCACGCTACGAAATCCCTCCCATGGCGGACGTTTTCATATCCTACTCGCGGAAGGACAAAGCATTTGTCCAGCGGCTGGATGCCGCGTTGCAGGAGCGGAAGCGCGAGGCGTGGGTGGATTGGGAAGGCATCCGGCCGACCGAGGAATTCATGCGCGCGATCTATCGCGCGATCGAAGGAGCGGACACGTTCATCTTCATCCTCACGCCGGATTCGATCGCCTCGGAAGTCTGCGGCCGCGAGATCGCGCACGCTGCGGCGCACAACAAACGCATGATCCCGCTCGTCGCCCGCGAGGTGGAAGCTGCGGCGGTGCCCGAACCGCTGGCCAGGCTGAACTGGATCTTCTGCCGGGAGACGGATGCCTTCGAGCCGGCGGTGGACACGCTGGTCACGGCGCTCGACACGGATCTCGACTGGCTGCACGCGCACACCCGCCTGCTCGGGCGGGCCATCGAGTGGGAAGCGAAGGGCCAGAACAACAGCTTCGTCCTGCGCGGCGATGATCTGCGCGCGGCGGAAGGCTGGCTGACCGCGGCGGGCAGCGACAAGGAACGCCAGCCGACGCCGCTTCAGACTGCTTACATCATCGCCAGCCGCAAGGCTGCGGCATGGCGGCAGCGGATCACGCTCGCGGCGGTGAGCCTCGGCCTGGTCGTGGCCGTGGTGCTGGCCGTGGTCGCGTTCTTCGCGCGGCAGGAAGCGGACCGGCAGAAGACGGTCGCATTCGAGACGCTGAGCCAGTCGGATTTCATGCAGGGCGCGCGCCTCGTGAACGACCTGCAAGGCCCGCCGGCGCTCGCTTATTTCGCCCGCGCGGTGCGCTCGACGGGCAATACTGCGGCGGCGACGCGGGTCGTCTCGCTGCTCACCGATCGGGTGTGGGCGCGGCCCGTTTCCGCCCAGCGGCTGCCGGATGCAGAGCGCGCATTTTTCAGCCCGGATGGGAGCCGCGTGATCGTGGTGCTGCCGGACGGCGGGGTGACGCTGCGCGATGCGGCCACGTCGAAGGTGCTCGCGACCATCGACTTCAAGGGCTCGATTCAGTCCGCGCAATTCAGCCCGGACAACCGCGTGGTCATGGTGATCGGCGACGAAAGCGCGGAGGGGAAATACGACTCCGAGGGGGCGATCCGGCCGCACGCGCAACTGTGGAACGCCACCACCGGCGAGCCGCTGGGCGCGCGGGGGAAGCTCGGGAATGTCGGGTCGGTCGCGTTCAGCGCGAACAGCCACCTCGTGCTGATCGCCAGCGAGGCGCTGCGGGTCTGGGATGCGCGGACCGGAAAGGTTTTGTGGCAGATGGCGTCGCCGGAGATGCATTGGAGGCAGGCGCAGTTCAGCCCCGACGGCGGACGCGTACTCGCGTGGACGGAGTCGCTCCAGACATGGGACGCGATGACGGGCCGCGTCCTGCCGATGACGGTCAAGAACATCGCCGGCGAATTCCCCGATCACTCGATCGACCACGTCGCCTTCAGCCCGGATGGGCAATGGATGGCGATCAGCGCGAATGCCGCCAATGGCGAGGGTTACGGCGGTGCGGAGCGGGTCTGGAATCTGGCCACCGGCCAGGCGGTGGCCCCTGCGATGGAGCACAACAGTTGGGTGCAGCATCTCGAGTTCAACGCCGATGGGCGCTGGCTGCTGGGCGTGGGCATCACCGAGGGGCAGGTCTGGGATGTGGGGACGGGGAAACCGCTCGGCCAGATCCGGCATCCCTCGGGCGAGAGCCTGACCGCGGCCACCTTCAGCCCGGATGGGCAGCGCGTGGTCAGCGCATCGGATGACGGCAGCGTGTGTGTCTGGGATGCCGCCACGGGCGCAGCGCTCATCGAGACGATCGAGACCGCCGAAGCCTCCGCCGTCGCCTTCACCCCGGACGGGCAGGCGATCGTCACGACCAACGGAACCGGCACCGAGCGCACCGTCTGGAAAATTCTCGACGGCGTCGCGCGTCCGCTTTCGTTGCCGGGGAAAACGCTCGGGCAGCATGGCTTCCTGCTGCTCACCCAGGTGGTGAGTGGAGGAAAAGGCGGCCAGTTGCGCGTGTGGGACATTCGCTCGGCGAAAATCCTCCTCGAAGCCGCGCTTCCCGGCGAAGTGTTCACCGCCGGTTTCTCCGCCGATGGACGCCGCATCTTCGCCGCCGCGGATGAGGTGGTGCGGGTCTGGGACATCGCTTCCGCCAAGGAGCTGCCGCCTTTGTCGCACCAGGCACCGGTGGGCTTCACGGCCTTGAGCCTGGACGGCGAAAAGGTGCTGACGAACGCCAAAGGTGTCGCCCTTTGGGAAGCCGGAAGCGGCCGGCGGCTGCACGATCTAGCGGCCGGCACGGAGGTGAGCGGCACGGCGTTCAGCCCGGACGGCGCGCTCGTGGTCACGACCACGGCCGAGAGCGAGGTGCGGCTATGGAAGGTCGCGACCGGCGCGCCGCAAGGTCCGCCGCTGGCTCATCCGGGCAGTACTCCGCAGGCGCGCTTCAGCCCGGATGGAGGCCGGCTGCTGACCTCCTCGGAGGGCGGAGAAAAAGTGGTGCTGCAATTTTGGGAGGTCGCCGAAGGGCGCGCGCTCGGGGAGCCGATCACCATGCCCGGCGAGATGATCGACGAGTTGGAATTCAGTCCCGATGGCCGCCGGTTGGTCGTGTCCGTGAACGGCGTTCGGCGCATCTTCGACGGGACGACGGGCCAGCCCATCGGCGCGGCGATGCGGCGCCGATCGTTCGTCAGCGTGCCACGATTCAGCGCGGACGGAGCACGCCTCGCGAGCTGCGACGAGTTCGGCGCCCGGTTGTGGAATTCGGCCACCGGCCTCCCGATGACCGATCCGATCAAGGCGCCCGGTCGGGGGAGCTTCACCAGCGTCGAATTCAGCGCGGGCCGGCAGCGGGTGGTCGCGTCCGGGCCGGCGCCGCCGGAAGGTTTGAGCGCGGTGCTGGTGGTCTTCGATGCGACGACCGGCCGCACGCTGATCGACCGACGGGAGGAGAACATCGGCGGCGAGCGCACCGCGCGCTTCAGTCCCGACGATTGCCTGCTCACGCTGCACACCGATCCCGCGCGGATCTGGGACGTCGCCCCGCCCACCACCGCCCCCACCTGGCTGGCCGATCTGGCCGAAGCCCTCGGCGGCTGCCGGCTCACGGAAACCGGCGTGATCGAAGTGCTCCCCGACCGAATCGCGCGGATCGAAACACTGCGGAAACAACTCGCCGCCCTGCCCGCGGAGGATCGCTGGGCGCAGATCGGCCGCTGGCTGCTCACCGAACCCACCGCCCGCACCATCTCGCCGTACTCTGCGGTGAAAGTCTCCGACTATGTGAATCGGCGGACGCCATCGGGCAGCTTCGCGGCGATCGAAGAAGCACTCCGGACGTCGCCGGGCGATCCGCTGGCGCGGGCGCGCGCCGGCCTGCTCTGGCTGGAGCAGGACGCACCCCACGCGAAGGCGCACGCCGATCACGAATCACGTTTCGCCACGCTGCTCGCACCGACTCAGCCCAAAGTCTGGCAGACGCGCGCGAAGGTGCTGACCGCGCTGGGCCGCCCCCAGGAAGCCCGCGTCGCGAATGAAAAAGCCGCCGCCCTCACCGGGCCGGCAAAATAAAGCGCCGACTGAAATCAGTTCCACTTTCTCAAACCGTGTCACCCCCGTCGGCGGACAGTGCCGCGTGGCGGATGCGACCAACGTAGGCGGCTCTTCCCAGAGCCGCAGACCGCGGGACTGGGAAGTCCCGCCTACGTTTATCTGGAACCAATTTTCGGCAATCGCTCCAAGTCTGATGCCGCAAGGCACACGAAGCATCGCGCATGGGTTTCCCCTAGTTCCTCAGCGCAATTTTTGATTCAATCACGGTCCTATGCCGAAGCCGATTTGTTTCCTGGTGATGCCATTCGGGACGAAGGAGACGGGCGCGAAGGCACCGGCGCCCGGAAAGATCAATTTCAACAGCCTGTGGGAAAAGGCGCTCTCGCCGGCGATCGCCCAACTCGGCTGCCAGTCGGTGCGTGCGGACCAGGAACGCGGCGCGCTCATCATCCAGTAAACGGATGGATTTCGCATAGGCGATGACCTGCTGCGTGTCGGCGTGGTCTTCGTCTTCGCCGCCGATGGGCAGCACGCGCACCTGCTCCGGCGCGAGCCTGAGCGGGAAGCGGCCGGCGTAGTGTTCGATGAGGAAGCCGATGAAACGCTCGTGCGTGCCGAGCGGGGCGCGATGGATGCAGAGCGGCGTGCGTCATTGCCGGAAAGTGGCGTCGGGCGCGGTTGAGTCGGCAAAGAAGCTACCGAAAACGGGGAGGATTTCGCGTGCGACACAGCGCAGGCTCGTGCCTTGTGCGCGCAAACTTGCATCGAGTTCCGCGGGCGACTTGTCGCTGGTCAGCGCAGCTTCGACCATCGCGCGCTGTTCGTTGATGCGCTCGCAGTGCGGATGGCGCGCGTCGGTCCAGTGGGTGAGCAACCGCGCTCGCATCGCGGGCCGGCGCCACATCCTGCGGCCATACTCAAAACGCGCGATGTCATCGTAATTGGGATAAGGACCCCAGAGGGCGGCCTCGGCGTCGAGTTCAGCGCGAATTTTCATGAGATCGAGGAGAGCAGACTGACCCGCCGCGCCCAAACCTCAGGGGCCCGGTCACGCGGCTCGTTCCGGCGGAGCTTCGGGGCGAGAAGGTCGGCACAAACGAACAGAGAGCATCACGGTCTCGGAACCTCCAATTGCCTGCA
>Ga0105047_10008485_pt1 | contig 17103 bp, 13 predicted proteins | sample MAT04_FD_78384 | JGI IMG/M metagenome (GOLD analysis project Ga0105047, IMG submission 78384) | Freshwater microbial communities from Lake Fryxell liftoff mats and glacier meltwater in Antarctica - MAT-04 (megahit assembly) | ecosystem: Environmental > Aquatic > Freshwater > Ice > Liftoff...
CTTCCTATCCACGTGCAGCTATCCGTCGCCGCCGGCACAGATGTCGGGCGCATTCGGGCAGGCAACGAAGACAGCCTTTATGCGGACGCCGATCAGGAGCGAGGGCTCTTCATCGTTGCGGATGGCATGGGCGGTCACGCCGCAGGTGAAGTGGCCAGTGAGATGGCGGTGCAGATCGTTGCGCGCGACCTCACTGACGTCCGCGACCTGACGGGCAACTCGCCACTCTCCCGTATGGGGGAGGCGCTCATCGCCGCCAATCGGGCCATCTACGAGCGCACCATTCAGGAAGCCGACAAGCAGGGCATGGGCACCACGGCCTCCTGCATCATGATCGGGCAGGGACGATGGATCATCGGTCACATCGGTGATTCGCGCGTCTATCTCCTGCGTGACGGCACCTTGCGCCAGCTCACCAAAGACCACTCCTATGTGCAGGAACAGGTCGATGCCGGCTTCCTGACCCCTGAACAGGCGCGCTACCACCCCTACAGCAACGTGATCACCCGTTGCGTAGGCGCCAACGCGGCGGTCGAGGCTGATGTGCTCACCGGGGAAATCCAGAACGGCGATCTCTATCTGGTCGCGTCCGACGGCCTGACCGGCATGGTCGAGGATCCGCAGCTCAAGAAAATCCTCGAGTCGCGCCAGACCCCCGGACGCATGGTCGACGCTATGATCACCGAGGCGAATCGCCGCGGCGGGCTCGATAACATCACCGCCATCGTCGTCCAGGTCCTCCAGGTGCATGGCTCCGGCAATACGGGCACGACCGGCGAGCAGGCTGCCATTTCGCATGCCTGAGGAGTCGGTCGGGGAGGTTGCCGAGCTCTACCTTGGCAACGTCCTCTATGCGATCGAGCGGTGCGCGCTGTCACTGGACGACGAAGAGAAGCCGCTCGATGCAGCGTTTTACCGTGGTATCGGCCGCAAGCTGGCCGATGCACACGGGCGTACGAAGCCCCGCTCACCGGACCCTCGCTCACCGGACCGTCCCTGATGCCCTACACACGTCTTCGCGCCGGTCTCGTCGCCGGCCTCTCAGCGGCCTTCTTCGCCTTCGCCTCCACGCCGGCTCTGGCGGCGGAGCATGCGGCCGCCGCTCGTGCGCCGGGGTGCGTGGTCGCTCAAGACAGCACCTTGATGGCGCTGTTCGGCAGTGGTCAGATCTTCCCTGATTTTCTGGCGGCTGCCAAGGCGCGACGCGAAGGCTGGCTCAAGATGGCCGACAGTGCCCGGGTAAGCGACGCGCTCGTAGCTCGCGCCAAGGCGGTGGGGGGGACCTGGCACCTGCTGGTGATCGCCATCGATGCCTGCGGGGACTCCATGAACAACGTCCCGTACTTGGCCAGGCTTTCCGAGATGGTGCCCGGGCTCGATCTTCGCATCGTGCTGCCGGTCAACGGCCGACCGGTGCAGGACAGTCACCGCTCACTTGACGGTCGTACGGCTACGCCGACCTTCGTGCTCCTCGACAGCCAGGGGAACGACGTCGGGTGCATCGTGGAGCTGCCGCGCGAAATCCGCGACTGGGCGCACGGTGTGCGCGGGGCTGTGAGCAGCGATTCGTTGCACGCCGGCATTCGCACCTTCTACGCCGCCAACCGCGGCGTCGCCATCACCACCGAAGCGGTGGAGATGCTGGAAGCGGCGAAGGCTGGAGCACCGCGCTGTGCGCGCGGCACCCGGCCTTAATCGTTACCCAAGCAGGGCTGTCCCCGCATCGAGTCGCGCCCGCACGACATCCGCGTCCTGGCGCAGCGCCGCCAGCACCCGCTCTTCCGGAACCGGCGCGCGATCGGTGGTGAACACGCGTAGCCGACGCGCGCTGCGATAGAGTTCGTCGCTCAGTCGCGGCAGGTTGATCGCGCCCTCCCATCCGGCTGCCGTGAGCTGCTCCACGCGGCCATCGCGACGCTGCACCGGAATATCGAGCCCCAACATCTGCGTCTTGGCCGGGTAGTCGAGCAGCACAGCGCCGGCCGGTAAGCCCAGTTCTCGCGCGAAGGCATCCTCGACGCGACGGGTGAGATGAAAATCGGTGGCGATCCACTCGCCCACGTCGTCGCCGAGGGTGGCCGCGGGGCATTCGTAGGCGCGCTTGTGCAGCCGTCGGAAGCGCAAGCCGTTCAACATCACGCGCGCCTCGGCCGGTAGCGTTGGCACATCGAGATGCACGAGCAGCCCTTCGTCGGTGAAGTGCGCGACGTTGTCGGATGCCACATGTCCCGAGTCGAGGGCCACGGCGACCAGTCGCTTGTACATCGCCGTCGCGCTGCGTACCGCGTGATGCCAGTACACATTCCGGTACATCTGATATTTTGCGAAAAGCAACGATTCGAGCGCCGACAGCCCCTTCTCGTGGACCCCCACCATGCGCGTGGCACGCTCCGGGGTCTGTACGATCACGAGGGAGTTGAGCAGCCGATCCACATCGATCTCGCCGTACGGCACGCCGCACATGGTCGCGTCGCGCTTGAGATACTCGATCTTGTCGAGATCGAGCGAGCCCGAGATCAGCCCCTGCAAGGCGTCGGTGCTGCGGCCCGTGATCAGCGCGAAGACCTCGTCGGGTGCGGAATCCCCCAGCGCGCTGCGAAGTACCGTAGCGACGGGCCCAGACGTGATCAGCGGATGCGCCACCTGCTCGTGATGGGTCACGCCGATCTCCTCGAGTGCGTGCGAGAACGGATAGTGCCCCACGTCGTGCAGCAGCGCGGCCGCTCGCACGATCTGCTGTGAACGGGCATCGATGCCCTCGAGTGCGCCACGTTCTTCGAGCAAGCGCAAGGCGACGCCGGCGAGGTGCCAAGCCCCCAACGCGTGCTCGAATCGGGAGTGCGTCGCTCCCGGATACACCAGAAAGGCGAGGCCCAGTTGGCGCACGTAGCGCAGGCGCTGCACCACCGGCGTTTCCAGTAGCGCCAGCGCCAGCGGGTCGAGACGAATGTTGTTCCAGAGCGGATCGCGAAGAATCTCCATACCGAAAGATATGGAGTGGAGTCGTCAGCCGGGCGTCAGCGGGCGGGCGGTCAGGGACAAAGCGCTGTGGTCGCCGCGACTCGTGGCATTCGTCAACGAAATCACCGGGCCCCGTGTAATGGGCATAGTCCGTCCGGCGTCGGCGTGCGCTGTTGCACGACGTCCCACATCCGCTCTTAACGCGGATGCCGTTTCCTCGTCTCCATTGTTGTGAACTATACGTCTCCTTTGCTCAGGCGGTTCGTCGGCGCCATCGGATTGCTCCTCGTGTGCAGTCTGGACTTGGCCGCGCAGGCCGTCGATATCATCCGTGGCCGTGTGCTCGGTACCGACGCGCAGCCGATTCCCAACGTGCTCGTCACCGCGACGACGCTTGGCGGCAACGTCAGTCGCTCGTCACGCACCGACAAGAATGGTCGCTACACGATTTCCTTTCCCGGCGGGGAAGGCGACTACTGGGTGACTTTTGCGGCCGTCGGTCTTGCGCCGCGACGCTACCAGGTGATGCGGACGGCCGACCAGGAAATCCTGATCGCCGACGCACGCATGTCGCCCGCGACGATCACGCTCGATGCCGTGCAGGTCTCGGGGCGGGCGGTCGCATCGCGTACCGATACGGTCTCCGATGTGTCGGGCACGGAAAAGACGCTTGACGATGCCACCGCCGGATTCCTCAACGTCGACCAATTGGGCGATCTGGCCGCGATGGCGTCGGCGATTCCCGGGGTGCAGCTGCTCATGGGTGCCGACGGCGGCGCCGATGCCTTCTCGGTGTTCGGCTTGGGCGGCGACCAGAACAATACGCAGCTCAACGGACTCAACTTCGGTGATGCCGCGTTGCCGCGTGACGCCAACGTCATGACATCGCTGTCGACGTCGTCGTACGACGTATCGCGCGGTGGCTTCTCCGGTGGTCAGCTGCAGGTCCGCACGAGCTCGGGCTCCAACTTCATCCGCCGCGGTCTCAGCGGAAATCTGATTACGCCGCAGATGCAGTGGCTCGACCAGACGGGTATCGCCACGGGTCAGCAGTTCACGAACATGTCGCTTGGCGGGTCGGCGTCGGGACCGATCAAGGCGGATCGCGCCTTCTTCAACTCATCGTTCCAGTTCGATCGTCGCTTGCAGGATCTGCAGACGTTGCTGAGCCAAAGTTCGCTGGGCTTCGAGACCGCCGGTGTGGCGGCTGACTCGGTGGCGCGCCTGCTCAACATCCTCGGGGCTGGTAACGTGCCGATTACGGTGGGAGGCTACTCACCGGAGCGCATCATCAATCGCGCCACGACGCTGAACAGCTTCGATTACGTGCAGCTGAATTCGAATCGCGGCAACACGTTCGCGATCACGCTGTCGGGAAACTATTCCGGTACGGCCCCGGTGGGCGGCGGCGGCGGTGGTGGTGGTGGTGGTGGGTTCGGCGGCTTCGGCGGCGGCTCGGCCGGCCTGTTCACGCCCACGCGTGACGGCACGCGCGACAACTACGGCGGCGCCTTGCAGGCGCGTCACAGCGGTCTGCTTGGTTTCAAGGGCATCTTCACGGAAAGCACGATCGGCTACAGCATGAGCCGCAACGAATCCGATCCGTTCGCTATTCTCCCCGCGGGTTCGGTGCGGGTGAATTCGCAGCTGGTCGATGGGTCGGCGGCGGTCAGCAACCTGCTGTTCGGTGGCTCGCCCAGCCTGAACACGGTGGCCACCAACTCGTCGTTGGCGGCGAACAACACGATGTCGTGGTTCTCCAACGACAACCGGCACCGCGTCAAGCTCACCAGCGAGCTGCGCCGCGACGATTTCTCGCAGAACGTCACGTTCAATCAGTTCGGCTCGTTCAACTACAACTCGCTGACCGACCTGCAAGCCAACCGACCGGTCTCGTTCACCCGCACGCTGTCGCCCCGCATGCGGTCCGGCAGCCAGATCGTCGGGGCGATGTCCCTTGGCGACGCTTGGCGCCCCACGAGCAACGTGCAGGTGCAGTTCGGTGTGCGCGTCGACGGGAATCACTTCTCGAGGGGCCCCCAGTCGAATCCGGCGCTGCTTTCCGCCTTCGGCCTCGACAACGCGGAAACGCCGAACCGCCTGTACGTGAGTCCGCGCGTCGGTTTCTCGTGGACGGTAGGACAGGCCGACCAGATGACGCTGCTCCCGGGCATGGTCCGCGCCCCGCGCGCCGTGATTCGCGGCGGCGTCGGCGTGTTTCAAAACACGCCGGGCACGCAGCTCATCTCGAACGCCATCGACAACACCGGCCTCCCTTCGGCGCTTCAGCAGCTCACCTGCTTCGGTGCCGCCACACCGACTCCGAACTGGACGGCTTACGCGGTAAGCGAGGCGAACATTCCGCGCGCCTGCGCCGACGGCACCAGCGGCACGGTGTTCGCGAACAGCTCACCCAATATCACACTGTTCGTGCCCGACTTCCTCGCCCAGCGCTCTATTCGCGGTAACCTGCAATGGGCCGGTGCGGTGCTCAAGAACCGGTTCCTGCTCTCGGTGGACGCCACGTACTCGCGTAATCAGCGCCAGCAGGGCGCTGTCGATCTGAATTTCCCGGGTATCCAGCGATTCACGCTGGCCAACGAACTGAATCGCCCCATCTACGTGACGCCGTCGGCGATCGTGCCGACGACCGGCGTGGTGGCGTGGCGCAATGCACGTGTGGTCGACGCCTTCGGTCGCGTGACCGGTCAGACCTCGACGCTCGATGCCGAAAGCAAACAAGTCAACGTCAGCTTGCGTCCTGCGGTCTTCAACTCTCGCTACAACTGGAGTATGGCCTACGTCCTGGCCGATGTGCGCGAACAGTTCCTCGGCTTCAACAGCACCGTCGGTTCGCCAAGTGGTACCGAATGGTCGAGGGGCGCCTTCTTCTCGCGTCACCAAATCCAGTATTCCGTGAGCTACAACGCCTGGGACGCCGTGCGCATCTCGTGGAACGGTAACGTCCGATCGGGTGTGAACTACACGCCGACCATCAATCAGGACGTGAACGGTGACAGCTACGGAAATGACCGGGCGTTCGTCTACGATCCAGCCGCCGTCACCGATCCGGCGCTCAAGGCCGGACTCGAGAATTTGCTGGCGACCGGCACGAGGGAAGCCGTCACGTGCCTCCGAAGCCAGCTGGGGCAGTTCGCCGCCCGTAACTCCTGCACGAGCCCGTGGACGATGCAGGGTAACCTGAACATCTCGTTCAATTCCCTCAAGATCGGGTTGCCGCAGCGCACCACCCTCAACCTCCAGATTGCCAATCCGCTCAACGGTCTCGATCGCCTCGTGAACGGGGAGTCCGGTCTGAAGGGGTGGGGCGCCTTCCCGGTCCCGAGTGGTCCGCTGCTCTTCGTACGTGGCTTCGATGCGGCTTCGAACACGTTCAAGTATGAAGTGAACGAGCGCTTCGGCTCCACGCGCCCGGCGCAGACTATTCAGCGTGCGCAAGCGACGTCGTTCACCCTGTCGATGCGAGTCGACGTCGGCCCCACGCGCGAGCAGCAGCAGCTGTTGCAACAGCTCGATCGAGGCCGTTCGCGCGCCGGCACCAAGCCCACATTACAGCAGCTGCGCGGCACCGCGACCTCCGGCATCATCAATCCGATGCAGCAGCTGCTCCAGCAGTCGGATACGCTCAAGCTGACGCGTCAGCAAGCCGACATGCTGGCCACGCTCAACCGCTACTTCGTGCTCCGCTCCGACACCATCTGGAACCCGGTCACCACGTTCCTGTCCGAGTTGCCCGACAAGTACAACCACGACGACGCGTACGGTCGCTACAGAGATGCCCGTGAGCAGACCGTCGACATGCTCATCAAGATCGTGCCCGACATCAAACGCATGCTGACGCCAGCGCAGATCCGCGTGTTGCCCACGTCGTTGGTCAGCTTCCTCGACAAGCGCACGTTGCAGGGATTACGCTCGGGGACCGCCGGCGGAAACCAGTTCGGCGGCGGCGGTATGCGTGGTGGTGGTGGTGGTGGTGGTGGCGGCGGCCGAGGAGGCAACTGATCATGGCTGACCTGACGCTTCGCAATTTCTCTCGACTACAGAGCACTACTCGCATGAGGATCGGTATTGGCATGACGCGTACGAAGTCCGCGGCGTGGACGATGGTTGGCGTGTCGATCCTGGCCGCCACGGCATCGACCGCGCAGGCCCAGGTAGCGCCGGAAGCGCCGTCCACGTCCACGGTACCGGTTCGAGAAGTCACTGCGCCGCTGGCGAAGGCCACGCGCGCGATCGGCGGTGCGAACATGCTGCGTGCGCTGCCCGACGGTTCGATCTTCGTGAACGATGTGCAGCGGCGTCAACTGCTGCGCTTCGACCCCACGTTGCAGAACGTGGTGGTCGTGGCCGATACGGCGCCCGGCGCCCTCATGCCGTATGGCCAGCGTCCGCTCGGACTGCTGCCGTATCTCGGCGACTCCACGATCGTAGTCGATCCGGCCACGCTGTCGCTGGTCGTGCTCGACAAGGACGGCCGGACCGTGCGCGTGATGGCGTCGCCTCGCACGAACGACGTGAACACGCTGTCCAACATGAACCTCGGTTCGCACGCCTTCGATCAGCAGGGGCGTCTGTACTATCGGCAGGGGAGCGCCGGCGGTGGAGGGGGCGGTGCCGCGGCGATGATGTTCGGCAGCGGCGGTGGCAACGACCGCGGCGGTGGTGGTCGTGGCGGGCAACCGGGCGGGCAGGGTGGCAACACGCAGCAGGGTCGCGGTGGCGCGCCGGCCGCTCGTACCGCTGGTGACGATCCCTCGTTCGCGATTCGTGGCGGTGGACAAGGTGGTCAGCCGTTCGGTGGCCCTGGCGGTCGCGGCTTCAACCCGCAGAACCAGCCGGATTCGGTGCCCATCGTTCGCGTGGACTTCGATACGCGGAAGGCCGACACGGTCGCGTACGTGAAGGTCCCCAGGAACGAAACGCAGATGACGCGTGGCGAAGACGGCAGCACGAAGCTGACCATCAAGATCAATCCGCTACCGCAGGCCGACGACTGGGCGCTGTTGAACGACGGCACAGTGGCCATCATGCGCGTGCTCGACTTCCATGTCGACTATTACCGTCCCGATGGATCGCATGTGGCTTCGAGCAAGTTGCCGTTCGACTGGAAGCGCATCACCGACGACGACCGAGCGAAGCTCGTGGATTCGTTGCAGGCGCTCGCCAAGGCTGCCAACGATCGCACAGGCGCCAACGGTGGCGGCGGCTTCCGCATGAACTTCGAGCCCGTGGCCGCTGAGAAGCTGCCCGACTATTACCCGCCTATCCGCGCCGGCACCACGCTGGCCGACTTCGATGGCAACTTGTGGGTGCTCCCCGCCACCTCGAACCTCTCGGCGCAGATCGCGGCGCAGTTCATGGGAGGAATGGGTGGCGGCCGTGGCGGCCCCCCTGGCGGCTTCGGCGGTGCCGGTGGCGCTGCCGGTGCTCCGGGCGCTCCGAGGGCCGCTGGTGGGGCGCCTGGGGTTGTGGCCGGCACGCCCGGCGCCTCCCGTGCTGCTGGCGACACCACGCGTGGCGCCATGCCGGCCGCCGCGATGGGGATGATGGCCGCCATGATGAACCAGCCGCCGCTCGTGTACGACATCATCAGCCCCGCGGGCAAGATGATCGAGCGTGTCAAGCTGCCTGCCGGCCGTCAGCTCATCGGCTTCGGCCCGAACGGCGCGATCTTCCTCGGTGCCCGCGACGGCCGTCAGATCATCGTCGAAAAGGTGATGCGCAAGGAGTGACGTTTCACGCCGTTGTCAGGCAGGACGTAAAAACCGCCCCGGAGCTTCGTGCTCCGGGGCGGTTTCTGCGTCAGCGGCTGAACTGCGGAATGCTCGATGAGCTCAGCCCTTCGGGCCCGCGCCAAGAATCAGCGGTGAGACGGCCGCGCCGAACTTCGTGATGTTGTCGCGGAACATGCCGGCCAGCTTGCTCGCCTGTGAATCGTACGCGTTGCCGTCGGCCCACGTGCGACGTGGGTCGAGCACCTCGCTCGGCACGCCGTCGATGGCATGCGGCAGATGCAGGCCAAAAATGGGATCGGTGTCGAACGTCGCATGGGCGAGTGAGCCGTTGAGCGCGGCGCGCACCATCGTGCGGGTATAGCTCAGCTTCATGCGCTGCCCGACGCCGTACGCGCCGCCGCTCCAACCGGTGTTGACCAGCCACACCTGCGAGCCGTGCGTGCGCAGCAGCTCGCCGAGCATCTCGGCGTACTTGGTGGGGTGCCACACCAGGAACACGGCGCCGAAGCAGGCCGAAAACGTGGCTTGCGGCTCGGTGACGCCGCGCTCGGTGCCGGCGACTTTGGCGGTGTAGCCGGACAAGAAGTAGTACATCGCCTGTTCGGGCGTGAGTTTGGCGATCGGCGGCAACACGCCGAACGCGTCCGCCGTGAGGAACACGACATTCGTGGGATGTCCGCCGCGGCCGCTCGGCACGTGGTTCTTGATGTAATGCAGCGGGTACGACGCGCGCGTATTCTCGGTGACGGACTGGTTCGAGAAGTCCACCGACCGCGAGGGCTCGTTGAGCACGACATTCTCGAGCACCGTGCCGAACATCTGGGTGGTCTGATAAATGTCGGGCTCGTTCTCGGGCGACAGGTTGATCACTTTCGCGTAGCAGCCGCCCTCGAAGTTGAACGTGCCTTCCGGCGACCAGCCATGCTCGTCGTCGCCGATGAGCCCACGCGTGGGATCCGCTGAGAGCGTGGTCTTGCCGGTGCCGGAGAGACCGAAGAACAGCGCCGTGTCGCCCGCGGGGCCGATGTTGGCGGAGCAGTGCATCGAGAGCACACCCTGCTTCGGCAGCAGGTAGTTCATCACCGTGAACATCGCCTTCTTGAGTTCACCGGCGTAGCGCGTGCCGCCGATCAGAATCGTACGTTCGGCGATGTTCAGCACGATGAACGTGCCGGTGCGCGTGCCATGCTTTGCCGGGTCGGCCTGATATTCCGGTGCATGGTACACCGTGAAGTTCGGCGCGAACGTGGCCAGATGCTCAACGGCCGGGCGGATGAACATGTTGCGGACGAACGAGGCATGCCAGGCATTCGGCAGTACGTAGCGCACGCTCAGTCGCGTGGACGGATCGGCGCCGCAATACAGATCCTGCACGAACAATTCCGAGAGCGTGTTCAGGTACGTCTTGACGTCGGCTTTGAGCGCTTCGTAATGCGCTTGAGCCATTGGCTGGTTGACCTTGCCCCAGTCGACATCGGCGTCGCTCGACGACTCCTGCACCACGAACTTGTCGTTCGGCGAACGGCCCGTGTGCGGCGACGTCACCGCGACGAACGGACCCATTTCGGCCAACCGACCTTCGCGACGGCGGATGGCCGCTTCCACGAGTTCGGGCGCGACGAAATTCCAATGCACCTCACCGCTCGGTTTCAGGCCTTGGGGAGCGAGGCCTTCAATGCTCTCGCGACGAGCGGTAGCGGACGGAGTGACCTGTGTCGCCATGGTGCGACCCTCACGGAAGACGTACGGCGGGACAGGCGCAGTCGAGCGCGCACGGCGCAGCGCTTGGCCTGTCCTGCAGAGAATGTGCTGGAACTTCGGTGTTCATTCGGTGAAACAACAGACCGAAAGTGAAACATGACGGACAGGGCCCCTACGCTCAAGCGGAGTTTCCCGTTTTCGTGCAGGAAGTCGGGTGGCTTGGGTGAGGAACGTGGGCCTTAGAGCGTAATATCGGCCGCTCTCCCCAGAAGATTGCGCAGCGTACTCTTATCCCGGGCTGTCGGTGCGCTGACCGTCGGACTGGTATGCATCACGTCGGTGGTCTGCGGACTGTGTCCGCCGATCCCCACCGCGTGACCCATCTCGTGCGCCACGAGCGCGTCGAGCGCGGACTGCGTGGCCGTCGTCGCGATATCCACTCGGATCACGAGCGCCGCCGACATCATGGTGGCGCCGACGGGTCGGAGCCGCTCAGCGCGACCGTTTACCGGACAGAAATAGGTGTAGCCTGCCGCCCCGGATGGCGTGAACGGGCACGACCCGGTCACGACCGGTTGCGCGACGCTACGGTCGTAGATGATCAGATCGGCCGCATTACGGTTCGACACCACGTCGAGCGTGAACTCGCGCGCCTGTGGCACGGCATTCCATGACTGCACGGCGCGTTGCACCGATGCGGCGAGGTCGACGCCGCTGGCCGCCAACGGCTCCACGAACACGCGGACTCGTGCGCCAGTCGTCCATCGGTACAGCAGTCCGCCCGTCAGCGAGGTGGGATCGTACGCAAAGTCGGGACGCACCACGGTGGGGTCGTCGCAAGCCCCCGTCGCGAGCGCGGCGGCAAGTACCAGACGGGCCGCAGGGCGTCGCGTAAAGCGAGCTGAAGATCTCGCGTGAGTACGGAGCATTCACGAAAGGTGTCTCAGCGCGATCGGATCTTCTATAGGCAATTGCACCATTTTCCGGTAACCGGCACGTTACAGATATGGCCCCCACGCCCTGCCCACTGCTCACGCGCTTCCTGTTGCTCTTGGCCTGGTGTCAGGTCATGGGGCCGGCCGTGTCGTCGGTGGCGGATGCCTGGCGACTCCACGCGCTACACGCATATGTGCACATGGAGTCGGAGTCGGGGCCCGGCTGTGCACTCGTGCACTCTCACGACTGTCTGTTGTGCAGCGTCGCCACGGGGCCGAATGGCAGTGCGTTGGCGCCGCCGCACACATCGATGGCCGTCGAGCGTGCCCCTCCGGTGATGTCGGTCTGAGGCGGCGGCCGTGCCTCGTGCATGGCGCTCGGACCACGCGATGACGTCACGCCGACGTTGCGCACACTTCACTTCCCGGAGTCGTCATGCGGCCGAACTTTGTGCGCCGCGCTGCGGCGCCGCGTGCGTTCCTCGGGCGCCGTACCGGCCCGCGCACCGCGCGTTCGCTGTTCACTCCGCTCGTGGTGGCGGTCCTCGTGGTGGCGAGTTCCCCCTCCTCCCGTGCGACGGCCTCGCCAGCGCCGGCCGCGACAACGGAGGCCACCGTGAACGGCTTCGTGAAAGACACGGCCGGCGTGCCGTTGTCGAATGTGCAAGTGGTGGTGAGCGGTGTGAACCGCAACGCGCTCACTGACGAGCGCGGCCGCTTTTCCATTGAAGGGTTGGCGCCCGGTGTATACCACCTCGACTTCGTTCGCATCGGGTATTTCGCCGCGCCTGAAGTTGTCACCGTGAGGGCGACCGGCGCTCCGGTCGAGGTCACGGTGATCATGAAGGTCGCCACGGTGCCTCTCTCCACCGTGAACGTGACGGCGACACCGAGCCTCGCCGAGTTAGACGCTCTCCAGGGAGCCCGGCATGTCCATGCGCTTCAACGGGCCGATGGCCTCCACACCGGTGATTCGCGGCCGTGGCTGCCGACCACATGAACGCCGTCGACCCGAGTACCGCTAAATGGATCGACGTGATTCGCGGACCGGCCTCGCTGCTGTACGGCAACAACGCGACCGGCGGCGTGGTGAATGTGATCTCGTCAGATATTCCCACCAGTATTCCAGGACGCGCGACCGGCTACGTGCTCGGGCAGGGCGAGAGCGTGACACCAGCTGGTGTCGCGAACGCGGGCATCACGGTGCCGATCGGCACGCAGTTCGTCGTGACGGCACGGGGGGGATTCCGCCAGTTCGAGAATCGGTGTGGCGTATCGCCAGATGGGCTTCGAATACGGCCTGCCGCATCCGACGGGAGAGGAAGCCATTCGTACGGCACGCAGTTCACGCTCAACACGCAAACGGTGAACGTGACCGCACGCACACAGGTCGGTCGGATGACCGGCGCCGTGGGCCTGCAAGGGCTCTTTCGTGAATACGCCCCGGCCGGTGCGGAAGCGTTCGTGCCGAGTTCCACCAACAACAACGTGGCCGCGTTCTTGTTTCAGGAGCTCCCGCTCAGCAGGGGCGCTTCCGAGGATCACACACCGCGACTGCAGATCGATGCGCGCTCCGACCGATTCGCCATCGCCACCGATCCCGGCAAGGAAGCCGCTCGCTTCGGCGTGGCACAGTCCCGCTCCTTCGACAATCTGGCCGCTTCGATTGGCCTCAGCGTACCGGTCACGACCGACATGTCGTTCACCGCGAATATGTCACGTGGCTTTCGCGCGCCGGCGGTCGAGGAGTTGTTCGCGAACGGCTTCCACGCCGCCGTGGGCACCTTCGACGTGGGCAATGCCGCACGCGAGCCGGAACAGAGCACCGGCTTCGAAGCGGGATTGCGCGCCCAGACGCCGCGTACGTTCGCGCAGTACAACACGTACTACAACTTGATCGACAAGTACATCCTGCCGTCCGCCATCGGGACCAGGAACGTGGACGGCAATAGCGTCCCGCTGGTCAATTTTCTGCAGCGCGATGCAGCCCTGTATGGCGCAGAAGGGCAGGTCGAAACGAAGCTCGTGCATCGCCTCGTGCATCGCCTCGTGGTCGGCGTGATAGGTGAGCGGCGACGACCTCGACGTGGCGACCAACGCGTACACGATGCTCGACCTGAGCGCCTCTTGGCTGTTCACTGTGAAGGGCAGCCAGGTCCACTCGGTCACGATGCGTGTCGACAATGCATTGGACGAGCAGTACCGCGACCCGACCAGCCGGATCAAGAGTTATGCGTTCAATCCGGGACGGAATGTGAGCGTGGTGTACAAGCTGCTGTTCCAGCGGACCGCCTACTGCAAACTCCTTAGGAAGCAGGACGGAGGGTATCAGGAGGCCGGATGCAGGTAAACCACGCGTTGTTGCTGCTGCCTGCCTCCTGATTGCCTCCCTCCTGCTTCCGACGGGGTTTGCTTTCAGCCCACCGCGTAACTCCGCAACAACCGCAGCATCCGTCCATCCGTCTCCGCCGGCGTGTCACCTTTGGGCGTCTCGATGATCTTCGGGATGCGCAACATCCGTTCGTCGGTCATGATGCGACGGAATGCCTGTTCGCCGATCGTGCCTTCGGCGATCAGTTCGTGTCGATCGAGATGCGACGCGAGCTTGGCTTTCGAGTCGTTCAGGTGCAGACACCCGAGCGTCTCGAAGCCGATGGTGTCGCCGAACTTCGTGAACACGCCGTCGTAGTCGGTGACCAGATCGTAGCCGGCGGCCCAGATGTGTGCGGTGTCCAGGCACACGCCAACACGACTCCGCAGGGCCGGCGGAAGGCGCGAGAGTAAATCCGCCATCTCCTCGAACGTCGAGCCCAACACCGTGCCCTGGCCGGCGGTGAGTTCCATCAGCAGCCGCGTAGGTCCGACCTCGGCCTCGAGTGCGGCCGCAATGCCATCGGCGTTTCGCGCGATGCCACTCGCGCGATCGTCCATGAAATTGCCGGGATGCGACACCAGCGCATCGAGCCCCATCGCGTGACAGCGTCGCAATTCGGCGCTGAAGCTTTCAACCGATCGCGCACGCAACGCGTCGTCAGGTGACGCGAGGTTGATGAGGTACGAGTCGTGCGCGCAGGTCCAGCGCACCGTCGTCTCCGCCATTGCCGTGCGGTAGCGTGCAGACTCGGTCTCGTCGATATCCCGCTCGAGCCAGCGGTTCGCTTGCTTCGTGAAGATCTGCGAGCCCGTCGCGCTGATCTCGCGGGCGCGAGCGGCCGATTCCCACGTGCCGCCAGCAATCGACACATGAGCACCCAGCGGTGCGCGGTCTTTCGAGGCGTCTCCGGCATCGACCACGATAGGAGCAGCAATCGACGGAGCAGGCGGCGACGGCACCTTGCGGGTGAAGACCTTCTTCGCGGGGGCCGCCGCAGCGGCCTTCTTGGCAGGCATACGGCAGTGTATCACCCCTACTCCACTGTCACTACCCCCTACTCCCTACTCCCTACTCCCTACTCGCCCTCTGAGCCACTCCAGCGGATCCACCGATCGCCCTTTCGGGCGGATCTCGAAGTGCAGGTGCGGCGGCAAATCGGGGTCGGTCGCGCCGACCGTCCCGATGGTCTGTCCCTTCGGAATCTGTTGTCCCTTGCGCACATCGATGCGGGCCAGTGACCCGTAGACGGAGTAGTCACCGCCGCCGTGCTGCACGATCACCGTCGGCCCGTAGGTCCCCACGTTGTCGGCCAAGACGACTTCGCCCGCCGCAATCGACTTGACCGCTGTGCCCACCGACGCGCCGATCCCGATGCCGTTCCAACGCGTGGTCGTGTTGTTCGGATTGATCACCCGCCCGAAGCGGTACAAAATCGTGCCGTCCACCGGCCAATCGAGCTTCCCGAGGTCCGACGTGCGGATACTCGATGGAGCCGCGGGGCGCGCATTCGGCGTCATTTCGGCTCGGCGCCTTGCCGTTTCCAGCGAGGCGATCACGCCGGCGACCTTGGCCTCGTCGCGCGCCAGCTGCGTCAGTCGCTCGCGCGTTTGCGTCGCGCTGCGCTGCACGGTGGTGAGATTGCGTTGGCGTCGTGACTCGAGGTCGGCCAGTCGGCGCGCCTCTCGATCCTTCTCGGAGCGGTTGCGCGTGACTTCATCCTGCAGGCGAACCAGTAGCAAGCGCTGAGAAATGATCTGATCGCGCAGCCCTTCTACCCGACGTACCAGTCCGCGGTCGTGCAGCGCCAGCTCGTGCAGGTACTTGTAGCGAGCCACCAGCCCCGCGAACGACTGCGCGGACAGCATCGCTTCCACGTCGTACAGGATCCCGCGCTTGTAAATCTCGACCATGCGCCGTTGCAGTGCCGACCGCTTGTTCACCAGCTCACTCTCCGCCTTCACCAGCCCCGAGCCCGCCTTGATGACTTCGGTGTCGATGGTCTCGAGTTGCTGATCGAGCGCACCTACCAGTCGCGCCGTCGCTTTCCGCTGCGCTTCGAGATTGTTCACTTCATCGGCCAAGGTGCGCGCACTGCGCTGCAACTCGACCATCTTCGACTCGAGATCGGCGCGCTCCTTGCGGAGCTTGTCGAGTTCGTCCTGCTGCTGGCGCAGCCGCTGCTCCGGCGCGCCGGTGGCCTGCGCCCACCCGACCATCGGCACGGCGAACACCGCCGATGCGGCGGCCAACGTCATCGCGCCGGCCAGCACTGCGTGTCTCACACTGAGCGACAACGGTTCGACCGCGGACCTCACTAGGCGTCGCGCCACACGCGGCGCAGGTGACGACCCACCGACAGCCAGCTCCCTACCAGGCCCAGCGCACCGCCAGCCGCGATGCCGAGCATCACCTGTTCGGCGTTGAAGTACTGCGCGGCCATCAAGTTCCTCGAGACCAGTTGTACGGTGCCCCACGCCAACAGCGCGGCGATCGCACCGCCGGCAAGTCCCTTCAGCGTCCCGTCGATCAAGTAGGGCAGGCGCACGAAATTGTTCGTGGCGCCCACCAGACGCATGATCTCGATCTCTTTCGTACGGGCGAGGATCGCCATCCGGATCGTGGACCCGATAATGATGATCGCGACAAGCGCAAACACGCTCCCCAGCACCGTTCCCGCGATACCGGCGATGTTGCGAATGCGATAGAGCTTCTCCACCCACTCGCGTCCGTAGCGCACTTCCTCCACCACCGGGTACGTCTGCAGGCGACGCGAAATCGCCTGCACGGTTTCCGGATCGCGTGCCCCTTCCTTGAGGCGCAGCTCTACCGATCCCGGCAGCATCGCGCCCGACATCACGTCACGGAACTCTTCGAGTTCTGCGCGCGCGCGCTGCAGCGCTGAATCGGGACTCACGTAGCCCACGTCGGAGACCTGGGGGATCTTGTTGATGCCCTGCATCAGCTCTTCGACTTGCGCGTCCTTCGCCCCGTCCATCAGGAACGCGCGGATCTCCACGCGATCCTCGATTTCCAGGAGCGCCGATTCGATGTTGATCGCGACCAAGCCGAACAGGCCGAAGGCGAACAGTGAGAACGCGATCGTCGTGACCCCGAGCATGGCCAACAGCGGCGCGCGTTTGAACGCCAGGAACACTTCACGGAGCGCCAGTCTCATCGGCGGCCTCGCATGTCGGCCAGCAGGCGCGCCACATCGGTGCCATCGTGCACCAACTCACCGTGGTCGAGCTCCAAAAACCGCAGATTCGAGCGCTGAATCATCGCCACATCGTGTGTGGCCATCAACACGGCGGTGCCCTGTGTATTGATTTCGCGCAACAGGAGGAAGATCGCGTGCGTAGCGCGGTCGTCGAGATTA
>Ga0105047_10008487_pt1 | contig 17102 bp, 19 predicted proteins | sample MAT04_FD_78384 | JGI IMG/M metagenome (GOLD analysis project Ga0105047, IMG submission 78384) | Freshwater microbial communities from Lake Fryxell liftoff mats and glacier meltwater in Antarctica - MAT-04 (megahit assembly) | ecosystem: Environmental > Aquatic > Freshwater > Ice > Liftoff...
CAGTGGTTGGGGTGATGGTTGGGGCGGCGTTGGCTGCATTCACCGTCAGCTGGAAGGTGCGCGTGGAAGTGGCGCTGCAGTTGTCCGTGGCGGTGACCGTTACCGTGTAAACGGCAGCTGGGCCAGCATTGGCAATGGTTAGCGCGCCGGTCGCCGGATTGACGTTGACTGTGCCTGTGAAGCTAAGCGGTGAGACCGCCACGGTGACGCTTGAGATCGACCCGTTATCGCCAAGCGCGCTGCTCGGATTGACGGCTGTGCCGCCACCTGTGGTTAACGTGGTGTTGCTGTATGTGCCTTGTGCCGGGGGGGTGTTGGCCGCCGCAGCAACGTTAAGCGTGCTGGTGGCGGTCAACTTGCCCGTATCGGTCGCGGTCAGCGTGAACAATGCACTGGTGGCCTCGCAGCTGGCGATCAGATCACCCGTGATGGTGCCTTTCGCGTTGCTGATGTTCGAGAGCGTGATGCCATCTACAGTGGCCGCAACCCCACCATTGACCGTGACTGCAATCAGGCCACTGTCGGCGTCATCGGTGACGCTTGCAACGGTCGAGTTGGCCAACGGGCTGCCTTGTTGACGACTCAGGCCCATGGCTGAAGTGATGGTCGGGGCGGCGTTGGCTGCAGTGACCGTCAACTGGAACGTGGCCGTTGAGGCCCCGCCGCAGTCGTCGGTGGCGGTCACCGTGACCGCGTAAGGCGTGACCGAGGCAGGCCCTGCGTTGGTCACCGTAACAACGCCGGTGGCCAGATCGACTGATAGACCGCCAGTGAAGCCCGCTGCGGCAGCCGTGATGGTGGCGATCGAGCCATTGTCGCTCGGAGCCATGCTCGGGCTGACGGTGGTGGCGTTGCCTGCAATCAGCGATGCATCACCGTACGTGCCCTGACTGGGCGGCGTGTTGGCGGTGGCCGCCACGTTCAAATTAGAGTTGGTGGTCAAGCTGCCGTCCGAGGCTGTCAACGTGAACGAGGCATCTTGCGCGCCGCAGCTCGCCACGACCGACGCGTTGACCGTGCCGGCGCTGTTGACAATGCTGGCCACAGTGATGCCGGTGACAGTGGCCGAGGCTCCACCATTGACGGTAACGGTGACCAAGCCGATGTCGCCATCATCGGTGACGCTGGCAATCTGGCCCACGCTCGCGGCTGAACCCTGCGTGCGCGCCACGCCGCCTTGCGCGGTTAGGGTCGGGGCCGCGTTGACGGCCAATGCTGCGCTTGAGATGACTATATCGTCCACGCCAATATATTCATCATTGCCGGCTGCATTGGTGGTGATCACACGGAGTTGAACTTCAGGCAGGTTGTTTGCCGCAGCAGGCAGGGTGACGGCCACCGCCGTGACCAAGGTGGCCAGACTGGGCCCCGTTGATGCGTCCGCAACGAACCCAGCTGGCAGGTTGGTGAAGTTACCGGTGTTTCCAACGCGGTACTGCAGCGCAACGGGCTGGATCGAATTATCAGTTGAACCATCTATATCGCGCAGGTTGTAGGCGACGTTGACGTTCTGGCGCCCGCTGGTATTGAGGGTAATCAGCAGATAAGGCGCATCCGCCGTGCCTGAGCCTGCCAAGGCAACGGTTGGGTTGGTGATCTCAAACTCGGTGACACCGCCTGTCGTAAAGGTGCTGGGATTGGTCTGATTTGCATTCACGTCCAAGTCGACAGCGGCAGCGCTGACGCCGGTCAAGTTTTGTGGATCCGTCCCCGTTGCTGTCGTGATGTCTTGGCCTAGAAAGCCGGTGACGCTGGGAACGGACGACCAGTTGTCGTTCGCGGTAATGAGCGCAGCGTTGGTCCAATTCTGACTAAAACTCCCCCCAGCTAAGTTGTGTGGCGTGGTGTCAGCGTAGGCGTGGACACTGGCCAGCAGGGCCAATGTCGCGACAAAAAAACGATGTTTCATGGTCAATCCCCTAGATTGGTGTGCAGCTCGGGCCGGGTTTTTAGCACAGGCATGCGATAGCGGCATGACAGCCGCGGTGCGCCATGGCATCGCGGGCGCGGGCGCGCTACGCTTTGCCCCATGGCCGAGCCCACTTATGAAATCGTCTTTCGCGGCAAGCTCACTCGGGATGCCGATCCGGTCCGCGTGCGTGAGCGCTTGATTGCCCTGTTTCGCAGCGATGCCGCGCGCATCGACGCGCTGCTTGGCGCGAGCAAGGCCACGCTCAAGCGCGGCCTGAGCAAAGCGCAAGCGGCGCAGATGCAGGAGGTCTTGCGCGAGGCCGGGCTGGTCGTGGCGATGGTCAGCGAGGCCGCACTGGCCAGCGTGGCGTCGAGCAGCCCGCCGCCTGCGCAGGTGATCGCGGTTGCTGAAGCGACACCGCTTGAGAGCAAAGCCGACGCAGCCGCTGCGAAGGAGTGGCGCCAACTGGGCGAGCGTGACGATGCCCTGCTTCAATCGCAGTCGTCGGTGATCCAGTTCGAAATCGTCACCCGGCTCGCCGACGCGATCATGCTGCCTGCGGGCGCCTTGCTCGCCGAAGCCGTTTACGTGGCGCCCCCGGTGATCCCAGATTCCAACCTCACCTTGGCCGATGCGGGTGAAGTGATCGTCACCTATGTGGCGCTGGCCAAGCCTGAAATTCCAGATTCGCACCTGAGCATGGCTGAGCCCGGCGAGGAGCTGGACCAAGCGCCGCGGGTTGAACTGGTTGAATTGCCGTATATGGATTTGACCCTGGCCGAGCCGGGCGAGGTGATCCTAGCCCCGGTGCAGCGGCCCGAGCCGCGCTATTTTGATCTCAGCGACATGGCGCTTGAGCCGATTGATGCGCCTGACGAGGTGATGCCGTCCGCGTTGGCGCTCGCGCTGCTGGCTGACAACGAAGGCCTGCACCTCAGTTGACGCGCGCTTAAGCCGCTTTGCCCAGCAGGCGCTTGCCGGCCAATACCAGCGCGAGCACCAGCGCCCCGGCGATGACGCCAACAAGGCCGTTGAGCAAGGCGGGCGTAACGAAGGCAATTGCTGTGCCGGCCACTGGAAGCGCAGCAACCGCGGAGCTTGCGTATTCAATCGTGTGATGCAGGGCGCCAATGCCGTGGGTCAAGATCCCGCCGCCGACCAAAAACATCGCCACGGTGCCGGCTATCGACAAGAACCTCATCAGGTAAGGCGCCGATGCCAGCAAGCCGCGACCGAAGGCTGCAGTTGCGCCTGATTTCTTGCTTAGGTGCAGGCCCACATCGTCGAGCTTGACGATGGCTGCGACCAAGCCATAAACCCCGACCGTCATCACCACCGCAATGGTCACCATCACCGAGGCCTGCTTGGCAAATGACGCGGTCGCCACGGTGCCGAGGGTGATCACCAGAATTTCAGCCGACAGCACAAAATCGGTGCGAATCGCGCCCTTGATTTTTTCTTGCTCAAGCGCCACCAAATCGACGGCTGGATCGCTCAATGCCTTGATCACCGCCTGGTGGTGGGCCTCGTCTTCGGCCTTCCTCGGCAAAAATTTGTGCGCGAGTTTTTCAACGCCTTCGTAGCAAAGATAGGCGCCACCAATCATCAGTAGGGGAATGATCAGCACCGGCAGCAGTGCGCTGATCGCAAGCGCCGCGGGGACCAAAATCGCCTTGTTCAGCAGTGATCCCTTGGCCACAGCCCAAACCACAGGCAGCTCGCGCTCGGCGCGCACGCCGGACACCTGTTCGGCATTCAGGGCCAGATCATCACCCAGCACCCCCGCGGTTTTCTTGACCGCCACTTTGCTCATCACCGCGACGTCGTCGAGGATCGTCGCGATGTCATCGATCAGGGCAAACAGGCTGCTTCCGGCCATCGGATTCTCGCGTGCTTGCTTAGACGTCGGGGTCTTGCGGCCAGCCGCTGCCGCTGCCGCGGTGATAGCAAAGATCGCTTGGGAGCACATCACCGGCCGGAATCGAGCCGGCCGCTTTGAGGTCGGCGTAATACGGGGCAAAGTCGGGGCCGGTCGCCTTGATCAGCTGCTCGAAGCTTGAGATCACGAAATAAGTTTTTTGAAAGGTGTCAATGCGATAGCGCGTGCGCATCACCCGGGTGAGATCAAAGCCGAGCCGGTTGGGGCTTTCATTGTCGAGCGCGTAGATCGATTCACCCTGGCTCGAAACGATTCCCGAGCCGTAGATGCGCAAGCCATCGCCGGTCTTGATCAAGCCAAACTCCACCGTGTACCAATAAAGCCGGGTTAGGTTCACCAGCGCTTCGGGCCCAAACGATGCCGCTTTGACGCCGCCGGCGCCATACGCCTGCATGTAGTCGGCAAACATCGGGTCTAGCAGCAGCGGGACGTGGCCAAAGAGGTCGTGAAACAGATCGGGCTCAGAGATGTAGTCGATCTGTTCGGGTGTACGAATCCACCAGGTGACCGGAAACTCGCGCGCGGCCAAGTGCTCAAAAAATTGAAGCTCCGGCAGCAAGCCCTGCACCCCGATCAAGCGCCAGCCGGTTGTGCGTTTGAGCACTTCGTTGAGCTCGCTGAAGCGCGGAATGGTGGCCTCGCCGATGCCAAAGCGCGCGAGCCCCTGCATGAATTCAGCGCAGGCGCGCCCAGGCAGCAAGGCCATTTGCCGGCGATAAAGCTGCGCCCAGGTCTGGTGCTCAACCTCGCTGTAGGTGTCCCACGGCTGTTCGATCACCGCGGTGGTGTAAACCGGCACATAGCCTTTGTCGGTCATCTGGTGCTGCACACGGCTGGGCGTGTTCATAAGTGCGACCTCGCGATGTCTTTGGGGTAGTTTACGAGACATCGCCCAAGAACGACTTGAACATGCCCAAGCCCGACATTTACGTATCCGTGGACATAGAAGCCGATGGCCCGGTCCCGAGTCTCCATTCCATGTTGAGTTTGGGCGCGGTGGCGCTGGATACCTCAGGCGTTGAGCTCGGCGAGTTTTCAGTCAATCTGCAAACGCTGCCCGCTGCGCAGGGCCATCCAACCACGATGGCCTGGTGGAAAACCCAAGAGGCGGCGTGGATCGCCTGTCGCGAAAACCCCGAAGATCCGGCAAGCGCGCTGCCGCGCTTCGCGCGTTGGCTGAACGCACTGCCCGGACAGCCGGTGTTTGTGGGCTATCCGGCCTCGTTCGATTTCATGTTTGTGGCCTGGTACTTGAATCGATTCGCTGGCGAGAATCCGTTTGGGTGGTCTGCGCTTGATCTGAAAAGCTATGCAATGGCCAAGCTCGGCGTTGGCTTCAGCGAAACCATCAAGCGCAAGATGCCGCCGGCGTGGTTCGCCAATGCGCGCAAGCATCGCCATGTCGCGCTTGACGATGCGCGCGAACAAGCCGAGCTGCTGATCGCGATGCTGCGCAGCTGATGCGCAAATTCGGGCTTGGCCTGCTGCTGACGCTCGGGCTTTGCCTTCTGCTGCCGGCGCTCGCGGCATTGGGTTTGCGCGTGCTTCTGCCGGCTGAAATCAATCCGCGCTGGCTGGGTTATTCGGTTTCGTTTGATGCTGAGCTGCCGCTGCGTCCGTGGTTGCCGCGCGCTGCGTGGGTGGACGAACAGCAGGCTTTGCGCTTGCGCGGCTGGATCAAGCCGCTGTCGTTGGCGCATCTCAAGTGGTTGCGTGCTGAAGCGCGTATTCAAAACGCCGCAGGGACCCTCGATATTCCGGTCAGCGCGCATCTCAACGCACAAGGCGGCCTGCACCTTAAGCTGCTCCACAGCGGCCCGCTCACGTGGGCAAGCGCTGGCTTTCGCGATGCCAACCTGACGATCGAAAGTGCGCTGCTTGATCGCGGCTGGTCGCTTCAGTTCAACGCCCATGCGCTCGCAACGACGTTCGGCGTGAGCAGTGAGCGGATCGCGCTGCGCTTGAGCGCGCAGCAGCTGCGTCTCGAAACCTTCCGCACCGTTTTGGCCAAGCCCGTGCGCTCGCCTTTCGTGATCGGGCACAGCATCGCCATGATCAACGCCACCAGCCATTCCGCCGGGGAGATCAGCGTGGCTGCAACGCTTGCATTGGACCTTGAAGAAAGCCGCGAATGGCAGCCGCTGACGCTCGCCTTCGATGCGCAAATAACGCCGTTGGAGCGCGATGCGCTGACTGAGCGCAAATTAATGGAGATCCGCACAGTGGGCGCGCTTTGGCACAGGCTTAGCGTGCTGGGGCCGTCCGTTGAAATCAGCTCGACCGCGCAAGACGCCACAGGCAGGCTCAATGCCCAAGCAAAACTGAGCTTAAGCCCCGCGTCACAGTTCAAGCCCACAAACGGCACGCTTGCGATGAACGGCCAGCGGGCCCTCGCTGAGCGCCTGATCAGCGCCGCGCTGTCGCTCAACTCGCAGTCCGATCAGGCAAAACGCGAGGCCTATGGGCGCGCGATTGATCTGCTTGATCGCGCCGCCAGTGCGGGCTGGACGCGTGATTCTGACGGCCAAATCGAGGCGACACTGCGTTGGCGCGACGGCCTGTTAGCGCCGCAATCGGCGTCAGTAGGGGTTGGCAAAACCAAGTGATCCAAGGATGCTGATTTCCAGCGCCTCCATGCGCGCGGCATCAGCGTCGTCTTGATGGTCGAAGCCCAGCAGATGGAGCACCCCATGCACGCACATGTGCGAAAAATGGGCGCGCGGGGGTTTGCCTTGCGCCTGCGCCTCGCTCAAAACCACGTCGCGACAAATCGCGATGTCGCCCAACCAGATTCGGCCATCGACCGCATAGTCGCCCGCCGCAAAACTGAGCACGTTCGGCGCGTAGTCGCGCTCGCGAAAATCCTGGTTCAGCGCGATTGCTTCCGCACTTTCAACAACTCGAAGCGCCAGCGCTACGCGCTTTTTGTGCGCTGCAGCCAGCGTGACCGAAACCCAGCGCCTGAAGCTCAGCGCACTCGGAACCTGCGCCCGCGGACAGGCATAGGCCAGATGAAGCAGGGGCTCAGCTTTGTTCGAAGCGCTCATACGCCTCAACAATGCGCCTAACCAGCGGATGGCGCACCACGTCACGCGCTTCAAAAAAGGTGCTGCTGACTCCTTCCACACCCTTGAGCACCGAGAGCGCGTGTTTTAGTCCGGAAGCCTGGTGTTTGGGCAGATCGATCTGGGTCATATCGCCGGTCACCACGGCAGTTGAGCCAAAGCCGATCCGGGTCAGGAACATCTTCATCTGCTCAACGGTGGTGTTCTGCGCTTCATCGAGGATGATGAACGCATCGTTGAGCGTGCGCCCGCGCATGAAAGCAAGCGGCGCAACTTCAATGACGCTGCGCTCCTGAAGTTTCGCGACCCGCTCAAAGCCCAGCATTTCGTAAAGCGCGTCGTACAGCGGACGCAGATAGGGATCTACTTTTTGGGTGAGATCGCCCGGCAAAAAGCCCAGTTTCTCGCCGGCCTCGACCGCGGGCCGAACCAACACCAGGCGCTGCACCCGCGACTGGCCAAGCGCCTCGACCGCGCACGCCACCGCAAGGTAAGTCTTGCCGGTTCCAGCTGGGCCCACGCCAAAGTTCAGATCATGCGTTTGGATGGCCTTGAGATAGTTCTGCTGATTGTGCCCGCGCCCGCGCACCACCCCGCGCTTGGTGCGAATTGCAAATTCCTGACGCAAATCGGCCTCATTCGGCTCACCCGCGGTGGCCTCGGCCAGGCGCAGGTGCAGCTCAGGGGCGTTGAGGGTTTCGTTTTCGGTCCGCGCATACAGCGCGTGCAAAAAACGCTCCACGCGCTCGGCTTCTTGCTCCGAGCCGACCACCCGGAACAAATTCCCGCGGTTGATCAGCTCGACCCCGAATTTGAGCTCAATCTGGCGCAGGTGTTCGTCAAACGGACCACACAGATTGGCCAAGCGCTCGGTGTTGTCGGGTTCAAGCGAAAACTCATGCGCACTCAAGCGGGTTTCTCCAACAGCCAGATGTAGCCGGGGAAAAGCGGGTAGGCAAGTTTCAGCAAAGTGCGGGACGCGATCATGCGGCTTCGCTCACCAGAACCCGTCCGCGCAAGCTGTTCGGCATGGCTTCGGTGATTTGAATGTCGACGAATTCGCCGATCAGGCGCGAATGCCCGTCGAAGTTGACGACCCGGTTGTTTTCGGTGCGGCCGTTGAGTTGCTCGGCGCGTTTGCGGCTCACGCCTTCAACCAGCACGCGCTGCACGGAGCCCACCATCGCACGCGAGATGGCGTGGGCTTGCGCGGTGACTTGCGCCTGCAAACGGGTTAACCGCTCTCTCTTAAGCGCTTCGGGCGTTGCATCCGCTAGGTTCGCAGCCGGTGTGCCGGGGCGCTTGGAGAACACAAACGAGTAGCTCGTATCAAAACCGATGTCCTCGATCAGCTTCAAGGTGGCTTCAAAGTCGCGCTCGGTTTCGCCGGGAAATCCCACGATAAAATCGCTGGAAATTGAAATGCCGGGGCGCGCGAGCATGAGCTTACGCAGCTTTTGCTTGTACTCAAGCACCGTGTGGTTGCGCTTCATCGCCGTCAATACGCGATCAGATCCAGACTGCACCGGCAGATGCAGGAAGCTCGCCAGCTTGGGCACATCGCGATAGGCCTCGATCAAGCGATCGTCGAACTCGTTGGGGTGCGATGTGATGAAGCGGATGCGACCGATCCCTTCGATTTCCGCCACGCAGCGGATCAAAAGCGCGAGATCAGCGATTTCGCCGTCGTGCATTGCGCCGCGATAGGCGTTGACGTTTTGCCCGAGCAGGGTGATTTCGCGCACGCCTTGCTCCGCAAGTTCGCCCACTTCGGCCAGCACATCGTCCAAAGGCCGCGAGACCTCTTCACCGCGGGTGTAGGGCACCACGCAAAAAGAACAGTATTTCGAGCAGCCCTCAATCACCGAAACGAACGCGGTCGGCCCCTCTTTGCGCGGCGCCGGCAGGTGGTCGAATTTTTCGATTTCGGGGAATGAGATGTCGACCTGTGGCTGCGACGTTTTGCGCCGCGCGTCGATCATCTGCGGCAGTCGGTGCAAAGTCTGCGGGCCGAAAACCAAGTCCACATAAGGCGCGCGCTGGAGGATCGCCGCGCCCTCTTGAGAAGCGACGCAGCCGCCGACGCCGATGATCAAATCGGGTTTGGCCAGCTTGAGCTCGCGCCAGCGGCCGAGCTGCGAAAAGACCTTCTCCTGCGCCTTTTCGCGAATGGAGCAGGTGTTGACCAAGATCACGTCCGCGTCGGCTTCGACCTCGGTGATTTCAAGCCCGTGGGCTGCCTTGAGTACGTCGGCCATTTTGGCGGAGTCGTACTCGTTCATTTGGCAGCCTTGGGTACGGATGAATAGCTTGCCGGACATGGTGATCAATCAGCGCAGGACAGTAGGGCGCGCAGTGTAGCCGAGCGCAGCGGGGACGCGGAAACGCGTGGTGCAGCGCGTCAAATCTTTAACTTAGCGAACATTTCTCATGTAAAGTGTGATGCAGTTCTCATAACTGATTGTTTTGCCTTGCTTTACACGATGCACAGGGCTACCTTTATAGCGCGCACCAAACGGGCGCATCCTCTCCCCACCTAAAGGTCAACGTCATGAAAAAAGTCATCGGATTCGCCGCGATTTTGGGTTTGAGCATTTGCGCCACGATGGCGTTTGCCGACGAGCAAACGCAGAACTGCGGGAATGAAAAATCACTCGTCACGATCATTCTTGAAACCATTCTCGGCACCGAAGCGCCGGCCACCGGCTGCGAGCAGCTCGACGATGGCTACAACGGCACCCTGCCGGGCTAGTTAGCGATGTTCCGGGAGCGAGCCCGCATCAGCGGGCCGCCTCCTGCCAAGGAGTTGCTATCCTTCGCGGGATGAGCCAACTGCCGCCGCTGAAACTAAAAAAAGACGAAGACCGCCGCCTGCGAGCCGGTCATTGCTGGATCTACTCCAACGAAATTGACACCAAGGCCACGCCGCTGCAGGCGTTCGCGCCGGGTGATCAGGCTGAACTGCAGGCGCACAACGGCAAACCAATTGGCACCGTTTATGTGAACCCGAATGGGCTGATCGCGGCGCGCTTGCTGTCGCGCGACGGCCATCTGCTGGATACCTCGCTGATCGTGCACCGCCTCAATATCGCCCTGAGCCTGCGCACACGCCTTTACGATCGCCCCTATTACCGGATGGTGTTTGGCGAATCCGATGGCCTACCCGGCCTGATTCTGGACCGCTTTGATGACGTGATCGTGGGCCAAATCACCACCCACGGCATGGAGCGGGTTATCGCGAGCGTCGAGGCCGCGCTTGAAAAAGTGCTCAAGCCCAAAGCGCTGCTGTGGCGCAACGACGGTGGGGCACGCCAGCTGGAGGGCCTGCCCGAATACCAGCGTCTTGCTTTTGGCGAGCTGCCGGAAGAGATGTTTGTCGAAGAAAACGGCCTGCGCTTTTCGTGCGCGTTCAGCGACGGCCAAAAAACCGGCTGGTTCTACGATCAACGCGACAACCGCGCCACGCTGGCGCGCTTTTGCCGCGACGCGCGCATGCTGGATGTTTTCAGCTATGCCGGCGCCTGGAGCCTGAGCGCCCTCAACGCCGGCGCCCAATCGGCGACCGCGATCGATTCCTCCGAGCGCGCCCTCGCGCTGGCCAACAAGAGCGCGCAAGCGCTGGGCGTGAGTGAGCGCTTTTCAGTGATTCAGGCAGACGCTTTCGACGCGCTCAAAGCAATGCGCGGCGCACGCGAGCGCTTTGATCTGGTGGTGGTCGACCCGCCCGCATTCATCAAAAAGCGCCGCGACCACAAGGAAGGCGCGCTGGCCTATCGACGCATCAATGAAATGGCGATGCAGGTGCTTAAGCACGACGGCATCTTGATCACCTGCTCGTGTTCGCACCATTTTTCGATGAACGAGCTTCTGGACGCGGTGAATCAGGGCGCGCGCCATTTGGATCGCCAGGTCCAGCTGCTGACGGTCCTCCAACAAAGCGCAGACCATCCGATCCTGCCGGCGATTGCAGAAACCAGCTATCTCAAAGGCGCGGTGTTCCGCGTGCTGCCGGTATGAGTGATCTGCCCTATTTCCATGCGCTCAACCCGATCGCGTTGCAGCTCGGCCCGATCGCGCTGCACTGGTATGGCCTGAGCTATCTGTGCGCATTCGCGGCGTTTTATTGGCTGGCGCGCAAACGCAGCCGGATCTATCCCGAGTGGGACGCCAACGCCATCTCGGACATTTTGTTCTACGGCGCGCTTGGGGTCATTATTGGCGGCCGCGTGGGCTATGCGCTGATTTATGGCTTCGCCGAATTCAGCGCCAATCCGCTGTCGATTTTTAAGATCTGGACCGGCGGCATGAGTTTTCACGGCGGCCTGCTTGGCGTGATGGTGGCGATGCTGTTGTTTGCGCGTTCGCGCGGGCGCCATCCGTTTGATCTGCTCGATTTCATCGCGCCCTGCGTGCCGATTGGGCTCGGCTTCGGACGGATTGGCAACTTCATCAATGGCGAGCTCTGGGGTCGGCTCACCAGTGAGCCCTGGGGCGTGATTTTCCCGCAGTCACTCGGTGCATTGGGGCTCTCAGCCGAGGGCCTCAAGGCGGCCTACTTGGAGGGCGCGCTCAATCAATATGCGCGCCATCCATCGGCGCTTTACCAGGCCTTTGCCGAAGGGGTGGTTTTGTTCTCGATCCTGTGGCTGCTGACGATGAAGCGGACGCGGCGCTATTTCGCAAGCGGGCTGTTTGTGCTCTTGTACGGCGGCCTGCGCTTCTTGACTGAAAACTTCCGTGAGCCCGATCCGCAAATGGGCTACATCGCCTTCGGCTGGCTCACCACCGGCCAGCTTTTGAGCCTGCCGCTGCTGCTGCTCGGCGTGGTCTTGATCACTGTTTCAATGCGCCAGAAAAATGCTTGAGTACCACGCGCTCTTAAGCCATATTCTAACCCACGGCTTAGACAAATCCGACCGCACCGGCACCGGCACAAAAAGCGTGTTCGGCTACCAGATGCGCTTTGATCTAAGCGCTGGCTTTCCGCTGCTGACGACCAAAAAGCTGCACCTGAAATCGATCGTCCACGAACTCCTGTGGTTTCTCTCAGGTTCAACCAACGTCGGCTATCTGCGCGAAAACGGGGTCAGCATTTGGGACGAATGGGCCAATGCCGACGGCGACTTGGGCCCGATTTACGGCAAGCAGTGGCGCTCCTTCGGCGCAGGCGAGCAAAGCGTCGATCAAATCAGCTGGGTGATAGAGGAGATCAAGCGCAACCCCGATTCGCGGCGCTTGGTGGTCAGCGCGTGGAACCCGCTGGAACTGCCGCAAATGGCGCTTGCACCCTGCCATGCGCTGTTTCAGTTCTACGTCGCCGACGGCCGCCTGAGCTGCCAGCTTTATCAGCGCTCGGCGGATGCGTTTCTGGGCGTGCCTTTCAACATTGCCTCGTACGCGCTGCTCACCCATTTGATCGCACACGTTTGCGCGCTCAAACCGTGTGAATTCATCCATACGTTAGGCGACGCCCACCTTTATCTCAATCACCTGCAACAGGCCGAACAGCAGCTCGCGCGTGCGCCCTTTGCGCTGCCTGTGCTCAAGCTCAACCCGAATATTCAGTCGGTTTTCGATTTTCGCTACGACGACATCGCCATCGTGGGCTACCAGGCGCACCCGCCGATCAAGGCGGCAATCGCGGTATGAGCGTGACCCTGATCGCCGCACTCGATCGCCGCCGCGGCATTGGCCGCGACAACCAATTGCCTTGGCACCTGCCTCTGGACCTCATGCGCTTCAAAGCCCTCACCTTAGGCAAACCCGTGCTGATGGGCCGCAAAACCGCGGCAAGCATCGGCCGCGCGCTGCCGGGACGACCGAATTGGGTGCTGACCCGATCTGGGCAGGCGCCGTTTCCCGGACAAATCGCGATCGCGCGCTTCGAAGATGCCTTGGGCGAGCCCGATCTGCAGGTTATCGGCGGTGGCGAGGTCTATTGCTTGGCGCTGCCGCACGCCAATGCGCTCAAGCTGACCCACGTCGATTGCGAGATCGCGCAGGCCGACGTGTTTTTTCCGGCATTCGATCGATTGGGTTTCAGCGCTTGTTTCAGTGAAGCGCACGGCGCCGATGCGCGGCACGCATACGCTTTCACCTTCACTGACTATGTCCGAACTGTCTGAACGCAGGCTCGCGCGCGACGAGCGCCTGATGCGGCACGCACTCGCACTTGCAGCAAAAGCCCAGGCGCTGGGTGAGGTGCCGGTGGGCGCGCTGGTGGTTCACGCGGAGCAAATCATCGGCGAGGGCTTCAACCGCAGCTACATTGATCACGATCCGAGCGCGCACGCCGAGATTATTGCGCTGCGCGAAGCGGGGCTCAAACGGCGCAGCCCGCGCCTAACTGACTGCACCCTTTACGTTACCCTGGAACCGTGCGCGATGTGTGTGGGTGCGATGTTGCACGCGCGGCTGGCGCGTTTGGTGTTTGCCGCTTTTGATCCCAAAGCCGGCGCCTGCGGAACCGCTTTTGATGTGCTTCGCGACGCTTCGTATAACCACCGCATTGAGCTGACTACAGGCGTGCTCGAAACCCAAGCAAACCAACTGCTCAAGGATTTTTTCGCGAATCTGCGCTGAGCTTGCGCTGCCAGTCCGGCGCGCTCGGCAGCGTGCGCACGATGCGCAAATAGGCATCCAAGCGCGCGCCTGCGATCTCGCCGCGGGCCACGCTTTCGCGGATCGCGCAGCCCGGTTCATGCTCGTGGCTGCAGTCGCCAAAACGGCACTGCGCCGTCAATGGGAGCAAATCTGGAAAGGCCGCGAGCACTTGGTCGGGCCGCACTTTCCACAAACCAAACTCCCACACACCGGGCGAATCGATCAACGCGGTTTGTTCATTCAAGGCATACCAAGTGGTCACCGAGGTAGTGTGTTTGCCCTTGCCGTGGGCGCTCGACACCACTTGGGTCGCCAGCTGAAGCCCAGGCTTTAGCGCCATCAGCAGGCTGCTTTTGCCCACGCCCGACATGCCCACCAGCATGCTCACCTGGCCATCGATGCGCGCACGCAGACGCTGCAATGTTTCGGGCAAAAAAGCGGAAACCGCAAAAACCTCAATGCCGATATCGCTGGCCGCGGTTTCTTCAGCCAGCCAGCGCTGGCATGCGTTTTCGTCGGCAAAGAGGTCGGATTTATTGACCACCAACAGCGCCTTCACCCCGCAATCGGCGCAGGCAATGACGTAGCGCGCGATCAAATCTCGCGTTGGCGGAGGCTCGCTTGCAACCACAATCAGGGCAATGTCGATATTGGCCGCGATCGGCTGCTTGTCACCCAAGCGGTCGGCCCGAAAAAAGGTGCTGCTGCGCGGCGCAATCCGCGCTACCACGCCCTCTTCCAAAACCACCCGATCCCCGCACAATACCCAAGCCCGGTTGCGCCTTTGGCTCAAGGTCGCAGGCTCCGCCGCGCCGCTGTCAACGGTACACCGCGAGCCCGCAGTGGCAATCACACGCGCCGTGAATTCACTCATGGCGCAACGATACGCGCTTTGCGGAGGCAGCCCCGAGGCATCAGTGCAGCCATTTGCCTAACACGCCGAGGCGCGCCAGCAGGTTCAAGCCAGCCAGCAAGAACACCACCACCAGCGCGAACTGCATCACCGGGCCGGATTCGAGTTTGCTCAAAAATAAGGCGGCTTTTTCGGAAAGCACGCCGCGGGTTTTCAGGCGGGCGTTGTCGCGCTCGATAAAGTTGCGCCACTGCTGCGGCTTGAGCGTGAGCCAGACCAGCAGGCCCAAGCTTGAAAGCATCAGCAGTATCGTGAGCGCAGTCATGTCTTGGGCAGAGTAACGCCGGTTTGGCCCTGGTATTTGCCACCGCGGTCACGATAACTGGTGCCGCACACTTCATCGGATTCAAAAAACAGCATCTGCGCGACGCCTTCGTTGGCGTAAATCCGCGCCGGCAGCGGGGTGGTGTTGGAAAATTCAAGCGTAACGTGGCCTTCCCATTCGGGCTCAAGCGGGGTCACGTTGACGATGATGCCGCAGCGCGCGTAGGTGCTTTTGCCTAGGCAGATCGTCAGCACTGAACGCGGTATTCGAAAGTACTCAACCGTTCGCGCCAGCGCAAAAGAGTTGGGCGGAATGATGCAAACGTCGTTGACCACATCGACAAAGCTGCCCGGATCAAAATGCTTGGGGTCAACGATGGTCGAGTTGATGTTGGTGAAAATCTTGAACTCGTTGGCGCAGCGCACGTCGTAGCCGTAGCTTGAGGTGCCGTAGGAAATCAAGCGACCGCCGTCGGCGCCGTGGCGAACCTGGCCGGGCTCGAACGGCTCGATCATTTGCTGGGACTGGGCCATGCGGCGAATCCAGTGGTCGGACTTGATGGACATGCGCTGTTCGTCGCGATTTTTAAGCCCCGCAGTCTAACGAATTCCTCTGCGGGCGAACGCCTCAGCGCGCGCCAAACAGCGCGCTGCCGATGCGCACTTGGGTTGAGCCCGCGGCGATAGCCGCTTCGAGATCGTCGCTCATGCCCGCGCTCATCTCCGCAAGCGGATAGCCGGCCGCGCGCAGCTCGCCCAGCAAGGCGAACAAGCGGCGGTGGGCGGCGGCGGGATCGGCATCTGGATCCGGGATGCTCATCAGGCCGCGCAGCCGAAGCGTCGGGCACTGCGCGATGCGGGCGGCCAGCGCGAGCGCGTCACCCGGCGCGCAGCCGCTCTTGCTCGGCTGCTGGTCGATGTTGACCTGAATCAGCACATCGAGCGGCCCGCGCGCGGGCTCGCGGTGCTGCGCGAGCGCGTCGATCAGCTTGGGGCGATCGACCGATTCGATCTGCGCAAACGCATTCGCGGCCTCGCGCGCCTTGTTCGACTGCAGGGGCCCGATCAAGTGAAAGCGCAGGTCGAGATCGTCCAGTTCGCGCATTTTGGCAAGCGCCTCCTGCACATAGTTTTCGCCGAACGCGCGCTGGCCACACGCGTAAGCCGCCCGAATCGCACTCGCCGGCTTGAGCTTGGACACGGCCAACAGCTTCACTTCTGCGGGCAGGCGACGAGCGGCTAAAGCGGCGGCTTCGATCCGCTGGTGGATCAGTTTAAGCGACAGATCAATGTTCAATGGTTGCGGCCCGGGTGGATAACGACTACTTTTGCGGGATCAATCTTAAGACTTGCGGGCAACCTCGATGGATATCGCTGAACTGCTGGCGTTTTCGGTCAAAAACAAAGCATCCGACCTGCATCTTTCTGCCGGCCTGCCGCCGATGATCCGGGTCGATGGCGACGTGCGTCGAATCAATGTGCCGGCGCTTGATCACAAGAGCCTGCATTCGCTGATTTACGACATCATGTCGGACAAGCAGCGCAAGAACTATGAAGAGTTCTACGAGACCGATTTCTCCTTTGAAATCCCGGGATTAGCGCGCTTTCGGGTCAACGCTTTCAACCAAAACCGCGGCTGCGGAGCGGTATTCCGGACGATTCCGTCGGAAATCCTGTCGCTTGAAGACCTCAATTGCCCAAAGATATTCAAAGAGCTGATCCAGGTTCCGGTTGGCTTGATTTTGGTCACCGGCCCGACCGGTTCGGGCAAGTCCACCACCCTCGCGGCGATGATCGACTTCATCAATAAAAACGAGTACGGCCACGTGCTCTCGGTCGAAGACCCGATCGAGTTTGTGCATACCTCCAACAAGTGCTTGGTCAACCAGCGCGAAGTGCATCGCGACACCCACGGCTTCAATGAAGCCCTGCGCTCCGCGCTGCGCGAAGATCCCGACTACATTTTGGTCGGCGAGTTGCGCGATCTCGAAACCATCCGGCTCGCGCTAACCGCCGCAGAAACCGGCCACTTGGTTTTCGGCACGCTGCACACCTCATCGGCCGCCAAGACCATCGACCGCATCATCGACGTGTTTCCTGCCGGCGAAAAACCGATGGTGCGCTCGATGCTGTCTGAAAGCCTGCGCGCGGTGGTTTCGCAAACGCTGCTGAAAAAAGTCGGCGGCGGCCGCATCGCCGCGCACGAGATCATGGTCGGCATCCCCGCCATCCGCAACCTGATCCGCGAAGACAAAGTGGCGCAGATGTATTCCTCGATCCAAACCGGCCAAAACTACGGCATGCAAACCCTCGATCAATGCCTCCAGGACCTGCTCCGCAAAGGCCTGATCACCCGCGCCCAGGCGCTGGAATACGCCAAAAACAAGCAGGCGTTTCAGGGCTAGC
>Ga0105047_10008489_pt1 | contig 17095 bp, 19 predicted proteins | sample MAT04_FD_78384 | JGI IMG/M metagenome (GOLD analysis project Ga0105047, IMG submission 78384) | Freshwater microbial communities from Lake Fryxell liftoff mats and glacier meltwater in Antarctica - MAT-04 (megahit assembly) | ecosystem: Environmental > Aquatic > Freshwater > Ice > Liftoff...
CGCTTACGGAAAGCCCCGTGACCAAGCACTTTTATGATGATACCGTCTTCGCCGGTTTTAAGATCAGATAAGCGTAGATTTTTGACTAATGTTTTCATTGATTTCTTTTAGGTGTTCGTACAACCTGTTTGTTTTCATTCATCTAACTCTTCATTCAGCTAGATTTTTATTTATTTCTTGTTTTACGCCTTATTTCAAAAGTTCAACTCGACCCGTAACAAACCGGTTAAAGCATTTTTAACTTTAGCATCGGTACCACTTGGGTTTATAATATATTGCAGATCAGGTTTTATGCTAATCGTTTCATTTGCATAAATCCTGTATGTGAGTTCAATTGCGGTTTCGTTACGCGAAGGAGTTCTTCCAAACCCGGCATATGCAATGGCTATTCCTGTTACATCAAATTTCCGTTTGGCACTAATGCCATTAATACGAAAGCCAAGACTGTAATATAAATTATTTTTATTTTCGTTTTTCGGACTTATCCCGATCTGAGAAAATACTGACATCATTCCATTGGCGGTTTTATAAATATCCTGATCGCCATCGAAGTAGAAACCATAATTTTGTTGTTCCATATCTATTGTGTCATTGTGCTGATGGTAGTAGCTTCCAATTTTATAGATGCCGTCGAACCCGTTAATCATACTTTTGGGAAACTGAAATTCCATAACAGTCAGAAAACCATCGTTTTTCGATAATTTCCAACCGGTATTGTAAGGATTATTCTCAAAGTCGTCAGGGGTACCATCGAAAATTGCTGCCTGCATGCTCAAACGCCCAGGAACATTCCACTGCAATGTGGCACCCAACGCTGTAAGCGGATAAATGGGTGAAGGTATATTATCAGCAATACTCGAATGTATGCCAAATGAGCTGTTTGTAAATATGGAGCCGTTTTCACTTTTTGCAAAATTGGCATTCAAATCCTGCAATCTAACAGTAAGTGATAGATTATCAATAGTTTGTTTGTACCACAATTCATAAAGGAAGGTAAGGTTCCCGGCTTCGATGTTGGATACTCCCTGAAAATCGCCAACCAGGTTAGCCGAAGGTTCGCCGCCATGCGTATTGGCAGCATTGATGCGGAGTTCGCCGCCTTTCCACCAGCCTGCCTTTTGCGTATCAAATCCGGCTGCCAGGTTGGCTAACCCGAGGTAGGTAGCTCCGGTTTTGATTCCACCGGTAAAATTGCCGGCAACCTCGCCGATGTATGAAGCTTCGAACGTGAATGGCTGCGGTATTACAGCCGCTGTTTCCTGGGCTTTCAGGCTGAGCATGGAAATGAAGATGAATAAAAAAGTAACGAGTAGTTTTTTGTCCCCTGACATCTCTCAAGTGTTATTTGATTAACACAACAAAAGTATCCCGTTGCCAGCAAACCGACAATCCCTTAAAACGATGAAATTTCGTTGATATACTCCCTAATAGTAATGAGTGGAAATGTTGAATTCAATCCGAAAAGTCTGTAAATGCTGATTTTTAACACTTCTATACCCTGACCCGTGAAGGGGAAGTGTTAAAAATCCGCATTTTACAAAAGTCTCCTAAAAGGATTTAAGAGTCATTTGACTTTGGGAGAAGTAGCAGGATTATTCCTGGAAGTCCTCCAGCGTCATAATGTTTTTAACCACTGCGTAAATGGTTAATCCGAATACGGATTTAATGCCGGTTTTTTGTGAGATATTTTTCCGGTGCGATATAACGGTATGGGTGCTGATATTGAGTTTGTCGGCAATTTCCTTGTTCTGGTTTCCCGAAGCGAGTAATTTCAGCACTTCAATTTCACGTTCACTTAGTTTTTCCTGAGCTGTGGTTTGCTCGTTTTCGCCCTTATTTCCAGCCTTTTTCACAATGTTAATAATAAACTCGGGAGTTTCGTAAATATTAATAGTTTCATCGAACAGTGATAATAGTTTTGAATCATAAAACGAATACACTACACCTATCCATTTTGTATCGCTAAGGTTGTTCCTTATGCTGTTGAAAGTTTTAATATCATTCTGTACAAAGAAAGGATTAATAATTACAATATCAATTTCATGACGAAGTGCATAACCCGGAATTTCATCTATTGAATCAACCCTGTTCAGTTCAAAATACCCTTCATGATTGCCCAGAATAGCCAATAATCCTTCGCAGATAAGCGAAGAAGGCTCAATAATAATGATATGTATCCTTTTCTTATTCATTATTATTTTTCACAAAAAGTTCCAGATTTTCAACCAGGGGAATTAAAATTGTATCCTCAATCTGAGTGTTTACATTTAGATCGAATTCAAGTTCAAACAAGCTGAAAAGGAGTTTTCGCCTGATATGCTGATCGTTTTTCACAGGAAGATGCTTGAGGAGCAGATTCTTCAAATCTTCCAGTTTTTCTTCTATATCATTATGATGGTCGCGGTAATCTTTAACTGAAAAATTCGTAGGCAGGTTTGCCGGTTGTTTATTCTCTATCTGACTGAACAACTTGTTTATATACGTAAAAACCACCTGGTCCTCGTATAAAAGTGCTCTCTCACTTCAGAGAAATATTCATCAAAAAATTTCTCAACCATCAACACCGAAGCCTGCTCGTTGATTTCGTACATCTGTGCAATGTATTTCCTGATTTCCGGGTATTTCTCATTTAGGTAATACTGATGACTGTTCCGGAGAAAGAGTAAAATGGTTTTTAAATCGGAAAATGTATATTTGACTGATGGTGAGGGATAAAACCCGTTGAAAAGGTTGGTGAAAGAAAGAAACAATTCGATACTTATTTCATTTTTTGCACATAACTGTGCCACTGTCATGTCGTGAACAACCAGGTTTATGCCAAAATTTTCGAGCATAAACATCAGGTACGGATTTGTAGAAATAATATCTGACATCAGCATATCCGGTGTAGCTTACAGTCTTTTTGCCTGGTACATTTTAAGTTGAATTTTATATTAATTTCTAAAATGCTTTCTCATTCAATATCCTAATGATTGCTTTATTTATAACAAGAATGCTTTCAGTATGTAAAAGTATTGTTATTTGCTGATAATTTCTATACTCTCAGTATTATCCTGAGTTTGCTCTTTGTAATGGTAGATTTAGTTACAGTCCAAATTTATAACAACCATCCTTACATTTTGTTACATCAGGATTTATTCATTTTTCTTTCTTTTCCAAAAGCTTATTTTTTCTTTAAAAGTCCGGGCTTTTTCTTTGTCAATCAAGCCAAAATAAACCAATAGGAACAGCACAATCCATAGAAGCCCCTTCAACAGAAAGAAGAGGAAACCGGCTATTCCAAGGTCTTTTAGCAGTTCCATTTGCGATTTAGTATTTGTTTATCTGTTATTAAAACGAGTCGAAGCCCACTCTAAAACCAGCTATTCAAGTGTATTCTTTGCAATCAGCAGGTCAATCATCTTGTTTAATTTAATTCTGAGTTCGATAAGTTCATCCGTTGTCATTTCCCCAGTAGTAAGCGCATTGGTCATATTTTCGGGAATTGTTAAAGCTTTGACCCGCATTTCATTTCCTTTATCGGTAAGCTGAACAATGACCTTTCGCTCATCTTTTCCCGATCTTTTACGTGATATTATATCCAGCGATTCCATTCGCTTCAGAAGCGGCGTTACCGTATTGGTATTGAGAATCAATTTTTGTGCAATTTCGTTTACCGTAATGCCATCTGTTTCCCATAAAACCATGAGTACGAGGTACTGCGGATAGGTAATCCCGAGTTTCTCCAGGTAAGGCTGATATTCTCTAGTAATCAGCCTCGACACCGCGTAAACAGGGAAGCATAATTGGTTACTGAGTTTTAACTGTTCGAAGTCCATAATCAAGATGATGTGAAAATTCAGAAGCAAACCGTATTTACTGATCGAAAATAAAAAAATAGAAACCTTAAATACGGTCTGTTTAATCAGGATTTTATACCCTGTATGATTGCCGACCTATTCATCCGGATTGAACGGGTTTACACAAAATTAGTTCAAAATTGTTTCAAGGTATTTGTCAATCTTTTCAGGTTTTGTGGTAGGCGAAAACCGTTTCAAAGGCTTGCCATTCGAATCAATCAGGAATTTTGTAAAATTCCATTTTATCTTGTTGCCAAGCAGTCCGCTAAGTTCATTTTTCAGATATTTATAAATTGGATGTGCGTTTTCGCCGTTCACGTCAATTTTTGAAAACATCTGGAATGTAACTCCGTAATTAATAACGCAACCTTCGGAAATGGATTTATGATCGCCTGGCTCCTGTCCGGCAAATTGATTGCAGGGGAATCCAAGAATTACAAGTCCTTTGTCTTTGTATTTCTGGTTAAGTTTCTCCAATCCTTCAAATTGTGGTGTTAATCCGCATTTACTTGCCGTATTAACTACCAGAACGGTTTTCCCTTTGTAGGCATCCATTTTAATTTCTTTGCCCTGTAATGTTTGGGCAGAAAAATCATAAAACTGTGTTTTCATTGCTTATTGATTTTTTACGTTTAAACTGGTCTGTTATTATTTTAGCTTTTTAGAATATTCACTTTCCCATGCACTCCAGGCTCCGGTTGACCATAAGGCCCATAATACAAGCAAAGGCTGAAACAGTAAACGAATGCCACGCGACATATAAGAGTTTAATCCGAATGCGTCAGTGCCATTAACATACTGCGTGATGTTGCCCGGAAAAATGAGTACAAAGAAAATTGCAACAGCCCATCCAACCAGTACCCGATATTTTTTCAGTACAATTAAAGATGCTCCCAGCATAAGCTCTGCCACTCCCGACAGCACAACAACCAGGTCGGTACTTACAGGAACCCAGCCCGGCACCTGTGCCACAAACTCTGAACGTAACCAGGTAAGGTGACCGGTTCCTGTAAAAATTAGGAATACTCCCAATACAATCCTCAAAATCGTTTGTAGAAGATTAGTTTTAAAGTAATAAGGGTTGCCGTTTTCATTCATAGAAGTTATTTTATCGTTCATGATTATATCGTTTACGATGTAAAAATAGACAATAAAATATATCGCTTGCGATATATTTTATTTATTCATCATTTTTGAAATTAATTTAATCATGTATTGTGTTGAAATATTGGTATTAAGTTTAATCCAATAATCCAAACTTTTTATTTCTTTCAGCAATCCGGGTAAATCCTTATGAATAGTTGGCTCCAACAATAACCACAACTCCGCCGAGCCAGCCTTTAGGTACTTTAAGATAATATATTTTCATCGGAGCTTTCCGGTTTATGTGGTAAAGCTCTGTTAGCAAATAGGGCTAACATGGCAGTATCTTTTCACTAATTGCAACATTCATTTAAAATTCTATTCCTTCGCGGGCTTCTACACCATTTGCATAATAATGCTTTACTTCTTTCATTTCCGTTACCAGATCTGCAAAGTCAATCAGTTCTGCAGGTGCATATCTGCCGGTAATTATAATTTCAGTTTTCTTTGCTTTATTTTTGAGTACCTCCAGCAGTTCCACCACCGAAAAGAGCTTGTAATATATGGCTATGTTAGCTTCATCAAGCACAATGATATCATATTCGCCCGTCCGGATAATTTCGGACACTTCTTCAAAACCTTTCCGGCCAATATTAATATCATCTTGTGTTGGCTCATTTATTATGAAACATTCCAGCCCATATTGCTTTATCTTGATTAAAGGCAAATATTGTTTAACTGATTTGATCTCAGAGTATTCCTGTCCTTTTACGAACTGGGCAATAAACACGCTTTTACCTGCTCCTGTAGCCCGTAAAGCAAGGCCAAAAGCAGCGGTAGTTTTTCCTTTGCCATTACCTGTGTAAACATGCACAAATCCTTTCATAAAATAAATTTTTCATTTAATGTTTAAAACAAAAAGCACCCGGGATAATACCCACTTTAAAAGTATCAACTGCTGTACCCGATGGCGAATAACGATACACAAGACCTCTTTGCACATTGTCGATAGCATCGGCAACATACACTTCTGAGGTTACCGGGTCAACATCTAATCCATAATAACCGCCTGAACGGATTCCAGTATAAGGGCTGCTGATAAAAAATTCAGGGGCGGCATCGGAAGTCACCGCATGACGGAAGATATGCCGGTTGATAAAATAAAGCGTATCGCCGGTTCCGTTTATTTTCAATTCCGAAGGCCAGTCGCCCAGCGTGAAACGGAAGATTTTTTCAATTTTCCTAGTTTGGGCATCTATCCGGATTAAACCCGGAGCTTCGTATCCATATGGGCTTCCTTCGAAACCGCCATCTGTAACCGTCCAGATTTTATTGTATTTATCTATTATTAGCGAAGTGGGTTGTTTTAACACTTCGATGGAATCTACCACTTTATCGGTTTCAGTATTGATTACCAGTATTTTGTTATCGTAGCTCCAACAATTGGTAAACACATATTTATCATATTGCACCATCTGTTCAGTTGGGTGCTGGTAAAAACTCGATTCGTGGTTATTTACTTTAATGGTTCCGGTTATCTGAAATGTCAGTGGGTTAACAATGGCAATGGATTTTGCATATAAATCGGTTACATATGCTTTGGTATCGCTTATAAAATGGATATAACGCGGGGAAGTGAGGCCGGTAATTTTACCTACATATTTGAAAGTATTAATATTAATCACATATATTTTACCACTGTTGTTAACCACTATAAAGCCTAAACTGTCGCGTATAGCCATTGATTGCGCCACATCGCCCAGCGGAAGCGCATTGGTACTGTAAAACACTTCGTTATAAACTTCTTTTTTTTCTATATCGTAATATGATAAGGATGCGTTATCATACATAAAGTTGCCTTCGTTTATGATGAATAAGCCTTTTGGACTTGCCTTGATCGAAGTTTTCTGTTTCCATAGCTCGTTGTCTTTCATGCAAGCCGTGAAAGCCGCAATAAAGAACAAAAATGTTATCCAAAAATATATTCTTCTCCGCATAAATTATATTTTAAACATTAACTGTACCAGATAATTACGTTTCGGCATAGGCCGGTAAAGCACCGAATGATACGTTTCGTTGAAAAGGTTGTATATTTTAATTTCAACTGATAAGGAAAGTTTTTTTATAGTAAGATCCTTTCCGAGTATCAGGTCGTTCATGTAGTAAGGATAAAGCCAGTCGCGCCGTGTTACATCGTTGCTCGAAGTAGTATAACGTTCGCTGTAGGAAGTGTTCTGGTAAGTAATGAAAAACCGGCGGTAGGAGAGATTAACCATTACATTCCCTGAGTGTAACGGAATATATACCAGTTGTTTACCGTACGACTCGTCGCCCCAAACCAACTGATCGCCGTAATTAACTGAACGTGTATAGGCATAATTCCCGTTTATTTTGTAACCTACTTTCCCAAGATAACCATCCAACTGTATGTTTACCTCCACACCCTGCGATAAAACTCTTTGTATGTTACGAGGTTCCCAATATCCTTTATAGCTGGGAATCCAAATAATCCAGTTATCGATATCGGAGCGATAGGCAGTTAATTCTGTTTTAATTTTATGATATTTACTTATCGCCTGTTGGAATTCGATGCCCGATTCAATACTTATACCCTGTTCAGGTTCCAGATCCGGGTTCCCGCCTGGTTGCCAGTACATATCGTTAAGCGATGGCTCATGGTAATTCCGGGCAATGTTGCCTTTCAAAAGCAGGTCTTTATTTTTAAATAGCTTAAAATCGAACCCTGCATAAGGAATCACAGGAGTGAATTGACCATCTACCCTGTCCTCACGAAGCATCAGGTTAATATTCAAACGATTAGCAAAATTTTTCCTTACCGACAGGAAAGCTGATTGCTCATTCCGTTGTTTTGCATATCCTGTTTTTTTTACGGAATCATTTGAGACTACATCGTGGAAGTTGGCATCAAGCTTTCCTTCGATGGATAGTTTATCATTGAAATCGTACGAATACGAAAGGCTATTATAAGAACTCTTTTGCCTGCTTTTTGAATATATGGCCGGAATGCTCCCGTAACCGGGAACAAAGTTCATCAGGTAATAATTCAACTCTTTTTGCGAATAACCGGTGCGGAGCAATGTTTTACTTTTTGGATTTAAATGTTTCCACTCGGCCACCAGTTTGTTGTCGTAGTCTTCCTGCCGGTTCAGATTGGAATTATCGGGACCTTCGTAGCTGGTAGCCCTTGGGATTGTGCGCCTGGCTCCCTGTCCCCACCATTTTGCTGAAAATATGTTCGAATTGTTTAACTTGAAATACACTTCCTGCAAAATACCGTATAACTTATAGCTTGCATTATCGTTGGTATCGGGCGGGTTCGTGATATTCCCTGTTTTAGGATCAATGTTTGCTATCCCGTGATTAATAAAAGTGTAGTCGTTTTTCGAATAGTTTTGGTATAACCTGGTTTTCGATTGCAGCTTTTTATTCCCTGCATTTAGTTGTAAAAATTCATTAAAAGTGCTGTAACTGCCAAATCCCTGCATGTACTTTACACCAAAAGGCTTATTCCAGTCAACCGTATTATTGATGCTGACAGAGCCGCCAAGCCCACCGCTTTGGTCGGATATGGATGCAGTACCATGTTTAAGGTTCATATCGTCGATAATATAAACTGGAATAAGAGAAAAATCGACCATACCAATCATGGGAGAGTTAATGTTTATGCCATTCCAGCTTACCTGTGTATGTGAGGCTGCCGTTCCCCGGAATGATGCAGTTGCCAATGCCCCGCGTCCCATGCTCTTGATAAATACCGATGTGTTTTCCGAAAGCAATTCCGACAGGGAAAGGTTCATCTTTTGGAGTAATATCAATGAATCTACCCGGGTTTCCTTCATTCCTGCATTCTCTTTTTTAAAAAAGCGATCAGCTCTTATGATCACTTCCTGCAGATGCAAGGTGTCCTTAAGATGCTGCGCCCTAACTGATAAAACAGTACTCAGCAAAATGAAAACGAAAAAATATTTTACCGGCATGTTACTTTTTGGTAAATTTTAAGAAAGAAACTGAAGTTTTGCCTTTTATTTGCAGGATGTAAATTCCTTTGGCCCAATCCGATATATTGATGGTTTGCCCTTCGGCATACTGTTCATGGCTGAAAATCATTTTGCCTGAAATATTGAAAATGGAAACAGCCACTTCGCTTACGCCTCCGATTTTTATATATTCAGTGGCAGGATTGGGATAGAGCCTTATATACGGTTTTGCGGATTGCGAAGGAATGGCTGTCGTTATTTCCTTTACTACTACTTTGGAAGTTATTATTGCACTGATATTGGCATTTTCGGCCAGTGTTGCCGTTACAATAACGTCGGAAGTTTTGGTTAGGGTAAGGACATTATTGGCATCAACGGCAGCCTCGGCAACATTGGTTGACCAGTTGATTGTTTTACCCGGCTGCAGTCTCCCTTTGTGAAATACAAATACTTCGAGTTGGTATTTTGATGTATCGATTTGTTTGGGTACATCTTTGATTACAATCATATCTTCCACGCCCGTAATGCTTTTGTCAGGCGTTACGGCCACGGCTCCGGTTACTTCGGTAGAAACTTCACCTAACCAACTGCCATTGGCCAACATTCCGTTTTGTACTTTTACAAAATCTATTTTGTCCAGATTGATGTAATTTCCATTGGCATCTACTGCCCAGTCAATATCTAAGGCATCGCCACCTGAATTTTCCTTTTGCAAAGTATAAGGGTTATCAGGAACTGTATAAGGAGCGGAGCCACGGAACAGGTTATCGGCATACCCGAAAGCCCTCTTGTAGGATTTTATATTTGTATTAGCAGTAGAATCCACGGCACCTGCTATAAAAGTACCTTTCAGCGTATAATTTTCAGTGCCAACGGATGGGAAAGAATCCGCCAACGGATAATAAGGTTGTGTATGAAATGAATTGGCAGATACAAAACCGGTTTTACCTCTGTTGTCCGACCAGGGAACATTGGCTGCTATACTCTGTTTTAGATTTGTATAAGTTACTTCATAGTTTTTAATGGTCGAAGAAAAGTAATAATCGCTTCCGGCCAGTTCGTACCATGTATCGTCGGGAAGACCGTTGCCATTTTCGTCTTTCATTACCCAAACAACGCCCGGTTCCGACCAATCTACCAGCGGATTGCCGAAAACAGTAAAATCGACTCCAAAGGGGTTGTCAGGATTGTTTTCTACCGGTTTCCCGAATTTAAATATGACATATCCGCCGAAAGCACCCAGGCTCATGGAACCGGTTACAGTGCCAACCAGCGATTTGGCCGCTTGAGGTACACCCCAGGGCGACGAGTTGGTTTGCTGTCCGGGAGCGGGCTTGTACTCCAATACTTCAGAAATGTATTGTGCATGCGCCATTATGCTACTTGCAAGCAATATGCTTAAGGTGATACAGAATTTCTTCATAGTAATTATTTTTAGTGAGTATCAGGAAAGATACAGAAAAGTTTTATTTTTTGATTTACCCACCCCAGCCCTCCCTAAAAAATAGGGAGGGAGTAGGCTTATACTAACTTATCAGATTGTAGTTCAGTTAGTTAATATCTGCCTCCCCTGATTTTAGGGTAACCACCTACAGGCGGAGGGGTAATATTTGTTCAATAATACCCAACTTATTAATGTTTCCCGATACTTTTATTATTTTTAATATCTCTGAAAAGTATTGAAGGGAAGCAGATAAAACCGCCTCCCTTCAATTATTGCTTATTGTTTTATTATGATCTGTGATTTTGTTTCCTGATGCTGCTGTAACCGAACGACGTAATTACCTGAAAGCATACTACTGATATCAATAAGTTCGCCGGTTTTGTAATTCGGATTGACATAAACAACACGTCCGCCCAGGTCAATAACAGAAACAATGAGCGATTTGTTGGTTGCGGCAGTTATCCTGAACCTGCCATCGGAAGGATTCGGGAACAGAATAAACGGGGAATTTCCAATTTCATTTATCCCGGCATTAGGGGTTACCGTAACTGTAAAAGTATCAGTAACCGATAATAAACCGGATTGTCCTTTGATTACAATATCTGCTGTTCCTGTCTGGTTTGCCGTAAATGCTAAGGTAAGTATATTTCCCTGAATGGAGGTTGTTACGAGAGCTGTGTTGGAATTTGATTCCACGGTTTTTACAATTTCATCATTATCTGCATCAGCAAATACATTGGTAAGGTCAATTGTGTAATCCGGGGCATTTTCGTTAACTGATGCATCGGCAATGGGATTATTTACTACCGGTGCATTATCGGGTGCCATATAAATATTGTCAACATTAAAGTAAAGAGGAGTGTTAATGCCAAACATACCCACATCTGATGATGATACGGAAAACATCAGGCTATCCACACTTCCCAATGAGCTTAATTCGAGCCATTGCCAAGTGTTTATAACATAGTCTTTTGAATTATCGCTAAAACGATAGTCAGCAAGGTAATAATCAATAGTATCCGTTTCATGTCCATTATTTAATCCCCAAACAGAAATTTTATACCAGTCGGGATCGTTGCCATCGGCACCTCCGAATTTTTTCGCAAAGTCGTCGCCCTTATCCATCGACAGGGCTGCATATGTACTGTTGGTTACAAAAAGGCCTTTTACTTCCTGAGCTACTTTCTTTTTGAAGTTTAGGGTTAAAGGAATTGGCTTGTATGTATTCCAGTCGCTCGAAATATACCCAACTCCATAATTTTTACCTTTCGATTGCAGTGTATCAACCCCGGCACCTGTAATGGCACTGTACTGATTGGACCAAACTGCGGCGGTATTATCAGCCATATTGGAGTATGCCCATCCATCCCATGTAAAGCCGCTATTACTGTTATGAAATTTAGCGGCGCCGGATACAAAACCTCCTGAGCCGTCAGAACCATTCCAGTAGCTTTTTGGATCCAGGATAAGGTTTTCAAAATCCGAAACCACAAAATCACCTTTTATGTCTGGATGTACACCTACATATAAAGTATCAGCCACAGATAGTCCAAAGGAAGTTGCTTTAACGATAATTCTGGTTTGTCCGGGCGCAACAAAATCAATCTCCAGATTTTTGTTGTCAACGGAAGCGAAGGCTACCAAATTGTTTGAGTTTGATGTCACTTCATAGGTGAGAGAATTTGAATCGTCTGCATCAGTGAAATGGGATGAAAGATCAATGGTAACCTTCGCATCCGATATTAAAGCTTCAATATTGGCTATTTTCTTTTTAATTACAGGAGGCATTACTTCGAAATTTGAAAACTGATTGTATCCGGGAAAAAGTTCGTTTGCTTTATAATCTTTTGCAGGATCAAGATAACTCTGGCTGAATGTAAAAGTTACAAGGCATAAAGCCAATAATAATAGTAATGGTTTTTTCATGATTATTGATTTTTAATTGTTTTTAATTGTTTTTAATTGTAATGATAAAATTCTTTGCTGTGCCAATTCAAATAGCCCGAAAAAGATGCCTGTATATACAAGATCTCCCAGTATTGTATTTCTGAAAAAAGGCAAACCGGCTATGTAACAGGTTATTAGTCCCTGGAGACTATGAGTGTACATTTGAGTTGAAGCCCATACTCCGAAATTGGAAACCAGGAAAAAGATCAGTGAAGCTAATAAACTGGCTGCTATCAGGTTTTGGATGCGTATTTTTCTCAAAGTCACCATACCCACTAATCCAATAAGTATAAATGCACCATACGTCCAGTAGAATCCATCATAAAACCATACAAAATGGTCGAAATATTGCCCGTAAACTACATTGTTTATAATCAGGTCGCTCAACCACATGCTTATAATCGGTATCAGAAATGCAAGATACTTTTGTGAAAAATAAGCAGCTCCAAACAGAGCCATTGCTCCGATAGGCGCAAAATTTAAAGAGTGTGGAATTAATCGGCTCAGTGCTGCAAAAAGTATCATAATTGCAACAATCCCGGATCGAAGATTTAATTTTGATGTTTTACGATTTGGCTCTGCAACGGCTCTCATGGCTTTAAATGTAGCATGCTCAATCTTTTCGGGATTGAAGTCTGCAACTTCGCCATTACGTTTTACGATTTTTTGGAAACGAGATTCACCATCCATTTTTATTACTTAAATAAAGTTAATAAATGGTAACCCGCGGGACAAGAAAAGAAAATCTACACCTATATAGATAGTTCTATCGCCTTTCACCCGAAAGCTACGAAAATTCTATATTCGGCAGGTCTTCTGACTTGTTCCGGTTTAATTGCCTTCCCATTCATGCTATGAACAGTGGCGTTTTTAATTAAACCCTGAAAGGAACTTACAGCTACGGGGATAGTCTTGGAATTTCACCAAATTCCCTATTAATCTAATAAGAACCGGATATTGCTGCAAAAGTAGGTTTATTTATTACGTTAAAAGATTTTAAATCAAATAAAATTATGAGATAGTTTTTCACATACTCAGAAATGTGCGGTAATGTACGGTTTTAAAAACGAAAAAAGGACTCAGGCGTTAAACCAGAATCCTTTCGACATTAAATTAGTTGAGCTATGTTACAGCACTTTCACCGTCATTTTAATTTCCTTTACCGGTCGGTCGCCAGCAGCAGTTTGAACGGCAGCAATTTTATCAACTACATCCAAACCTTCAACCACTTCGCCGAATACGGTATAATCACCGTCGAGGAAAGGCGTTCCACCAACGGTAGTATAGGTAGTGCGCTGTGCAGGAGTATATTTTACGGTACGTTTGTGATCGAACTGGTCGAGCTGAGCAGCAGGGACCGGAGCACCTTGAACAATGTAAAACTGCGATCCGGAAGATTCTTTCCTAGGATTTACCTGGTCGCCCTGGCGTGCAGCACAAAGCGCACCTTTTTTGTGTACATGAGCAGGGACAAATTCTGCCGGAACCCTGTCGGACATTTCAGGTACTCCTGCCGGTGGGCCGCCACCCTGAATCATAAATCCTTTGATTACGCGGTGAAATACAGAACCATTAAAAAACCCATCTTTGGCGAGTTTTATAAAATTATCACGGTGTTTCGGCGTATCGTTGTAAAGCGCCACTTTAATATCACCCATATCGGTATGAATGAGTACTTTGGTTACTTTTTGAGCATCTAGTTCCATCTTAAACAGGAAAATTAGGGTTAAGGTTAAAAAGAGCGAACGTTTCATTTGTGTATGTTTAATTTACTTCTAACGCAGGTATTATTTTATTATTTTGATTTGCATTTAATTAAAATGATTGGTTAAAGGTAAAGCAAAGATTGGTTGAAAAGGATGAAAACCAATTTATTTATCATTTACTATTTTGATTTTCAATCTGATATCCTGTATTGGGCGATCATTCGAGTCAGTTTCTACAACAGCTATCTGATCAACAATTTCCATGCCACTTACCACTTCACCAAAAACGGTATAAGCACCATCCAGGTGAGGAGTTCCCCTGATAGTTGTGTAAACGCGCCGTTGTTCGGCTGTAAGTTTAAACGGTTTGGTCCGCATATACTGGGCATCAACGGCATTCCGGTATTTATTGATCATAAGCCTGATGTTGGCAGTATCGCGTTTATCAGCCATTTGCGTAAACGCTTTCAACTCATCTTCCTTTCCTTCTTTTTTCAACAAATCCATCATAATATACTGTTTGGTACGACGCTCAACTTTTAGCTCAACCGCATCGAGTTCATCGTTTGTAAAAACTTTACCCTGCACAATATAAAACTGCGATGCCGACGAAGCTTTTAAAGGGTTTACATCATCACCTTCGCGGGCAGCGGCAAAAGCGCCTCGCTTATGCAAATACGATGCTACATATTCGAACGGTATTGTGTAAGTGGTATCGCCATCGCCCAATAATTGGCCAGGTATTGCGTTTTTTGAACTTGGATCGCCACCCTGAATCATAAAATTTTTAATTACCCGATGAAAAAGTGTGCCGTTAAAGTACCCTTTTTCAGCAAGTTTTATAAAATTTGCCTTGTGCTTTGCAGTGCTATCGTAAAGTTTAACAACAATGTTGCCATAAGGTGTCGAAATCTCAACGAGGGTTTGTTTGGGTTTGGGAGTACAGGCTGCCAACAGAATAACCAGAATAACGAGGAAAATTGTATTTTTCATAGGGTTTGAAATGAACGCAAATAAGAGATAACTATTTTTTAAAAAAAGGATTAGGAATTGCGCCAACGAAATCTGATTTCTAATCATCGGAGGTAGCAAACCGTTTATTCACCATACTTCAGCAAAAATTCAGGATTGATCGCCTTAAAGCTTACCCTGCCGTTATTAAAGTTTTCCTTCGACAAAAGTAAGTCAATCTTTTCATTCAGCGGACGGATAACAATGCCCTCGGCCCAAACCTCAGTCCGAAGTTTGCTTTTAAGGATTGCCATCCGGATAATTGCATCAATATCGTTTGTAAGCTCATAATCGGCAGTAATAAGTGGAACGGTTGGCAGTTGCAGTTTTTCGAATAATGCGAAAGCTTTTTCAAATTGCAGGTACTCGAACCGGTCGATATCGAAAGCGTTAAAAAACAGTATGGTTTGCCCCCGAAGTTTCAGTTTATTATCCTGGATTTTTTCGCCGATTAATTCGCCCTGTATGGCAAAGTTTCCATTGAGTGAGCGTAGTTTGTTTTCAATATCCATCAGCCGGGCCACTTTCCAGAAACTGTTTTCAGCATCTTCAAGAAGTTCGAGGTTACGGGAGCAAACTCCAAATTCGTCGTTATTCACATAAAAAGTACCTGAACTGCCGTCAACTTTTTCGGTTACATAGCATTTTTCGCCTTTATATTTGTCCAGAAGTTTCTGTAAAACCTGAACCCTGGTTTCATCCGTTTTCGGAATAAACGACGGGAATCTGCCTTTTGCAATTCCGCTTAAGCAAGCAGGAATGGGTGGTTCGTACTTTTCTATTCCAAGTACTTCGGTACAATCTGCACCTTCCACAATACTAAAATCATCGGGTAAAAAAGACAACGGGAAGCAAATCCCCTGGGAAATCTGTCCGCGAAGCCTGATGGTACGCACCCTCATTCCCCGTGGCTTCAGAAACTCGAACTCAGGTCTGGTAGGCATCAGGCTGTCAATTTCGCAATAAACGATCAGATCGCCAACCTGGAATTCGCCTTTTTTCACCACCAACTGCCAGCCCAACACAGTAGCGCGTTCGATGGAATCAGCTCCTTCGATAGAATCTAATGCTAAAATCCGTTGGATGCTTGCTAAGTTTCTCATATAGCTTTCGATAAAATGTTAAACGTATGCACAGAAAAGAAAAATAAGAATTGAAACCGAGAGAAGAAAGTAAAAACCAGAGCAGAAATACCTGAAACTAAAATCCGGTTTTGTGATGCGAGGTTTTGTGATGAAGAAAATCAGTTGCCTTTTCAAAATTCGCCTTGTATCCCACTCTCCTTGTCCCCCTGTATCAATCAATCCCATCCATCCCATCAATCCTTCTCCCCGTCCCCATTTCTCCATGTCTCCTTGTCCCCTTTTCTCCTTGACCACATCAAGCCCATCCATCTCATCAATCCCATCAATCCTTCCCGTCCCCATGTCTCCTTGTCCCCTTGTCCACATCAATCCCATCAATCTCATCAATCTCATCAATCTCATCAATCACATCAATCCCATCAATCCCATCAATCCTTAAACCCACTTTTAATATCCGTATAGCATTTCCTGCAAAGCGGCTCGTACTTATCCATTTCACCTATCATCACCAGTTTTTCGCCTGCAATGGTACGGTGCGAATAATGTGCCAGGTCGCCGCAACGCATACAAATGGCATGTACTTTTGTAACATATTCGGCAGTAGCCATCAAGGCAGGAATAGGTCCAAAAGGTTTTCCCTGGAAATCCATATCCAGCCCGGCAACTATTACCCTGATGCCCTGGTTGGCAATATAATTGCATACTGCCGGCAAATCTTCGTCCAGAAATTGGGCCTCATCAATGCCAACCACGTCCATGCCATCAATGTAAAGTAGTATTTGCGACGCATTTTGAATGGGGATGGAACGGATACTATTCTCGTTGTGCGAAACAACATTTGTTTCATCGTACCGTTTATCAATTTCAGGCTTGAAAATCTCCACTTTTTGCTTTGCTATGCGGGCACGGGTAAGCCGCCGTATGAGTTCTTCGGTTTTACCCGAAAACATGGAACCGACAACTACTTCGATCCAGCCTCTGC